>BNJU01000194.1_pt1 | contig 358656 bp, 347 predicted proteins | sample 8539281 | NCBI WGS metagenome assembly BNJU01 (sample SAMD00202456, study PRJDB9452) | human saliva metagenome | isolation source: human saliva | place: Japan
CTATCTGTCTTCTACAAACAACGTATTCTCTTATTAGTTGAAGTTTGTAAACTATTTTTCATACTCTTCAAAAATCAATACATGCTTTTTGGGCTTCTAAAAGACGCCCAATTGACTTGCAAAAAGACGCCCTTTAAGCCCCTTTACTAACGCCCTTTTGAAGTCTAATTAAGCACCTTTTACTTTACTACTTTATAACTAATTGATTTCCTGTTAGTTGCGGATATGCTTCTTGTATGTGATTTTTGTCGTTGTTTATAGATGATTTTCTTGAAATTATGTAATGATTTTTCAAAGCCGCTTGCCTGCGGTTTCTCGAGTCTTAAAATGAAAAGGTTTTTAATAAAAGGAGATGATAATAGGGTAGATAGTTGACAGTCTTTGCCATGTTTTTGCTTAATGAGTAACTTCTGTTCTTTTGTTAAAGCAATACGAAAAGCGTCCAAACATTTGGACGGAAGAACGATTTATTCTTCTAAAAATAGCAATGTGGGTAAGGGAAAAACTTGCTTTAGGTGTATTAATAAGTAGATGCATCTTCCCTAAAAGGGAAACATTGCTCGTAAAGTTGGTAATTTTTCGACTTACTACTAATATATGAAAAGAGTTTTTATGGCAATTATTGCCTTGGCAATGGCTGTGAATATGATGGCCGGTGACTTTGTGAAAGTAAAGAACGGACGCTTTGTTCGTGGTGGTAAACCCTACTATTACGTGGGAGCAAACTTCTGGTATGGACCTATACTTGGCTCTGAAGGACCGGGAGGAGACCGTGCGCGACTTCGTCGTGAACTTGACGAGATGCAGCGTTTGGGTATAGATAACCTCCGTATTTTGGTTGGTGCAGATGGTTTTGCCCGGTGTTGAGGGATAAGATTGAGCCTGTCTTACGGTCTCGTCCGGGTGTCTATAACGATTCTATTCTTGCAGGATTAGACTATCTTTTAACTGAGATGAGCAAGCGAAAGATGGTTGCTGTACTTTATCTTACCAACTCTTGGGAATGGAGTGGGGGCTATGGTGCTTATTTGGAGTGGGCTGATGAGGGACCTGCTTTGATACCACGTAGAGACGGCTATGGCGCTTATACAAAGTTTGCCAGCAAGTTTGCGGCTAATCAGAAGGCACATTTAATGCTCTATGAGCATATTCGCTTCATCCTTAGTCGTACCAATAGATACTCTGGTATCAAGTATGTTGATGACCCTACAATCATGTCTTGGCAGATTTGTAACGAGCCTCGTGCCTTCTCAAAGGAAGCTTTACCAGAGTTTGAGAAGTGGCTTTCAGAGGCAACAGCACTCGTTCGCAGTCTTGATCAGAACCATCTGATAAGCCTTGGAAGTGAAGGTGTCTTTGGTTGTGAGCGTGATTATGGCTGCTTTGAGCGTATCTGTGCAGATAAGAATGTGGACTATTGCAATATTCACATTTGGCCATACAACTGGCAATGGGCAAGAAAGACACATCTGAAAGAGGACCTCAAGGCAAGTTTTAAGCAGACACAAGAATATATCGACAACCATCTTGCCATCTGCAAGCGTCTTAATAAGCCACTTGTTCTTGAAGAGTTTGGTTATCCTCGTGATGGTTTCTCATTCTCATTGAAGAGTACAACAAAGGCGCGCGACGCTTATTACAAGTATGTTATGGAAGCTGTTGCAGAGAACGCAGCGAACAGTGGACTCCTTGTTGGTTGTAATTTCTGGGGTTGGGGTGGTTATGGAAAACCTCGTCATGAGCGTTGGCAGGCAGGAGACGACTTCACCTGCGATCCCAGCACATGAGCCACAAAGGATTCTATAGTGTGTTTGCATCAGACAAATCAACACAAAAGATAATTCAGAAACAGACAAAGCGAATGTCTGAAATTAAGTAAAATGATATGTTAAAGCTGTTGTTTGAACTTTGTAAAGTTATGGTTTTATAAGTCTAAACCTATCTTTCTACATAAGTCAAACAACAGCTTTATTGTTTATATAAACCGTGACGCAGAAACTGATGGATAGTTTCTTGTTATCTATTAGTAGGAATAGAGCAGGAGTAAAGGTGAAAGTCAGTTGTGTAATCATGCGATATGACAATCTTCTCTCTGTCTTTTAGAGGGGAATGAAACAACGCCTTTCTATCAGTTTTCTTGGTAATCTACTGATTAAAGTGTAACTTTGCAGTACGAATGAGACCATAGATTGGTTTCGTTATTATAAAGTTTGATACATCAAAATAGCAATAAAAATGGAAATGTTTAAGTTTAATCCTCTTTTGAAGTCTATCCTTTGGGGTGGAGAAAAGATAGTACCTTTCAAGCATTTGACTTCTGATCAGAAGCAAGTGGGCGAAAGCTGGGAAATTTCAGGTGTTAAGGACAACGAGAGTGTTGTCTCTAATGGCGAATATAAAGGCTGGACACTGAACAAACTTGTTGAGACTTTGAAGGATAAACTGGTGGGTAAGGAGAACTATGAACGCTTTGGTAATGAGTTCCCTCTGCTTGTTAAGTTCATTGATGCACGCGAGCAGCTTTCTATTCAGGTTCATCCAACGGACGAGCAGGCACAAGCACAGGGTTTGGGTCGTGGTAAGACAGAGATGTGGTATGTGATGGAAAGTGATGCTGATGCTTCTCTTCGCAGCGGTTTGAAGCAGCAGATTACACCAGAACAATACAAGGAAATGGTTGAAAATGATACCATTACTGAGGCTTTGTCAGAATATCCTGTTAAGGAAGGCGATGTGTTCTTCTTGCCAGCAGGTCGTATTCACTCTATCGGTGCGGGCTGTTTCTTGGCAGAGATTCAGGAGACAAGCGATGTAACCTACCGTATCTATGACTTCAAGCGTCAGGATGCAGAGGGCAATTATCGTCAGTTGCATACCAAGGAAGCTGCTGAGTGCATCGATTATACCGTCTATCCAGACTATCGCACACAGTATGAGGCACGTCAGAATGAGCCTGTAGAACTCGTTAGCTGTCCTTACTTCACCACTTCTGTCTATGACCTTACAGAGCCAATGACGCTTGATTATAGTGATCTGGATTCTTTTGTCATCTTTGTTGGACTTAAGGGTGAGGGTGAGATTACTGATGCTGAGGGCAATACTATCTCATTCCGTGCAGGTGAGAGTGTACTCCTTCCAGCTACAGCAACAACAGTTAAGGTTTCAGGAACTATTAAGTTCTTAGAGTCTTACGTATAAATAAGCGCAAAAAATACTGCGTTAGCTGTGTTATCATGTAGTTGATAAAATGCTAATAGTGGTGTAGATAACATAAAAATAGCTCTCCTTTTCGTGTGAAGAGGAGAGCTATTTTTATTTTATAGATTTGCTCTTAGTTAGGTATTAGCGTCTTACGATCTCCATTATAACGACCTTAATGCCTCTCATTTCCTATCTTCAGTCAGTGTGTTAAGGTCACGCACATATGGTGCTAAGGCTTAACACATATGGTGTTCATGGTAAGCACCATTGGTGCGGGTGGTAGATAGCATTAAAAAGAAGCCCCCTTTCCATGTGAAAAGGAGGCTCGTTATAGTTCTATAGATATTATCTTTCTTTATTCTTTATCATCTTTTCTTTTCCTCAGCAATAGCTGGTATGTTTTTCTACCTGAACCCCATCACCTCTTTTGGTGACATATCTTTGCCAGTAAGCAATGATAAGGGTCGTGAGTGGTAAGGCTATGATAAGTCCGATAAAAGCCCAAGAGAGCACCCCAAACAGAGAGAGAGAGGAGAGATAGCAGGGTTGAGGCCCATTGCTTTTACCCATGACCTTTGGTGTTATCACCATATCCATTAGCAGCTGTACAACCGCAAAAACAATTAGTGCAGAGGCAAAGATAATCCAGAAATTCTGTCCTGTATCAGCAGCTTTGAGCAATGCAAGGAAAGCTGTTGGGATAAGTGCAAAGGTGTGAAGATAAGGACGAGGTTAAGAATACCAATAAGGATTCCCATACCGATAGCCATTGGGAAATCAATAATGGTAAAGCCAATGCAGAAGAGTATACCCATACAGAGTGAAACTAATCCCTGTCCACGTATGTAATTATTCAATTCTCGCTCAGCATCTTCTGCCAATCCAGCCCAGAAAGGACGTACGTTCTTTGGGAATATCTTAATCCAATTGTTAGTCAACACCTCATAATCAAGCAGGATAAAGAAGGTATAGAGTAGGGTGATACATGATGCAATGATAGAAATCACGATACTTGCCGTCTGACCTATTACAGAGAATAACTTCGGCATAGCGGTCTTAATCGTGTTTGTGAAGTCTGAACTTTTTAAGAATCTTTTCGATTTCTGTCTGATTCTCCCTAATCCATTTCTGTATCATTGTCGCTATGTCATTGGTATGTGTCGTCTCATGTAGATAGCGATTGACAATCGTCATAAACTTATCAACCTGATTGATCATTGGTGGAACGATGAACATGAAGATGGCAGTAAAGAGTGCTGCAACCAATATAAAGGTGATGATTATGCTCAAAGCTCTGCCTGGAATGTGGAGTTTATATTGTACAAACTTCACGATAGGATAGAGAGGAGGCTATTAGCCATGCTATAAAGAATGGTAAAAGAACCTCAGATAGTGCATTGATGATAAATCCAACTGCTAAAACGGCAAAGTGCTATCAATGCCCAGCGTATGAACTTATCAAAAGTAATTGTTTGTCTCATATGTCTTTTTAAACGTTTTTTTGTTTGCTTCTTCCTATGTTGCGCTTCTTGTAGCAGTCACGGCATAGAGGCTCATATTCCCTGCTGCTCTCCGAGCATGACACGACGGTCGTCAGCAATGAGACGGTGACTAACGTATGCCAACGCGCCACACTTCACACAGATTGCGTGTACCTTTGTTACCTCGTCTGCAATGGCACAAAAGAGCTGGGATAGGACCGAAAGGCACGCCTTTGAAGTCCATGTCGAGTCCTGCAACGATGACACGTACACCGTTGTTTGCCAACTTATTGCAGATATCAGTGAGTCCCTCGTCTAAGAATTGTGCCTCGTCAATGCCCACGACATCAATGTCTGAGGCAAGAAGAAGAATGTTGCCAGATGAGTCAATCGGTGTGGAATGAATCACGTTCTTGTCATGACTGACAACATCCTCGTCTGAATAGCGTGTGTCAATAGAAGGTTTGAAAATCTCAACCCTCTGTTTTGCGAACTTTGCACGTTTTCATACGACGGATGAGTTCTTCAGTTTTACCAGAGAACATACTTCCACAAATCACTTCAATGCGTCCTTGACGACGTCTTTCACCGTTATGGTTGTCTATCTTTGTCATAATCATTGCAAAGATATATAATTTAAAAAGAATAGATAAACGTTAAGCGTTAAAAGTTATTGAGGAAGTGTGTTCTTTGTCTTCTTAGCGGAAAATAAAAGAGAACTGAAAGTTAATTTGTAGAATGAAGTTGTATTTTTTCGTAGATAGTAGTATTTATTCTTTAAAATTATAACATCATTGTTACTTTGTCTTTTTTTCCCTTGCAAACGGACATGATTGTTATGTAAAAAGCTAATTTATTTTTGTCCTTCTGTTCATTTACTTTACATTTGCAACCAACAATGGGAACATTATATCTCGTACCGACACCAGTTGGAAACATGGAGGATATGACCCTCCGTGCTATCAGAATCCTAAAGGAGGCTGATTTAGTTTTGTGTGAGGATACTCGTACATCGGGTATCTTGTTGAAACATTTTGAGATTAAGAATCGTCTTATGTCTCATCATAAATTCAATGAACATGCAAGTTCTGCTGGTATAGTCGATAGATTAAAAGGCTGGTGAGACGGTTGCACTGATCTCAGATGCGGGAACTCCAGGCATTAGTGACCCAGGATTTCTTCCTCGCTCGTGAGGCTGCAGCCAATGGAATAACTGTTCAGACGCTTCCGGGAGCTACCGCTTTTGTACCAGCATTGGTGTCAAGTGGCTTGCCTTGTGACCGCTTTCTGCTTCGAAGGATTCCTCCCTCAGAAGAAGGGACGTAAGACTCATTTAGAGAGTTTGGCTGATGAAACGCGTACAATGATATTCTATGAGTCACCTTATAGAGTTGTGAAAAACCTTAGAACAGTTTGCTAGAGGTGTTTGGAGCTGAGCGACAAGTAAGTTGTTGTCGTGAGATTTCAAAACTGCATGAAGAGAGCGTTCGAGTACATTGGATGAAGTAATAGCCCACTTCAAAGAGACAGAACCACGTGGTGAGTTTCGTCATTGTAGTGGCAGGAAAAGAAAAAGTAAAGTCTTCTGATAGGAAGAAACAAAACGGATAAAAAGTATAATGTATGAATAAACTATTAGTTTTCGCAGTATGTGGAGTACTTGCACTGGCATCCTGCAACCGAGACAAGAAGTCGGCTTTGAACCCATCCGAAATACAGAGTGATTCATTGCGCAATATTATCGACGCACGTGATCACGAGATTAACGATATGATGGGAACGCTGAATGATATCCAGCAGGGTTTTGCTGCTATCAACGAAGCAGAGAATCGTGTGACAATAGCTAAGAATGGTGAGGCTGCTAACAAGACAGAACAGATGAAGGAGAATATCCAATTCATCGCTCAGCGTATGCAGGAAAACCGTGAACTCATCAGAAGTTGCAGCAGCAGTTACGTGAGACAGGCTTTAAGGGTGATGCAATGAAGGAAACTCTTAGCCGTCTGACAAGTCAATTGAGCGCAAAGGAGACTGAGTTGAAGCAGTTGCGTGCTGAGTTGGAGTCAAAGAATATCCATATTAAGGAGCTTGATGAGACTATCACTGGTTTGAATACGGATGTTACTAATCTCAAGACTGATAAGGAGAACCTTACAGCAGAGAAGGAAAACCTCACCAAGGAGAAAGAGAATCTCCAGACAGAGAGCAACCAGAAGACTGAGACTATCAATACACAGGACAAAGCAGTTGAATACTGGTTGGTATGTATTCGGTACTAAGAGCGAGTTGAAGGCACAGCGCATCCTCGATGGTGGTAAGGTTCTTCAGGGTTCTTTTCAACAAGGGTTACTTCACAAAGATTGATATCCGTGTTAACAGAAATCAAAGCTTTACAGCAAGAGTGCTCGTCTGTTGACTGCTCATCCAAGCAGCAGCTACACGCTGACAACTGATACAAACGGACAGTATGTACTCCGTATCACTGACCCACAGACCTTCTGGAGCACAAGCAAATACTTGGTTATTCAGGTTAGATAATCATAAAATACAAAAATAAGAAAGAGGAGATGTGTTATAACAGCACATCTCCTTTTTTAATTCTCCAAACTTACTCCTGTCTCATAATTGGATATATTCAGAAGAGGTAACTATTTCTTCAAAAAGGTTGACGGTTTTCTTCAAAAAGGTAGACCTTTTTGCCCAAAAAGAGTCTACCTTTTTGTAATCGTGTTATCTGTTATGTCAGCTTCAACAAAGCCCAAAGAAACCACTATTGAAGTGGTGTCTCGTCTTTTAGATTTACTAATTTCGTGGTAAACAATAGGCTGAGTGTGACGAAGCCTGCGCCTATTGCCAGTCCAATATACTGAACGTTGTGAAGCAAAGGTAAGGATGAATTCTGATTCAGTTCCATTGATATATCTATCAAAGATAGTAGGCAGTGTGAAACTTGCAAGCGTCACAATACAGCCCAAAAACAAACCCCAGACAGCAAGCAGTTTAAGCGACATTAGTTTGTTTTTTCGGCTCTCTGCACGTTGATATGCCTTGACTTCTTCGATGAGTTCCATCTGTCGTTGCAGTCTTTGCATGAACGCATCTGTCATCCGACAGTTGTGGATGATAGTCCGAGAGTAAGTCTTTCAAGAATTTATCTTTCGTTCATCTTTCCAATATATGTTTAAGTTCTTGCCGTCCACGTGAGAGTTGTTTCAATCGCATCCTCACTGTTTTCGGTTATCTCTGCAATCTCTTTTATCTGATAACCCTGCTATAATAAAGCAGGATACTTGTGCGCATTGTCTCCGAGAGCGTTGCCAACGCAGTGTGTAGTTCTTGATAGCGGAAGGCTTCATCACTCTTACTGTTTCCTTGGAGCGTGATAGCCTTCTCAAGGGGTAGTTCCTGCTGGTGCTTCTGTTTGCGACGTGAGTCTGATGAAGACACGATAAGCTATTTTCATCAGCCAAGCCGAGAACTGTCCCCGTTCGTCATATTGGCTGCTGCGAAGGTAGGCTTTGATGAGAGCCTCTTGAGCAATATCGTCAGCTTCAGCACCATTGCCGCAGCATAAAGCCGTCAGGAACCGGCGTAGATGTGCCTGTTCCCGACCGACCTGTTCGACGAATTGTTCTCTTGTCATAATAACCTAATCGTTGTCTTTCAAGTTTTCCAAAGTCTTTTTGGCATTGTTGTAGGCGATTAACAACCCGCATCCTACTGCCAATGGGACAACACCAAATACGGCGCCTATAGGGATATATCCTTTGTCAAAACTTTGCAAAATGCTCAAAACTATAATAACCAATATGGTTGCCGCCCCTCCGATAAGACAGATTGTCCCCCAAAGTAGTTCCTGGTGCATTTTTGTCATCAGTTGCTCTTTGTATGATTTCTTTGAAGGGTTCAGCTTGTCGAGAAACTCCTGCACGTCAATGTCAGGATTCTTTTCAATAATAGCCGTAACAATCTCGCTTCTTTTGTCTGTTTCGTGTTGTTTGTTACGGTAAGAGAGCCAAGCCATTATGATAGGAAGAACTACTGCAATTGCTATTGGAACGAGACTTTTAATGATTGATTCTAATATTACATAATTCATAATCATTTGTTTTTAATATGTTATACATTTGGTTTTTCTTTCTGAACCGATTCACTTGTATAACGTTGTTGATTTGTAAAAGGTGACATCAAAGGCATAAATTTATTTGTTTTTATGGTATTAATTGTATTCTTGATAACGGCTCTTTTTATGCTTACAACAGCTTTTGAGCGAATTATTTACATGAAAATAAATATTTTTATTCATGATAAAAAGAATTATTTTCACGACAATAAATATTTATTTTCATGTAAATAATTCGTTAGCGTCGTAACTATAAGAAGTTAAAAGGGCATTTATCAGCAGTTTATCTCTACTCTAATATTCGTAAAGAGCACTGGTAAAACCCTTTCTCTTTCCTTTTCTATATCTTTATTAGTATCAGGAACAGAGGTAATGTCTTAACTCCTTTCACTCTTTCACTCCTTAACTCCTCAATCCCTACCTTCTTTCTTGGAAAGAATCGCTGCATCAGGCACGACATTCTTCTTCCATTACACCGTAAGTAACATTAGCTTTTTGGGTGGAAAGCCTTGGGTGCATATTCATGATAGCCCTCGTTTTGTCATCGGGACAACTGTAGACAATGCGCTCGAGTTGTGCCCAACCGATGGCACCTAGCACATATATGCAAGGCTCAACCGTCACATATAGCGTGCAATCTTGCAGATATTTACCTCCCAACTCATTGGCTGCCATGGTTATTGCTTGCATTTCTGCATGTGCAGTAACGTCATTGAGCGTCTCTGTCAGGTTATGGGCACGAGCGATGATACAGTCACGGCATACCACAACAGCACCAATAGGGATTTCACCTTCTTTATAAGCAGCTTCGGCTTCAGCCAATGCACGCTGCATATAGTATAGGTCTTTCTTGCTTTTGTTCTTCTGTACTCATACTGCAAAAAAATACGGGTTTTTATTTTGATTTTACGAAAGATTATTCTAACTTTGTGCGTGAATATTAATGTACACACTCTTGACGGGAGTAATAAAGTTTTAAAGGATTTTAGAAGAAGTGAGGCAATACCTTTGTTTCATCCGTAAAATCGATTTGATACGTATAAAGAATTATCTTATCTCCTTTCTAATAGTCTGAACTTTCTAAAACTTCCGCAAGTCGAGGAAAGAAAGACGCATGGCATACCATAACGAATTAGGGTAAATGGGGAGAGGATGTGCGTAAGCTATCTCCAACAGTTAGGGTTATGTCATTCTTCATCGTGATTGGGATTATCATCATCGAGACTTAGATATTGTTGCAATAGATAATGGTACGCTGGTTATCGTTGAGGTAAAGACCCGAAAGAATGAGCAGTTTGCTGATGCCGATGAGGCTGTCACGGTGCAGAAAGTGCGTTCGCTCTCGATAGCTGCCAATGCATACGTCAAGCGATATAACATCAATTTGGATATCCGCTTTGATATTATCACTGTCGTGGGAGCAGCCAACAGGAACCAATGAAGTGCGCCATGTGAAGGATGCCTTTCTTCCATTCATATAAAGAATAGATTGTAAATGAAGATAATAGATGCCGTATTAGGGCTTTTTTTCAAGCCAACAGTAGTAGAGAAAGAAAAGAGAGGTGAAAGTCGTAAGGCTAGATTCTGTCGATAGTACGAACGCTCTATCTGCGCACTTACACACCTGCTGAAGATGAGCCAATGACAGTCGTTGTTGCCGATTATCAGACTGCAGGAAAAGGGCAGGGGACGAACACTTGGGAGAGTGAAGCTGGTAAGAACCTGTTGTTCTCGGTACTTGTTCACCCGACGATGCTGCCTGTTCGTAGTCAGTTCCTACTCTCTGAAGCTGGTGCTTTGGCTCTGAAAAGAAGCTTTAGCAGACTATGTGAAAGAGGATATCCGCCTGAAATGGCCCAATGACATCTATTGGAAAGATAAGAAACTGAGCGGAACACTGATTGAAACAAAGCTCGCTGCGGGACGTATAAAAGACTGTGTCTTCGGTGTGGGACTGAATGTAAATCAGAAACGTTCCATAGTGATGCTCCTAATCCCGTTTCTCTCTGCCAGATTTTTAGGGCATGAGGTTGATAAAGAAGAACTATTGAAATAAGATTATCAAGAAGTTCTCAGAACTCTATCGGCTGTTAGAGATGGGCGGATATAATGATATCAGTGCAATGTATCACGAAGCCTTGTATCGGCGTGGAGGCTTTTTCATAAGTTCCGTGATAGCTGATGGCGAGTTTGAAGGAGCTATCGTTGAAGTAGAAGACGATGGGCATCTCATCCTCCGTGACAGCAAGGGTATGATACGTGAATATCAATTTAAAGAAGTAGAATTTATTATATAATAAGGTGTTTGGGAAAGTAAAGGAAGTTCCTTCAACTCCTTCAACTCCAAAAAAATAATGGCAAGATTTAAAAAGAATCTCTTGAAACTTTCGGGTGAGAGTTTGATGGGAAAACAGGGCTTCGGTATCGACCCTGAGCGTCTTAGCGATTATGCTAAGCAGATTAAGGAAGTACATGAAATGGGTGTACAGATTGGTATCGTAATCGGTGGCGGTAACATCTTCCGTGGTTTGAGCGGTAGCCAGAAAGGCTTTGATCGTGTGAAAGGCGACCAGATGGGTATGTGTGCAACCGTTATCAACTCTCTTGCTCTTAGCTCAGCACTTGAGGCAATCGGTGTGAAAGCTAAGGTTTTGACCGCTATCCGTATGGAACCAATCGGCGAGTTCTATAGCAAGTGGAAGGCTATCGAGGCTATGGAGGCAGGTTATGTTTGTATCTTCTCAGCTGGTACTGGTTGTCCTTACTTTACTACTGACACTGGTTCAAGCTTGCGTGGTATTGAGATTGAGGCAGACGTAATGCTTAAGGGTACACGTGTAGATGGTATCTATACTGCCGATCCAGAGAAAGACCCAACAGCAACAAAGTTCTCTGAAATCACATACGATGAGATTTACACAAAGGGTCTTAAGGTAATGGACCTCACAGCAACGACTATGTGTAAGGAGAATGACCTACCTATTTATGTCTTCAATATGGACGTTGTCGGTAATCTGAAGAAGGTTATGGACGGTGAAGATATAGGTACGTTGGTACATAATTAATGCTGATTATTCTTAAATGAATAGCTGTTGCAGCAGGTAGGTGACTACCTGTCTGCAACAATATACGTAAAATAAAAATCGACGAGAGAACTCATCTTAATCCTGAAAACCTTTTGAACATAGATTGATAAAAAGTTATTGGATATAAATATTAAATATATACATTATGTAATGTTATAAAAATAATTTTCTTATCTTTGCAGTTCAAATTCTAATAGTATAAAACGATGAAAAGAAGAAATACACTATTTATCCTCTTTACGCTGTTGTTTAGCCTCACAGCTATGGCACAGCAGAACCCTGTTCACTTTTTTCTGTACAGCAGAAGCAGGTTTCACCAACAGAGGTAGAGGTTATCTTCACAGCGAAGATTGACCAGGGATGGCATGTATATTCAACGAATCTTCCTGCTGATGGTCCCTACATCTGCATCTTTACATGTAGACAAAGCAGAGGGCGTAACACCGGTTGGTAAGCTCACAACACGTGGTAAAGAGTTGAATGTCTATGATAAGACTTTCGAGATGAAACTACGTTATTTCGAGAATAGCGTTGGTTTCGTTCAGCGTTACAAGATAACAGCCAAGACCTACAGTATAAAAAGGTTACTTTGGAATATGGTGCTTGTAATGATGAGATGTGTTTGCCACCAACACAGGTAGAATTTAACTTTAAAGGCAATGGACCTGCTTCAGCGCCCTGCAGCAACATCCAACAGCTGCTAACGCAGAAACGGAAAAACAACGACAGCTGCTACTGATGTAGCAGCTGATGGTTTATCTGCACTTACCGCAATGACTGCAGATACTGCTAAGAAAGCTGATGTGTTTGCCAGCCGATACTGCAGGGGATCTGTAAAGCAAGAGAATGCACAAGTCAAATGCAGATGTTAACTTATGGCAACCTGTTATCAAAGAGTTGTCAGCCTTCAATAGCACCAAGGATAGTACTAATAGCTCTCTTTGGAGTATTTTCTTTATGGGTGTTTTGGGTGGTTTCATCGCTTTGCTCACCCCTTGTGTATGGCCTATCATTCCAATGACGGTAAGTTTCTTCCTCAAGAGAGCGAAGGATGACCGTAAGAAGGGTATTCGTGATGCAGTGACATACGGCTTGTCAATCATTGTCATTTACATGGGTTTGGCAACGCTTGTTACTGGGCTTTCGGTCCACAGAAGTTGAATGAGTTGGCAACAAATGCACCGTTCAATGTGTTCTTCTTCCTTTTGTTAGTAGTCTTTGCATTCAGTTTCTTTGGATGGTTTGAACTTCGATTGCCTTCTTCATGGGGTAATGCGGTTGACAATAAGGCTTCTGCGACAACAGGTTTGCTTTCTATCTTCCTTATGGCATTCACCTTGTCATTGGTAAGTTTCTCTTGTACAGCTCCTGTCGTAGGTCTTCTCCTTGTTCAGGCAGCAACAAGTGGTGACTGGGTAGCTCCTGCAGTGGGTATGTTTGGTTTTGCTTTGGCTCTTGCCTTGCCATTTACCTTCTTTGCTCTCTTCCCAACTTTACTTAAGAAAGCACCAAAGTCTGGTTCATGGATGAACATGATTAAGGTTGTATTGGGTTTCATCGAGTTAGCATTCTCACTGAAGTTCTTGTCAGTAGCCGACCTCGCATACGGCTGGCATATTCTTGATCGTGAGACATTCCTCTCTATTTGGATTGTCCTCTTCGGTCTCTTTGGGTCTTTATCTCATTGGTAAGCTTTAAGTTCCCACATGATGATCCAGATCAGAAGGCTATGCCTGTACCTGCTATCATGCTTGGTCTTTGTTCATTGGCATTCTCTGTTTATATGCTTCCAGGACTCTGGGGTGCTCCTTCTAAGGCTGTTAGTGCGTTCGCACCACCTATTAACACACAGGATTTCAACCTTGCTCCACAGACGGTACATGCTGCTTATACAGATTATGATGAGGGTATGCGCGCCGCTGCAGCAGCTGGTAAGCCAGTCTTGGTTGACTTCACAGGCTTCGGATGTGTGAACTGTCGTAAGATGGAGGCATCTGTATGGACTGATTCACGTGTGGCAGAAAAGTTGAATAAGGACTACGTTCTCATCTCACTTTATGTAGATGATAAGACTCCATTGAAGCAGCCTGTAGAGGTGAAACTCCCAGATGGAACTTCACGTACACTGCGTACTATCGGTGATAAGTGGAGCTATTTGGAGCAGACTAAGTTTGGTTATCTTGCTCAGCCATTCTATGTACCATTGGACAATGCGGGTAAACCATTGAATGGTAGCTTTAGCTTTAAGGAAGATGTACCTGCTTATCTTGAGTTCCTTGATAAGGGATTGGAGAATTATCATGCACAGCATCAGTAAGATTTTACGTGATAACATAGCTTTTTGCTATCTATATAGATAGTAGAAAGACGACAGTTATAACTTCAAAAGGGGTTGTATCAAAAGAAACCGTTAGTGGTTTTGTTTTGATACAACCCTTTTTATAGCCTTTGAAGACACGTCTATCTCTTTGCTTTCGTGTCTTAAGATGATGTCAGTGATGTTTTTATGTCTTTGTCTTAATTTTATATTTCTTAGCAATTTCTTGCCCAATTCTAAAAGATATACCTAGCGGTCGTGAACAATTAGCAATGACATATCAGACGACTATCAGCACAGCAAAAGAAACTTTAATTTCTTTGCCTTTTTTAGTGCTTTATATTTGGTAGTTTCAGATATTTTTGCTACACACACACACACACACACACACACACACACACACAGGCGCTACTAGCGTTTAATCAACACTTTTTCTTCTATCTCTACGCGCACGCGAAGCGTGGCGTAACGCTTGTAAACAAAGGACTTCTCGGAGTTTCCTTTGTTCGCTTTTTGTGCCCATTTGCGAGCTGTCAAGAAAGCAAAAATAAGGACGTTTTAAGCATCTGATTTTACCGTAACAAATAATTGTAATTCTCGATAATAGTTTGTTTCTCTCGTTGATTGTCTGGGCAGGCAGCAGTGATATGCTGCCTGCCTTTAGAGCAGAAGAGAGGCAGACAAGCAGAAAAAGGAGGAGCAATGCATCATCAGAGATAGCATAAAAGCGTTGACAATGTAAAAGTCATTAATTCATAGATTTATTTAACGAACCATTTTTAACAAATCAAGAAAAGCAATGAGAATGAACATAGAAAGAAGGATTATTCTGCACCATGTTGCATGATAATCCAAGTGAGTGAAACGACGTATCTCATGGATACGTCCTTCCTGAGCCAGCACAAGAAGGCAACTCACGGTACTGGTCCAACGGCTCAAGCCAAGTCCTTCGGCTTATGGAGTGATGAGCACTTTGAGGATGGGAACAGTGAGGATGTTAACAACGATGGTATCTTCCTGCATGGGACGACTAATTTTAAAGTGATTAATTAACAAAAAGCAAAACAGAAAACAAAACAAAGAAAAAGCAGAGAAAGATGAAAGGCAATGAACAGGCTAAAACGTCCCTTTGTCAGGGATAAAGTCATTTGGCATCGTATTGAGCTTAGCTTTTGCCTGCTGTCACAAAAGGACGACGTGGCTCAGAACACAGCAAAGCCAAAACGAGGAAGGGAATAAGGACTTAACGACCTCGTAGCAGGTGGCGAGAACAAGACGCAAACGTCATGAATTATAATAGCGGTGACTTCTGTTGGGAAAAGACGATCATATCTACGTAAAGGACGACGACGGTATATGATGTATGAAAGAGCACGAACGCTCCAGACCAGCAAAGGTGGCTCTTTTAAGTATAAAGTTCCAGGCAAAAGTTTACTGCAAGTAGTAGTTATAAGGTTTATTACTTTGCGAAGAACAGCATCGGCAACTCAGTAAGTATCTCAACCGCCCAGAGCCAGAGCAGCTCCAGACAATACTGAACACTTTGGTACATGCTGGCGATTACGGCACCGCTATTGCTACTGGAACCTAGGCAAAAGTCGTTTGAGTTTCGAGTTAGAGCATCATCCAGCTTACTGAGTCTTCCAGCCTTACACAAGCAACACCCATCTCCATAACTGTTACTAACTAAGGTAGAGGTAAGCTCCGACAACGATATAGCAGAGAAATACACCGTCAACCCAACAACAGGTGCTTTGGTCGCTCTCATGCAGTAACAAACGGCAAACAGATAGTCTTAACAACAAAAAGACGCAACAAGCGGCAGCAGTTACGACAACGGTTTCCCACTGACCAACAACAGCGCTAACGTAACAACTAACGGAGCTACATGGTGATTAAGCCAGGCACCCATACTCAAAAGGTACTGTTATTGGGCAAAGGACGTGGCAACAGGTACAGAGGGCACCATAACTAAGACATATACATCCACAGCATACGCTCCAACACCTACTACGATATGATCGCTAACCTTAACGTACGTAATTATGACGGCGACAAACATTACATGTGGACGCGCAGCAAAAATTATTGGTCAGGTCACGAATGGAATAGCGCGCATCCATGGCAGCCAACACTTGAGTCACAGCCTGCCAATCCAAACTACCCCAGAGCAGCAGCGACCTTAACCATCGTTGGTACCACGAGGGCAGCGGGTTCACCTTCAACGCTACCCAGAGTTGCGCTACTCTTTCCAAACGCTAATGAGATGTCTTGGTACTGCAGTTTGCGATCCTCGTTGGGACGCAGATGAATTATGGATCACTATATATATATAAAGGTGGCATGTGGTTTAAGAAGAAGTCCGTGTCATTGGCAGAGCATCATTACGACACCGAGAAATTCGCCGACGGTTCAACCGACATGCGTACAACGCACAAGACTACACCAACAGCAACAGTAGTATCAACAACTCAGGCCTCCCATCTGCCGCTGACGTAGGGCAATCATTTACCTGCCCGCCTTGGGTAAATTCATAACTTGGTAATCAGTACAACGTTGGTTTCAGCGGCATCTATTGGTCGTCGGCGCTTACTCAGGGACAGCACTACGCGTACGCCCTGTACTTCTACAGTGGTTACATCAACGTGGACAACAGATCCGCAGCGACGGTAAGCCCAGGGTCGGGTGGGTTCGAGTAGTCCTAAAAGTCCCACTCGACCCTCCCCAAAGGAGAGGAGCGCTCACGGGATAAAGGGAGGATGAGATAAGGAAAATCAATTGTTGCAAGAAAATTTCTAACCTGTTAGAAAGTTCTCTTGCAACCCGCTAGGAAAATTTTACTTTTGACCTGATATATGTTTTTAAGCTTTCCGCATCGTACGGATTTTTCCAAGCTCTGCGAGGTTTTTCTTTGAATACTGAATAAAACACGCTTTGATTGAACTAATCAAACTGGGAAAAACGAAACCAATGAAAACGAGTTGTCTGCAAAAGTGCAGCAGAAGCAAGCACACTAATAAAATCTTTAAACACAAATGAAAATCAAATTGATTGAAAGAAGAAAAACCAGCACCAAGACAGGTCCTGGAAAGTTTTATGCAAGTCCTGTAAAATGTGGGGAAGAAGAACGCGAGATATTGCGCATGACATTGCAGGGCGTTCTTCGCCGACCCGTGGCGACATCGAAAACGTGCTGGCGAACTTTTAGATTGTCTGCCTCATTACCTTCGTGACGCTTTAGTGCAAAAGCGAGGAGAATGGCACAATGCGCCTAACACTGTCAAGCTAAGGGCTGCGACGGAAAAGGCCTTTTAAGATCTGAAAATGATTTAAGCCGCGTGTAACGTTTAGCACCAGGCGTGGAACTAAAGCGGCTCTGGTGACAACTCGTATGAGGCGGTAGGAGGAGCATCTCGGTGCTAAGCCTGCACTCTAAAACAGGGGGCAACCCAGGACCTCAGCCAGAGTAGCTTCTGGGAGAGGGCGACAGTTAATCAAAAATAAAAGAAAAGTAGTTTAGGAATAACAGGAGTAGTTCGCAAACTGATTTGGTTATGAACTCTTTTAGATGTGGAAAATGTAGATAAATGGGATGTTAGAGATATTAGTTTTACAGCTGCTAAGAGGGCGTAAATAAAATGAAGAGATAGTATAGAAATGCTACTAAACGTCTGTTTGACTATCAGAAACAATAATAAAGGAGATTCTCTTTAATTTTTCATAATAAATCGCTTGATTTTTATCGTACTTTTGCAGAATAATATATAATAGGTATTGTCCACCTGTGAAGGGACTATCTCGATAGTATTAATAGAAATGAAGATTTCTTTTTCTCTCTGAAACAATTATTAACATAAGAGTTTTTCGAGTAAAAAAAGATTGTAATTTCAAGTAACAAAATTCATAATTTTTAGAGAACGATGCAGAAGATTAAATTCCTCCAACGCATAATATGTGTTCTTTTTGAACCTTTTATGTTTTTGGTCCATTAAGTCTCCCCATGTCAGCGCAGGACCTGAATGGTGCAAAAGTAACTCTTTCTATGCATGATGCAACGGTAGAGGATTTCGCCAATGAGGTCGCAAAGCAGACAGGATTAAATGTAAAGTTTGCGGATGAAGGTGTGAAGGCACTCAAGGGTGTTACTCTTGACGTGCGTGATCAGTCAGTATCAAGTTTGTTACTGAACTTGGCAAACCAGTTCCCACTTTCATACACGGTTGAGGGTAATACCCTGACGCTTGCAAAGAAGGAAACTGTACAGCGTAAGGGCGGCGTTCGTGGTCAGGTTACTGATAGTAGCGGTGAGCCAATCATCGGTGCAGTTATCCGTGTGGATGGCGTAAATGGTGGCTATGTGACCGATATCAATGGTGAATATGAGATTAAGACCGACCTTAAAGAGGTACACATGAATGTGTCATATATTGGATATAAGACAGTTACAAAGACTGTAAAGAATGGTGCTACAGCCAATATTACTTTGCGTGAAGACTCAAAGGAAATGCAGGAAGTCGTTGTAACGGGTTATCAGACTAAGAATAAGAATTCGTTTACAGGTTCTCAGGTGGCTGTAAGTCGTGACCAGTTGATGAATGTGGGTACGAAGAATGTGTTGCAGAGTATTGCAAGTTTCGTTCCTGGTATGGTCATTGCAGATGATAATCTCAAAGGTTCTGACCCTAATAAGGTGGCAGAACTCAATATCCGTGGTCGTGCAACCTTCGAAGGACAAGCCAATACACCAGTCTATGTGGTAGATGGTGCGCAGGTTTCTGCTGAGTATGTTGCCGATATGGATATGAATGATATCGAGACAGTTACCGTATTGAAGGATGCTTCTGCATCTGCTCTTTATGGTGCGAAAGCTTCTGCAGGTGTTATTGTTATTACAACAAAGACCTTGAAGGGTGGTAAGTTGAAATTGAACTATAGTGGAACAGTACGTTTGTCAACACCTGATTTGTCCGACTATAATTTGTTGAATGCACGTCAGAAGTTGGAGTATGAGCGTCTTGCAGGCTTGTTTACAGATACAAGTCCTTCAACTCAATATACGCTTGACAAGGATTATGCACGTATATATAATGATGTCCAGAGAGGTGTTGAGACTGACTGGCTGTCTAAGCCACTGCGTAATGCTATCTCACAGTCACACAGTTTGAGTGTAGATGGTGGTGATGACCGTGCAAAAGTATAATCTCGGTATTCGTTATGGTAATGATGCTGGTGTTATGAAGGGTTCTGATCGTACTCGTCTTTCAACTAACTTCCGTCTCTCTTACAATATTGCAGGTAAGTTCTTTGTATCAAACAGTTCGACACTTTCATCTGTGACAAGTAACGTGTCACCTTATGGTGATTTCTCAGACTGGGTTAAGATGAATCCTTATGAGAATCCATATAACTCTGATGGACAGTTGCGTTCTTCACTCTATCATGACTTGACGAACCCATTGTATGATGCTTCGTTGGGTAGTTATAGTAAGACAAATAACTTTGACTTCCTCAATACGACCAATATTCAGTTGTGGTTCGGTGAGAAGATTCGTTTGGATGGAGACTTTACAATCGACCGTAGCAAGCAGGATAGACGAACTTTTACATCTCCTTTTGCCTATAGCGAGATTCGTAATAAGTCTGCTGATCAGCGTGGTTCATTGTCTGATAACTGGGTAAATACCACAACATTGCAAGGAAAAGCAATGTTATCATATAATAACTACTTCTTTAAGAAGCTCTTCCTTACTGCAATGGGAGGTGGAAGTATTGAGTCTACGTCATCAGATGCCGCTACTTATACTTCAATAGGATTCTATTCAGATAAGCTCGGACATCCATCTTTCGCTACAGCATACGCTGCAACGCGTCCAAGTGGCTCTGATACACAGACAAGAGGTGTCGGTTTCTTCGTTAATGCCAATACAATTTGGGATAACAAGTACTTCCTTGACCTTATCTATCGTTATGAGGGTTCATCTCGTTTCGGTAAGAATCAGCGCTTTGCTCCATTCTGGAGTGTCGGTGGTGGATGGAATATTCACAACGAGAAGTTTATGAAGGGCTCACCAGTTTCGCTCTTGAAGCTTCGTGCCAGTGTTGGTTACTTGGGTAATATCAACTTTAACCCATATCAGGCATTGACTACCTATAGTTATAATAGCTCTTACTTCTATGGCAAGGGAACTGGTGCTACGCCAATTACTATTGGTAACCCAGACTTGAAATGGGAGCGTACATTGAGCACCAACATCGGTGTTGACTTCACTGCTTTCCGTGGTCGTGTCGACCTTTCGGCTGATTATTATATCAAGAACACAGACAACCTGCTCTTGGATATTACTAAGGCACCATCAGTGGGTGTGATAACTTCACGTGAGAAACATTGGTGAGGTACAGAACTCAGGTTTTTGAACTTCGTCTGCGTACCTTCCCAATTCAGAATAAAGATTGGCAGTGGTCACTCGGTCTTACATATGCTTATAACAAGAATAAGATTAAGAAGATCAGTAATTCTCTGCGTGAACAAAACGAGAAGAACAAGTCTGATAATGGTGTTGCGCCGCTTCCTATCTATGAAGAGGGTCAGTCTTTGACAGCCTTGAAGGTTGTTCCTTCTGCAGGTATCGACCCAGTAACAGGTCAGGAAATCTTTATTAAGCGTGATGGTGCATATACTTTCGTTTATGACTCAAATGATAAGGTAATCTTCGGAGATACCAATCCTTTAGGTACGGGTTCTATCACTTCATACCTTACTTATAAGCGATTTGCATTGAGTTGTTCGTTCTTGTACTCTTTCGGAGGTTCTGTCTATAATGAGACTTTGGCAACAAAGGTAGAGGGAGCTAACCCTAAGTACAATGCTGATGAGCGTGTATTGAATGACAGATGGAAGACTCCTGGAACTGTTGCAAAGTATAAGCGTATCGACGATACAACTACTCCATATCAGACATCACGCTTCGTAGAGAAGAACAACTTTCTTGCGTATGAGCAGTTTGTCACTCTCTTATGAGGTTCCAACAAACTTTATTCAGAAGTACGGATTGAAGCGTATGTTCTTGGAGCTTCTTACTAATGACCTCTTCTACCTATCAACAGCGAAGAGAGAGCGTGGTTTGAACTATCCATATGACAGAAGCTTTGAATTCTCATTACGATTCTCACTCTAAAACTAAATTAGGATAACAATGAAGAAGATAACGAAATATATAGGACTATCCATGGTGTTTGCTTTGCTTACATCATGTAGCGACTTCTTGGATGTGCAGTCAAAAGGACAGCTTACAGATGACGAGATGTTCACTGACCTTACTGGTTATGAGGATGCTATGTTTGGTATCTACGGTAAGTTAGCTTCATCCAATCTCTATGGTAGTAACCTTTCATGGGGTATGGTGGATGAGTTAGGTCAGCAGTTCGGTTATGACAACACACAAGATGTTAGTTATTATCTGAACCGCTACCAATATACTAACCAGCAAGCACGCAACATCGTGGATGCTGTTTGGAGCAATATGTACAACAATATCTCTAATGTCAACAATGTGTTGAAGCACATTAATGATATTAGTGCAGGTGCACAAGAGCGCAAGATGATTCATGGTGAGGCATTGGGTCTGCGTGGCTTTATGCACTTCGACCTCGCTCGCCTCTACTGTACAGACTATACGCGCAGTGATGCAAACACGCTTGGTCTGCCTTATGCAACAGAGTTCAATTTGAAGAACCGCACACGTTACACCTTGCAGGCAACGTTCAACCTTATTCTTAAGGACTTGAATCAGGCTGACTCATTGTTGACAGACGACAATGATGTTACTTACGATAATACTTTCGTACGTGATTATAGTAAGGGACGTGTGATACTTTTCAATAAGTATGCAGTAAAGGCTACCAAAGCTCGTGTATACTACGCTATGGGTAAGTACACAGAAGCAGCAAAGTATGCTCGTGAAGTCATCAATGCTACACAGAACTTTAAGCTGAATACAAGTACTTCACTTGACTCTGTGATGCGTTTCCCTGCAAGTAAGGAGATGATTTTTGGTGTTTATGCTGCCGATCGTTCAACAGCAATCCGTACAGCTTTCCTGCGCTCTACAGGTTACGGATCTTTCGTTGAAGGTCGTCGTGATACACGTAGTCTCTATGAGACCGACCTCTTTACAGCACTTAGCTCTGACCTCCGTTTCACCTCTTTCTTTAGAGAGAACACGTCAGGTTCAACTTCTTCTTTCAGCTTTATCCGTCTAATCCAGAATGATGCCGAGGCTACAAGAGGTGTGTTGAAAGGCTTTGTGTTAATTAGTCTGCCAGAGATGTATTATATTTTGAGCGAAAGTCTTTATGATACAAATCAGACAGAGGCAATCAGTTTGCTCAATCAGGTAAGAAAGAGTAGGGGATTGGGTGATGTTGACGCGGCTAAGGTAGCTACACGTACACTCTTCGAGCAGGAGATGATGCGTGAGCGTATGCGTGAGTTCCCTGGTATGGGACAGACCTTCTATGCGTTGAAGCACTATAACCGTAGTTTCACTGACTTCAGAAATATCGATACGTATCAGCCTTCAGATGCCATTTTCAATCTCCCTTGGCCAGATAGAGAGAATGAGTACGGTGATCAGGCAGTACATAACGAATAGTTCATATCAAAGAGTTAGCATGGTTTAGCACTGCTAAACGATACGAGTAAGACTACTTGTAAAAAACGTTTAGCATAGCTAAATCACTGACTTGAGTGTATAAAAGAAGAGATATAAACATAAAAACAAATATTGTAATCCGATAATACTTAAGTAGTATAAGCTCTTTGATGGGCTAACTAATATGCAGCACCATTGGTGTTAGCCCTCCGCACCATCCGTGCTGAGCCTTCGCACCACATGTGCGGGTACTTAAGACATTGGCAAAAACATGGGAAAAGCGAAGTTGTCACAGTCCTATATAAAAAGGAAGAAAAGGCTAAGCTACATGGAATTTGCTTATCGGACAACACTAAAAAACAAATGATTATGTATAAATCAATCACAAACTTCTTCGCTATCGGTGTCATCGCATTGTCGTTGGCAGCGTGTTCAAACGATGAGTACAAAGGTGAATACTCAAAGGATGGTACTTTCGAAGGAGCAAACCAGGTTTATTTTCGACCTCAATAATGCTTCTGACACATTATATAACTATTCGTTCGGAACACAGCCTACGAGCGTGACAACAGACACGGTTACTGTAAAAGTTAAGCTTGCTGGAGTGAGAAAGTCACAGGCTCAACATTATAAAGTAGTTGTTGACCAAAGTAGTTCTGCAAAAGCAGGAGTACACTTTGAGCCAATCAATAGTGATCAAGTAATTCCAGCTGATAGTCTTGCATCCAGTTTTCGTGTAGTTCTTTTGCGTCAGAATCTTAGTGATGTTAAGAATGACAATATTCGTCTTGTTCTGCGTTTGGAAGCATCTGACGACCTCGGTGTACGTTTCCCTAATGCACTAAAGAGAACGATTACTTTTGATAATGTGCTTGAAAAGCCATACTGGTGGGACAATCCTACGTTGCAGGCTATGGGTCTTCCAGCTTATACACCAGCTAAGTATCGTTATCTTCTGTCCTTGTATAACTCAGATGCAAGTGAGATTGAGAAGGCAATACGTAATACAAGAAGTTGGACACAGCTTTATAGAAATATTCAGAAGTTGAAAGCTTACTTTGCTGCCAATCCTGAATAAGCACGTTCATAGGTATAACGATTAAAATAATTGACGAATTATGGTAAAGAAATATTTATTTATCTTAGCTGCAACAGCCCTTGCCTTCACTTCTTGTATCAAGGATGATTCAACAGAAGGGGGTGATGGTGTGTCTGTAATCAGTCTGCAGACACCTCTGAATAGCAGTTATACACTTAATCAGGGTGATACTTTGAAAATCAACCCAGCGGTGTTGCAAAGCAATGGAAAGCAGAAACTCACCTACGAATGGGAGATAAATCATAAGTTGGTTTCAAGTGATTCTGCACTTGTTTATCCTATTCAGAATTCAGGAAGCTATACTGGACGTCTTCGTTTGAGCAATGGTCAGAATATTCAGATCTATGAATTCAATGTGAATGTTGAATATGCTTATACAAAGGGTGTTTATCTCTTGGCAGAAAACAATAGTAAGTCAATCCTTTCATATGTACCTACAGAGGATGTAAACAAGAGTTTCCACCTTGATGTGTTGGCTCCTAACAACCCTAACATTAACTTTGGTACACCTTGCTCAATGGCATGGAACAAGACTATCGGTGGTCAGGCAAACAATGTTCTGATTATTGCAGCAGGTAATCCATCAACACTTTACCAGCTTGATGGTTATGAAATGTTGTCACTTTTCCAAACTCCTGTCGGTGAGAAGGTGATACAGGTAGCGGCTAACTCTGATCCAGGTGCACCAAAGGTTATGGCTGTTACTAAGAATAACTTGTATTCATTGGGTCTGAACACAACCAACTTGGTTTCACAGACTTCACGCTTTACAAGTGCTGTAGGTGGTTCTGTTACATTTGCAAATAGCATGACTCCATGGTGGAGAGACGACCTTTTCTATGCACATGGTGATGCTTACTTTGACAATGCACATGGCTCTCTGTTAGCAATGGCTATTGAGAATACATCAGTTCCTGCTGAAATCTTGAAGGGAACCTTCACTGGTGATACGTTGGTTGGTATGGGTAGTGTTAACAAGCAGCGTAACCTTGCACTGATTACTAATCAAACAAGCACGGGAACATTCTACTTTACATACATCTTCCCGGGCTACTACTCTTCTTCTGCAGATAAGAGAATTGCAGCTAATGTGCTTTACCGTGTTGCAATGCCTTCTACTTCTGGTATCGCTAATGGCTCTGTCGTACGCTCGGCTCGTAGCAAGAACATTGTTTATTACACTAATGGCAATGCTGTCTATGCACATAACGTACTTGCTAATAGTAACTTCCCAACTGCAGCACTGTTCACTGTAGGTAGCAGTTCTGAGAAGATTGTAGACATGGTGTTCTCAGATGATGATAACCTCATCTATGTTGCAACCAATGATACATCGGCATCTATGCCAGGTAGTCTATACTGTTATGACACGCAGACAAATGCTCTACGTTGGTCAAAGCAGCACATTACGGGACGTATTGTGAAGGCATTATTCAGAAATAAATAACATACAAATGATAAGAATGAATTTCTCATTTAAGAACTCTTTACTTGGAGGGCATTATTGCTCCTCCTTGTATTGCAAAAGTACTGTTGCAAAAAGCTGATGATGACAAGTCTAAGTCTAAACCAAAGAAGGAGACAAAGTATGACCGTCTCTTCAAAGATAAAAAGACTGAGACGGCACGTAGTAAGTTTATTACTGTTCATAAGCTTGATAACAAGATTTACTTTGAGTTGCCACGTACTTTGTTGAAGAAGCAGATGATGCTTGGTGGAGTAGTAAACTCAACAACTGATGCATCTACAGTTACTGTTGGTTCAACAAGTTCTAATCCTGTTTTGTTCTATTTTGACATACAGGATAGTTCTGTTGTGATGAAGACTCCTAACAATGTTCTTTTCAAGGAGAATGCTAACTCAGCAGACCTTGATAATGCATTGTCTCTGAACTATCGTGATGGTATTTGGCAGGGCTTTAACATTATGGCTTATAACAACGATAGCTCTGCGGTTGTCTTTGACGTAACTTCTTTGTTAGGTAAACCAACTAACCTCATATCGGTTATGCCAACAAAGAATGGTAACTATAGTATCAAGGCTACTCCTAAAGCCTGAACTCTCGTTCATTCGTGGTATAAAGAGCTTTGATACGAATGTTATCGTTAATAATGACTTCACTTATGGTGTGTCTACTTCTCTGATGTCTATGCCTATCGGAGGTGAACGTCCTACAACTGTTGGTGTTAGTTATAGTGTAGCACTTGTGCCAGAGTCTGCAATGCGTCCACGTATTATGGACTCACGTATCGGTGTTAACTACTCAGTTCGTTTGGGAATTCCAAAGGAAGGTGAAGGTACAAAGCGTATCTTCTACTCTCATCGTTGGAATCTTGTACCAAAGGATAAGAAGTCTTATGCAAAGGGTAAGTTGACTCAGCCTGCTAATCCAATCCGTTTCTATTTGGATGATACCTTCCCTGAGGCATGGAAACAGCCAATTCGTGAGGGTGTTCTTGAGTGGAATAAAGCTTTTGAGAAGATAGGCTTTAAGAATGCTATTGAGGTTGTTGACTTCCCTCAGAAGCAAGGAGATTTCGACCCAGACAACATTCAGTATTCTTGTATTCGCTACATACCAAGTGGTTCTTCATCTGCTCCAAAGAGTGATATCTATGTCAATCCTAATACAGGAGAGATTATGGCAGCCTCTATGTTCATCTATTCTGATGTCGAGAAGTTGTTACATAAGTGGCGTTTAATTGAAACAGGTGCTGTTGATCCATCAGTACGTAGCAACCGTTTGTCTGCTGCAAAGTTTGCTGAAGGCTTGAAGATGTTGGTTACAAAGGAAACTGGTAGTATGTTAGGACTCTTGGATAACCTTGGTGCTTCAGCTACTTATTCTACTGATTCTTTGCGTAATGCACGTTTCACGACTACCATGGGGCTTGCTCCTTCTGTTATGGATGACGTTCATTACAATTATGTTGCACAGCCAACAGATAACGGTTTACGTCTTGCTCCGAAGGGGCTTGGCATGTACGACTACTTTACAATTGATTGGAACTATCGTTACTTTGATACCGATAATGTTTCTATCAATGATGAGACGAATACGCTTGAGGCGTTTGTTGACAAGAAGGTAACAAACCCACGTCTTCGTTATTATGCTGAGCGCAATGCTAAGTGGGACCCACGTCTTGCTGCAGGAGCACTTGGTAACGATATGATTGCAAGTGCAAACCCTTGCAAAATAAGAACTATACAATCGTTGAAAACAACTCTCTAAGTGGATTAAGAACGATGAGGATACTCGTATCAAAAGATCAGTTATACCTGCAGATATCACAGAATCGTTACGCTTTGTTCAAGCAGGTGTTGAGTAATGTTGGTGGAATGTACCTCAACAATATGAAGATTTCAGCAGGAGTACCACAGTATCAGGTTGTTTCTAAGGATCTTCAGCGTCGTTCACTCTTGTGGTGTTTGCAGGAGGCAATGAGCTTCAAGAAGTATGCTAACCGTAACTACGAGCGTAAGGGCTACTTGTCAGTAAGCTATTATGACCAGAGTTTAGAGTTCATGGGCTATGATTTGATGGCAGCACGTATGCGTGTGGCTATCACTTCTACTTGAATCCAAACAGTTACACACAGAAAGAGTACTTTGATGATATCTATAACACCCTCTTCAAGAGTGTTGCTGACATGCGCGCACCATCTCAGGGCGAGCGTGTTTTGCAGCGTGCATTCATGAGTCAGGCACAGAGTGTTGTCTCTAAGGCTACTGGAAACGGTGGTTCTGGTGGTGGTTCTGGTTCCAGCATGGCTTTGAAGGGTGATGATCTTGGTGCTACTCCGGGCTTTGGTGACCCATCTCAGAATCTTGCTCCAACAGTTGATATCACACTCGCAGACAACTCAGAGCTTTACTTCTACAACTGTCTTTTGAAGTTGAGAACAGCTTTGGAGAAATGTTTGAAGGCAAACTTGCCACTTGAAGCGCGTACACACTATGAGATGATGCTCTTCAAAATCAATAAGACAATGGAGGTGAAGAAATGAGAAAGACTTCATTTTTATCAATGAAATCGGTTCATGCAACCCTATTAGCAGTGGGATTCTTGAGCCTTTCACTGTCAGCACAGGCTTCCCTTTCTTTAAAAAGAAGAAAAAGAAGGCTACAACCACTACTTCTGTGGTGAAGAAAGATGCCTATGAGCGTATTCTAACCGAAGAGAAGACAGACTCTGCAAAGGGACCATTCGTTTCGTTCTATAGAACAGGTGAAAAACTCTTCATGGAGTTGCCACCTTCTTCTATCGGTCGTGACATGCTGATTGGTGCTACAATTTCATCTGTATCAAGCCCACAGTTTGCTGAGGTTGGTACTCGTGCTGGTTCTGTTTCACACGTACGCTTTGTAGAGAAGGATAGCTCTATCGTAATGCAGGCTATCAACTCTGAATTACTCGACGCCCTACCAGCAGGCAATGCGAAGCAGGCACAGGCTACGAACTATCGTAACCTTGACTTCTATAGCTTCCCAATCAAGGCAAGAAACAAGAAGACTGGAGGTATTCTTTTTGATGTTTCTTCTTTCTTCTTGAGAGAAAGTAAGTATTTCCCAGTGATTGCAAAGGTTGCTGGTCCGTATCGTGTAGATGCCGACTTGAGACCAGAATGGATTAAAGTCACTTCTTTGAAGTCGTTTGCAAACAACGCTTGTATCTCGATGGAGCGCAACTACGTTACCAATATGACTGGTAATAGTGGTGGTGTGGCTATTAGCAATCATCCTGTTTCTATCGGTGTACAGTTTACTTTGGCTCTTTTGCCAGAGGATAAGATGACTCCACGTCTGAGTGATACTCGTCTTGGCTACTTCCTTACACCGAAATCTATCGTCAATGACAGTCTTATCGACCATGCAAGCTTTATCAATCGTTGGCGTGTAGAACCAAAAGACCCTGCTGCTTACTTTGCAGGTCAGCTCAGTGAGCCAGTAAAACCTATTGTGTTCTATATCGATAATGCGTTCCCTGAAAAGTGGAAGCCAGCGATGCGGAATGCTGTTCTTAGATGGAATAAGGCTTTCGAGCGTATCGGTTTTCAAGAATGTGATGCAGGCAGTGGACTTCCCAACCAATGATCCAAACTTCGATCCTGATAACTTCCAGTATTCTTGCATTCGTTATCTGCCTACTGCTACAGAGAATGCGATGGGTCCATCATGGGTTGATCCTCGTACAGGTGAGATTATCACAGCGACCGTATTGGTGTATAATGATGTTGTGAATGTCATCAATAGTTGGCGATTTATTCAGACATCACAGCTTGATCCTGCTGCACGAACATTGGATATGCCTGATAGCATTTTGTTGCCAACATTAGAGTATATTGTAACTCACGAGGTAGGACATACACTCGGACTGATGCACAACATGGCTGCATCGGCTGCAATCCCAACAGATTCACTCCGTTCTGCAAGCTTCACACAGAAGTATGGTACGACAGCATCTATCATGGACTATGCTCGTTTCAATTATGTTGCACAGCCAACAGATAAGGGCGTGTCACTGACTCCTCCTGAGTTGGGTGTCTATGATAAACTATGCTATCGAGTGGGGATACCGTGTTTTCCCTAACTCAAAGAGTTTCAGAGATGACGTAAAGCCATTGATGGCACTTGTTGAGTCTCATGATAACGATCCAATGTATCGTTACGTACTTCAGCAGTCACGTTATCGTTATGACCCAACCGCCATTGAGGAGGATCTCGGTGACGATGCTGTGAAGTCAAGTACATACGGTCTTAAGAACCTTGAGTATATCCTCAGTCATTTTGATGAGTGGATTCCAGACGGTACTGATGGTACTCGTAAGGCTAAGCTCTATCGTCAAATGGTTTCTCAAGCTTACGGTTATGCACGTAATGTTTATGCTGTTATTGGTGGTATCAAGCTGAATCAGACAACAGAGTCTTCTGGTATTCCTCGTTATGAGGTGATGTCTAAGGAGAAACAGCGTGCTGCTGCAATGTGGTTGTTACAGGAAGCACGCAAGTTTGGTAAGCGTGGTGTTGAGAGTATCGAGAATCGTCTACCTCAGATCAACTCTCATCCTTACAAAACATTGGCAGGTGGTATTCAGGAAATGGCTCTTTCTGCAACTGCGCGTTTAGCATTGAGCTATTATGCTGACTCTACTTCTTATTCTCCATTGGAGTATTGCGAAGACACGTATAATAATGTTTGGGCTAAGACAATCGCTGGTGATGAGAATCTCGACGACGATGATATCGCCATGCAGCAACTCTATGTTGAACGTCTGAAGGCTAACATTGTTGAGGTTAAACAGGTTGGTAAGGTGCGCAGCTTGCGTGATGACAAGCAGGATGTGGCTTTCCTTGGCTTTGGTGTTGGTTATGGTGAACCAGAAACGATGTGGACAGAGACCATCGACCGCACAGCCGAATATGTGTTCCACTATGCACAGAAACTGCAGAAGTTGCTTGAGGAACGCATTAAGACAACGAAGGACACAACTATCAAATCTCAATATGAGTTGATGTATGCACGTGTCCAGCGTTATATGAATGATTAATCTTCCGTGTTAACATACATTTCAGAGGGTATATTTTAGACGTTTGTGTCTTGGATATACCCTCTTTCTTTGTACGTAATATTGCTGCGCACATGACGTGTTAAGGCTTCGCACATATTGTGCTAAGGCTTCGCACCAATGGTGCGGAGTACTAAACAACATTTAATGTCTTACCAAAGCAGAGCCAATTGGGTGTAAGTAGGGAGTTATCCAAGCACAAGTTAACTTAGCCTATTGGGTCAGAGGCTAAGTTTACTTGTGCTTTTCTGCCGTCTATAATCTGTTCTTTTCAGCCTGTCCAGCACCTGTACCCTTGTATTTGCTTCGTGAAGTGTTGAACTTATAGGTAACAGTTAGAACAAACTGACGGCTGTCGTATGTACTAATCTGTTGTGTCTCCATTGATTCAGTGTAACCAATTCCTCCTCCTTTTCGGGTATGAAATAAGTCTGTTCCACCAATGCGAAGTGCGAGTCTATCCTTTAGGAAGGATTTGGTAAGGCTGATGTCGACGCTTCCTGAGTTTCGTGCAATAGATCCAATTTCATCATCACCTCTCTTGACGATGAATGACTCCATTGATAGTAACCAGCCTTTGCCGAAATCGAATGTGTTGTTAAAACTGAATTGCCAGATTGGTTTGTTCAGCTTATAAGTCTTCGTACTTGTATGTAATGTGAGCCATTGCTTCTTCATTAATGCTGTGAACTCAGGTGTCCAGATGCCGATTGTTGGCGAAAAAGCTAACTGAGTAGATATCGTCTTGATGCTTGGAAGATTCGTGTAGGTAATGCGTGAGATGGCTGAATTATGGCTGTCTTGTTCGCTCCAGAATACGATGGCGTGGCGACGGTCATTGTAAGAGATACCAAACTGGATGAACTTCCACATTGCTCCTAAGCTTATGTTGTGGATGTATTCGTGCTGAAGCAGTGGATTACCTGACTGCATCAAGAAACGGTTGCCGTATGAAACGTTATTACTTAACTGACGGTAAGAAGGGCGACGTGTCCTTGCAGCATAGCTTAATTGCATCTGTAGGTCTCCTATCTGTGTAGCTGCAGAGACGCTTGGGAATAGGTTGCTGAACGAACGACTTTGATTAGCAATGTGCTGTCCGTTCTCATAGTAGTTAAAACGTACCGCCTCCCAGCGTAGACCAGCTGTCAGTTGGCAGATTGATAGTAGGTATTTGTATTCCATGAAAGGAGCTATATTCGACTCCTTTAGCTGTGCGGATGAACTTGGAATATAGTTTTCTGGATTGCTATATGCGTCATTGCGGTTCGTATAGGTATATTCTGCACCCACTGACAGATTTCCTCCTAAAACAGGATAGCCCAAGGTTAGCTTGGAAGCAATGAGCCTATTACGCTCTTGATTGTCGGAAGTTACGGTGCGACTGACCTTGTTGCGACTTTCTTCTCGATAGGTAGTATGGTCATTTTGCTTGTTATAAAGATAATCCGCATTGAAGTCTATGTCCATCTTTCCTATCTTTCCAACATAGTAAAGATTAATGAATTGGGAGGGACGATGGGATAGCTTGGGCATTCTAAGGGTGTTAACATGGTCGTAGAAAGTCCCGTTTGCCGTTATATCACTACTAAGAATACCAGATAGGGGGAAGTCATGAGGGAAGTTAAGCATGTATTTGATACCGACAGAATTACTATCATTTAACTGATAGTCTGCTCCTATTGTATTCTTGAAAATAGAACTCTTTGTGGTGGTTTCTTGTGCGAAATCCTGCTGCCAGAGGGTGTCTGTCTGAACAATTGTAGTTGTTTTGCTGGGATAGCGACCGTTGTCAAGTGAATAGCCATGCCCACCAAAGAGTTCTAAACGGTTATGGCGATACTTCCAGTTAAGCTGTTCTGAGAGGTCTACATTCTCCGACTGGTAGTAGGCAGAGCGTACATCGAAACCAAAGCCGTCGCCTACAGCTTTCTTTGTGCGTATCTTTACGACTGCTCTTACTGCTGCATTATATCTGCTTCCGGGGTTGCTTATCACCTCAACGCTCTTGATATCGCTTGACTTTAGGCGTTCAAGTTCTGTCGCATCACGCATCTGACGACCGTTGATGTAGATGATAGGTGTACCTCTACCAAATACTTCGTAGCCATCTTTCTTCTTTGTCAGTCCCGGAACATGTGCAAGAACATCCTCACAAGTGCCGAGTTTGCTCAGAATGGTATTCTCGATGTTCGTTTGTATGCCCTCAGTTGTCATCTTGTGTAGGGGAGCATTGCCTTTAACGACCACCTCTTTCATCATTTTTGCATCTTCTTTCAGTACGATAGTAAGGTTGTCTTGGTTGGAAAGAACCGTAGTGAAGGGCTCATAACCTACGAAGGAGGCTTTGAGGATATTACCTAATGTAACCTCCTTGAAGTTAAAACTACCATCATCAGCGGTTGTTGTGCCAATAATGAAGGTAGAATCCTTGGCTGAAAGAATAATGACATTTGCGTAGGGGATAGGCTTCTTGTTTTCATCAAGTACCTTTCCTGATACGGATTGTGCATTAGCTCGAAGTCCAGTGCAGAACAGAAGGAGGATAAGTAATAGTTTTTCCATAACTCATGAAGTTAAGTGATACGAAAGGTTCAAACTCAGTTGCACTTTTAAAAAGCGATAGGTTTCTGTTGCAAAGGTATAAAATTATATGATTACTAATAAAAAAAAAGGAAAAACTTTCAGTTTAATGTGTCTTTCTTAGTTGTGAGGTGGTTTAGAGATAAGACTTTATGTACAAAAAAAGCCATACCAGAATCCTATCAAAGGATTACTGATATGGCTTTATATTTATAAGTGTTTAGCTTAGAGCAGAGCGTCGAACTTCTCTTTGAGAACGTCCTTTGAAGCTGCACCAACAAACTTGTCTACCAACTGACCACCCTTAAAGAAGAGGATGGTTGGGATGTTACGTACACCGAAATCAATGGCTACGTCATCATTCTCCTCAACATCACACTTGCCTACAACAATCTTACCGTCGTACTCTTCAGCAAGTTCAGAGATGATAGGACCAATCATCTTGCAAGGACCACACCATGTTGCCCACAAATCAACTACCAATGGTAACTCACCATTCTTGTAAGTCTCTAAATTCTCTTTAGTAATTACTACTTCCATTTTTATTCTGTTTATAAGTTTATTAATATTGTCTTTTCAATCTATTTACTCATCATCAAAGATTGTGCCACTTTCGATTTAGTTTATATGGAACTCCATCTTCTCATTCGACGAGATAAAATCTATCAGCGTACGGTCGACGTTAACGCCACCATTCTTACTCTTTAGCATAAGAACAGTGTTGTCAGGTGTTCGTAGCTGTATGTAAAGCTGTGTGTTACCGATGTGTTCCTCAATGACTGTTGCTAATTCCGAAACGAAGGCATCGTCTAAGCTGTTGCATCCATAGAGATGGTAAAGCGTTCCAAACGATTTTGTTTCACGTCATAGAGTTGCTCAATCTTCTGCACTTTTAGCTCTAACATGTCAGGATTATTGCGGTAACGAGGCTGACATTTAGCTGTTATATAGACGGTGTAGTTCATCTTCAGGAGGTTGTTCCACCGTGCCCAGTCGTCACCAAACAATGCTAATTCGCCCGTTCCTTCAAAGTCTTCTATCGTGACAAAGCCAAAAGGCTTTCCTGTCTTTTGTGAGAAACGTTCGTTTACAGATGTGACAATACCGCCAAATGTCACTTCGTCAGCTTTTGCCAATTCTGTCATATTCGCATTGCGACCTATCATAGAGCAACGAGTGTTACACATGTTATTCAGTACAACACTGTATTCATCGAGTGGGTGGGCTGACAGATAGATACCAACAAGTTCACGCTCTTTGTTTAATTTCTCAATGACTGGCCACTTCTCTGCCTTTGGTGCAATAGGATGTACTACATCAATAGCATCCATACCTCCGAAGAGGGAGTTCTGTTGTTGTGCCTTTTCGGCTTGGAAAAGCTGCCCATAACGGACAATAGTATCTAAGAACAAATCACCCTTTGCAGTGACTGCAAAGTATTGTTCTCGCTGTAAACCGAAGCTATCGAAACCACCACTATAAGCCAAACTTTCAAATGCTTTGCGGTTCACATTACTGAGGTCGACACGCTCTGCAAAGTCGTATATATCCTTATAAGGACCATTCTCCATGCGTTCACGTACAATACTATCAGCCGCACTTGCCCCCATTCCCTTGATAGCAGAGAGTCCGAAGCGAATCTCACCATGCTTGTTCACACCAAAGCCAATCTGACTCTCGTTGACATCAGGACCAAGGGTTGCAATTTTCAATGCCTTACATTCCTCCATCAACTTTGTGATTTCAGTAATCTGACTGAAGCGACGTGTCATCAACGCAGCCATATATTCGGCTGGATAATGCGCCTTCATGTAAGCCGTCTGATAAGCTACCCATGAGTAGCAAGTGGCATGTGACTTATTGAAAGCATAGCTGGCAAACTTCTCCCAGTCGCTCCATATCTTCTCAAGAACCTGTGGGTCGTGTCCGTTCTCTTGTCCTTGCTTGATGAACTTAGGCTTCATCTTGTCGACGATAGCCTTCATCTTTTTACCCATTGCCTTACGAAGGGCATCACTCTCACCACGTGTAAAGTTAGCTAACTGGCGACTCAAGAGCATTACTTGCTCCTGATAAACCGTGATACCATATGTGTCTTTGAGGTACTTCTCCATACATGGGATGTCGTACTTTACCAAAGAAGGATCGTGTTTACGCTTGATAAAGTCAGGAATATAGTCCATTGGACCCGGACGATAGAGCGCATTCATGGCGATGAGGTCTTCAAACACGGTTGGATGAAGCTCACGAAGGTATTTCTGCATACCTGCCGATTCAAACTGAAAAGTACCAACGGTTTGTCCACGTTGATAGAGTTGGTAGGTTAATTCGTCATCAATAGGAATCTTCTCAAGGTCAATCACGTCGCCAGTTGTCTGCTTAACAACCTTACAAGCCTCCTTTAACTCGGAAAGTGTTTTCAGTCCGAGGAAGTCCATTTTGATAAGACCAGTAGATTCAATCACGTGACCATCATACTGGGTCACAGGTACTTTCTTCTCTGGGAAGTCTGGGTCTGTTGCCGTAGAGATAGGCACCCATTCATCAATAGGGTTACGACAGATAATGAATCCACAGGCATGGATACCCGTTCCACGTACTGTTCCCTCCAGCATCTTGGCGTATTTAATCGTATTACGCTCCCTTATGTCTTCACTAACCTCTGCATTCTGCAACTCTGGGGTACACTTGATAGCATTCGTTAAGTTCATCTTCATGCCATCAGGTAAGCGTTCTGGAATCGCCTTACAAAGGGCATTAGAGACATCTAACGGTAGTTTCTCTACGCGAGCAACATCCTTGATAGAGTTCTTTGTTGCCATTGTAGAGTAGGTAATAATATGTGCACAGTTCTCGTGTCCGTACTTATCCATTACCCACTGCAGCACACGTCCGCGGCCATCATCATCGAAGTCGGTATCAATATCAGGGAGGTTGACACGGTCAGGGTTGAGGAATCGCTCAAAAAGTAGGTCATACTTCAATGGATCAATCTGCGTAATTCCTAAGCAATAAGCCACTACAGAACCAGCAGCTGATCCACGACCTGGACCCACCATCACGTCTAATTCCTGTCGTGCAGCATTGATAAAGTCTTGTACTATGAGGAAGTAACCAGGGAAACCCATCGTCTTCATGACGTGTAACTCAAGCTAATATGATTCTTAACCTCGTCAGAAAGAGGGTCGCCATATAGTTTTTTGGCACCATCGTAAGCTAACTTCGCAAGATAATCGGCTTCAAACTTAATACGATACATCTTCTCATAGCCTCCTAAACGGTCGATAACCTTCTGTCCTTCTTCAGGGGGGAAGAGGGTTCTCGCCATTCTCATCGGTGGTAAACTCCTTGTATAAGTCTTCCTCAGTGAACTTCTTTTTCCATTCTTCTTCCGTTCCGAAGTCTTCTGGGATGGGGAAGAAAGGCATGATAGGACCATGATTAATATCATAAGTCTCTACCTTATTTAAGATTTCCAGCGTATTCGTCATAGCTTCTGGGATGTCTGAGAATATCTCATTCATCTCTGAACGCGTTTTAAACCACTCTTGTTTAGAGTAGCGCATACGCTTTGGATCATCTAAATCTTCATTTGTTGAAAGACATAGTAAGTGGTCATGTGCCTCGGCGGTCTCCTTGTCTTCGAAGTGACAGTCATTGGTACATACGATCTTTATACCATATTCTTGTGCAAACTTCATGAGTACTTTGTTGGCTTTCTGCTGTAAAGGATAAGCCTCACGGTTAGCCACTAAACTTGGGTCTTTTACTTCATGGCGTTGTAACTCAAGGTAGAAATCATCTCCAAAGACACGATGATACCATTCGCAAGCTTCTCTTGCCCCCTCGATATCATCATGTATAATCTTGTTAGGGACTTCACCTGCAATACAAGCTGTACACACAATCAGTCCCTCATGATACTTCTCAAGCTGCTCACGGTCCGTTCGGGGACGATAGTAATAACCATCTACCCACGCATTAGATACAAGTTTAATAAGGTTCTTGTATCCTGTATAGTTCTTTGCCAATACGATAAGGTGGTAGCCTGAATTATCATGCATACTCTTATCCTTATCATGCATTGTGCGACGTGCTACATACATCTCACATCCGAAGATAGGCTTGAAAGGCTCTTCACCCTTCTCTTTCCTACCTTTATTGACCTTAGCACAATAGTCAGCAAACTCTTTATGCCGAACATTACACCATGATCAGTAATCGCCATACCCTTCATTCCGTCTGCAATAGCCTTATCAACAAGGCGTGTAACCTTAGACTGACCATCAAGAATAGAATAATTGGTGTGGACGTGTAAATGTACGTAATCTTCCATTGAACTTATGCGTTTTTGAGCTGTAAAGTTACTATGAAAAGCCGACATAACAAAAGATTGAGAGTGAAAATTTGTGGAAATGACAAAAAAGAAGTACCTTTGCAACAAAACAAATACGTCGTTTATCGACCATGGGAAAAATAAAAAAGAAACTCAAAAAGATTAGAATCCATCACGAAGGGACAAATACACTGCTCTACGGAGGTATAGGTCTTGTCCTTATAGCTTTGGTTCTCTGGTTTGCAGTTCCAACGAAGATACCATTTTGGATTTTTACAGTCGTGTTCGGTACTGTCTATGGTATAGTACTTAATTTCTATCAGTGTCCTATCCGCTATTTTGGTAGTGAGGATACGGAGGGTATTGTCGTAGCTCCAGCCGACGGTCATATCGTTGTTATAGAAGAGGTAGACGAAAACGAATATTTTCATGAGCGCCGATTGATGATTTCAATCTTTATGAGTCTATGGAACGTTCATGCCAATTGGTTCCCTGTAGATGGAGTAGTAAAATCTGTACAGCATTTTGATGGTAACTTCCACAAGGCTTGGCTACCTAAGGCAAGTGAGGAGAACGAACATGCAGATACTATCATCACAACTCCTGATGGTACAGACATCCTCTGTCGTCAGATAGCAGGTGCTATGGCACGCCGTATCGTGACATACGCTAAACCTGGTGAAGATTGTTATATTGATGAGCATCTTGGTTTTATTAAGTTAGGTAGTCGTGTTGATATCTTCCTTCCTGTAGGTTCTGAGGTATGTGTTAAGATGGGACAGTCGACAACAGGTGACCAAACAGTGATTGCTAAGTTGAAGCCAAATAACAAGTAAAGATGAAGAAACATATTCCTAATAGTATTACTTGTTGCAACCTTATATCTGGTTGCATCGCTATTGGTTTTGCTTTTGCAGGCAAGATAGAGGTTGCTTTGCTATTTATTATTATAGGTGCTGTGTTTGATTTCTTTGATGGAATGGTGGCACGCTTACTGAATGTTAGTTCTCCTATTGGTAAAGAGTTAGACTCTTTGGCAGACGTTATTACTTTCGGTGCAGCACCATCAGCTATCATCTTTTCACAGTTATACGTAATGTCTTATCCTGTTTTTCTTGAGCCATTACGCGACTATCTGCCTTATACAGCCTTTATCATGGCAGCTTTCTCGGCATTGCGTCTTGCAAAGTTTAATCTTGATGAACGTCAGTCATTAGGTTTTATAGGATTGCCAACACCTGCGAATGCACTCTTTTGGGGTTCACTTCTTGTAGGTGTAGGGGAGAAGTTAGAGACTCGTCCTTGGGTTTTATACTTCCTCCTTGCAGGTATTCTGATTAGTTCTTGGCTGCTCGTTTCAGAGATTCCAATGTTTGCTTTAAAGTTCAAGCACTGGTCATTCAAGGGTAATGAGGTGAAGTATCTCTTCTTGATTACTTGTTGTCCATTGGTAGTCATCTTTGGTATCTCGTCATTTGCTATCATCATTGCATGGTATGTAATACTATCAGCTATCGTAAAACAATCCCCAACACAACAGTAAGGGGTATAAGTTCAAAGCTATGTCAATTATTGCTTTATTCTGAAGTTTGCATTCTTCTTTTTTATAGCGTTTTTTGTGATTATCTTATGGGTGGCTTTTGCATTCTATAAGCAGATGACACGCGCACGTCGTCAGTTTAATCCTAACAACTATCAGTATCAAGAACCAAGCTCTACAGAGAATACTATTATCGATAATCGCCCAATAGAGGAACGCCGTAAGCAGGTTATTCCAGACAGTGAGGGCGAGTACGTTGACTTCACCGAGTCTGATGATATACAAGAAAAATAAGATGTAACACAACATTACATACATAAACAGAATAGGACAAATCAAGATGATTTGTCCTATTTTTTATCTATACATTTTCAATTGATGCTTAATTGCATCCGAATTAAGCCTTAATTGACTTCTAAAAGACGCCCTTTTGAGGTCTTACTAACGCCCTTTAAGAGGCTTATAAAGCACCTTTTTTGCATGACTTTGTAACGTCTTGAAATACTGAGGGTTACAGGTGCACTTAAAAACGTCTTTATATCTCTTTCTTTAGCAGTATAAACCGTATATAATGTAAAGATATTTTACGACTGTGTCAAGTACTTCACAACTATTCCAACACCTGCCTATTGACAAGGGCTGCAGCAATGATGGCACTCACATTGAAAGTCTTTCTTTGCTTTCGCCTTGCCTGTCGATACACTGAAATTACCCAACGTGCCGATGATGGCTAGAACGACGGGAGGAAGCGAGAACTCGTCCGTTAGATGGATGAGCGAGGCTTTCCAAATATTTTCATAATCAGCTATGTCCATCATCGTCCTCCTGTCTTTCGTCTAGCTAACTCCAGCGCAAGGTCAGCATCAACAATAATCTTGTGACCTACTTGCGTGATGGCACGATTGATTTTACCACTCTGCTTGATACGATTAGCCGTAGTCAGTCTGCACCCAAAGAGGCGTGCAATGCTAGCCAAGCCGTAGACATACCGTCTTTCTTCTTTGGAGGAAGCCTTTGTTGTTTCCCTATTCGTGGACATATTTCCGTGTTGTGCCAAGAAAAGCAATTCCTTACCAGTCATCTGCCCCACAGGTTTGCCCAATAATTCGTTTATCGTCATAATTCGATTATTTTGAAATGATTAACTCCGCCCTTGCGCATAGGGCTTTCAGTCAGGTCTAACGGTACAAAAGTAGAGAACTTTTGTGTTATTTCAAGAGACAAAGATATGACGGGAAGGATAGGGATATGTGGAGGAAGTCATAGAGGCTCACGAAGTGTAAAACAGCAGTCTAAAATCACGCTTTCAAAGATAAATAATTATTGGTGTCCGATAAAACTTTTTTAGAGTTAACTGTGTTAGTTAAAATAGGCTTAAACTTATGATTTCATTAATTTATTTGGTTATTATAGGACTTCCCTTGTTAAAAATAAGCACATTTTATAATGCTTACGGTAGATTCAAGTACCAAGTGCAATTTACTGAATCTTTTTGTTAAAAACAAATATTGGTGATTTAAAAATTTAATTTTTCCCTTGGTCTACTATTAATTTTGTTCTGTATATATGCCAAATACTGTATTGACATGGTGTTTATATTGAATCCTTTTGGTACATATTGTCTTATAAGCATATTGGCATTCTCCACTGCTCCTTTCTGCCATGGTGCATAGGGTTTTGCATAGTACACCTCACATTGTAATTTCTGCTCAATTTCCTTGTACTGTGCAAACTCTGGTCCATTATCAGTTGTAATTGTCATTACATTCTTCTTGTATGGTTTCAATGCGTCAATAATAGCCTTGCTCACCTGTTCAGACTTATATCGTTGTGGTAGCTTTCTTATGATAAGATAATTTGTACTCCTTTCTATCATTGTAAGAGCAGCTGAACGTCTTGGTCCTACAATGAGATCCATTTCCCAATCTCCAAATCGTTTACCATCAGCCTCTAATGGTCTTTTCTGTTATGCTTTTTCCTACCGTCTGGTAGTTTTTTTCCTTTTCTGCTAAGCCAGTGATTTATGTGTTTTAGCTGGAACCTACAATGTTGATAAAGCTTTCCTCCAGAAGCTTTATCTCTGCGTATCATCTCATATATGGTTTCATGACAGACGACCGCTTTTCCTAAAGCCCTCAGTCTACCTGTTATCTGCTGCGGAGACCAATCCTTCTTCAGATACCTAATGACAGTTGCACGTACTTCTGGTGTCAGTTTGCGGGGCTTCTGAAAACGGCGTTTGCGGCGTTCCGCCATACGCTGAGCACGAAATGGACGGTATTCTCCAGTATAAGGTGACCTGTTACGGTCAACTTCTCTGTAAACCGTACTGAAATGAACTCCAATAGTAGAGGCTATCTCTTTTTAGAGAAACCTTTTTGTAATAAGGCAAATATTGTGTATCTTTGCCCTGAGGTTAATTGTTTACACATATCAAATACAAAGATAATTAATCTTGGGGAGACTTTAGGTCTCCTCTTTTGTTTTTTATATCTTGATACTTGAATTTGCTCTTAGGGGGCGCGGCCCCCTGCCGCAGGGCAACCCTCGGTGTTTTTCATAGTTTTTGTAAACTATTTCTTACCGAGAGTATTCGCATTTACTAATTGAATGTGCGTACAGTTTAAAACTGAAAACCAAGCCCCTGGATAAGTAAAACAGCTGCAACACCGATGAGTAAAGGGATACAGAGCTTTCAGTTTATTTTTACCGGACAGCAATAATAAATAATACATCAAGCAGTATCAATACTCAGGTCCTTTGTTGCGCAATTTATGTTAATGCTAGTAGTTTGTTCGTTTTATTCAGCATAAGATGAGTTTATGGAAGCATTAGGATTACTGACAAGCAGAATACAAAATCGAAGATTGAAAATATAAACAATAACGGTGACCATTTTAATGCGGCCACCGTTATTACCTATCTTATAATTTTGTTGTTTACTACATTAAAATCAATGTTGTCGATTATCATATCTAAAACAGAGTTTAGATAATGTCTAAGTATATATTCTGCTATACTTAAATGAAATAATCCGACATTAGAAGGCTGCATAGATAATATATTGTCTATGCTTTTATCAAAGTTCTCCGTATAGAAAAGTTTATATACTCGCTTTTAGAACTTTTGGGTTCTAGCGCAGGAATAGGTATTGATAAAAAAATTGTTCTGACTTAATCTCTTTCATCTTAGAACCCTACACTAAGATCAGAACAATATTTTTCTCATCATCTTTGTGTTCATAAATGTAGTAATGAAAACAAGAAGTTCTTTACTATATCCTGTGATACGATAAATACCTTGATTATGGTGTCCATCGCCGTATGCATCATAATCATAAAAAGTACCTATACCAACATATTCACCCTTACCACCTCTTGAAGTTCTGTTAATAAGCAATACTGCATCCTCGCTTAAATTGTTCTTTGTCGGTGTTGAGATTTTCTCATGTGTTTGAATAAAACCCCAATCCGAACAATTAGTAGGGGTAATCCACTTTAAACAGCCTTGGCTATAATTCGATATATCCCTTATTTTGGGCGTACTACCACTTCTAATTTTATTTGCATCAACATAGAAGACCCCGAATTTATAGTTAGTTAACAGATGGGTTGTTCGCTGAAATGTATTAGAATATACACCCGTATCAAGTCGTTTTCCAATTGAAAGTTGGCTATATTTAGCGTGAGTAAAATTATAAACAGAGTTGGACTTCTGATTGTTAACAAGTTCTGTCTCTATTATATTATTTATCTCACTATCTCGTTTTTTATCTCAATTTCTATCTCGAAAATCTTTCTAGTTATGTTTGATACATGATTGATTATTGCATCCTTGTTGTTTACAGGAAAAGGTATGTTGCAATCCAAGAACTTTGTTCCAGCATGTCTTAAGGTTGCGCCTTTCGGCACTAAACGATTTAACTGTTCTCTAAAGTAGCTATGTTTAATAAACGCAAGAATATAGAACTTGTCAATTTCATTTAATGGCAACTTGTATAATGCTCCAGAAAGCATATAATTAGGATAGTCCTTATCCAATATGACAGTTTCTCCAATATTACTATCTTTAGAAAGTATTATATCTCCAGCTTTTAGATTATGGTCAACAAAAGCTTGGGGCATTATTGATTCTGTACTTTCCGAATTTAATATAGGTAAAAAACTAAACGCTTGAAGAGCTTTAGTCTTTGTGAAAAAGAAATTTGAGCCACTAACATAATTGATAGAGCCCACTTCTTTACCTAAATCATTCCTGTTAAGTTTTCGTGACAATAAACTCCCAAGAGGAAGGTAATTCTCATTGGCTACATTTATTTGTTTGTGCAACGATGAAGACAACAAACAATCTTTCCCTTTGATAGATTTGAAGGTTGTTATAATGGACTTCATATTATAGGAATATTTTTTGTAAGGTTTCTTCTTGTTGTAAACACCATTCTTTAAATTCACTAACAGTCTCTGAGAAATCCTCTAGTAATAGTGGGGTACTTTCATTGTCTGTTAATGTATCAAATGTTTTTAGCATTTCGCTTGTATATTGGTTCAAATCGTTTAATTCTATCATCTGTACACACTTTGTATCCAACATTGTCAATACTACGCATATAAACTTGATAGTCTTGATTTTGCAATTTTTTCAATTCTTTTGAAGTCGGTTTGTATGCAATAATTACAGTTGTATTTACACCTGTTTCTGCAAATACATTTGCAGGCATATCAAAGCAAGCCACAATACGCATTTTAGCCAACAGCCACTCACGTGCTTTTTCAAACTCCGCAATGGATGCAATCGAGTTGGATAGCACGATTCCCATTCTTCCATTTTCGCCTAAAATACGATAAGCATTCTCAAGGAAAAATCAATCCTAAATCAATGCCATTGCCACTCCTTGCTATATTCCACAATTCGTACATCTCGGCAACTTCCCTATCATAGTCGCTTGTTGGAATGTATTTTCGACCATTACCAAACGGGGGGTTAGTAAGGACTACATTAAATTTCTTCAATTTAGTTTCATCTCTCCAATTGTCCCAATTACCATTCTTGTGTAATTTAGGATTCAATTCAACTAAATTGTCTCTTTCATCAAATTTCCACACGATTGAGCCTTTGTCTGGTTTGTATCTGAGAATTGAATTTCCATCTCCATTGAGCAACATATTTAGTTGGGCCAACATAATCATTTGCTCATCATTATCTATTCCATAGAAATTCTTATCCTCTAAGGTTTGCTTAGAATTTACAAACGAAACAGACAAGAAATCTGCAATACCTGCTGTGGGATCTATAATCTTTTCTCCTATCTTGGGATTAACAATATTTACAAGGAAGTCAATAAGAGGTATAGGTGTTACAAATTGACCTTTATCTGCTTTCGAGAATTCGCTAGCAAACTTATAAAATACAATTTGGTACAAATCTGTTTTTTGAGATAACACAAAACTATAATCCTGAAACTGCTCTACAATTTCAGAAATAACTCTAATATGTTCTGTCTTCTTCCAATTGATAGTATTAGTATCTGTATAATCCACTATGAAAGTGTACTCTTGCGAAGCTGCATTGTACAATGCTCTCATTCTATCAACAAATGAGATGACATTATCATCTGATAAGTCTATGTAATTCTTTTCTTGAGGAGTTACATAGAATTTCAAATCGATAGCATCGCGTTCTTCTTCTGTTTTATAGAATTCCAAATATTGTTTTACTTTTTGGCTTCTTTTCTCGTCAAAAATTTTAAGTGCAAGTATCTGTATCAACATTTCATATCCACGTTGATTCTTCAAACTTACTTTATCCATTGTGCGGATTATAGCAGCAATACCCTCAGACAATTGCAAACTATATGCACCTGTGATAATATCCAATTCATCAATTGTACGCTTACTTCTATCAATAGTCGGATTGAATACTCGTTGTATCAACTGATGAAAATTAGGCAGTTTGTAGTATGAATCAGGCAAATGTAAATTCAATTCTTTTGTAGAACTTTGCTCTTTTTTAATATTATATCCATCATCGAATCTGATGTAATAATTATCTTGCTTCTTGAAAAGGTATAATTTCTCTGTATCATACATAATACCCAGACAGAAACTATTCTCGCATTCTTTCAATGCGGGTTTTAGTTGCTGATTCCAAACCGCTTCTATATTTTTGCTATTCTCTTTCTTAAATTCGATAACAGCAATAAGATGTTTTCTTAACCAATCCAATGCTGATTGGTCTTTATTAGTATGGTACTTTTCATAATGTGAAAACCAATCTTTATCATCAAATATTGCTCCGTCAAATTTTATTGGAGCAGATGAAACATTTCCTTTGGGGAAATGCACTTCTGCACCTATATAATCTTTTGCATACAATCCAGAAGAGACCAAAGCATAGAAAAACTGCCATTTGTAATACTCTTCATTTGGTTCATCTTTCTTGTTGCGAATACTATGAGATGTATTCAAAGAAAGATGCACAGGGATAAACGCATTATATGAAGATGCATTTATATTCTCTGTGTTAAATAGGTCCTTAAAATGGCTGAACGAGTTCATGTCTAATGATTTTAGTTACAACTGAGTGCAAAGATAATACATTTCTTTCCATTTTCGTCCACAAAAGTCTATATATTTTGATTGACCCCTATTTTTTTATCGTTAGCAGCTTAGTTTACGAGTCCCGTCAGCCTGTTCCTCGATAGTAACCTTGATTACGTTCTCAGGCAGAATCTCCTCAATCAGCTCTGGCCATTCTAACAAGCAGAGGTTACCACTATAGAAGTAGTCCTCATATCCCATGTCATATACTTCTTCCAACTTCTTGATACGATAGAAATCAAAGTGATAGATTGGGTCACCGTTGCCATCCGTATATTCGTTGATAATAGCGAAAGTAGGGGAGGTAATGACATCTTCTACGCCCAAGACCTCACAAAGAGCCTTGATAAAAGTAGTCTTTCCTGCACCCATCTTTCCGTAGAAAGCGAATACCTTTCCATCACCCATCCCCTTGACAAATTCCTTTGCAGCCTCATGGATGGAATCGAGGCTTTTGATTGTAATTTCCATATTGTTTTCTTTTTATTCTGTTTATGCGGTAGGTGGTTGTCTGCAGTTCGTCCGTTTGTATGGAACTATATGTTCTCAAGGATTTTACAGATTCCTATGTGAGAACGATCCTATACCACCTATGTTTATGTCTTAAGCACACTTACCTTTAATAAGATATATTCTCTATTTCATTCTTAAGTGTATTTGAGGAAATCTCCCCTCCTTTCGGAGGGGGTTGGGGAGGTTTCCTCTTACCTCTTCCTCGGACTAAGTGTTGCCAATGGCACAATCATCTCTTCCATTGAGATACCTCCGTGCTGGAATGTATCTTTATAGTAAGAGACGTAATAGTTATAATTATTAGGGTAGGCAAAGAATGAGTCGCCTGTAGCAAAGACATAGCTTGTGCTGAGGTTTGGTGCAGGGAGCTGTGCAAGATGAGGATTCTTGATAGCGAATACCTGACGTGCATCGTAGTTGAGGCTCTTTCCTAATTTATAACGCAGATTGGTATTCGTATTGCGGTCACCGATAATCTTGATTGGATTCGTCGTACGGATAGAACCGTGATCGGTTGTAATGATGACCTTATAGTCAGACTGCGCCAACTCTTTGAATACATCTGCCAATACGCTATGTTGGAACCAACTAAGCGTAATAGAGCGATACGCGCTCTCGTTACTTGCTAATTCACGTATCATTCGCATCTCTGTACGAGCGTGAGAAAGCATGTCGACGAAGTTTACTACAAGTACATTGAGGTCGTTCTGTGCAAGGTTCTTATATTGCTGCATGAACTTGTCTGCACCAGTAGAGTTGTTAATCTTATGATAAGAGAACTTATCATGTCGGCGATAGCGGTCTATCTGTGTTTGTATGAGTGGTTCCTCGTTAAGGTTTTTACCTTCTTCCTCGTCTTCATCTACCCATAGTTCTGGGAACATTGTTGCTATCTGCTTTGGCATAAGACCGCTGAAAATAGCATTACGAGCATACTGTGTAGCAGTTGGAAGAATACTCATGTAGAGGTCTTCTTCAATGTCAAACATGTCGCCAATCTCTTTTGAGAGAATGCGCCATTGGTCGAGTCTGAAGTTATCAATGACGATGAGGAACACCTTCTCACCTTTGTCAATGAGTGGGAATACCTTGCTTTTGAAGATATCAGTACTAAGCAACGGACGATTATCGGCGTTGTTCGTCTGCTGTTTCTTCTGTCCAGCCAATTTAGAGAAGCTGTTGCTGACTTTGTTGTCTTGTGGTGCTACCCAATCAAGATAGTTCTTCGCAATGTATTTAGCAAAACCATTGTTGGCTTCTTCCTTTTGCATCTTCAGCATCTCGGTCATATTGCTATCAGCACTGCTTAGTTCCAGTTCCCAATGTACAAGCTTTCGATAGACGTCCTTCCAGTCATTGAATGTTCGGCAGTCGGCTATCTGCATAGCAATTTGTTGGTAGTTCTGCTGATAACCGCTTTGAGTTACTTCCGTAACAATCTCTTTTTGGTGGATATTCTTCTTCAGTGTAAGGAGAATCTGATTAGGGTTGACAGGCTTAATAAGGTAATCGGCAATCTTTGCACCGATTGCTTGGTTCATAATATCTTCCTCCTCGCTCTTCGTTACCATGACGATAGGTGTGGCAGGTTGAATCTCCTTAATACGTTGTAACGTCTCTAAACCTGATAATCCAGGCATCTGCTCGTCCAAGAGAACGAGATCGAATGTCTGTGTTTGGCATTGGTCAATGGCATCAGTACCATTGCTGACCGTCACCACTTCGTATCCTTTCTTCTCAAGGAAGATGATATGAGCCTTTAACAACTCAATCTCATCATCTACCCAAAGTAACAATCCATTGCTCATAGCTGTTATCTCCTTTCCTTAGAACCCCTCCAAATCGTAGTATTCATCTTCGATATCGTTCTGGATGGGCTGGTTCTTTTATTATTCTTGTTGTTTGTCTTGTTCTGTTGTGGAACTTCATCACCGAAGTAGATTATCGGACCGTCATCCGAAACCTTCTTCTTCTGTACAGGAGTGGTCTGCGACTTCTGTGTAGAAGACTGTTGCGTCTTTGGCGCTGTAGGCTTAGTAGACTTGTCCGTTATCACCGGTTTTGTTATCTTTGCTGGTGCTACTGGAGTCGTAGGCTTAGCTGGTATAACAGGTTTAGTTGTCTTGTTTGGAGTTGTTGGCACTGTTGGCTTAGCCGGTGTCACAGGGGTAGTTGGCTTTGCAGGTTCCTCCTCTGGTATGAAGTAAGTGCTGTTGTCGTCCAGTACAGGCTTTTTCTCCTCCGTTATAGGCTTCTTTTCTTCAACAGCAGGTTTCTGTTCCGTTGTTGTTTTCTTCTCCACAGGGGCAGTATTCTTGTCCTTTACAACTGGTTTCTTGTCCTCTACAGGAATCTCAAAGGTGTTGTTATTTGTTCAACGACCTTCTGTTCTGTCTTCTTAGGCTTTGCCTCCTCCATTGGGATAGTCATCGTGTTGTCAATAGGTACGTCCTGTGTGTCAGGATAGCGGTCAGGATCATTTGCATGTTTCTGTTCTATCTCCTGCTGTATATCACGTTCACGTGGTGTTGCAACCTCAGCTGGCTCACTAAGTAAGTATCTTTGTGTCACTACTAAAGGTGCAAAATGCTTTGCATAGAACGCCTCGTAATCCTTATAACTGTATATTGTTCCTATCAGTTTAAGGTTCTTATCGCTGATTATAATCCCCTTTGTACTCTTGCCCATTTGCTGTACTACAGCCTGTGATGCGAATAATTGGCGTGCATATTGATAAGCCTCATCAAAGCTGCGGAAGCCTGATACCTGCATCTGATGTAATCCATTGAGGTCTTCTATCTCAATTTCAAAGTTACGAACGAGGAAGTTTGTGAAGTTGAAGCGTGCTAATTCGAATAGTAACTTATTCTCTTTCACGGAGTCAGGGTGGTACACTAACAGGAACTTAAAGTCTATATCACGCTCTGAAGAAAGCTTAGCTTGTTGTATGCTATCGCTATCTTTCATTACGTTTGCACGATAGCTCCAAATGTCGTCAAGGTCAAACTTACCTCCACGCAGCTTCTTACCAGCTTGCACACCATTAACAATCATACCCGCCATCTCACTTATACGACTGTTAGGATACTTCTGTACAACCTCTTTCATATCATTGACACAACCCGTAGGATCGCCATTGTTCAGTTTACCTAAGCCTCCAATGAAGAGGAACTTATCCCTATTGGCACCCATTGGGAAGCGTGAATTAGAGATGTGAGTATTAGCTGCTACCTCACTATATCGGCCTTGTTTGAAGGCTTCGTAGGTTGCTGCATAAAGAGAATCTTCTATCTGTACACCGAAACGAAGGTTCTGTTTATAGTACGGATCAGTAAGGAGAGCAGTCCACTTGCTCTTTGGGAACTTCTGACTTAAGCGTGTAACATAGTTCTCTGCCACCTGTGGTTCGTTCTTACGCATGTAAAGTAAGTAGAGATGATAGTACACATCATCCATCTGTTCATAGTCAGGATAGTTGTCACTGACACGTCTTAAGGCCTTTTCAGCTAACCGAAGGTTGTCGAGTCTGTCCTTAAAGATAACACCAGAATGGTGCAAACCATCTTCTAATATCTTGTTGCTTGCCTCCAACTGTTCCGCAGTGAACGGTATCTGTGACAGATAATACTCACGTTTATGAGGGTCATTCTTAAGTGAGTCTGCCGCTTGTTTGATAGAATCCAGTCGTGCTTCAGCGTGCATGATAGAATCCCTTTGCCGCTCTGTAAGTTCAATAGGCATGTTGGTATTGCCTATTTTGCCCACAACACTTTGATTAATGCGTTGCCAGTTATCAACATTCTCTCGTTTACCCCATAGTTGTTGGAAGGTAGTCTTACCTTGTTGAACCGCTGTTGGGTTATAGAAATACCACGTATTTCCTTGCTGTTGTCTATTATTTAAAGGCTTAGGCGTCCCAAGGTTGTTGTTTCCAAAGTTGCCATCTATACCTTGCTGCTGTCCATTATTCATCGCAGTCTGCAGCTCTCGTTCTTCTTTTTCTTTCTTCTTAAGGGCGGTGATGACACGATCAATGGCAGCATTACGCTCTTGTTCAGAGCATTTTGCAAGATATTGAAGTGAGTCTTGGAGTTGTACGGCATCTGTATAAGGCGCTAACTCGTCCAATATCTTTGAACGTTCAGACAACTGCTCATAGTCTTTGCGGTCCTTATCAAGGAGTCCGATAGCTTCTCCATAGCATCGTTTTGCATCTCCAAAGCGCTCCTTTGCCCAATAGAGATCACCGAGGTGGAGCAGTAATACGCCTTTCTCAATACCATTTCTTGTTGCCTTCTTGTTACCCAACTCGTATGCATTAATAGCTGCCAGTGTATCTCGTGCAGCAAGGTGTATATTGCCCATAGCGTAATATACTTGGTCAAGATACTCCTTGTTATTGTCCGAAGCAGCCATTTTCTTGAGCTTGCTAATCATCTTCTTTGTCTGCCCCTTAGCGGTAACTTCAGTCTGAGCAATACGTGCATTGAACTCTAATTCATAGGGAGGATTGGTACGGATTACACGTTGGAACGCTTTGTAGGCTTCCTCATTTCTGCCGAGTGAAGCCAATACCTGTCCAAGCAGATACAGCTCACGAGCCTTCTGTTTCTTACGCATTTCATGCTTGATAACCTTCTGGAGATAAGGAACAGCCTTCTCAAACTCACCTGAATGCAGGTAATAATCTGCATAGGTATAGTCCCATTCCTTCACAGCTCGCCAGTCCAAAGAGTCGCGCTGCATATTCCGAATGATATCTTCAGCATCATAGAGCCAGTCTTGTTCTATGTAACACTTAGCCAACCAAGCCCTTGCTTTCCCATAGATAGCAGGCTGTCCTTTGTAAATTCGGCTCATATAAGCAAAGGTAGCAGCTGCTTCTTCAAAGGCACCTTTATGAAACTGTGAACGCCCCATAAGCATCCATGCCTTCCATAAGAAGGGATTATACTCACGGCGCGATAGCCATTCTATGTCCTTTTCCGTCTTTCGTCTACTCTTTGTCCACTCTGGTCTTTTCTTGATACTATGCTTTGCAATCGCCTTCTCAGCCTTTTCTATAGCCCTATCGAAGTTACCCTTTCCTAAGTCACGACTATTCTTATTGCCGACAGTATAGAGTGGGATGAGTTCTGTGAAGTTATCTTTATTTCCCTTCTCCTTCTCTAATGAACCATCAATATAAGCTTGTGCACCGTTATAGTAGACATTATAACGTGTATTGAAGGCATGCCACCAACGCGTTTGCGCGGTGTTATTCTTTGTTGAGCAACTAATAATTGTTAGTACACTGATTGCCAACAGAGAGGGGATAATATGTCTTAATACTCTTTTCTTCACATTTCATTTTATTGTTCTGTTCTAATGCATGTATCTTCTAACAGCAATAGATACAGATATAACGAACTTAACCTTCTATCATCGTTATCAACTCATCCTTAATTTGATTGGGTAGGTTGATTTCCCGAAGGATAAGACTTCTGTTCCAACCTTTCACCTCATGGGGTTGCATCGTATAAAGAACCGTTGCAAACTCCTCAGCCTCCTCGTCGGTATATTGGTCAGATGGCTTACCACGAAAACGATCAAGTTCTTCATCGTCATAGTATTCTACACCTTTCACAGCCGCCTCCATCATACATACCTGTTCACATTTATCGTCTGTTCCATCACAAGAAGAACAATCGCCAGATGTCGGCATGACAACATCTGGCTCACCTTCTTTCTTCTTGGTGAGCTTTGTTGCGATAGCAGCTATAATTGCTAAGATTAAAAGAGAACCTATGCCAATGAAAAATATATTCATTCTTTTACTTCGTTTTATTGTTTGAGCGGCTCTGTGAGTAGGTTAATCCACTTCTTGTATATGGAAGCCTGCTTTGCGTAAATCGTCCCAATAGTGGGGATAAGACTTAGAAACTACCTCTGGATGATTGATGCGTATCTCGCCCAATTTGATAGCTAATGGTGCAAACGACATTGCCATTCGATGGTCTTCGTAGGTTTCTATGATGGGCTCTGCCATTGGTTCGCAACGTTCACCATTCCACGAAAGTTCTGTTCCATTCTCATCATAGAGGACATAGCCTAACTTCTCCATTTCTCTCTTCATAGCTTCAATGCGGTCAGTCTCTTTAATCTTCAGACTGCCTAAGCCTGTGAAATGGAAGGGGTATTCCTAATATCGGACACACAGCGATGAGCGTTTGGGCTAAGTCTGGCTGATTGGTAAAGTCATACTCCATTCTGTTCAGCATTCGAGAATGACGTGTCAATATCGCTTCCGGTAAGCCGTTAGAATCTTTATCCTTAAAACTTGTCTTTATTCCTAATAGGGAGAAGATGTAACGCACAGCCGAGTCGCCTTGTCGTGAACCATCTTTCAGTCCTTGCAAAGCCACCTTTGAGTGGGTGTCATCTGTCAGCGCAAGTATCTCATACCAATAGCTTGCTGCGCTCCAATCACTTTCTATTGTGTAGGCACGTTGCTGATAGGCTTGTGACTTTACGCCAATTGTATCAAAGTCTGACCATTCTGCCGATACACCAAACTCATGCATAAGATGCAATGTGAGGTCTATGTAAGGTCGTGAAATAATGTTACCTGTCAGCTTTAGTTCTAATCCTTTTGTCAGAATAGGCGCAATCATCAATAGTGCAGAGATATACTGCGAACTGACGTTACCTGGTATCTGCAATGAACCTCCTTCAAAGTTGTTTGCCACGGATGTGGAGTGGGGGATAACCTTCTTCGCCAACATATTCAATTTCTGCCCCTAAATAGCGCAGTGCATCTACGAGAATACCAATCGGACGATGTTTCATTCGTTCCGTTCCTGTGATTGTATATTCTCCATCCGTTGCACTTAGATAAGCAGTCATAAAGCGCATTGCTGTTCCTGCAGCTTTGATATCGATTACATCTGCCTGCTTGCTTAGTCCACGGATGATAACCTCTGTATCGTCACAGTCCGATAGGTTTTCTGGCATCATTCCTCCCTTTGTAAGTGCTTGGATAATCAATGCACGATTACTGATACTTTTTGATGCGGGAAGCGTGATAGAAGTATCAATATGTTCGGGGCAAGTTATGATGTATTGCATGTGTATTTAGTGCAGATTTATTATAGGACAAAAGTACGAAATAAACTTGGGATAAGAGAAAAAGAAGTCCAAAAGTTTGCTAATATGGTGGAAAGTAACTAATTTTGCATTGCTTTAAAAAGAGCGGGATGTAGTTCAGTAGGTTTAGAATGCTGGTCTGGGGGACCAGTGGTCGCCAGTTCGAGTCTGGTCATCCCGACTGTGAAATATGATTACAAAAGAGGCTGTTATGGCCTCTTTTTTTTGTTGATAAAAATCATACAGATGACCTACTTTACGTCATATGTCCCTTTAGTCCATGTTGAGAGTGGGCAATAATAAATCCTTTCTTCCCTTTCTTATAAACGTGCGGATGCTTAGCACATGTTGTGCGGAGCCTCAGCACGCATGGTGCGGAGGCTGAACATGCATGATGTGGGGGCTTAGCACAAATCGTAAGGATGGTTTATAACCCTTCAAAAACTTCTGTTACGTTCGAATAAGACAGATTGTCAGCGTATTACGCTATAATGTAAAGGAGGGAAAGTAGGGGGCTACCTTCCCACCAATCTTCCTTCTTTCCTAAGGAAGAAGTGCTTTTATTCGAATTTTATAGATTTGATAAGTTCGGTGATATAACCGACAGATACACCATTGTCGAAGGCAGATATGATACAAGGCTTCTCTTTCTTCTTATCAATAAGGATGCAGTAACGCCAGAAGATAGTTTCTCCTTTTTTCTCAATCTTCCTGATACGGTATGTACAAGTATTACCATTAACCTTCTCCTCACCCTCTGCAATCAGTTGAGGAGAAACGTCATCGAAACTTTTGAGTATTCCTTTTTCCCAATTCCAATAAACTGTTTCTGTATATTCATCAGATAAATAGAATGCAGTTAGGCCCGCACCACCAACGTATTTATTGTGCAATTCGAACAAAGGGTCGATAGGTAACTTTTCTTTAGGCTGTTGTCTATTACAGGTGAAACCTTTTGGAATTGTAAAGATAAACACTCCATTGGTACGTTGGTTAGGCTGTAGCTTCCTGCTAAGCATCTCTTTTTTCTGCTTAGCTTTGGTTGTAAAGTTCATTACTAAATCTGGTGTTCCTAAGAGGAATAGCACGACTGATGTGGTGAACAGGCCTATTATGACTGCTCGGTTCATTTTTGGCGCATTACGACAGGCTGAGGGAGTAGCCTCTTTCACCTTGGTTGAGACAAACAAATAGCCCATCCAGATGATTCCGAGGCAGAGACCACCGAGGTAAAGCAGGCAGTCAGCCGTCAAGTGTCCTTCTGTAAGGGAAGTGATGAGTATCAGTATGTTAGCAAAGAGCATCAGTCCTGCATAGGCCTTAGCATAGAACGTGACATCAGCCTTGCGTCTAATAAAGGCATAGATGGTGTAGACTCCTGTGTAGCAAAGTGTGAAAATGGTAAATATATTTGCGATAGCAATATTGCTTGATAGGTCTTCTCCTATTATGTTATAGGCTTTCAAGCCGAGAAATAAGCTATAGACAACACCAATGATAGCCGTAAGGAGATAGATGGCAAGAAACCCTTTAATCTGCGTGTTTGCCTCTAACTGTTGTTGTGTATAGGCAGGTGTCGCTTTGTTCTTGTCATTCTTATTGCCTTGTGTTTCTATCTGCTGAGGATTCTCAAACGTCTTTTCCATGTCTTTTATGTTTTTAGTTATATTTGTTTCCATACTATTTCAAGTAATAGTAGTGGTTATATTTGACGGCTATTATAGACCGTTTCCCTACTCTATGAGGAAAGAGTAGGGCAAAGATAATAAATTTCTTCAATATCTCGCAATGTTTATAATAGTTTGTTGAAATATATGTTATGTCAAAGGAAAATGTTTGTATCTCAAATCTTATTTGTATCTTTGTCCCATCTGTTAAGATAATAAAACCAAAATCTATTGTATTACGTAATTAAAACAAACAAGGAAATGGCTACAATGAGCGTAATCTCTTGGGCAAATCTGTTGCAGGATTCTCTGCTGTTTATTCATAAAAAAAATGGACTTAATAGTATCTCTTCTTGGAGAAGATGTTTAGGTAGAGGCGTGTTCATGCTCTTTGCTTGTTTTCTATTAGGTCAGTCAGTCAATGCGCAGAACTTCAGAATGTTGAGAGATGTAAAAGTGAATGAGACCGTACTCGATCTTTCACAGTCTGATTGTAAAGTGATTCCTCGCAATGCGATGCACTCGTGTCATCGTCTTACGTCGCTTACACTTCCTCCAAAGCTTGATTCTATCGGTACGCAAGCGTTCTTTGCTTGTGACGGAATCAGTGGAAAACTATATTTCCCAGCAACTACACGTGTGGTAGATGCATCAGCTTTTAATGGTTGTCGTCAGTTGACAGAATTGTCTTTCGATGGCTCTACACGTATAGGTGCTTTCGCTTTTGCTAATTGTCGTGGACTTCGTGAAGTTCGTCTCTCGGCTGTTGTTCCTCCTGCTTGTGCTGACAATGCTTTTGATGGTATAGATCTTAGCCGTGTGAAACTCATCGTTCCTGCTAAAGCAAAGAAAGCATATCGTAACGCACCAGGCTGGCGAAACTTCTTCTCACGGCATGAAATGGAGAATGTATGTGACCCAGAGAATCTCCTCGTACCTCGTCCTCTCAAGTTGGAAGTCTACAAAAAAAGTCTTCCTCTCAAATGGAAAGATGTTGTAGGGGTAGAGGCTCCACAGGAATTGAGTAATGAAAAGATGCAAGCTGAGCGCATTCTTAGTGAGCGAACAGTCTATAAGAAAGGACGAAAGAATGGACCGATAGTGCGTCTTGCACTTGATAAGTCGTTTACCAATGATGAGGCTTACACCTTACAAGTGAATGATAAGGGAATAACAATCAAAGGACGTACAGCAACAGCGGTATTCTATGGACTGATGACACTCGAACAACTCTGTATTGGTAATGGTGTTTCCTCACGTTCTGTGAAGATTCCTGCGCTCAATATTGTGGACGAACCACGTACGGCAATCCGTGAATTGATGGTTGATCCTGTGCGTCATTTTATTCCGTTTGAAGATTTGAAGGGCTTTATTGTTGAGATGGCACGCTATAAGTTTAATGCACTCCATCTTCATTTGGTAGACGATCAGGCATGGCGTATAGAGATAAAGAAATATCCAGAACTGATTGAGAAGGCGTCTGATCGTGTCGGAATGGATGACATGCCAGAGCGTATCAGCGGTTATTATACCCAAGACCAGATGCGCGAGCTCGTTCGTTTTGCAGCCCAGTATCATGTTATGGTGATTCCAGAGATTGAACTCCCAGGGCATGAGGTGGCTGCTGTTCACTGCTTTCCACAGCTCTCTTGTGCCAAGAAACCTGTACCTATTCGTTTGACTTGTGGTGTGAGTAATGAGTTACTTTGTCCTGCAGAACCTTTTGTTTATGAGTTTCTTGATAACGTCCTGACTGAGTTAGCCGATGTGTTCCCTGCTCCATACGTTCATTTGGGTGGTGATGAGGCTGGGCAGCCACCATTGGGTGCATGGTCAGATTGCACAGCTTGTACAGCACTGAAGAAGAAAGAAGGATACACTGAGAACTGGCAGTTGCAGCAATATCTATTTGATCGCGTGATTAATAAACTTCAGTCATTGGGTAAGACACCAATGTATTGGTATGAACAGGAGTTTAAGACGATTCAGCCCGGTTGTGTGGTTTATGCATGGCGACATGGTTTGACGAAGACGGCTATTGATGCTGCCGTACGCAATAAAGCGAAGATTATGCTTTGTCCGGGCGAGCACTGTTACCTTGACTATCCACAGCAGAAGGGGGATATGCCTGAGAAGAACTGGGGAATGCCGGTAACAACGCTTGAACAAACCTATCGTCTTGACCCAGCATGGGGGCAGGATAGCTTGTTTGTACGTGATAATCTGCTCGGTGTGAGTGGAACGCTTTGGAGTGAATGTATCAACTCCACAGAGCGTATTTACTATCAAGCTTTCCCACGTGCAGCCGCTTTGGCTGAGGCAGGATGGAGTGTACCAGAACGTAGAAGTTATAAGGAGTTCCTCAAGCGAGTTCGTCCGCTGACAGATGATATGCAACGTCGTGGTGTTGCGGTCAACGTAAGATAAGTTGTAATTGAGGGGCGTTGGGCTGTAAAACGAATGTCTTTACGGCTCAGACTTATTATTTATAAAAGAATTATCATCACGAAGATAATGATTTATTTACGTGATGATAATTCTTTTTTTGTATGAAAATAAATATTTATTATCATGAAGAAAAAAATATTTTTTTCATGAAAATAATTCGCTAAAGGTTCAGACTTACACCAGCAACGACCCATGCGCCTGGCTGTGGAACATTCCCATAGTCAACGTAATGGGCCCCAAATAGATTGTTGGCTTCGACGTATGCGGTCCATGTTGAGGCTTTCCAACTCATTCGACTGTCCACAACTCCATAGCTCTTATACCTTTGTAGCTGGTTGTTTGTGTCGATATAGTTTCCCATTCGATGTTGGAAGCGATAGTAGAAACCAAGATCAAGGTTGTGCCAGAGGTTTAACTGGAGATTGCTTACAAATTTATTCTTCAAATATTCCAACGCATATTTGCTTACATAGCCTTGATTATCAACCTTCTTCTGGTGGATATAGCTATAAGCCACACCAAACTTCTTAAAGAATCTTTGTGAAGGAAGAAGCTGATAGAGATCGAAATCGAGTGAAGCCTCTGTTCCAAAGTGCTTTATCTTTCCGAAGTTTACACTCTTCCATAGCACAGCTCCATTAGCATCTAATGTACCATCACTAATCCAGTCGATAAGGTTCTTATGATTGTTCCAGTAAACGCTTGCCTTGGCAGTGACGCCCTTGTTGTCATATTTCACACCCGTTTCGAATGCTGAAAGTTCTTCTGGGCGAAGATGATTGTCTGCCTTATGACCACCAACTGAGTAGAATAACTCTGTTACTGACGGCATACGGAGGGACGAATTGTAAGAAGCATATAGCTTCCAAGCGTTTCCTATACGGTAACTTGCATCAACTCCGGGTAAACATGCATTGGCATATCTGCTTGACTGTTCTTGACAGCTGTCAAACCAGCTGACAGCGTGAAGCGGTCAAGGATGATATTATGCTCAAGAACAAACTGAATATTTGTGCGATTAAGTCCGACTGTGTAGTCTCTGTCTGTTCCATGGATATGCTTTTGGACGAGAGAGTGGTTCGCCGAGGTTACCACTGACGAGGTCTTCATTGCGTAGCTCTGCAGCAAAGGCTGTGCGTCCAAGGTTCCAATCAAAGTAAGCATTGAGGTTTACACCATAGATATCTGTGCGGTGATAGTTGAAAGGATACTTATTGGATGCACCACGGAAGAGCTCAAAGCGGTCCATATTGCGGTTCCAATAGATAGAAGGTCGAATGTGAAACGGCCCCTTTAGGTTCTCAGCTTGAATGGCTGTGAAGGTCTTGAAAGTGTGTTCAAACTGATCATCGTACTTTGCTGAATAGAAAGTATTTGAGCCAAAGTCTTTCATACTCATACCTGTATGCCAGCGAACCATCATGTCTTCATCCGTATAATTACCTTGATAAAAAACTTTTGCAGTGCGGTAATCAGCGTTGAGGCTGCCTGCCTTGTTGCGAAGATAGCCATCACTGCGAGTGTAAGAAGCTGATAGCTGATTGTTCCAACGGTCTTTTGAAGCAATGTTTCCACGTACTGCCAGCACTGAGATAGCCGTAGGAACCACCTTTCAATATGGGCAGAAAGACTTGTCTTTTGTGGAGTTCTGGTTACGATGTTTATAGCACCTAATACGAAGATGTACCATAAACGCGGGCTGCTGGACCCTCAAGGACTTCTATCCGTTCGATTTCGCTGATGTCAACAGGGAAGTCAAAGGAGTTGTGTCCAGTCTGTGCATCACAGATATTGATACCATTAAGGAGGACTGTGATTTGTTCTGAGTTGCCACCACGAATACTTACGTCGGTCAAGGCACCTAAAGGTCCTTTTTGGCGGACGTCAACACCGACGGCATACTTTAGCAAATCGTTTACACTTTGTACTGGAGCCGCCTGAATATCCTCACGACTCAGTACAGTTACCATTCTCGCTTGCTGACTAACTGTCAGCGGTGCTCGCGTTCCAGTGACGTTCACTTCCTCCATCATGATGCCTCTGTTGGTGATAGTTGAGTCCGTCTCTGCCTTCTCTGTTTCAATACTAATGCCCTTGGCAGTAGCATTTTGCAAGGTAGCGACGCTCAGTACACCAATCAGAACCTCTTTCCCAAGAACTGAAAAGAGCGAATAGCCATGGTTGGAGAAGTGTTTAAACTTCAGAACACTGCGCTTTTGAAATGTTGGTTTGTACATAATATAATTAAAGAAAACGTCGGAAGGTGGAGCTTTCCCCAACCGACAAACGGGTGCAAAAGTAATAAAAGTTTTTGTAACAGCGTGGATTAATCGATGATTATCGACTTTTATGTGGGTAAGGTGTAGAAAAACCTTCGTTTATGTACGTTATATTTGAGATTTTTACTACTTTTGTAGGCAATTAATTCTCGAAACAGACAAACGATTAATTGCACAATGAAAGCATTACGTGACCGTATCTTAAAGGATGGAAAGTGCTTCCCAGACGGAATCTTGAAGGTAGACAAGTTTATTAATCACCAGATGGATCCTAATCTGATGAAGCAGATTTGTGTGGAGTTTATCCGCCGTTATGCATCAACAGAAATCAACAAGATTATCACAATTGAAGCGAGTGGCATTGCTCCTGCCATTATGATGGGCTTTTTACTCGACCTTCCTGTGGTCTTTGCGAAGAAGAAAAAGCCTTCAACAATGGGCGATATGCTTTCAACAAGCGTCTTCTCGTTTACCAAGCAAAGAGAGTATAACGTCGTGATATCCAAAGAGTATCTCGGTAAAGGCGACAAGGTGCTGTTTGTTGATGACTTCTTGGCTTATGGTAATGCGGCGAAAGGAATCATAGATCTTTGTAAAAAGGCAGGTGCAGAGTTGGTTGGTATGGGCTTTATCATAGAGAAAGCATTCCAACATGGTCGTGATGCGATTGAAGCAGCAGGTGTTCGTTGTGAGAGTTTGGCTATCATCGAGTCGCTTGAAAACTGTGAGATTAAAATGAGAGAAACATAAATGAGGTGGGCTTGTGTGCCCACCTTTCTTGTTTTATAAGGTTATAGCCTGTAACGCAAACGCCTCTTTAAGGAATTGAGATTACTCTTTAAGAGGCGTAGAACTAACTTTTAAGAAAGATGAAGCTGTACTTTGGAATCACCAAAGCTACCCTTTTATTTCAGTAAAGAATAACATCTTACCTTTATTATATCGTTTTAAATAACAAAAAGAATGGAAAAGTCTAAGGAACTTATCTATGGTCTGAATGATCGTCCACCAATTCGTGAAACTATTTTTGCTGCTTTGCAGCATCTGTTGGCAATCTTCGTAGCCATTATCACACCACCCCTCATCATCAGTTCAGCATTGAAATTCGACTTGGATACCACAGGTTTCCTCGTGTCAATGTCTCTCTTCGTGTCTGGATTGGCTACCTTTATTCAGTGCCGTAGGTTCGGTCCGATTGGAGCAGGTCTTCTTTGTATTCAAGGAACGTCTTTCTCTTTCATCAGTCCAATTATCGGAGCAGGTATGTTGGGTATGATTAACGGCAAGATGAATATAGAAATGGGACTCAGTTACATCTTTGGTGCTTGTCTTGTTGCCTCTGTTGTAGAGATGGTTGTGAGCCGTCTCTTGCCTTACACACGTAAGATTATCACTCCATTGGTATCAGGTATCGTTGTTTCCCTCATTGGTATGTGTCTTATTAAGGCAGGTATCAACTCTTGTGGTGGTGGTCAGTCGGCTGTTGATGCTGGTACATTTGGGTCTATGCAGAACCTTGGACTTGCGTTACTCGTATTGGTTAGCATTATTTTCTTCAACCGATCAAACAACCGTTTCCTACGTATGGGATCCATTGTGTTGGGACTATTGATAGGCTGTGTAGTTGCTTATGCACTCAATATGATTGACTTTTCAAGCCTCAAAGGTAGTGGTAGCCTTAATATTCCAGTTCCTTTCAAATATGGATTGAACTTTGATTTAGTACAATCATTGGTATCGGACTTATTTATCTCGTAACAGCTGTAGAGGCTTTTGGTGATATTACAGCCAATTCGCTCATCTCTGGTGAGCCTGTTGAAGGTCCTGTCTTCTTGAAAAGAGCGCAGGGTGGTGTTCTTGCAGATGGTTTCAACTCTTTATTAGCTGCTGTCTTCAATAGTTTTCCTAACTCTATCTTTGCCCAAAACAATGGTATGATACAGCTTACGGGTGTTGCCAGCCGTTATGTTGGTTATTTCATTGCAGGTGCTTTGGTTCTTTTAGGATTGTTCCCAGTAGTAGGTAAGGTGTTCTCACTTATTCCTGATCCTGTTTTGGGCGGTGCAACCTTGTTGATGTTTGGTACTGTTGCCGCTGCAGGTATTCGTATTATCGCTTCTACTGAGATTACTCGTAAGGCTGTGTTGGTCATGGCTATCAGTTTTGCAATGGGTCTGAGCGTAGAGTTGGTACCTGGTATTCTTGACAAGATGCCTGATATCATCAAGAACATTTTCTCAAGTGGTATCACTACAGGTGGCCTTACAGCTATCCTTGCCAATGCCTTTATCCGCATCAAGGAGTAAACACAAGCAATATAGAAAACCAAAGAATCAATAGTGATTTAAGTGTTTTCTGTAAGAAAAAAGCAGTTTTTTACTATCCTTTCGGTACATTCTCCTTTTAAATGTTTATCTTTGCAAAAGATAGAAGGAGAATGTACCGATTGCGTTTCTCCGTGAAGTATAAATTGATTCTTAACAAAACAGAATAATAACAAGACTATGTCAAATCAGAATAAGCAGCGTAAATTTACAAAGTCGCTGACCTTTAAAGTTCTTTGTGGACTGGCTGTCCTCGTATTCTTGGGCTTAATTTATAATCTCATTGTGGCTTCAGATGATGCTCCAATGACTGAACAGGAGGAGGAAGAGGTGCAGAAACGCAATGCAGATGCAGACACAATAGACATAGTAGGCGATTATCTTTGGCCTAATATGAAGCCTTCAAAAGAAGATATGATGACTGATGAGGAGAAAGCTGCTGAGGCTGAAAAAGGCTAAGGCTGGTAAAGATGATAAGGGGAAGGAGGCTTCTGATAAGGTGCAGTCTAACCAATACGATGCTCCTATCGCTGCTCCTGCTCCAGACATAACCCCATCTTCAGAACTTCCTGCTAAGCAGACAGCACCTTCTATAGAGAAGATGGAGGCCCCAAAGATTGAAAAGATTGAATAGTATAAGAACTGTTCTTTAGATTGAACAGTAGACTATAAGAATCTTCACAACTTTGTGTAAACGTTGTTCTAAAGCTTGTAAAGTAGAAAGAAAAAATACTATAACGACTTAAAAAGAAAGAGAGTGTGCAATGAAACGTTTAGTTTTATTTCTTTTTGTAGCTGTCCTAATGGTGGGTTGTGCTACAACTTATTATGATTCAGAGGGTAATCCTGTGTCAAAGGAGAAGATGAGTCAGTTGCGTGCTACTGCTGTGAAGGCTCACTTAGCAGAGCATCGCTATCGCGTCTTTGTGGATCGTATGTACCCTATGCGTGGTCCTGCTGTCTATTTACAAGACGACTGGGGACTCGAGGTGAGTGGTGATTCGGTAGGACTTTTCCTCCCTTATTTCGGTAGAGCTTACTATATTCCTTACGGACGTGGTGGCGGTTTGAGCCTTGTAGAACCTCTAACGAGTTATAGGGAAGAACCGATGAAGGGCGGACGTCGTATCTTCATGACCACTCGTAATGATTTCGAGAGCTATCAGATTGTACTTGAAGTCTTCGATAATGCTACTGTGTCATTGGTAATTAATCCCAGTGAAAAGGAGACGATTAGCTTTTCTGGGGTGATGGAGCTTAATGATGTTTTTACACCAAAGGGTCAAAAAGCAAGTAAGAGACACCAGACAACATTCATGAAATTATGATTAACCGACTTAATACTTTGTTCCTGTTACTGTTTGTAAGTCTTATGGCATTCGGACAGTCGGCAGGAACAATTGCGTCTAAGGATGCTATGCTTTATGAGTCGTCTCGTCATCTATATGAGAAGGGTGATACGTTGACGATTATCTCAAAGGATTTTGAATGGCCAAAAGGCTTGGATGGCTCTCTCTTACCAGAACTACAGCATTATCTTACAAGCTTTTTCTTTAACCAGCCTTCTGAAAGTTATGATACTGGTTGGAAGCAGTTTGAGTCTTCGTTAGGTAAAGAAGTGCGTACTATAAAGGATGATGCGGGTGCTGAAAGGCGTTTTTACGATATGGGGTTACAATGTCTTTGGTTGGAGCCAGGCAGATACATTTCTTTTCTTGCCCGCTTGGAGGAACGTAATGCAACAAGTGTCATTACGGCAAAGCATTCTTATTTTACCTTTGATCTTATCAATAAGAAAGTCTTAACGCAGAATGATGTGTTTAATCAGACACGCATGTGGCAGGATCCTAACGTTCGCTATCAGTTCTATGAGCTGTTAGATTATACGGCAAATACGCATACTGAGGACTCTATAAATTGGGACCTTCTGCCCAATCAGTTTGCACTGATAGGACAGAATATACGCTTCGACCTTGGTGTTGATAGCGGTGGAGGAGTTTATTCAGAAGTAAGTAATGACATGGTAGATGTCCTTTTCTCTAAGAGTTTTAAGAAGTGGCAGAAACAGTCATTATCTTATGCAGGCACAAAGAAACTTCCTAATGAGGCTGTATATGTCTCCTTGTCAAATGATTCTGTCTTCCCAGAAATATTGCCACAGTTTGATGGAAATTTAACTGCGGCTTTTGGGCAGAATTTTTCCTATACAGGACTTAACCCAGCAATAACTCCTGTGGGGAGAATTTACGCCTCTTTTATTGTTGATACGGATGGTTCTTTGAAAGATATAGTCTTTCTAACGGTAAATAGTATTGAGTTGAACCGCAGTGTTGCTACTGCACTTCAATTATTAAGAGGTTGGAAACCTGCAATGCATAACGGTAAACCTGTAGCTTTTAGATATAATCTTCCCCTCATTTTACAGTTCCAATAAGAGTCGTGCGGAGCCTTAGCACGTGTGGTGCGGATGGTAAGCACCAATGGTGCAGAGGCTTCGCACCAAACAAATAGATATAGATGCGATTGTCGATAAAGAGTTGGCTCAGAGTCGATTAATGCTTGTTCTTTGCTTGTTTCGAAGGTGAATGAAACACGAAGGCGTTTGTTTTGTCTCGGCAAAAAGAGGAGACTGAAAGTTGATAGGTTGTACTTATCTTCTTTTAGGGTATGGTTGTATGCTTTTCGTCCTTCTCTTTTTCAGCCTGATATAGGAAGTCGTAAATGATTTCTGTAACCCTTTCTTGCCCTTCGTTAGTAAGTCCTGGAAGGGTGAAGATTCTTCCTTTTGTTGTATAAATTATCTGAACGATGAAAGGAACGAAGTAATAATTGTAGTCGTTTATCCCTTCTATTTCATCAGCAGTTACTTCTGTATATTTGCGACGTAGACAATCGTAGAAGCAAATATGGTCACCTTTGATGGATAGATAGTCTTTTTCCCATAGTTTTTGGCAGGCAACAAAAAGTTTGAAAAGGCAAAACAAAACAGTATGAAGTATGATTGAGAGTGCGAAAATGAGCATGAAAGGATGGGCAGCGTCTACAACTTTGTGCCCAAAGAAAAACCATATAAATAAGAAGATGGGGATGGGTGAGAGCAGCGCTTCTAAGAGTAATAAACCGCTATATCTGTATTTGATAACCATTTTAGAATTGTGTGTAGATAAAAGGTTGGATACTATGATGACTAAGATTAATAACTAACTGCATAACAACAGCAAAGATACATAGCTTAACAAGCCATGAAGAATGGATAAACTTACTTTGCAGCCAGTTATAATCAGTCTCTCGAATACTATGAAGTTCTAAACTTATCAGCACAACGGCAAGCCATAGTGGGTATTCCATTAGGAAGGTGTAGGCATCTGCGAGGCTGATAGTATGCAGGATGTTGTTTATTAATGTTGTAACAGTCGTCATATCCGCTGCACGGAAGAATATCCATGCAAGGGAAACATAGCTAAACGTAATAAACCAACTGATACCTTTTGTGTATTTATTGTCTGGTATCTTATCCAATCCATTGTTTCGACAGAACTTATGAATGACCAGTCCGATGCCATGAAGTACACCCCATACAATGAACATCCATGATGCACCATGCCACAGACCTGCCACTATCATTGCCAAGAAGCTATTGAGATAGGTGCGAAGTTCGCCTTTTCTGTTTCCTCCCAATGGGATGTAAAGATAGTCACGGAACCATGTGGAGAGGGCTATATGCCAACGATGCCAGAACTCTGTGAGGTTCAGACTCTGATAAGGGAATCTGAAATTGTCTTTTAGTTCGTATCCCATTAGGGCTGCAACACCAATAGCAAGGTCGCTGTAACCCGAGAAATCGAAATAGATTTGAACTGAAAAGCCCAATACACCCATCAAATTACCAAAGCCACTTTGGCTTGCTGGCGCATCAAAAACAATGTTATTGTATTGTGCAATATAGTCGGCGATGAGGGCTTTCTTTATCAGTCCGCAGATGATCAGCCATAAACCTTTATAAACAAGGTTCTCGTTGACATTGTATTTCGGTGTCTGAACCTGTGGGAGCAATACTTCAGCACGGGTGATGGGACCAGCGATAAGGAGTGGGAAAAAGGTAAGGTAGAAGGTATAATCTATCAGTTCTGCTGTCTTAGGATAGCGTCCCTTATAGATGTCAACGGTGTAACTGATAGCTTGAAAGGTGAAGAATGAGATACCGACGGGTAGCAACATTTTCTCTGGTGAGAAGTTGCTACGCAAGAGTTCGTGGAATATCTCAAGTGTAAAGTTCGTGTATTTGTAGTAGAGTAGGGGTAACAACTCAGTTAGGATGACAATGGCAAGTCCAATTTTACGCACTTTTCCACGCTTTAAGCGCATCATAAAGCGAGTGAGATACCATGAACTAATCGTAACAATGGGCAATAGCCACATCAAAACTCCATTCGCTTTGAAAGCAAAGAAAAGACTAAAAGCTATGACGTATGCCTTTGTCCATGTTTGGCGATAGCGGTTTAATCCTATGTATATGGCAAAGAAAACAAGGAACGAAGCCATAAATGGAAATGTACACAGCGACCAGTTCTTGTCTTGTGAAGACAAGAAGTCAAAGAAGGCAGTCATCAGCTGTGTTATATTTGTCATCTATTAATCGTTTATTTGCTACTTGTTTCCTATTTAATAGCCTTCAAAGGAAGGTTGCAAAAGCTTTGTATTTGTTGCCTTGTGATGGGCTTTTGGATTGTTGAGTTGTAGCGGATTAGTACACTCTTTACTCCTTATAAACTTAGCCGCGGTATCCATCCAGTAGGCAGCTGCTGCCCATGTAGGATGATAATGGTCGCTACCTCTTTTGAGTTTTAGGTTACGACTGTCAAAGAAATGTCCTTTTCCGACATTCTCCTTTATAACATCATTGATGCCAGTATCGCCATTCCAATTAGAAGGACTTATCCATACGAAAGGAATATTACCTATTTTCTTTACTAATTGTTGTACATATTGCGTACGATTGGCAAGGTCGTTGATAAAGAGCTCATTACTGCCAAGGCAGATGAGTATGTATGTTGGCTTATATTCAGCAATGAAGTGTTCTAAGGTTTGGGTGGTTCCCCAACGCTCAGTAGAAGAACTATACCAGATAACGGTATATAGTTTGTGTCCGTTTTCACCTGCGTAATCGCCTAACCTACGCGAAAGACCTTCTACCATTGAGTCTCCAATAAAGAGGATTGTTTGGTTACGACGCACCTTCTTGATCGTTGGTTTAGGCTGCTTTGTTTTCTCAATAAGTGGTTGGTTTAGGCTTGCAAGGGTTATTTTGCGGATAGTATAGCTGCCCATTGTTATCTCAGTTGGGATAACAGCATAGACAATAATGGCTGCCATGACAGCAGCCATCAAGAGAAGTGTCTTTATCTGGGCGTGCATATAGAAGGTTTATTTCAAGACGATTTCTACTGGGCAGTGGTCGCTTCCCATAATCTCTGTATGAATCTTGGCATCTACGAGACGATCTTTCAATCGTTCTGAAATAAGGAAATAGTCAATACGCCACCCCGTGTTCTTCTCTCTTGCACGGAAACGATACGACCACCAAGAGTAAGTAACCTGCTCAGGATAAAGGGTACGGAAGGTATCGATGAAGCCATTGCTTAACAACTGGGTCATCTTCTCACGCTCTTCATCAGTGAAACCAGCATTCTTACGGTTTGTCTTTGGGTTCTTAAGGTCTATCTCCTGATGGGCAACATTCATGTCACCACATACGATAACAGGCTTTCTCTCATCGAGTTTGTGAAGATAGGCTTGGAAATCATCTTCCCACTTCATACGATACTCCAATCGACGGAGTCCATCCTGTGAGTTCGGTGTATAGACAGTAACGAGATAGAAGTCATCCATCTCCAGTGTTATCACACGTCCCTCATGGTCGTGCTCATCAATATCAATGCCATAAGTCACGCTTAATGGCTTGTGCTTCGTGAAGATAGCTGTGCCAGAGTAGCCCTTCTTGTCAGCGTAATTCCAGTAAGACTCATATCCCGGAAAACTGATATCAAGCTGTCCGGCTTGCATCTTTGTCTCTTGTAGACAGAAGAAATCAGCATCTAAGTCCTTGAATTGCTGCTCAAACTCTTTTCCTACACAGGCGCGAAGCCCGTTTACATTCCATGAAATAAACTTCATTGTATTTCTTTCTTTTCTATTGTTCTTAATTAAACATTAATGAATTTGTTGTTGTCTTATATTTTTCTCCCTATAAGAGAAAAGCTGACAGGTGTGTCAAAGTCGTCCTGTTTAGTAGCAGTTGCGTGTGCCTTGTCTATTCTCACTAAGCTGTTTATAGTGAATTGTATTGCCATCTCTGATCTACTCATCATGTAGCTACTATTAAACAGATTATTCTTAAAGGTGACAACGCCTGTTAACTCGTAGGTTTCACTGCCTGTTGTTACATCAAACTTGAAGTTATGTGATAAGTTGAAAAGCACGTAGTCCTCTTGTGGTAGGAGTGTTGTAATATAGAATTTTAGGGGTGCTTCCTTCTGCATTCAGCAGGGTTGTGTACAATGGAGATGCCGTATTCTTTGATACACCATTTACTAACAAATTATAAGGAAAGTCGTTAACTATAATAGTAGAGTTCTTGTTTGCTGTCCAAGTGATTATTGTCAAGACTGAGTTGGGTGTGTTATTATCAGTTCTCAAAGTGCCGTTATAGGTACCGACCATGTTGTTGAGCGCTTGTTCCGCAGTCTTTTCTGCGTCAGGAATATTGTTGTCTTTTGAGCAGCTTGCCGCAAACAATGTTATTACAAGTGCACAAATGGCTATCGTTGTGGCTTTTATAGTCTTTCTCATAACTTTGGGTTTTAAGTTTATTGTTGGTTTCTTCTATATTCTCTTGGTCTCTCCGCGTAGCAAATCCATGAACTCATTGCGGGTCTTACTTGATTCAAAAACACCGCTATAAGCACTTGTTGTGGTAATAGAGTTCTGTTTTTCTACGCCACGCATTTGCATACACATGTGCTTTGCTTCGATGACAACCATTACTCCTTGTGGCTTCAGTGTGTCATTGATGCACTGCATTATCTGCTCTGTCAAGCGTTCTTGTACCTGTAGACGATGTGAGAAGATGTCCACAACACGTGCAATCTTGCTCAATCCCGTTATATATCCGTTTGGTATATATGCAACATGAGCCTTACCATAGAACGGAAGAATGTGGTGTTCACACATGGAGAAGAAGTCAATATCTTTCACAATAACCATCTGGTTGTACTTCTCTTCAAACAAAGCATCTGTCAATACCTTATGTGGGTCTTGTGTATAACCACGTGTAAGTACCTGCATAGCCTTTGCAACACGCATAGGTGTTTTCTGCAAACCTTCTCTTTCAGGGTCTTCTCCTAAGAGTGTAAGCACCTGTTTGTAGTGTGATGCAAGTTCGTCTAATCCTTCACGGAATGGTATTTCTGGCGTCATATTATTTTGATTTCTGATTAATTGTATTTGTTAGGGTTCTCTTTATGATAATAAGGTGGAATAATCCTTAGAAATCTACAGGTTGTGTTGTCTTAATGCTCACCATCATTCGGATGACGTTAGCATGTGGATAGCCTTCCTTTCGGAGTGTTCGCATAATCTTCTTTGCTGCATTGTAGTTGGTAAAATTACCAACAAGACACATCCAACGTGGTGGATAGAAATGTACATAAACGGGTTGTTCTGGGAAGAGTTCTTTCGCTTTCTGACCCGCCTTGTCTGCTTGTTGGTGAGCAATACGAGTATTACCACCGCTATAAACTTGTACACGGAAGCCTCTTACTTTCTGTGTACCTTTCTTGATACGTTTGGTCACAATCCGCGTGTCTTCAACCTCATCCCATGAAGGGACGTGCGGTCTTCTGACTAAACGTTTTACAATCTTTGTTCTGACAGGTTGTAAGGTGCTGTTGTCTGGGCGTGCTATTTCTGGCTTATGCTCGTTTAGCTTTGGAACAGTTAGCTGTTTCGTGTCTGGCGTCTTGATAGCTGGACGTGCGCTCTCGTTTTGACTCTCTACTTTCTGTCGGTCTTTATTATTTTTCTTTGAAGCTTTCTTGCCATTCACCAATGCGTCAATCTCGGCACTCTGCGATACCGTCACCGACCCTTGGGCATTAACAGCCACAACAGCAGTCAGCATAAAAACTATGATTGTAAGGAGTCTTTTCATTCTTTAGTGTATAAAAATTGAAATAGAGGTTGTATCAAAAATGCCAATGGTTGTAGACCAAGTAGCAATTTGATACAGCCTCTTAGATTTTCTTTGAATTACTTCTTCCAAGCGTCGATGATAGCCTTGAAGTCAGCAGCCTTCAATGAAGCACCACCAATCAAGCCACCGTCGATGTCAGACTTGCTGAACAACTCTGCAGCATTACTTGCGTTACAGCTACCACCATAGAGGATTGTTGTGTCCTCTGCAGCCTCTTTGCCATACTTCTCAGCAACGATAGAGCGGATGTAAGCCAACATCTCCTGAGCCTGATCAGATGTAGCTGTCTTACCAGTACCGATAGCCCAGATTGGCTCGTAAGCCAAAACGATGTTCTTCCACTCCTCAGCAGAAAGGTGGAATACAGAACCCTCGAGCTCAGCCTTTACTACCTCGTTCTGCTTCTCAGCCTCACGCTCCTCAAGAGTCTCACCGCAGCAGAAGATAACCTTCAAACCGTTAGCCAATGCCAACTGTACCTTCTCCTTCAAAATCTCTGCAGTCTCACCGTAGTACTGGCGACGCTCAGAGTGACCGAGGATAACATACTGTGCACCAGTGCTCTTACCATAGCGGCAGAAACCTCACCAGTGTAAGCACCCTTCTCCTTGTCAGCACAGTTCTCTGCACCGAGAGCAACACCCTCTGCATCCAATACCTGTGCAACACTTGCAAGGTGAATGAATGGAGTACAGATAACAACATCACAGTTTGGCTTCTCTGCCTTCAATGAGTCGTTGATTTCTTTTGCCAAAGCAACACCTTCCTGCAGGGTCTCGTTCATCTTCCAGTTACCTGCTACAATTTTCTTTCTCATTTGTCTTTTACGTTTTAAAAGTTGATATAATTTATTTGATTGTTCTTTTTGTATTAACCATTGCTCCTTTTGTCTCAACCATTCCTCACGTTTTCTTACCCATCGTGTCCATGACCAAATGCGATCGGCTACGATAAGGAGTGTCAGTGGGAAGATATAACAAATAAGAATCAATACAATTTTTGTCCATGTCTCATTCTCTGGTTCACGTCCTACCTCTATAAGCGACAATGGTGCGTTCAGTTCTGCTTGTTTCGGCAGGTCGTTATGGCTCCACTTATTAATGATAGTACCTTTATAAAGCAGTACCAAACCTGGGTTACTTCGAATAATGGTCTTTAGGGTTGTGCCATCCATTGTATAGAATGGATATTCGGCTCCGGTAATATCTCGCCAGTGTTTTACGGCTTTATCTGTACTTGCGGTCAATCCATAGAATCCATAACCATTCTCCTTAGCATATTCATAGATAGCATCAATCTCACCAAAGTTGCTGTCGTCAGCACGCTCCAATACAGGGGCAATGAGTAGGAAAGTATATCCATCCTTGGTTAGAATACTATCGGTAAGGTCCTCTCCCGTCTTTTCGTCTGTAATTGAAAAGTCGTGAATAGGTGGTTCGTAACCCTTTTCAAGTATCTCTTGGTGTGTATCTTTGAATACCCATGTAGAATCATTGTAAGGGTAATCATTCTCTGTGAATTCTTTTGTTACGCCATTCTTCTCACAAATGAAGGTCGTCTTATAAGTCGTTAGCTTAGCCCCTTTGGGTATTTCCATTCCCTTTTTGATATTCTGTCCGATGTAATAAGGACGGAAATCAAAGATAGGCAGATGATAAAGACTCAGTGTGGAGGCTGTGACAATGAAAGACAATCGTGAAATAAAAAGCTATCCACTGATTTGTTTTTGATACAAAGCGTATTTGATAAAGTGGCCAGCATGCAAGGATGATGGCTGCTGTCAAGAGGATTAGGTTCTTGATGAAAGTCTGCGTATTTGTTAAATGGATGGCATCACCGAAGCATCCACAATCTTGTATTGGATTGCTTACAGTAAGCCAAAGGGTTACAAGCGTCATCACTACCATCATGATAAGCGATAGCTTGCTGGCGAGTCGTCGACGAATAGCAAGCAAGAGCATCACACCCAAGGTGAACTCTATTGCTGATAGTCCGACAGATAAAATCAATTGTGCCCAATCTGGAATATATGCCGACAACTGCACCGCCTCTAAGTATTCTGCAATCTTATATTGCGAACCTAAAGGGTCAATCGCTTTGACAAAGCCCGAAAAGATGAATGTCAAAGCAAGTAGGATACGGCTGAGGTTTACCAGTATAGACTTTATTTTATTCATGAAGTTTGATTGCTCCAAAAACAGCGTAGTTCATTATATCCATATAATTGGCATCGATACCCTCGCTGACAAGCGTAGCACCACCAAGGTCTTCAATCTCCTTAATGCGTTCAATCTTTGTTAAGATAAGGTCGGTATAGCTGCTGACACGCATGTCGCGCCAAGCCTCGCCATAGTCGTGATTCTTCTTTATCATCAACTCATATGACTCCTTTGCGTAGCTATCGTATAGTGCTAATGCCTCATCAGGTGTCATGTCAACGCTATCGACAAAGCCTTTTTCCAGCTGGATAAGTCCTACGATACTGTAGTTTATCAGCGCAATGAATTCTGGGCGAATACCTTCACCCACCAAACTTTCACCCGTAATCTCCAAAGAACGGATGCGTTTCGCCTTAATAAAAAGCTGATCAGTAAGGGAAGAAGGGCGCAAAATACGCCATGAAGCACCATAGTCATGGAGCTTCTTTCCAAATAGACTTCTGCACTCTGCGAGTACGTCTTGAAATTCCTGCTGTGTCTTTGTCAGTTGACTTGCCATAGTCTTATATTGATTTGACTGCAAAAATACGTAATTTCGCTGTAATAAACGAATGAATTAACAACTATTCCTGTCTTTAAGGTTGGTTCGTAAATCATTGTGAACGATTGCAGCAAGGACTTGAATATCCTTTGTCAATCTTTATTTTGAAGATATATAGGTGTCTTTCGGTTGGATTACATGGTTTTCTGAGGGGCTTAACCCTAAGTCTTTTTGAGAGAAATCGTATGCCTTAAGGTTCTTCCATTAATTTATTGGTTGTGAATTGAATAAAGGGTTATACACTTGCATAGTATTACTTTCTTGTATCAGTAAGTCTTACAAAGGAGGATAAACCGCAGGGTAAAATTCAAATTGCTACTATGTCTATCCATTTTCTGCAAACAACTTATTTCCTTTTCGTTTGGTATTTGTAAACTATTTTCGTACAGTTCAAAATCAAAACGTGGTCTTTTGGCTTCTAAAAGATGGTTAATTGACTTGTAAAAGGTGCCCTTTTGAGGTCTAACTAACGCCCTTTTGGAGTCCAATTAAGCACCTTTTCTTGCGCTACTTTATAACTAATTGATTTTCTGTTGGTTGTAGACTCACTTTTTATCAGTGTTTTTGCCTTTATTTATAGATGTTTTATGTGGAATTATGTAATGATTTTTCAGAACCTTATCTGCGGGATTTGATATTTAAAAAAAAGTCTTTCTATTTTCGTAATACTTAGTTTAAAACCACACGAAAGATATAAAACGAAAGAGCGGGAACGCCTGTTAAAGGTGTTCCCGCTCTGTGGATGTATGTGTAAATGCAGTATAGTCTTATGGTGCTACTACTACTTTTACCCAGCTATTCGTGTCCTCGTAATTGGCTCTGTCATCATTAGCACTTTCTAAGAACGGCTTTACTTGTTCTAATTTTGCCTTTTGTGCAGCTGTCATTGTGACAGTGATGTTTGCTAAGAAACCATTTGGTTTCTGGCTACCAGCATAAAACTTCGCCAAGTTTGGCATGTGACGTATGTCTAATGATGACAGTTTATTATGTGTCACATTCAACTCAGTCAGATTCGTGTTGTTGGAAAGGTCCAGACTTGTCAGCGGAGTGAATGAGGTCTTAAGATATGTCAGTTTTTATTGTGAGAAACATCTAGAGAAGTCATTCCTTTTAATTGGTTGACATCAAGTTTGGTAAGATTTGGATTTTGTGATATATCGATGGATGTAATTTGGCTGTTAGGTATAATTAATTCCACAAGACTTGCGCCTACTTTATCCAATCCTTTTATTTCCTTTGCAGCAGAAGAAGTGAGGTTGATTACCTTCAACTTAGTTTGAAGACTGAAATCATAACTTTCTATTTTTGCTCGGAATGCGGTAAAGCTCTCCAAATCTCTATTTCCTTCTAAACCAATAACAGCTGTTAAACTACTATTTGATGAAGCGTTGAGCTCCTTTAACTTAGGCGAATTAGTGGTGTTGATAGTTTTTATATTGGAGCTAGAATATGTCTTTAAGGTTGTTAATGCAGGCATATTGCTTGCATCAACTGATTCAAGACTTTTGTTCTCGTACAGCCCAAGTGCCATGAGTGTCGTGTTATTACCTGTTACAACTTCTTTCAGTCCATCCAGGTGGTGTGCTTGTAACTCTGCAATCTTATCCAATCCAGTTATATTTACCTTTGTTACTAATGGACTTCCACTAAGTATTATTCGGTTAGTAATCTGTGGATATTTGTTGAAATCGAGTTCTCCTGCAAGATTCTTGTTACCTTGAAGGTTCAGTCCATTAATATTACGATAGTATTGTAGCTCATCAATTGACGTGAAGTTGTCTTTGTTATTTACTTCTAACATTCCCTTGAAAGAAAGAATCTTCTCCAAGTTGTCTGCCGCATAAATATCCAAGTGACCATCTGCGGTCGTAGTTAAGCCGCCTAATACCTTCTCACCAACAGCCTCAATCAGACCCTGGTTTTTGAGAATGAAAGCCTTAGCCTTAGATGCATCAAGTGTCATATCACCGAGGTCGTAAACCTTGGCACGCTGGATATTGATTTCTTGTTTAACCTTCTTCAAGATAGCTTTACCATCCTGCATGATAAAGACAAGCGTCAAGCCCTGTGAAAGCTTTTGTTCAGGGAGTGCTATATAATATGCCTTGTTTTCCTCAAGGTTGCCAGACTCGGCTTTGAGGTTTACCACTGGAGAAGCCGTAGTGAACTCGTTTTTAGCCGCACTAATCTTTCCATCATTAGCAAAAGTGATGGTTGACTTTAAATTACCAGCAAGGTTCTCCTGCCCAATAGAAAGTAACTTTACCTGCTTTACGTCTGAAGTACCTTTGAGGGTAAAGCGGAGTAAACCACCAACATTGTATGCAATGAATGGTTTTCCACGCTGTGGAATGATACCAACAGATACATTTGCCTTTGGATCAAATGTTCCTGCTACCGCCTGCTGATTCTTTGGGAAAGTATATTGGTATTCAGCTGTTACGTTGTTCTTTTGAAGAATTTTAGCATCTTCCTGATAAGGATACATCATGAAGTAGGGGTTTTGTTGATCAGCTGCTTGTCCCCAAAAGATGACGTTACTACCTGTTGATGATGTCTTAAATGGTAGACTCTTATTACCTGGTGCACTATAGTAACCAATACCAATCTGGTCGTTTGTTTGCCAAGTAACAGTTGCGCCGTCTGAGCCAAGTACTGTACGTGTGACAGGCTGTGAAGATGCCTGCAATAAAAGCTCATCTCAACCAGTTTCTCGCTGGTTGCCTCAGTGCTATCAAAGTCGTCTTTTGAGCATGATGCTGTGGTGAGAGCAAGTCCTAAACACAGCAAGTATGTCTTAAAATGTTTCATATTGTTCTTTTTGATTTTATTCGTTTTTGTGATAAGTTTAATCTTTTTTAATTAGAATGGTGAGTCGTCATCAGTACCATCATCAACTACAGGAGTAGGGTTGTTACTATTAGTGAAACCCTCGTGTTGAGTACCATGTGCACTATCCATTAAGAAATCACCTTCAGTCTCCATTTTCACCAGAAGAGTGGATGGTCTTTGATATTCTTTCTTCATTTTTGTCTTGTTTTATTTACCTAATTACGCTTATAGATGTCGTAAACCCTTTGGATTCTTTGTTATCCTTAAAGAACTTTGTTAAAATAGTCGTACTTAGTTCTCATTCTAAATACTTCTGTCAAATCACGTCGTAGGGTTATACATCACAAATGTGTATTCGGTTGTTATACTTCTTTTACTTAGTCTTAAAAACTTGTTGTCAAGCTCTTTATCTATTTCTTTTAGCGGAGTGCAAAGTTAGCAATTATTCTGTAAATTAGCAGATAGTCAGCTTGGAAAGTTTTTTTAAAACAAAAATATAATTAACATATAAATCGTGATAGAGTTGTCATTATTTGATTTTTGTTAACAGTTTGATGGTGGTTTATTTGTTCTTATATGGCTTTTAATTATATGAAATATCCGAGTCTGTTTGTATAATCTTTTTACCTAAACACTTGACTTAAATCATGTTGATTCGAGTTGTCATAGACCAAAGTGTTGTGTATAAAATGCGCATCCATTTAGTTTTGAACTTGTGAGAGTTGAGGAAAATATGTATCTTTGCATGACTCTTATTATAAAAGATAACATTATTTTATGCGAGATCTTTCAGATGCCGAATTGGCACAGCTTATAGACAAAGATATATTTCATCATATTTCAACAGCAGCTGATAAACTTGGATTAGAATGCTATGTCGTAGGTGGTTACGTTCGTGATTTGTTTTTGGAACGTCCGTCAAATGACATTGATGTCGTTGTTGTTGGGAGTGGTATTCAGGTTGCAAGTGAATTGAAAGCCATCTTAGGAAAGAAGGCTCATTTGTCTGTTTTCCGTAATTTTGGAACTGCACAGGTAAAGTATAAGAATATAGAGGTGGAATTTGTTGGTGCACGAAAGGAAAGTTATAGCCACGACAGTAGGAAACCAATAGTTGAAGACGGCACATTAGAAGATGATCAGAACCGTCGTGACTTTACGATTAATGCAATGGCGGTGTGTTTAAATAAAGCGCGTTTCGGAGAATTGGTAGACCCATTTGGAGGCATTGATGACCTTTGGGATGGTATTATCCGTACACCACTTGATCCAGATGTAACCTTCTCAGATGATCCATTGCGCATGATGCGTTGTGTTCGTTTTGCTACACAGCTTAACTTCTTCATAGAAGACGAAACCTTCGAAGCTTTGGAGCGTAATGCAGAACGAATCAAGATTATTAGTGGAGAGCGTATTGAGGAGGAGTTGAATAAGATAATGATGACAGCAACACCAAGCAAGGGCTTTATAGAGTTGTATCGTTGTGGACTCTTACAGCTCATACTGCCAGAGCTTGTAGCACTTGACGTTGTAGACACAAGAAATGGACGTGCACATAAGAATAACTTCTATCACACCTTAGAGGTGTTGGATAATATTTGTAAACATACGGATAATCTATGGTTGCGGTGGTCGGCATTGTTGCATGATGTCGGTAAGGCTAAGTGTAAACGTTGGGATGCAACAGTAGGTTGGACCTTTCATAACCACAACTTTGTGGGTGCAAAGATGGTCCCAACTATCTTCCGTCGTCTTAAACTCCCGATGGATAGCAAGATGAAGTATGTGCAGAAACAAGTTGATTTACACATGCGTCCGATTGCTATTGCTGATGAGGAGGTAACTGATTCTGCTGTACGTCGTTTGATGAATGATGCAGGTGATGACATAGATGACTTGATGACACTCTGTGAGGCTGATATAACAAGTAAGAATGCAGTTCGAAAACAACGCTTCTTGGATAATTTCCGTATTGTTCGTGAGAAACTAAAGGACTTGAAAGATCGTGATTATAAGCGTCTTTTACAACCTTGTGTTGATGGAAACGAGATCATGGAGATGTTTAATTTGAAACCAAGTAGGGAGGTCGGTGTATTAAAACAAACACTGAAAGATGCCGTCCTTGACAATAGAGTTCCTAATGAACGTGAACCACTTTTAGCTTTATTGAGGGAAAAGGCAAAGGAACTCGGTTTGATATAGCCAATTATTGTTAAAAAAGAGGCTATAAACAGAGTTGGATTAAATAATAATATGTAAATTTGCACACTGAAAACTATAACGATATAACATAGTTTTTAGTGTGCTTTACTTTCATAGTAAATTAACTTACTGTATGCAGGTTAAACTTTAGTTTGTCCTGTTGAATTAAGATAAACAAAGAATATATATTAAATAAGTATGAAGAAAAAAAGTATCTTATTGTCTGCTATAGCAGCAATGGTCTTGTTACTTACCAGTTGTGGTGGAGGAAAACAAAGCCTTCCAACAAGCGATGAGTATCCAGTAGTTACAATTGGTGCAGCCAATGCACAGTTGAAGACGACATTCCCAGCAACCATTAAGGGTGTGCAGGATGTTGAGGTACGTCCAAAGTTAGTGGTTTTATCACAAAACTTTATGTACATGAAGGTGAGTATGTTCGTGCAGGACAGGTGCTCTTCGTGGTAGATAACTCTACTTATCAGGCTGCTGTTCGTCAGGCTGAAGCTCAAGTCGTATCAGCACAGAGTGGTGTTGCAGGCGCTCAGGCTCGTGTTGTTCAGGCTAATGCAAGTCTGAATTCAGCCAATGCGCAGGCTGCAACTTCACGATTGACTTATAGTAACAGTAAGAACCTTTATAATAATAAGGTAATAGGTGAGTACGAGTTGGAATCAGCAAAGAATGCGTATGAGACTGCCCAGGCTGCTGTTAGCCAAGCACAGAGTGGCGTAGCATCTGCTAATGCAGCAGTAACACAGGCACATGCTGCTGTTCGTCAGGCTCAGGCAATGCTCGCAACAGCTAAAGATAACCTCGGTTTCTGCTATGTGAAGAGTCCTGCATCAGGTTATGTGGGTAGTCTTCCTTATAAGGAGGGTGCTTTGGTTAGCGCATCTTCAGCACAGCCTGTTACCACAGTGAGCAACACTTCTTCTATAGAAGTCTACTTCTCAATGACAGAGTCAGATGTCTTAAAGCTCAGCCGTACTAATAATGGTTTGAATAATGCTATCAAGTCTTTCCCAAGTGTAAGTTTGATGTTAGCTGATGGTACAACTTATAACCATGAAGGTGTAGTTGTAAAAACCAGTGGTATTATAGATGCAACAACTGGTACAGTGAGTGTTATTGCTCGTTTCCCTAACCCTGAGCACTTGTTGAAGAGTGGTGGTAGCGGTCAGATTGTTATTGCAAAGAATAACAACCGTGCTTTGTTGGTACCACAGGAAGCTACTGTACAGGTTCAAGATAAGATCTTTGTATATAAGGTTGATGGTGATAGTAAGGTACATTATACCGAGATAACTGTCGACCCACAGAATGATGGCATCAATTATATTGTTACAAGTGGTCTTAAAATGGGCGACCGTATTGTGAGCAAGGGCCTTTCAAGTCTTGAGGATGGCGCAAAGATAACAGCACTTACACCTGCAGAGTATGATAAAGCCATTGAGAAAGCAGAGAAGTTGGGTGCAAATCAAGGCTCAGCATCAGGCTTTCTTAAAGCAATGAAGGGAGAAGGTAAGTAGGTGATGGGTGTTGAATGTTAGGTGTTGAGGTGATGATGAATTGCTTAACTCATTCGACATTTATAAACCCTAAATAAACAATTAGGTATTATGACATTTACGAATTTTATCAAACGACCGGTATTGTCAACGGTTATATCAATCTTCTTTGTACTCTTGGGTATCATTGGATTGATATCACTGCCTATTGAACAATATCCGAATATTGCACCTCCTACGATTTCTATTCAGACATTTTATCAAGGGAGCTGATGCACAGACTGTATTGAATTCAGTTATCACACCATTGGAGGAGAGTATCAATGGTGTTGAGAACATGACCTATATGGAGTCAACAGCAACCAATGCTGGTATGGCTATGATTACTGTTTACTTCAAGCAGGGTGCAGACCCTAATATGGCAGCTGTCAATGTACAGAACCGTGTGTCACAAGCACAGGCGTTGTTGCCTGCTGAGGTAACACGTGTGGGTGTGACGGTGTCAAAGCGTCAGAGCTCAAATGTGGTGATGTATTCTCTTACAACAGATGATGGACGATATGATGATGAGTTCTTGACGAACTATAACAATATCAATATCGTGCCAATGTTGAAGCGTATCAATGGTGTCGGTGACGTACAGACACCGGGTATGAAGACCTACTCAATGCGTATCTGGCTGTATCCAGATAAGATGAAGCAGCATAAACTTGTCCCATCAGATGTATCTATGGCTTTGGCAGAGCAGAATATTGAGGCTGCACCGGGTTCATTTGGTGAGCAGAGCAATCAGAAGTTTGAGTATACCATGCGTTATAAGGGACGTCTAAAGACTCCAGAGGAGTATGGCAATATCATTATTTCAAGCAATACCAATGGTCAAACCGTTCACTTGCGCGATGTAGCAAAGGTTGAGTTGGGTGGTCTGCAGTATTCAGTTATGATGAAGAACAACAGCCGTCCTGCTGTTATTGGTATGGTAAACCAGGTCGCTGGTTCAAATGCTACACAGATTGCAGATGACGTAAAGACAGCCTTGGCTGATGCTCAGAAGCAGATGCCTCCAGGCATGAAAGTTACAATTGAGCAGGATGTAACAGAGTTCCTCTTTGCTTCAATCGAAGAGGTTGTCTTTACATTGTTTATAACTCTTTTATTGGTATTTTTCGTTGTGTATATCTTCTTGCAGGACATTCGTTCAACGTTAATTCCAATGATTGCAGTACCAGTGGCATTGATAGGAACCTTCTTCTTCCTTTGGGTATTTGGTTTCTCTATCAACTTGCTAACCCTTTCGGCATTGCTGTTGGCGATTGCGATTGTGGTCGATGATGCCATTGTGGTCGTTGAGGCTGTACATGCAAAGCTCGACTTAGGTTATAAGAGCGCTATGACAGCAGCTATTGATGCAATGAACGAAATCTCTGGTGCTATTATCTCTATTACTTTGGTGATGTCAGCCGTATTCGTTCCAGTATCATTTATGGGTGGAACCTCTGGTACATTCTATCGTGAGTTCGGTGTGACGATGGCTGTGTCTATCGTTATCTCTGCTTTGAACGCTTTGACATTGTCTCCTGCGCTTTGTGCTATCTTCTTGAAGCCACATAGTAAGGATGAGGGGCATAAGAAGTTGTCACGTGTTGACCGTTTCCACATGGCTTTCAATACGCAGTATGACAAGATAAACACAAAGTATCAGAAGGTTGTTGAGAAGATCATCAACCATCGTTGGATTTCCAGTCTTGCGGTTATATTGGGTATTGTTGCACTTGTCGTTACAATGAAATTCACGCAGACTGGTCTTGTTCCAAATGAGGATACAGGTACGTTGTTTGCAATGATTAGTTTGCCACCGGGTACATCACAGGTAGAGACCCAAAAGGTAACTGATCAAGTTGATAAGATGTTGGCAAGTAACCCATATATCGAACGTCGTGAGCAAATTGTTGGTTACAACTTCATGGCAGGACAGGGTTCTAACCAGTCAACCTTTATTATCAAGTTAAAACCATTTGCCGAGCGTAAGTATGGAATGATAGATCGCATTAAGTCTGTCTTTGATGGCGCAGGTATAGCCGGTTTGTTCATCGACCCTACATCATCTAATATGATTTTGGGTATGATTTACAAGCAGACAGCAAGTATCAAGGGTGCACAGATTATTGCTTTTGGATCACCAATGATTCCTGGTTATGGACTCACAAATGGTGTGTCTTTCGTGTTGCAGGATAAGACGGGTGGCGACCTTAATAAGTTCTATAAGGTAGCACAGGACTATTTGGCTGCATTGAACAAGCGACCAGAGTTTAGCCGAGCACTTACCACCTACAACCCTAACTATCCACAGTATATGGTAGATGTTGATGTGGCAAAGGCAAAACAGGCAGGTACATCACCAGCTGCAATTCTCTCAGTATTGCAGGGATATTATGGTGGTATGTATGCTTCAAACTTCAACGCTTATGGTAAACTCTTCCGTGTTATGATTCAAGGTACGGTTGAGAGTCGTATGAGTGAGAGTGGACTGACGAATATCTATGTAAGAACAGCTGGTGGAATGGCACCTGTAAGCGAGTTCTGTACATTGAAGCGTGTCTATGGTCCATCAAATATCACTCGTTTCAACCTCTTTACCTCTATCGCAATCAATGCTACACCAGCTGATGGTTACTCTTCTGGTCAGGCTATTCAGGCTGCAGAGGAGGTTGCAAAACAAGTGTTGCCACAGGGTTATGGTTATGAGTTCTCTGGTCTGACTCGTTCAGAGAAGGAGGCATCTAACTCTACCGCAATGATTTTTGTTCTTTGTATCGTATTCGTTTACTTGATTTTGAGTGCTCAGTATGAGAGCTACATCCTTCCTTTGGCTGTAATTCTTTCTATTCCTATCGGTTTGTCTGGTGCATTTATCTTTACGTTGATCTTCGGACATAACAATGATATCTATATGCAGATTTCGCTGATTATGTTGATTGGTCTGTTGGCAAAGAATGCTATTCTTATTGTAGAGTTCGCTCTTGAGCGTCGTCGTACAGGTATGGCGATTAAGTATGCAGCAATCTTAGGTGCTGGTGCTCGTCTGCGCCTATCCTTATGACCTCTCTTGCAATGATTATCGGTTTGTTACCATTGATGTTTGCAAGTGGTGTAGGTCGTAATGGTAACCAGACGTTGGGTGCAGCTGCTGTCGGTGGTATGCTTATCGGTACGCTCTGTCAGGTATTCGTTGTACCAGCTCTATTCGCCTTCTTCCAGTACTTACAGGAGCGTGTTAAGCCTCTCGTATTTGAGGATGAGGCAAGCCGTGATGTAATCAAGGAACTCGAGCAGTTCTCAAAGGGATCTGCAACGGATTATAAGATTGAAGAGTAGACACTAATAAAGGAATAACAATGAAGAAATTAAATATAATCATCATAGCTCTTGCAGCCCTGTCATTGACAGGCTGTAAGAGTCTCTATGGCAATTACGAGCGTCCAGATGTGAAGACGAACGGCATTGTGCGCGACCCTGTTGATGACAAGGCTGCGCTTGAGGGTGCTAATGACTTTGGTAATCTGCCATGGCGCAGTGTCTTTACTGACCCACATTTGCAGACTCTTATTGAGAAAGCGCTTAATAACAATCCAGACTTGCTCAATGCTGCATTGAATGTTGATATTGCTGAGCAGCAGGTTAAGGCGGCTAAGTTGTCTTTCTTACCATCAGTAGTCTTTGCACCGACAGGAACTATTTCTCATTTCGGTACACATACATCATCTACACAGTCTTACTCACTTCCTGTCTCAGCAAGTTGGGAAATAGACCTCTTTGGTAAGTTGCGTTCTTCAAAGAAGGCTGCTCAGATGACGATGATGCAGGCACAAGATTATAAGGTTTATGCACAGACAACGCTTATAAGTAGTGTCGCTAATCTTTATTATACCCTTTTAATGCTTGACCGTCAAAAGCAGATTGTCGATGACATGTTAGGTCTGACCAAGAATACTTGGGATGTGATGAAACTTCAGATGGAGTTTGGTCGTGCTCGTTCAACGAGTGTACAGAGTGCTGAGGCTGCTTTCTATAGTGTTCAGACACAGGCTGCAGATATCCGTCGTCAGATTCGTGAGACAGAGAATACGCTTAGCTTACTCCTTGGTGAGCCTGCTCAGACCATAGCACGTGGTAGTCTTGATAATCAGAGTCTGCCAGCTAACTTCGCAGGTGGAATTGGTGTACAGTTGTTGAGCAATCGTGCGGATGTTCATGCAAATGAAATGGCTTTGGCACAGTGTTTCTATAATGTTCAAACTGCTCGCAGCCGTTTCTATCCATCATTGACCATTTCTCCTACTGGAGCATGGACGAATGGTGGTGGTATGGTAAATCCTGGAAAACTTCTTTTGAGTGTTGTGGGTAGCCTTACACAGCCTATCTTTATGCGTGGCCAGCTGACAGCAGGATTGCGTGTTGCTGAAGATAAATATAAGCAGGCATACAACACATGGCAGAACAGTATTCTTAAAGCAGGTTCTGAGGTGAGCAATGCTCTTGTAGCTTACAATGCAGCCAATGAGAAAGAGCAGTTGCGTAAGCAGCAGATTGATGTCTTGAAGACGAATGTTGAGCATACACAGATGCTTTATACTCAGAGTTCAAGCACTTATCTTGAGGTTATCACTGCACAGCAGAGTCTGCTCAATGCTGAAATCTCACAAATACAGGAACAGTTTACAAAGCTTCAGTCAATTGTCAATCTGTACAAAGCCTTAGGTGGAGGTGCGAAGTAATTCAGAATTCATAATTCAGAATTCATAATTATGATTACTGTGTTAATTCATAATTCACAATTCACAATTCATAATTATGATTACCACGATTACTGATGTGATACATCAAATGATTGTTGGTAGATACTGAAAAATTAAATATTTAAGATTATGAGTAGCGAAATTAGTCCAAAAGCTGATATATCTCCAAAGGCAAAGATTGGAGACGGCTGTAAGATATTCCCATTCGTATACATAGAGGATGATGTTGTCATAGGTGATAACTGTATAATCTTTCCCTTTGTGAGTATCTTGAATGGTACTCGTATGGGTAACGGAAATAAGATTCACCAAGGTTCAGTACTTGCTGCCTTGCCACAGGACTTTGAGTTCGTGGGCGAGAAGAGCGAACTGATTATAGGTGATAATAATATTATTCGAGAGGATGTTGTCATCAATCGTGCTACACATCGTGGTTGCAAGACAGTTCTTGGTTCAAACAACTTCTTGATGGAAGGTGCACATATCAGTCATGACACTGTTGTTGGTGACCGTTGTGTCTTTGGTTATGGCGCAAAGGTGGCTGGTGATTGTAACATTGGTACCGGTGCTCTTATCTCATCTAATGTTGTTGAGAAAGCCAATACTCGTGTTGGTGAATATGCTGTGGTACAAGCTGGTACAACCTTCTCTAAGGACGTCCCTCCTTATATTATAGCTGGTGGCTCACCTATTGGTTTTAATGGTGTAAATACAACTGTAAGTAAGACTGCCGGGCTTGATGATAAGGTAATTAAGCATATTGCGAATGCTTATCGTTTGTTGTTCCATGGTCAGACATCAGTTTTTGATGCATGTATTCAGATAGAACAACAGGTGCCAGACTCACCTGCAATCCGTAATATCCTCGAATTCGTACGAGGAACTGAAGAAGGAATCATCAGTAAATTATAATTTTCATACCTATAAATTTTTGATGATGGGAGAGCCAGCCGTGAGGTTGACTCTCCTTTTTTATTTTATTCATTTATTGATTTGGGTTAGACTGGTGCCTGACTTGTGCTTTAATTTTCGTAGATGAGGTTTTGAAAAATCATGACATAATTTCGAGTAAAATATCAAAAACATAGGCAAAAATACGTGTAAAAATCAAGTTTGCAATCAGCAGAGAATCAATTAGTTGTAAAGTTGTAAAGTAAAAGGTGCTTAATAGGACTTCAAAAGGGCGTTAGTTAGACCTCAAAAGGGCACCTTTTGCAAGTCAATAGGGCGTCTTTTAGAAGTCAAAAGAGCATGTGTTAGTATTGTGTCGCATGAAAATAATTTACAAACGTGGCTTAGTATAGTAATAAGTAGCTTTTAAAAGTCGGAAAGATAAGATGATGGTAAGCAATATTTTGATAAGCTTTTCTGCGTTTTATCTCGTAGTTTACCCCCCTTGTATAAGTATCTCGTTGGGGATAGGCGTATCATGTAAGTGTGTAACCCTTATTCTATATCATATCTATGCAGTAGAAGGAGAAACCTATCTGTTTACTAAATGGAATAAATGATGCATCGAAATGCAATATTTTTATTTAACCTTAATTCCGTAGCATAAATTCTTGTAAGAACTCCAAGTGTCTGAGAAATAAAGTTCTCAAAACACTTGGATATGTCAGAAATTTCACCTATCTTGGTGCTGCAAACATAACAAGTAAGCAAAAAACTGACATGACAAAGGTAGCAATTAAAAACGAGAATATCACTTCTTTCGGTGGGATTTATCACATTATGGACGTTTTCTCAAAGTTGGGCTTTGAAAAACTTACCGAATCAGTATTGGGCAAACGTGGACGTAGTGGCAAAGCATTCAGCCATGGAAGTATTTTCGGCTCTCTCTTCTTCAGCTACCTTTGTGGTGGAGAATGCCTTGAGGACATCAATGCGCTTATTGGACAGTTCAAGCAGAGACCTAATACGCTATTACCCAGTGCCGACACTGTGGGGCGCGGACTAAAGGAGCTTGCCGAGAAAAATATTGTCTATAAGAGCGAGACCTCCGACAAGTCGTATAGTTTCAATACGGCAGAAAAAGTTGAATACCTTACTTTTTACGAATGATACGGAGGATGGGGCTTATAAAGGTGGGTAGCCATGTTGACTTGGACTTTGACCACCAGTTTATTCCGGCCCACAAGTTCGATGCAAAGTATTCTTACAAGCAGGATCATGGTTATTTCCCAGGATGGGCTTCCATTGGGGGAATCATAGTCGGAGGTGAGAACCGTGATGGGAATACCAATGTAAAAATTCCATCAGGAGGATACGCTCCGTCGCACTATGGACCGTGTGACCTCTGAACTTGGTGTGGTGATAGAGCGTTTCCGTGCTGACTGCGGGTCGTTCTCAAAGGAAATCATCCAAACCGTAGAGCAGCGCTGCAACACGTTCTATATACGTGCTACCAACTGTAGCAGTCGCTATGAGAACTTCCGACAGTTAAAAAGAATGGAAGAGCGTTGAGCTTGGCTATGAGAAATGCGATGTCACATCCATCAATATGGACAACTTAATAGAAGGAAGGTCATACAGGCTTGTCGTACAGCGTAGTCCCTTGAAAGACAAGGATGGCAAGCAACAGACGGATATGTTCGAGTAATATACACATACCGCTGTATCCTCACCAATAACTGGACATCTACTGAGAAAGACATCATTACATTTTTATAATGAGCGTGGAGCAAGCGAAAAGAACTTCGACATACAGAACAATGATTTCGGCTGGGCACATCTGCCCTTTTTCCTTTATGGCTGAGAACATGGTTTTTCATGATGGTTACCGCCATGCTGAAGAACTTCTATCTCTATCTCGTCCGTCATATCAGCGAAAAGGTCAAGCCGTTGAAAAAGACAAGCAGGCTGAAAGCCTTTATCCTACATTTTGTCAGCGTGCCAGCAAAATGGGTGCGAACTGGAAGACAGAACGTTCTGAACCTATATACAAATAAAACCTACTACGCTGAAATCTTCATAGAATAAACTGTATTTCTTTGTAGTTATCATACTTCCCCATTGGTTTGGGTGGGGGATTTTATGCCTATGCAAGAACCAAGAACTCCGGAAAATTCCCAAATCAATGGATAAAGCCCAAAATGTCACTTCAATATAAAAAAGTACCTCACAAGGAATAATGTTGCGGAATTGAGGTTTAATTGAAATAAAATGAGATATGCTATGAAAAAAAGTATTCAGAAAAGTTTGTAATATACAAAAATCATCATATATTTGTCCCAAGATATTAACAATCTATTACACGAAGTAAAAACTTAATATAATAACTTGCTTGATTTAATTGTATGAACGTAAAGAAGTTGAAACCCAGATACGTCCTGGTTGCTTTAGGCTTAATCTTGAGTGTCCCAATGGTTTGTTCTGCGCAGAGTAAAGAGCAGCTGAGTAAATCCTGCAGTCAAATAGTGAAGCAGGGTGGAGAGATTATAAATAGCTCTGAAGGACAGCAATGGATTATCTTTAAAAAACAGTTGCAAAAGAAGGTTTCAGAAGGGAGTTCGCTTTATACACTTGGGTTATATGATGTCAAAAGTGGAAAGACGACAGTGTTGTCAGAAGATAATTGTTTCTCTATAGATAAGTCACCAGTTTCTAAGTCTGGCAATGTGCGTATCACAGAAGGCTATGCGTGGTATGATGAAGAAGGCGTGTTGGCCGATGCATCATTCAAAGAAGACATCATTATGTCTGATGATAAGATGCTTATCAGTCAACTTACCAATGAAGAGGGGACTATTAGCGATTATCTAAAGGTTATCCCTTTAGGAACGAGCAAGGCTAAGATGATGGAAATTGAGCTGGCTAAGAGTCCTTACACACTGGTTGAAACCACGAACTCAGTAGATAAAGAAGGTCAGACGAGTACGCTTCAAGTATGGAATGCGACTTTTGATGTGAATCCATTGAGAAAGTCACAATAGAGAGTAACAATACTTTCTCTTATTATAGAAATGTAGAGCAGGTCTTTGATGGTGATACGTTGGTTGATACAAAGTATCAGCGTGTTGTCTGCAACACGGATGGTGAGATCGTAGAAGTAGGGAAAGTTATGACATACCAAGAGGCTCTACAGGCTTCTGGTAATGCAAGCAACTCTCAACTGAGCTTAAAATAATTAGCTTTATAAGTAAAATAGACAGAGGGTTTATACATTCGTCAAAATGAAATGGACGCATCAAAAGTGCGTCCATTATTGTTGGTTTATACTTTCGTATTGGGTAGTTTTTCTATAAATATGAGTTTCTCTTTGATGGAAATATTAAGAATATAGAAATGTTAATACGATGCTGTGCAAGGGATTCCCAATGCAATCACACGGTCACGGATAGCATTCAGTTCTTCGTGTGTAGCCTTTTGTAGGTGTAGGTCGGGTGTTTCACGATCGATAGTGTAAATCATTACCTCACGTGGAGCAATCTCTTTGATTGTCTCAAGCCACGGTGCAACAAAGGCTTCAGTTGTGTTGTCAACATCATATCCGCCTTCAGTAGTCCCCTTCATAAACATTGTCTGGATAATTGCTTGTCCGTTGAAAGACTTGATATCTGCAATGATTCGGTTTACATCATAGGAAGGCTGCGTAGGGCGGTCTACCTTATTGATATATTCAGCATTGATGGTATCGAGTTTCAGAATGTTGTTGTCGACCTTTGCCAGCGCTTCATGAATCTTCGGACGATGGATGAACGTAGAGTTACTGAGGACAGAAATCTTTGCTTGTGGGCAATATTTGTTACGTAGACGGATTGTGTCGTCAATGATTTCATCAAAGTGTGGGTGGGAGGTAGGCTCGCCATTACCTGCAAAAGTCAATACATCAGGGTGAATATTCTCTTGTTGCATCTCCTTTAATTTGGTTTCCAAAGCTTCCGCAACATGTTCACGAGTAGGGTGGGGCGTCTTTGTGCGGTGGTCTTTGTTGAAGCCACATTCGCAATATATGCAGTCGAATGTGCATATCTTACCGTCTGCTGGCATCAAGTTAATGCCTAAGGAAATACCTAAACGACGGCTGTGAACTGGTCCAAATATAGGGGATGGATAGATAATCGTGCTCATTGAATATGTTTTTGTTGAATATATTGTTCGTGCAAAATAATTAGGTTGATTGTTATGTCTACTCTGACGTTTGTTCAACTCCTAATCTTTGATAAAGCAAAGATACATATTTTCGCTGAAAGTCTTGATGTTTCTTGTTATTTTAATTTGCTTCTATCTATATTGAACGTACACTATTTTCATTTATTTAGAGATGGATAAGGCGTGTAATCTATGTTTCTATGAATTTATTTTTAGGTAAAGAGGAGTTGAATTATGTGTTGGGCATTCAGGAAAAAGGTTTGTCTAATAGACTTGGGTTAAAGAAGAAAGGCGGCTATCCGTTGTGGACAGCCGCCTTTCTAACTTATTATTAGTAAGATGTCTATTCTTTACTCTCACGCTTACGATCATTATGATCGAGCGTAATCTTACGCATACGAATGTTCTTTGGAGTTACCTCAACATACTCGTTGCCCTTGATGTACTCAAGACATTCCTCAAGACTCATCTCGGTCTTAGGGATAACACGTGCCTTCTCGTCAGAACCAGATGCACGGACGTTGGTCAACTGCTTTGCCTTCGTAACGTTGATGACGAGGTCGTTGTCGTGAACATGCTCACCAACAACCTGTCCGCCATAAACTTCCTCACCTGAATCGATGAAGAACTTACCACGATCCTGCAACTTATCAATAGCATATGCGTAGGCAGTACCAGCTTCCAATGCAATCATTGAACCATTTGTACGACGTACGATTTCACCCTTGAATGGCTGATAATCTTTGAAGCGGTGCGCCATGATAGCTTCACCCTGGCTGGCTGTTAAGACGTTGGTACGCAGACCAATGATACCACGTGATGGTATTTCAAAGGTGATGTTTACACGCTCACCCTCAGCATCCATACCGAGAAGGTCACCCTTACGACGAGTCACCATATCAATCATCTTACTTGAGAAATCTGTTGGTACGTTGATTGTCAACTCCTCAATAGGCTCACACTTCTGACCATCAATCTCCTTATAGATAACCTGTGGCTGACCAACCTGCAACTCATAGCCCTCGCGACGCATTGTCTCAATGAGGACAGAGAGGTGAAGTACACCACGACCACTAACAATCCACTTATCCATAGAGTCCTCCATCGGACGTACACGAAGTGCAAGGTTCTTCTCAAGTTCCTTATTCAGACGATCGCTAATGTGACGAGAGGTACAGAACTTACCTTCTTTTTCCGAAGAAAGGAGAGTCGTTGATGGTGAAGAGCATACTCATAGTTGGCTCATCAACAGCGATTGGTGGCAGTGGTTCTGGATTCTCAAAAATCAGCAATAGTATCACCAATCTCAAACTTCTCCAGACCAATTACGGCACAAATGTCGCCTGAATCTACGGCATCAGTCTTCTTATGTCCCATACCCTCGAAGGTATGGAGCTCTTTTAATCTTAGTGCGTTCCTGTGTTCCGTCGCGGTGACAGATTGTAATATTCTGTCCATCCTTCAATGTTCCACGGTGTACACGACCAACGGCGATACGTCCGGTGTAGCTTGAATAGTCCAAAGATGTAATCAGCATCTGTGGTGTTCCTTCAATCTGCTTAGGAGCAGGGATTGCCTCAATAATGAGGTCGAGCAGATATTCAATATTATCTGTTGGCTTCTTCCAATCCTCACTCATCCAGCCATTCTTAGCTGAACCATAGACAACAGGGAAGTTCAACTGATCTTCTGTAGCGTTAAGGTCGCACATGAGATCGAATACCATCTCATATACTTCTTCAGGACGACAATTAGGTTTGTCTACCTTGTTAATAACAACAACTGGTTTCAAACCAAGCTGAAGGGCCTTTTGTAGCACAAAACGTGTCTGTGGCATAGGACCTTCAAAAGCGTCTACGAGCAACAAACAGCCGTCTGCCATGTTCAATACACGCTCAACCTCACCACCGAAGTCAGAGTGACCCGGCGTGTCGAGGATGTTGATTTTTACTCCTTTCCAATTAATACTTACATTCTTACTCAGAATTGTTATCCCTCGTTCGCGCTCCAAGTCATTAGAGTCGAGAACTTCTCCGCTGTTGTCTTGTCCGTCACGGAAAAGTTTTCCAGCGAGCATCATCTTGTCAACCAAGGTTGTCTTACCGTGGTCTACGTGCGCAATAACTGCGATGTTACGAATATCTTGCATTTAAATACCTTAAAAAGCTTACGCTAAATTTATGCTGCAAAATTACGAATAAAAAATGGAAAACGTTTGTGGTTCCAATAAAAAGTTGTAACTTTGCACAGCATTTTCGGAACGTCCGATGCATTTGATGTCGTAACCCGTTGTGATTAAGGCGGCTAACGACGGAAAGATGTAATTGCAAATCACATTAATCAAAACAAAATTATGTATTTAGACAAGACAAAGAAGGCAGAAATCTTCGCACAGTATGGTAAGGCACAGAGCACAACTGATACAGGTTCAGCTGAGAGCCAGATTGCTCTTTTCTCTTATCGTATCAAGCACTTGACCGAGCACGTAAAGAAGAACCGCAAGGACTATGTTACAACTCGTTCATTGACACAGCTCGTAGGTAAGCGTCGTGCACTGCTCGATTACCTCTACGATCGCGACATTGAGCGCTACCGTGCTATCATCAAGGCTTTGGGTCTCCGTAAGTAAGATTTCTGAAAGCAAAAAAATAAAAGGTAAGAAAGTTAAAGTTGGTTTATCCATACTTTACTTTCTTACCTTTTTTCTTTGTCTCCTGCTACTATTCTATTTGTTCTTAAGAGATAGTATTGTTTCCTTTTCTATATTATCTCAATATTCTAAGTATTAGAATGTCCGTGTGATAGAGTTTCCTAAAAGTTTTTAGAAGTCTTGATTTTTCTTTACATTATCTCCTGATGTCATAGTAGAAAAATAGTAAAGAACAATCTTTTTATGCACCTTTGTAACTCTTTTATATTGAGGATGTTACAAAATTGGTTTGCGAAAGGTGCTTAATTGGCTTGCAAAAGGGCGTTAATAAGACTTCAAAAGGGCACCTTTTAGAAGCCCAAAGGGCGTTAATTCGAATCCAATTAAGCCTTAATAAAAATCGAAGTGGTGAAAAATATTTACAAAGAGGCTGGTAATTATGGTATGATTTGCCTTAACAGAAAATCGGTCATTGCATATTATGAGATAATACACAATGACCGACTTGGCTTTTAATCTTTTTGTTGGAGTTTGAAAACTCAATAATATCCGTATTTGTTATACAGATAGTCTCTTTCCTATTTCTTAATCACTTTCTTACCATCAATGATATAGATGCCAGCTGGGAGTTCTTCCCAAGTCTGTGATAGGCGAATACCTTGTAGTGTAAAGATATTCTTTGCGGTATTTTTGTTGTAATTAATCGAATTAATTGCAGTAGGAGAGTTTAATTCACTGATGGTGTTGAAGACGTTACGTAGTACAAGTGGGTTCCATGTATCTTGTCGTTGTCCGTTTCGCTCAAGCTCTAAATGTATTTCGTATGAATGGTTAGGTTCTAACAACGAAGCAGAGAATGTGATACGAGTCTCGGCTGCATTGTTGTCTAAATCACAAGGAAGATAAACATTATGAGCTGTTCCTAATTCAATCCATTTATTACTTGTCAAATCGAGTAGACGATAATGAATTGGACCACGGTAGCCATTCCTAATCTGATAGCCAGATACTTTTGAATGTACTTGCAGACTAATATTCTTTATCTTATCGAGATTGAAGGTGCTATAATTAGCGTATGCATTATCAACATAGTAGTCAAGGAATGTTAACTCAATATTTCCATTATTGACATAAGGTAGTACTTCAATCTCAAATGGCTCTTTCATATCAATAGGAACAATGGTTTCTTCTCCTTTTCTATTGACCTTTATAGATAATGTAACGTCATATTTACCTTTTGGAAGGTTACCCAAACTTGGTTTGTTGTAATATTGTGGAAGCATATTAATAACAAAGGTAGTTCGTCCAAGACGTTGTGCAACAACGTTTGGAGTAAGTAGATAACCATTATATTCTTTCTTTGTCTCTTGATTTGTAAGTGTCATCACAAGCTCACCACGTACCTCTTCGCGTCCAGGATTGTACATCGTGAAACTGTATGCACCCTTAAATCCAGAACCTTCATAGTAAGGTGCAAGTAGGCTTGGAGCCTTCTCAATTACAACCACATCCTTAGGATTATTTGTGTTGATGTGAACAGCATTTGCGGTGAGTTTTACTTCTATTTCATTCGCGTGATTGATTGGCTTCCAGTCACCGTGTTCCTTCGTCTTGTTATCGAGCATCTCAGAGAATACTGGTACTAAACGGTAGTTTCCGTCAGCAATACCATTAAAGTTAATGTCAGCAACATCAAAGGACATAGAAGTAAAGATAGATGCCCATGTTATGTCGTCAGCAGTTGAATTAAAGATTTTTACTCGTTCGTTCTTATCATTATAAAGGGCAAGTGCTACCTTTCCAGAGAATACGCCAAGTTCACCTTTAACTGAACTATATGAGCCTAACCTCTCAATCTTTGCACTGAAACTTTCAGAACGGCTTGCCTCTGTCTTGTCGATAGTGAATGAAGTGGTGGTTCTTGCGTCCAATCCACGCTCTATGTCCTTAAAAGGTACCGCCTTACCGTCATTAGGATGGGCAAAGACAACTGAGATGTCGTCCCAGAATGTTCCGCTATTGAGAGCAAAGCCTGAAACATTAAGGGTAACTATGTTGATGTCGAAGTATCCATCGTTTTCGCCTCCCCAGCCCCAGTTGGTATGAATGAGTCCTTGCTCATCATATCCATCATAAACAAAGGCATGAGGACCACCTACTACTAAGACCGGATATCCGTCTGAGATTTCTTGCATCACCTCGTTGAGGAAGTCATTGGCAGGAAGGAAGTTTTTGTCAAGATAGCGTACGGTATAGTCGAACTTGTCTCGAAGTGCATTGCAGGCACGCTGTAAATTTGAGTCACTTCCTCTATAATAGTATCTCATATTGACAGCCTTACCGATGTCAGACATCAATACGCCAACGGCTTGTCGAGAATGTTCCGTTCTCATATCATTAGTCGTGTTCTTCATCTCATCCCACCAATAAGTAGCACTCTTCTTAGCATCATCACCTGTCGATGCTATATAATCTTGTGGTCTATTCTTAGCCATTTATTGTAGAACATCACCTGTGCTGTGGCTGTTGCAACACAACCAGTAGGTGTATGCTGTCCATTACTTAGTGGGGTGTACTTATTGAAAGGGTCATACTGGCTCCACTTACAAGTAAGCAAAGGTTCTACCTTTCGTTTGATAGGACGCTGTGGGGTAGTAGTTGCAGCTTTAGAACGCACTGCTTTTACAACACGTTCATATTCCTTTAAGAACAGTTTGAAGTATGGAGGCTGGTCGTTGGGGTTTTCTGTCAGCTTATCTCCATAACCTACGAGTTCGTTGAGTTTACTTTCTCCAGAGATAATAACGAATTTCTTGTCGTTTGGATTAGTAAAAATGTAATAAGCAGGTTGCTCATTAGCTTGTGATGAACGAGTTTTTGGAGTATCGTTCGATAGTTTTGGGTTGTTGATGTATTTAGTTGCTATACTCAAAGCGCGTGCTTTGGTGATGGGTTCTGCGTTAGCAAGTAGAATGTTAGTAAACACAGTTAGCACTAATAATAAAGTTCTTTTCATTTGTTTATCTTATTAGTCAAAATATTGGTTTGTTATATTTTATGTCAGGGTTGTGTAAGTTTGAGAACACTTAAAACAAATAGATTTAGTTTGTTTTATGACTTGAGACTGTCTAATCCTCCCATATCTCCTTTAATGGGAGCATAACAAAGTCGCGTTCTTTCATAAGAGGGTGGGGGATGATAAGGTCCGGTTCATTGATGTTTAGCTTGTCATAAAGCAGGATATCAATATCTATGATGCGGTCTGTATATTGTGCATTGATAGACTTTTTTACTCGTCCCATCTCTCTTTCTATGGCTTGAGTAGTCTCTAATAACTGTCGAGGAGCAAGCGATGTGGAGACACATACACAGGCATTGAGGAAGAGATTAGGACTCTCAAACCCCCAAGGCTCCGTTTCATGAAAAGAAGATTGGCGCAAAACTGTGCCAATCTTTTTTTCTATCAATGCTATCGCCTCGTGCATAATAGCCTTTCTATTGCCAAGATTTGTGCCGAGGGGATAAATAAACTATGTGCATATTAATCGTTGAGAATCAACAATGAGTCACCGAAGCAACCAAACATATAACCATTCTTTACCGCTTTGTCATATGCTTCCATCACAAGATCATAACCTCCGAAGGCTGCTGTTTCCATCAATAGAGTTGAATATGGATGATAGAAGTTGACCAACATAGAGTCAGCAAAGCCAAAGTTGTATGGAGGGAAGATAAATTCATTGGTCCAACCATCGTACTCTTTCAACATACCATCTGTACCAACGGCTGTCTCTGTAGCCTTAACAACACTCGCACCGACGGCACAAAGGCGATGTCCTGCCTGTTTAGCACCATTGGCAATACGACAAGCATCGGCATTGATGTGCATCTCTTCAGAATCCATCTTGTGCTTTGTAAGGTCTTCTACCTCAATGTCATGGAAGTTACCTAAGCCACAATGTAAGGTGATGAATGCTTTCTTGATGCCCTTAATATCCATCATCTTCATCATGTGTTCAGAGAAGTGGATGTTTGTTCCTGGTGCAGAGACTGCGCCTTCGTTCTTTGCAAAGACTGACTGGAAGTGTTCCATGTCGTCAGCTGTTGCGTGTGCAAACTCTTCTCCATCCTCCTTTGGACGATTGTCAATGATATAACGTGGTAATGGAGCTTCACCCAATGCAAACAACTCACGCTTAAATTCATCGTGAGGACAGTCGTAAAGGAAACGAAGTGTGCGACCACGAGAAGTCGTATTGTCAATAACCTCAGCCACCATCGTACCAGATTCGTCAAAGAAAAAGCTTTGTTACCGATACGAATCTTACGTGCAGGCTCAACCAATACGTCCCAAAGACGCATCTCCTGATTCAACTCACGAAGGAGGAATACCTCAATCTTAGCATCAGTCTTCTCCTTTGTTCCATACAGACGAGCTGGGAAAACCTTAGTGTCATTGAAGATAAAGCATCGCCCTCATCGAAGTAATTGAACACATCTTTGAAGCGGATGTAGTCTTCTTCCTTAGGTTCACCATTGATCTCACCCTTAAACATGTCAATCTTTCCTGACTTACGGTGTAACACCATCAGTCTACCTTCGTCACGACGTGTGACAGTAAAGGTCTGTGTACTGCCGTCAGTACGAGTCAGTACACGTTCAGATGAATGTGGATATAAGGCTACCTGCTCTTTTGGTAGGTTGAATTTAAACTGTGAAAGCTTCATATTTATTTATTGGGGAGTTTATTATTTTTCTATTGTTTGTTGCTTAAGCCATGCTTCAAACTGGTCATAATTGACGCAGTCTTCCACTCTTACGTCTCCAACACGTGTGCGGCGCAATGCTGTAAGATAGGCTCCGCTATTCACTGCTCGTCCAAGGTCGCGTGCCAATGCACGGATATAAGTACCTTTACCGCAGACGACACGGATTGATAATTGCATCTTCTCTGTATCGAAGGCTAATACTTCTATCTCATCAATGCGAATGTTCTTAGGTTTTAACGTGACATCCTTACCTTTTCTACGATAGTCGAAAGCACGCTTACCATCCACCTTTACAGCACTGTAAGTTGGTGGAATCTGCTCGATATCACCCACAAACTGAGGAAGTGTAGCGTTTATCAGTTCCCTTGTTATGTGTTCTGTTGGGAATGATTCATTCACCTCATGCTCCATATCGTAGCTTGGCGTGGTTGCTCCAAACTGTAGGGTCGCTGTATATTCCTTTGTATGCGTCTGCAAGGTTTCAATCTGTTTTGTCATCTTACCCGTAGCAAGGATGAGTACTCCTGTAGCCAAAGGGTCTAAAGTACCTGCATGACCAATCTTTACTTTTCCGTCATTCGCCTGTGTACAAAGGTAGCGTACGTGCGCTAATGCCTTGAAACTGGTGATTCCGTAGGGCTTGTCGATAGGGATGATTACTCCTTCTTTGAAGTTCATTAGGGCAATAAGTATATAAGATTAGTCAACCATATTCAGTGGAATATCACAGAGCAGCATTATAATGATGATAACACCAACGATGATACGATACCAACCGAACCACTTGAAACCATATTTTGCAAGGAAACTTACAAACCACTTCATTGCCAATAGCGCAACGATAAATGATACCACACAGCCTACAGCGAGCATTATAAGGTTATGAGCAGAAGCCCATGTGCTGTCACCTTTTAATAAATCAAGTAGGTCGAGCAGTGTTGCACCAGCCATAGTAGGTACTGCAAGGAAGAATGAGAACTCTGCTGCACGCTTACGTGTCAATCCGTTTGCCATACCGCCAACGATAGTAGCCATAGATCGGCTTGTGCCAGGGATAACCGATAGGCACTGGAAAAGACCAATGCTAAAGGCACGCTTTTCTGTTACTTGATTCTCTTCTTTTCCCTTATTGAACAATTTATCACAATAAAGCATGAAGATGCCACCCACAACGAGCATTATTGCTACAACCCAAACTGAGTCGAGCAGCCAGTCAAGTAAACCACTTTTCTTAGCTGCTAAGCCAATGATAACAGCTGGTAGGACACCAATGAACAATAACCAGTAGAAGCGGATTGGATGAATAATCTTCTTGAAAGTAAAAGTTTCATCAGCAGGTACAGGTGTATGGTCGATCTGGAAAAAGCGCTTCCAATATAAGCATACGACAGAGAGGATAGCACCAAACTGGATGATGAAGGTAAAGGCATGTACAAACTCGTCACCTGATGGTACACCTAAAAGATTTTGTGTAATAATCATGTGACCCGTAGATGACACAGGAAGGAACTCCGTCAGTCCTTCGACAATGGAGATAATAATCGTTTGTAAAAGTGTCATTATTCCTCCACTTCTTTAGTTTCTTTCGGCTGATAGAGGATAGCACCAATGATAGAGATAAAACCAATGAAGGTAACAATAGGCGCTACCTTGATGTGACGGGCGCTGAAGATGTCTGGATCAAATACGGTTTCAGTAGATGCTCCACCACTCATAAGGATAAAGCCGAGAATAACAACGGCTACACCTATAGCCAACAAAATAAAGTTGGTCTTACCAAAAGCTAAATTTCTTTTGTCCATATTCTATTTTTGAAGAGTTCAGGGGGCTGAGATTGAGAAGTTAAAAAGATTAATTGGAATAATGAAGTATTCTTTTTCCCATCTATAAGAAACTTTTACTCTCTTATCTTTTCCCCTTTTTACTGTTCCTTTTAAATCTTATATAAGTCACCTGCCTTCATGCGCAGGAACTTGTTTACTGACAACCATGCGCAGAAGGTTGCAATAATCACACCAAAAGCTAACATTACGATTGCTGTGATAATCAATGCATCCCATGACAATAATTTCGTAATCTCTGGTTCCTTTTCATAGAGGAGACATATTCCTATACCCAAGACTGCAATAGCCAATAGGGCTGAAACCAATCCTTCTAATACTGCACGGCGCAAGAATGGCGCACGGATAAAACTCCATGAACCACCAACAAGTTTCATCGTGTGGATTGAGAAACGATGTGCATAGATACTCAATCGGATAGTATTGTTAATCAGAGAGAATGAGATGATGGTGAGCAATACAGCAATAACCAATAACACCAAACTAATCTTACCCAATGTTTGGTTTACACTTTCTACCAAACTCTGTGGATAAGTGATGTCACTCACACCACGATAGGTACGCAATTGCTGAACAATATTGCGGATAGAGTCATTGTTAGCATAGTTAGCCTTCAACTGTACTTCTATCTCACCCGTAAACGGATTCTCACCTGCAAATTCGGCAGGGTTGGCACCTAATTCTTTTGGTTCCATCCTTCAACGCCTGCTCTTTACTGATAAAGTTCAAGCTATTGATATAATGCAAGGTGCGAATACGCTCGCAGAGAGCAGTACTCTCTTCCGTATTCATATCGGGCTGGAGAATCATTGTGATAGTCAGATTCTCCTTTACATAAGAACTAAGATTGCGACTGGTAAAGCCTGTAAGTACAACTATACCAATCAGCATCAGTACCATAGCTGTACTGATACATAGTGTGACAACCTGCAGACTATGACGACTGCGGGCTTTGTTTCTTTTTTTGCCATTTCTTTAATAAGGTATAATACACCAAAGTTGTTGCAAAGATACTGCAAAATAAGGTAACGACAAAGGAAATTATGCTTTATTTAGAGATAAAAGATGAAACTTGTGAGCATATTACTATGGAAGGGAAGGTAGGGGAGTTATGCTCGAAAGTTTTAAAATAATTGCGTTGTTTTTTCTCTTTAACCGCCATAAGAGGTTTTTAATGTTTTTATTTTATACATATAAGTAGGCTAAGTTCAAAGGTGATATTTTTCTGTTTTGTAATAAAAAGCTCACACTTGAAAATGAATAGATGCTCTTTAAGGCTCTTAAAGACGCCCAATTAGCTTCTAAAAGGTGCCCTTTTGAGGTCTTATTAACGCCCTTTTGAAGTCCAATTAAGCACCTTTTGCGCTGCTGTTTTGTAACTATCTGATTTGTATTAAGTTACAAGAATGTTCGAAAAGGCTGTTTTTTGTCTTTTTAGACGAATGTTTTAAGAAATAATGTAAATAATTTTCGCAACTCTTATTGTGGTGATAATGCTGTTGTATGTCTGCATAAAATATTCACAAACAGTATGTGCTTTGCAATAAAATCATGCAAAATACGTTTAACAAATATAATCTTTAACAAAATAAATAACAAAACCTATGAAACGAATAGCTATTCTAATTGTATTAGTTACATCAACTTTGGTATCAATGGCACAGAATAAATTAGGTACATGGTCAGTGATACCGCATGTAGGAGTGTCTATATCTTCTTTGTTAGGTGGGCTCTGGTCTTTGATGAAATTGGTATTGAGCAATGAGGTTGTAGAAGTTAAAACCCATGCATTGTTAGGGCTTTGTTGGAGGCGCTGATGTGATGTATCAGGCTTCTGATGCTGTAAGTCGTTTCTGCTGGTTTATCATTTTGTTCAAGCAGGTTGTAAGTTTGAGGATGGTATACTGATAAAGCACACTGTAGTATATGATCGTTACTTTGCGAATAAATTATGTTGAGTATGCCAATTTCTAGTCCATAATTAGTTTGTTACCAGGTATTCTCTGTAAAGGTTGGTATAGAACCAACTTGCGTCTCTTAATGCTAATAGTCATGAAAGTATATCAGTTGTATTCTGTGGATAAAGACGAGTAGAAGTCTAACTTCCAAGAAGATGAGTATACTATCGATATAAAGAATGGTATGCGTAAGTTTGGTCTTTCTATACCAGTTGGCGTAAGCTATGAGTACGAAAACGTTGTGTTAGGAGCATTATATCATGTGGGAGTCTTTAATATTTACAAGAAAGGTGACTCTTCTCGTAACAGCGTGTTTGAGGTGTCTGTAGGTTATAAATTAAATCTTTAAGACAACGTTAAGGCTTTTCTTGTTTATTAAAGAAATAGGATAACCATGTAATATCGTTGTTCGTTGTCTTTCATTTCAGGATGAAGTGGAAGACAACTAATTATATAGGTAAATTGCTTATAGTGGTTAAGATTTTCAGTAAATAGGGCTGTAAATTAAAAAAAATACCGTAAGTTTGCACATTATAATAAATATGATGAAACGGAACTTTTTAATCACATTATTTCTAATAGTGAGCTTGGGTGCTATTGCTCAAGTAAATCATCCTATCTCTGTTCGTAGCGATGAACGGCCGTCAATGGATAAGATTCAAGCGTATATTGATTCACTAAAATCCCTGAAGGATAGTGTGTTTACACGTAAGATGCCGAAAGTTCAACGCGGGCAGAGGCTTCGTCGGAATGATATGCGATTGTTTTTACCACTGACCTATTATGGTAATGTGGCAGAAAGACTGTTTACACGTGATAGAAAGGAAAGTCCAATTCTCTCAGAGTTGATGCACCTTTACTTGACACGTCCTGACCTTGTGGAGGGCACTGATCGTATGGTACAGCAACAGCAGACGAAATTAGATGATATCAAAGCACCAATACATCATGATCCCTACATTGGTAGAGAAAGTGGCTGATCGTCCTGTTGAGCCAACAAATGTACCTGTAGATGTTTTGGTAAAGCGTCCTAATTTCTGGACGTTTAGTGGTGATTATGCTCTACAGTTCCTGCAGAATTACGTATCTGGAAACTGGTATAAAGGTGGCGAAAGTAACTATTCTGCTTTGGTTTCATTGGTCATGCAGGCTAATTATAATAATAAGCAGAAAGTGAAGTGGGAGAACCGTTTGGAATTAAAATATGGTATGCAGAGCAGTCGCTCCGACTCCCTACACAGTTTTAAGAGTACAGAGGACTTGATTCGTCTTACCTCTAAACTCGGTTTGCAGGCAACAAAGCGTTGGTATTATACGGTTCAGTTTATTGGCAATACGCAATTTAGCCATTCTTACCGTTCAAATGATCCAAAGATTTATTCAGCTTTTGCAGCTCCGTTGAACATAAACCTTTCTATCGGTATGGATTACTCGGTAGACTGGATGAACCATCGTTTGAAGGGTAACTTCCACTTGGCACCATTAGCTTATAATATGAAGTATACTCGTATGTTAGAGTTGACGCGTCGTTTGGGTATCAAGGATGGTAATCATTTCCTGCATGACTTCGGTTCTGAGTTTACGATTGATTTAGAATGGCAGTTGATGGAATCGCTTACTTGGAAGACACGATTGTATGGCTATTCGACTTATAAGCGTACGGAGTTAGAATGGGAGAATACCTTTACCTTCCGCTTTAATCGCTATATATCAAGTCGTGTGTTTATCTATCCTCGTTTTGATGATGGTGTAGGTCGTGATGACCATTATGCCTTTTGGCAGTTGAAGGAGTTTGCTTCTATAGGCTTCCAGTATAGTTTCTAATTGAATGATGCAAGTTAAAAGGTATAGAGGCAGTTTCGTGGGTTCTATCATCAATATAACCTTAAACGTAGAGGAAGATGAACGTAGCGGAGTATCTAAAACTTGAAACGTAAATACTAACCATCCCCTTCTCGTACAGAGAGGGGGATAGTGTGTGTTATTATAACTGCATTTCTTTTACTTTTTTTATAATCAATAGACTTTGTGATTCAAGATTTTTATGTACATTTGCATCGTAATCAATATTAATACCGTTTTTATGTAGATTTTATTGAGCGCGCATTTGTGAAGGAATCTAATTCTTTTAATAAGTTAATATCAAAAATAATAACAATAAAGACTAATCAATGAAGTATCATCAACGCATGTTTAGAACTTTAAGAAGGTTACCTTCTTTGGTGTTTCTGACAACTTTTATCTTGATGCTTCGTGGAGTTCTCCTGCTTCTGCACAAGTAGCGGGTAAGAAATTCTCGATTTCGTTTAAGGATAAGAGTGTTGCTCAGATTTTGGATTTCATTTCTACAAAGGGAGACTACAAGATTAATTACTCTGACGATGTTAAGAACGACACGTTGCTTCTTACGATATCGTTTGAGGATGTAGACGAACTGAGTGCTGTGGAAAATCTATTGTCTCACTCATCTTTCGTCTATAATATCGATGGCAAGGTGATTGATGTGTTCAAGATGAAGAACGCAACACAAGGACAATACACGATTCGTGGCACAGTAAAAGACAAAGACGGATTGGGAGTGCCTTTTGCTATTGTGCAAATTAAGGGTACGTCGCAAGGTGTTACCGCTGATATTGACGGTAATTTCTCAATGCCTGTAGAGAAAGAGGAGGGGACGATTACTATCTCCAGCGTGGGCTATGATGCTAAAACGCTAAAGTATCATGCTGGTAAAGCTATGAACGTTATCCTGACTTCTTCAGCTATCGCAATGGGTGAGGTTACGGTTGTTGCCTATGGTAAGCGTAATACACGTGAGCAAGTGGGTGCTGTGGCTTCTGTAAAAGTTGAGGATTTGCAGAAGGCACCAACGGCAAGTATTGAGAACCTCTTGCAGGGTCGTATGGCTGGTGTAGATGTAACTAACCTCTCAGGTTCACCTGGTGGTGGTGGTTCTCGTATTACTATTCGTGGTTTTAGCTCTCTTAATCAGAAGGGTATCAATGATGGATCCCCGCTCTATGTGATTGATGGTATTCCTGTGTCAAGTAGTGCAGGAGATGCAACGGGTGGTATCAACCCATTGTCAGGACTCGATCCTTCAAGTATTGAGTCTGTACAGGTACTTAAGGATGCTGCATCAGCGTCCCTTTATGGTTCACGTGCTGGTAATGGTGTTATCCTTATTACAACGAAGAAGGGTAAGTCTGGGCGTTCTGAAGTGAGCTTTAATTTCTCACAGTCTCTTTCTTGGTTGCCAAGTACACCAATGCAAACCCTTGGTAAGGGTGAGCGTGATATAGCGCTTCTTCTTGCAAAGAGTCAGAGAGGTGCACATTATGATTATATCACAGATAAGTTGATTTATCCAGGTTCTTATAAGGATTCCTATGGTTGGGATGCTGATAATGATGGTGCTTACGACTATTTGTGGCGTAATGGTAGGGTGTTAGACCCAGAACGTCGACTGCCAGGTATTGCACAAGATTCACTTAACACCTTCTATAATAACAGAACAAACTGGTGGAAGTATGCCTTCCGTGTTGGTAAGGTGACCAAGGCTGATATGTTGTTGGCTGGTGGTACTGACAATATTCGATATATGGTTAATGCTGGTGTCTATAATGAGACTGGTATTATGATTAGTTCTAACTTCCGTCGTTTTAGTTTGTTGAGTAATCTTGATTTCAATCTGTCAACAAAGTTGAGTGCTTCACACGTATTAATCTTACATATGCTACGCAGAAAGCTGGAGCAGATGGAGGTCGTGTGCAGGGATTGACATTCGATCCGAAACGTACATCAACTCTCTTGCCTGGTAAGGGTAGTACTGCTGAGCAAGTGGCATTGAGGCAATTGAAGGATATTGATAAGACCAACTCAAACTATAATGTTCGTTTGAGTGTCGGTTTGAACTATAACATCTTGAAGGGTCTGAAGTTCTCTTCTACTTATTCGCTTGACCATTACTTCACACGTGTGTACACGTTCACACCTGATTATTTGAAGTATGATAAGAAGTCTGAGGTTCAGGCTTCCAATATTGCAATGACGAATATTCAGACAGAGAATATTCTTACTTACAACTTGGCATTACCAAGTGAGCATAAGTTGGAGTTGATGGCTGGTATGACATATAACTATGACTTGTTGCAAAACTTAAGTGGTACTGCAAAGGGTGGTCCTACCAACTCTATTAAGTATGCTGGTGAGGGATGGCCTTCACTCTTCAATGATGGTGGAACAGTAAGAGCAGCACAGAGTTTCCTTACTAACCAGCAGGAGCAGTCATTGCTCAGTTTCTTAGGTCGTGCAGCTTATAGCTATAAGAAGCGTTACATGGCAGAGCTTTCTATCCGTGCAGATGGATCAAGTGTGTTCGGTAAGGATGTACGTTGGGGAACCTTCCCTTCTGTTGGTCTTGGTTGGGCATTCAGTGAAGAGCACTTCATGAAGAAGTTTTGGTGGTTAAGCTTCGGTAAACTTCGTGCTTCTTGGGGTAAGTCTGGACAGAAGTTCCAGGAGCCTTATTTGGCATTGGGTGTGATGGAGGAGAGTAACATCTTTAACGGTTCGTTAGGTCTTATCCCACAATCTATGGCTAATAAGAAGTTGACTTGGGAGGAGAGTGACCAGTATGACCTCGGTCTTGACTTGCAGATGTTGGATTATCGTTTGAAACTCAAGCTCGATTATTACTATAAGTATTCAAGCAAGCTGTTGATGCAATCTTATCTTCCAGGTAATGTCTTCCTTGCTACAAATATGTGGGATAATGCATCTGCTATCTCTAACGAAGGTATCGAGTTCGAGGCTCAGTATGATGTTATCCGCAAGAAGAATTGGAACTGGAGCGTAGGCTTCAACCTTTCTCATAATAAGAACATGCTGCGTAAGACATACAATGGCGAAGACCTTAATGATAAAGTCTTAGGTCGTCCAGTCTATGGTATCTATACTTTCAAGGATGAGGGAATCGTTCAGAAGGAAGAAGATATCCCAATGTATCTTAATGCATCAGGTAAGCAGATTCCACTTTACTTCCAATCAATCAATAATCCTTTGCGTGTGGGCGGAAGAAAGATTAAGGACCAGAACTATGATGGTGTGATTGATGATAAGGACCTCTATTATGCTGGTAGCACACTTCCTGCAGTTTATGGTGGTTTGAATAGCCACTTGGAGTGGAAGGGATTGAGCTTTGATGTACTGTTCAGCTATACCATTAGCCGTAAGGTTATGAATATGTATAAGAACAGTGCCTTTACCTTTACAAAGGACTTCGGTGTAATCATGAACTACTTCCATGCTGGTGACTTCTGGACAACAAGCAATAGAGATGCGAAGTATCCATCACTTGAGTTTGCTGATAAGGATTATGTAGGTCAGTTTGATGGTAACGTCGATTCTAACATTGAGAATATTAGCTTCCTACGACTCAAGCAGTTGGTTATTGGTTATCAGATACCTAAGAACTGGCTGAAGGGTTCATTCATCAAAGATGCTAATGTTTACCTCAGCGGAGAGAATTTGTTCTTGCTTACCAATTACTCAGGAGTAGACCCAGAAATTATTAATCCTTATTCTGGTAAGGACGATGGAACACAGTATCCATTGAATAGAAAGGTTACTTTGGGTCTCAACTTAAAATTCTAACAGAAATGAAGAAGATTATAATGCTCTCAATATGTGGTTGTCTTCTGTCCTCTTGCAGCCTTGACTTGCAGCCTGAGAACGGATTGACTTACAGCAACTCGTTCAATACAGAGAAAGAGTTGAATGCGACAACCACTTCTATTCAATACTATATCAACACCGTTGTTGGCAATAACTATGTTCTTTCAACAGCAGGTATGAAGGCTGACGAGATTCTTGATGGCAAGCAGTTACGCGAGTGGAATCCACGAACAGTAATAACAAGTGAGTATTCATGGAAGGGTCTTTACGACATTATCTTTGAATCAAATCTATTGCTTGATAATATAGATAAGACAAAAGACTTGGCTGAAGATCGTCGGAAGTATCATGTAGACAAGCTGAATTCGCTCTTGGATTGTCTTATTTCCTTTTGGCACAACGTTATGGTGAGGCAATCATCACTGATAATTCTTCAGAGATAAAGCCTTACTCTCTCTCTTCACAGAGTGATGTGCTTAATGCTGCAATAGAACACGCAAAGAAAGCATTGGATATTCTGCCTACATGGGATAAGTTGACAGACTTGAATGGTGTGTCTATCACTAATCGTCAGACGGCTTCAAAGGGTACTGCTGCAGCCTTACTCGCACAGATTTATGCGTGGAAGGGTAGTGTGACAGAACTTTATAAGTTGCAGGGTAATGCGCAAGAAGATTATCAGAAGTCTATCGATTACTCAACACAGCTTATCGATGGTCAGGTCGGTAATTATCAGCTTTGCTCTTCACCAGAGGAACTCTGTACGTATCTGTCTAATGAGAAGTCTCCTAATCCAGAGGCAATCTTCAGCTTGTACTTTGATAAGACGCGCTCAGAGAATGTAGTTTCTCCTAATGAGGTGGCACAGAACTTTGTGAGCTGGCCTGTAAGAGAGGATCAAACATTAGCCGATTTACCATCAAGTAGTACCTATCAGCTTTATGCTTCAACAGTAGAAAGTTTGTTCCCTGATACTACTGATCAGCGTCTACAGGCATTTTTTTATCAGTGGGGTACCTCACATGAGGTAGATGGAACGGATTACGCCATTATGTATAAGTTCAGAAAAGCAATTATGGATGCCGATCAGTATTCTGCAAGTGGTAAGACCTATCGTACGGTAGATGCTGATTATGTTTACTGGCGTCTTGCTGATTTCTATCTGTTGAGAGCTGAGTGTTATCAGAAGTTAGGCAATGAAGCTAAGGCTATTGCTGACCTTAATGTGATTCGTTCACGTGCTGGTGCACTTTCTTATCCATCAACCAACGATACAGAGGGACTGAAGAAGGCTATCTTCCTTGAAAGAGAGAAGGAGTTTATCGGTGAAAATGATGCACGTTATGCCGATGTCATTCGTAATGGATACGTGAAAGAAGAACTGCAAGGTAAGTTCCTTTTGCTGACCAATCAAGACATCCAAGGCGGTGCACTCTTCCTTCCACTTCCAAAGGATGCATGGCAGGATAAAGATGGACACGTTATTAATACCCAGTTGCGCCAGAAGCCATATTGGCAGGCTTATAACTAATAATGGGTTAGGAACGTTACAATAAATATATTGTTTGATATATGAAAAAGATTATATATATAATAGCTGTGTGTCTGACTATGGGAGTACTCTCCAGTTGTACCAAGTATAACTTTGATGACACAGGTCTTGCTAATGGTAAGCACGATATGACGATGTGGGAGTACTTTCAAAAGGCGATAGCTATAACTGGGACTCTCTTCGTGTGATGACTGAGCGTGCTGGTTTAGTTTCTCTTTTCCAAGGTACAAGTCAGTATGGCAAGAACTTCACGTTCTTTTGGTCCTACCAATCATAGTATCAATCGTTACCTCTATGATAATGGAATGACGAGAGTGTCAGATATTCCTGTTGCTGACTGTAAGAAGTTTATCTTAAATTGTGTTTTACCTAACAAGCGAGTGATGCTTGATGATTTTAAGGAAGGTGTTAAATCTTCTGATGCATCAACACCAATCGGTAAGGGTGGTGAGACAGTGGAGATGGCTTCTGGGCAATCAGTTGTGGATTTATACATTCCGTGAGTCTTACAACAGTGTTCCTGGTGCTGGACCTTTGCGTATCCATTTGGTTTCTCCAACGACCACCAAGACTTCTGACGTTGCTTCATGTAATATTGAAACAAACACAGGAGTGGTTCACTCACTTGTTTATGACTTCAACTTAACCGACTTTTAAAAATGAAAAAGATGAAGAAAGGAATCGCATTGCTATGCCTTATGGCTTTTACAATAGGTTTTATGCTATCATGTAGCAAAATGGATGTAGGCTATCTGAGAACAACTGGAGCATCTTTTACTCCCGACTCACTTAATGCCTTCCATAATGTAGACTTAACGAGTGATCGTGGTAAATACAAGCTGCCATTCGTTTCTACACGTATCCAAGGTGTTGCAGGTACTAATCCTATCAATTATGAATTGTCAGGAGTTAAGGCTGACAATCAGGAACAAGCACAGTTGTTTATGAAACTCTATAAGGAGGGCAAGATTTCTGTTACCGGTGGTCTGATTGTTGTCACACAAGAAGCTACGCAACAGTTGGCAAACGGCAGATATCGTCTCTCTCTTAAGGTGTATAATCAAGACCATGAGGTAGTCTTGGAAAACATCTTTAAGGTGGTAGTAACAGATGATGAGCTGCCTGTCGAGTAATTTCGATAAAGGTATATTGTAGATGTATATACTACGTTCAGCATTGACTTTAGGCGTATTCCTCTCATGTATTAAAAAGATAGATATGAATAAATATCAATGCTGTAAGTAGGATACAGTTTTATAAATAGTTTGAATAAAATAATCCATTAAAAACAGATTAAATATGAAAAGAAGAAGATATATCTTACTGCTTGTATCTCTTTTGATGATGGCAGTACAGCTTCGTGCACAGCAGGGTACAGAAGCAGCAAATGGTATTAAGTTCTTTAAGGGAACTTTCAGTGAAGCTTTGGTAAAAGCTAAGCAAGAGAATAAAATTCTGTTTGTTGACTTCTACGCAGTGTGGTGTGTTCCTTGTAAGAAGATGGCAAAGACAGTTTTTCACACAAGAGGAAGTTGGAAAGTATTTCAATGAACACTTTTATCAGTCTGCAGTTAGATGCAGAGAAGGGTGAGAATGTTGATATCGCTAAGAACTATAAGGTAGCAGCATATCCAACAGTAGCTTTCATTGCACCAGATGGTAAGGCCTTGTCTGTGAATACAGGTGCGATGGATAAGGATGAACTCATGGAGGCTGCTAAGATTGCTGCTGGAGAGAGTGTAAGTTTTGAGGAACTTTACAATAAGTACAAGGCTGATAACAACGACCTTGACGTTCAGCAGCAACTTCTTCTCAAGGCACCATCTTTCTTGCAGGCGCAGGAGGGTATGGATGCAGATAAGTGGGTAACACGTTTGCAGAAACTTTATAAGAACTATGTAGCTGCTAAGGCACCATTGAAGCTTATCAATGAGAATGACTATCGTATCATTCTAACATTGGAGGGTGATGAAGATAAGGAGCACAAGCAGTATATGATTGACCTTATGAACGACCACCTTGATGACTGGATGAAGAAACTTGGTAAGGCACCTGCCTACTACATTGTTGAGGCAAACGACATCTTTGCCGAGGATATGGCAAAAGATGGTAACGTGAAGTATAAAGACTATGTAGAGAAAGTTAAGAACCAGTATGCAAAGGCATACGAGGTTGTTGGCTTGACAGGTATTACTCCATACGAGAAGGCTAAGCTCTACTTTGATGCTCTTTTCAACTTGTATAAGAACAAGGATGTGAATGGCTATGTGAAAGCTATGGAGACCTATTTTGGCAAGATGGAGAATAACCTCCGTTCAGCCGACTATGGTAAGGCTGCACAGAACCTCTATATGGCAGCCGGCAAGAGTCTGAAGGCTAAGGATCATGAGGTAGCTATCAAGTGGGCTGAGAAAGCTTTGTCACAGGAAGATGCTGTGATGGACCGTGTCAACTATATGGTAATGATAGGTGACTCTTATCGTGAATTGAAGAACTATACCAAGGCACGTGAATACTATAACCAGGCATTTGCTGAGACACTCCGTTTAGAGAATATGGAGATGCCACAGGCTATGTTGCAGGGTGCAATCAAGCAGAAGCTCTCTACGCTCGAACTCCTTGAAAAGTAAACAATGACTATGTTCAAGAATATCACTAAATGCCTATCGAGCGTGCCAGTGGCACTGCTCATAGGCTTTTTGTGTTTTTCCCTTTAGTCCTGCCAATGCGCAGATGAATGGATTGCGAAAGGAAAACTGGCAAATGGGCTTACTTATTATATCTATAATGATGGTTCTGCTACTGGTGAGGCACAATACTACCTCTACCAGAATGTAGGTGCTATCTTGGAGAATGATGAGGAAATGGGATTGGCGCACGTGTTGGAGCATTTGGCTTTTTAATACGACAGACCACTTCCCTAATGGTGTGATGAACTTCCTTCGCAGTAACAATCTCAATGACTTTGAGGCTTTCACTGGTGTTGATGATACGCGTTATGCGGTTCATAACGTACCAACCAATGATGCGAAGCTAAATGAGAATATGCTTTGGGTGCTCCGTGACTGGTGCCATGGCGTCAAGATGACCCCCTAAAGACATTGAAAAAGGAACGTGGTATTATCCTTGAGGAATGGCGTCATCGTTCGGGAGTAGACCGTCGTCTGACAGATGCCATTGCCCCTGTTGTTTATAATCATGCTGGTTATGCTACTCATAATGTGATTGGTTCACAGAAGATATTGGAGACCTTCCAGCAGAAGCAAGTAAAGCAGTTCTATGATAAGTGGTACCGTCCTAATATGCAGTTTATTGCTGTTATCGGTGATGTTGATGTCGACCAGATGGAAAAGAATATCCAGACAGTTTTCAAGACATTGCCAGCTAAGCAAGCCCCTGCTGTAAGTCCACAGACAAGACAGATTCCTGACAATACCACACCACTCTATATGCGTTTCATTGACCCAGAGAACAAGAGTGCTTCTTTTGGTCTTTATCAACGTTATGAGGTGAAGGGCAACGCTCCAGAAGAGGACCGAGTACGTCAGTTTATCTTCACTAAGTTCTTCAACACATTGGCTCCAAAGCGTTTTGTGATGTTGAAGAATGCTGATAAGGAGAGTTATATTGCTGCTGAGGTGAGTCTATCTCCTTTGGTACGAAACTATTATCAGATGGCATGGGACATGGTTCCCTATCAGGGTAATGAACAGAAGGCGCTTCAGCAGATGTTAGCTGTACGTGATAACTTGCGCGACCAAGGCTTTACTGCTGCTGAGTTCAATGCTGAGAAGGAGAAGATGTACAATGGAATGAAGGATGTCCTCGAAGCAAAGGGATTAGGTACGCCAGACAATGCTTTGATGCTTTTCCGTCAGAACTTCCTCTATGATATTCCTGTACAAGACTTCCGCGGACAGATTAACCGTAACCTTGAGACTTTGGTTGAGTTAGAGGTTGAGGACATGAATGCTTGGATGAAGTCATTGCTTAATGACAATAACCTTGCTTTTGTCACTTATTCTAAGTCACAGAGTGAGATGAATATCACTGAGAATGATCTTATGGCTGCATTGAAGGAAAAGAGTTCATTCAGCGATATGGCTCATGCTGATGGTATGAAGCCTATCAGTCAGTTGATTGACTTCCCTCTGACAGGAGGAAAGATTGTTTCTGAAAGCAGTTGAAGACTTTGCAGGCAAAGGAGTGGACACTCTCTAATGGTGCGAAAGTTCTTTATCGTTACGTTCCAGAGCTGAGTGGTAAGTTCCTCTTTGCTGGTTCTGCAGAAGGTGGAAAGTCTATTGTTCCTGCACAAGAACTTGCCAACTATAATGCAATGCGTTCACTCTTGATGCAGTCAGGTGTATATAATTACAACCGAAATCAGTTGGCGCAGTGGCTACAGGGTAAGAATATCAATCTCTCCCTCTCATTGGAAGACTACAGTGATGGTATCGGTGGTAATGCACCTGTTGACAAGGCTGATGATTTCTTCAGCTATCTGTATTTGATTCTGTCACGTCAGAACTTCTCAAAGTCTGCCTTTGATAAGTATGTCCAGCGTAACCTCTACGTTTATGAGAATCGTGCAACAACAGGTATGGCTGCCGTACAGGATTCTATCCAGCAGTTGCTTTATCCGGTTAGTGCGATGAATCCACGTCAGGATGAGGCTTTCTTTAAGTCAGTTCAGTTTGATAAGTTACAGGAACAGTTCCAGGCACATCTTGGTGATGCATCACGTTTCACCTATTGTCTTATTGGTGATATTCCAGAAGCAAAGGCAAAAGAGTTGGTGCTTCGCTATATCGGTTCTCTCAAGGGTGAAGGTAAGCCTGTGAAGACTGCTATCCAGCCAATGGATTTCTCGTCATCTACGCCTGTTATCAAGCGCACTTTCGAGACTGAGACAGAAGGTGGTATGGCAGAGATTGAGATTTCATTTGCCAATAAGCAGAAACTTTCTGAGCGTGAGCAAGCTGCTTTGGAAGTGATGCGTGGACTCTTGGAACGTCGTTATTTTGATGTATTGCGTGAGAAAGAGCATCTTACTTATACCGTAGGTGTACAGAGCAACTATACTTCACAGCCAGTAGCTGGCGAGAACCTTAACATTCATCTTTCTACTGCGAAAGAGAATGCTGACAAAGCTGTTAGCCTTGTTTATAGTATTCTTGATGATGTGAAGGCTGGCCGTTTCACTGCTGATGAGTTCAAGGCTGCAATGGTACCTTTGGCTGTTGATGAGGAACAATCAGGTGCAGCATCACAGTCAAACAGTGACCCATCAGTTTGGATGGCTTTATTGAACATCTATGCTGAGACGGGCAACGAGCTATCTCCAAATGATAATGCCGCTTCTGCACCAGTATTCAAGACCCTCACACCACAAGATATCACTGCTGTAGCTATGAAAGTGATGACAAATGCTAAGCAGCGTGAGATTATTGTTAAGCCTGCTACGCAAGAAGGTAAGCATACTTTTAAGTAATTAATGGTAAGTAAATATAAAAAACAGAGGTGTACCAAGAGTGCACCTCTTTTTTTTTGACTTTGTACATGATGTACTGAGACCGTTAATGGTCTATTCTATTATTATTCTCCGACACAGAAAACCTTTTTCTTTTCATACCTAACAAATATAGATACGTATTTGAAAAATCATTACATATTTTCGAACAAAAGCTCTATAAATAACGGTAAAAAGACGTCTAAAAGGTGGGTTCGTAACTTACAGGTAGTCAGTTAGTTGTAAAGTAACATAGAAAGATGTGCCTAATTGGACTTCAAAAGGGCGTTAGTTAGCCCTCAAAAGGGCACCTATTGCAAGTCAATTAGGCGTCTTTTAGAAACCAAAAGAGCATGTTTTGGATTTGAATCACATGAAAATAGTTTACAAATGTCGCTTTATAAGGGGATAAATTGTTTGTGGACGACGAATAGAGATAGTAACAGAAATTATTTTCTCTTGTGTCCAGCACTCCCCTCTCTCTCGGAGAGGGGTTGGGGGAGAGGTCTTTAATAATCTTCTTTATATTTATCCGTCTCAATATAGATATAAATCTTGTACTCAGGGAAAGCGGCACGCATGTTCTTTTCGATGTCGTTAACCAACTGAGGTGCTTGCGCTTCATATTCGCTCTTGACGTCAATCTTTGCAGTGACAAGGATGTCATTAGGACCGAGGTGAATGGTCTTGACGTTGATGAGGCGGTTGATTTCTGTTCTGTTGAATGTCTCTTTGATGCGAGTTAAATCCTTCTGCGTGACACTCTCACCAATAAGCAGACTGTAGAACTCACGTGCGAGGAAAAGAGCTGCTGCACAGAGGAGTACACCAATCAGTACACCCGAGAGGGCATCATAGAATGGATTACCTGTGAAGTGGGTCAGAAGTGTACCTCCTAAGGCTATTAGCAGACCAATGACAGCACAACTATCTTCTGCAAAGATGATGAGAATTTCACTGTGACGGCTTTCTCGCAGGAGCGATAAAGTGAAAGATTGTCCTTATTCAGTTCCTTAATCTCCTTGAAGGCAACCCTTAGACTGACAGTTTCTACTAAGAGTCCGAAGGCCAGAATACCAATGACGAGCCATGTGTTCTCCAAGCTGTGTTCTGGGTGAAATAGCTTCTCAGCAGCTTCCATGATACCTAATGCACCACCGGCGAAGAACAACATCATTGCAACAACCAAACTATAGAAATACTTAGCACGTGCCTGTCCGAACGGATGTTTATCTGATATCTTCGCTGTTGACTGTCGGTTGCCTACTAACAGTAGTATTTCATTGCCACAATCTACGATACTATGGATAGACTCATTCAACATTGCAGCTGAGCCAGACACAGCAAAACCAACAAACTTTGATATCGCTACCAAGATGTTTGCACCTAAGGCAGCGATAACACTCATCATTCCTCCACTTTTCTTTTCCTTTTCCATATCCTGTTTTAAGCTTTTTGATATTGTTCTGTTATTACCAGATGTATTGTGTAACGTGTTTACTACTATCTTGTTTGTTATTTTCATCTAATGTCATCAGCACTTCCTCAATGCGGGTGGGACGTCCTTCCTTATCATACTCCGTTGTCAGTTGTGCCTTGAAATCCCACTCTTTCTGTATTGAACTGAAGCTATAGCTGCTAATATCTCCTTCCGGAATAACACCCATATAGCCTAAGGTGATGAAGGGGGATGGGTATCCTTATGCCACTGCCATGCATCCACAAGAAATAGAAGTTGTGGCAGGCTGCCTTCTGCCCAGTCTCTCTGTAGCTGATATTAAATGGTTTATAAGGGAACATCTTTTCTCCCTTCCATTGGAGGTTGTAGGTTGTTCTGCCACAGATAACATTAGGTGTGTCACGACATACAAGTCTTCGTTTGTTATCGTAGGTGTATGTGTAGAACTGAGGAATGTCATTTGCTTCTACGATAAGTCCGTTTTTTACTATGTAATAGCTCTTGAAGAGTCTTTCTATCGGGTTCTGATTATGTTTCTTATGAATGAAAATCGTGTCACCGACGTAGGAGTAGGTGTAATCATCCAAGCTATCTGTACCCACACGCTCTATGATGAGCTGTCCTTTTTGGTTACAATAATAGGTGATTGTATCCTTACTCTTCTCCGCTTTCGATGTTACGTCTTTGATAATCGTCAGATAACGATGCAGTTGTTCTCCGTGATAAGTTATCTCTTCGGCTATTCCAGAAGGAACAGACGAACATGAGAAACAAACTAACAGCTATGATAGCTAATAAGAACAGTCTGATGTCTTTGTATAAGTCTTTCTTCATTTGTTATTGATAGTTAGGGAGTTTGTTTGTATATGCGGAGTTCTGCAATCTTGAATAATAGATAGTGAGTAGCAGTAAGGGAGACATACTTCCTTTTCAGAGGGGGAAACGAACTTCTTTAAGTCTTGTTCTTCTACAATCAGCCTTACTTCTTTGTAGCCTTCTGTGCCTCCTTCACCATCTTCAGACGTTCCTCATAGATAGGATGCCACTTGTTAATCATAGCTTGAAGGTCCTTGCTTCTTTGTTCCAGTTCACGGTATTCATCCGTGTTTGTTTCGTTGTTCTGGCTTTTTGTCAGCATCTGTTGCAACATTAGTTTCTGCTGTTCGTCAGCCTTCTGAAGCTGTGCACCAAGCTTTTCAAGATTCTCCATAAAAGCTAATGCACGGTCTATATGATTTTCTTTCTCCATCTTTTGGCTATCTTTTAATGTCTTTTTTATGCGTACAAAGTTACAGAAAAAGTTCAGTATGACCACTGCTTCCAAATTATTTTCACGAAGAAAAGAATTTCTTTTCATGAAAAAAAATATTTTTCTTCACGTAAATAAATATTTCTTTTCATGAAAATAATTCGCAGTTAGTTGTTTTCTTTTGAAACTTCGTACGTAAGACGGGATTTTATAGTATCTTTGCAAGTAGATAAAAGAATACATTTTAGATGGAAAAGAAGAAACAGATAGATTGCTTTCTACCATATAGTACAGCTGCAATAACGCAGTCGCTCGCTGCACAGTTGCACGAGTCAGGTGTAGTGAAGAATATATATACGTTAGCTGCAGATGTCCTACCTACAGAGGCATTGCCTCAGTATGCGCATCAGCTGCAGACAGGTGGTTTGCTTTCCCTTGCTACTATGCGCCTTATTTCGACTACAGCAACAGCCGATTATGCCCTGCTTTATTTGAAGCAAGGTCCTGTCACGTTAGGTTATCATGCGCTTGAGCGTATGCTGCAGGTAGCTGAGGAGACTGGTGCAGCAATGGTTTATGCTGACCATTACTCTGTGGAAGCTGGCAAGACGGTGAAGCATCCCGTTACAGCTTATCAGTTGGGTAGCATCCGTGATGACTTCGATTTGGTTCTGTCGTACTTCTCAAGACGGAGTACCTGAAGGAGTATGCAGCGAGAGAAGTGGCAAAGGATTATCAGTTTGCTGGTTGGTACAACCTTCGTCTATTCTTAAGTCGTAAGGGAGAACTCTTCCATCTGAATGAATATCTCTATACGGAGGAGGAAGACGACCTACGTGCAAGTGGTGAGAAGCAGTTTGATTATGTGAATCCACGCAACCGTGAGGTACAGATTGAGATGGAGCAGGCAGCAACAGCACACCTGTCAGCTATCAATGCCTTGGTAGATACAACGCAATATGCACAGCCAGACTTCTCTGCTGAGGCTTTCCCAGTGGAGGCGTCAGTGGTGATTCCAGTTTTTAATCGTGAGAAGACTGTGCGTGATGCGGTTGTATCAGCACTCTCACAGAAGACAAACTTCCCTTTTAATGTTATCGTTGTCGACAACCATTCGACAGACGGAACGACGGAGATTCTCTCTACTTTGGCTGCTGATGAGCGTCTTGTGCATCTTATTCCTACACGCACAGACCTTGGAATAGGTGGCTGTTGGAACTATGCTATCAATGATGCGCATTGCGGTCGCTTTGCTGTTCAGTTGGATAGTGACGATCTTTATTCCTCTGAAAATACTTTGCAGACCATTGTCGATGCTTTCCACGAACAGAATGCAGCGATGATAGTAGGCTCTTATCGTATGTGTGACTTTGAGCTTAACACCCTTCCACCAGGTTTGATTAGCCATAATGAGTGGACGGAGGATAATGGTTGTAACAACGCCTTACGTATTAATGGGCTCGGTGCACCACGTGCTTTCTTCACTCCTTTGGTTCGTCAGCATCAATTCCCTAACACAAGTTATGGCGAAGACTATGCTATGGGCTTGGCTTTCAGTCGTCGTTTCCGTATCGGACGAATCTATGATGAACTTTATCTCTGCCGTCGTTGGGGTGGAAATAGTGATGCCGTATTGAGCATTGATAAGGTAAATGCTAACAATCATTATAAAGATCAGCTGCGTACAGTTGAGATTTTAGCACGTCAAAAACAAAATCAAGATAGAGAGAAAGGGCTAACTGATTTTTTTCATAACCAGCTGAACCAATGGCAAGACGTTGCAAAACGTTTTGAAGAGTTGAAGGGTGTGCAGGCGCGTGAGGTGGGTTCAGCCCTTGCGCAATTCAATCCTGCACGCTTGGTGAGTACAGGGGCGAAGATTGATAAGGCTACGCTGGCTAAGCGACCTTGTTTCCTTTGTGAAAAGAATCGTCCAAGTGAGCAGATTGTTCTGTCTTTTGGAGAAGGTTTTGATATCCTTGTCAACCCTTTCCCAATTCTCCCTGTTCATTTCACGATACCTTCTCGCCATCATCAACTTCAGGCAATAGCAGAGAATTATGTACAGATACATCGTTTGTTGAGGGCTTATCCGCAGCTAATGGTGTTCTATAATGGACCGAAGTGTGGAGCCAGTGCACCTGACCACTTGCACTTTCAGGCAGGAACAAGCGGTATTCTTCCTTTACAACGTGACTGGCAACGGCTTTATGAAACCTCTCTTCCGCTCTTAAAACTGAATGGTACAGAGGGAATCTATGAGATAAAGGACTATATTTGCCCGGCTTTAGCTATCGTGAGTCATACTGAGAAACACGATATTGAGCTATTCAGTCGTTTATATGAAGCACTTCCATTAAAGGAAGATGAGACCGAGCCGATGATGAATATCGTGGCATGGCGTAATGGAGATGCGTTTATTTCAGTCGTATTCCCACGTGAGAAGCACCGCCCTGATTGCTATTCTGCAGAAGGAGAGGCACAGTGTCTTGTCAGTCCGGGTAGCTTGGATATGGCAGGATTGATGATATTGCCTCGTCAGAGCGACTTTGAAGGGATGACAGCAGAGCGTGCCAAGGCAATTTTACGTGAGGTGTCACTGTCAGATGAGGCGATGGCAGAAGTCGTAAAGCGGATTCGTAATAAGGCGGTTGACCTCGCCTTCGATGATTGGAAGCAAGAACCTATAGTTTCGGTAGGTATTGTTAGCGGTGACGAAATTCGTTTTCAGCTGAATGGTACTTATACAATAGGAAACAAAGAGGTGACTGGTAAACAGACCGTAAAGTTCAAAGACGGACAGATTTTGTGGGATTCTGTGCTCTATCAGGAACTTTGCTTTACCCCGCAAAATGATGATATATCCTTCACTTTGGAGGAAGTTACTATCGGTGTAGACTTCCATTGGGAGCGCAAAGAGGCACAAACCTTCCTTGGAAAGCTACGTTTTGTTGTCGATGGAGATAAGCTTTGGGCTATTAATGAACTACCTGTAGAACGATATCTTGCAAGTGTTATCTCAAGTGAGATGAGTGCTACCTCTTCGTTAGAGCTTTTGAAGGCACATGCTGTAATCTCTCGCAGTTGGCTTTTGGTACAGATGAGAAGACGAAAAGCCATTGAACTGGGTGTTCAGACAGCATCTGTACCTGTAAAAGTGTCGGATGAAGAAGGCGTGGTATGGTATGATAGCGATGCACATACTTTGTTTGATGTCTGTGCAGACGACCATTGTCAACGTTATCAGGGCATTACGAAGGCAACGAGTCCACATGTTGAAGAGGCAATAAGGCTACCCGTGGACAGTTATTGATGAATGGAAAGGTAATTTGCGACGCTCGTTTCAGTAAGTGTTGTGGAGGTGTTTCGGAGGAATATGAATACTGTTGGGACAATATTCATAAGCCCTACCTACTCTCTGTAGTAGATAATGCACCTTTGGGAACAGCCCCTGAGATTGACCTCACTGATGAGAAGATGGCACAGGAGTGGATTCTGTCGTCTCCAGAGGCTTTCTGTAATACAAAGGATGCGGCAGTCTTGGGGCAGGTGCTTAATAACTATGACCAAGAAACACAAGACTTTTATCGCTGGACAGTAGACTTCAAGCAGTCAGAACTTACTGAGCTAATCCGTCGTAAGAGTGGTCTTGATTTCGGAGAGATTGTTGACCTCCAACCTTTAGAGCGTGGTAAGAGTGGTCGTATCACGCGTTTGAAGATTGTAGGGACAAAGTTCACACGTATTATCGGTAAGGAATTAGAGATAAGACGTGCGTTAAGTGAGAGCCATCTCTACAGTTCTGCTTTCGTGGTAGAACGTAGTGAGGTCGTGAATGGTGTCCCACAGCACTTCCGTCTTATTGGTGCAGGGTGGGGACATGGTGTTGGCTTGTGTCAGATTGGTGCTGCTGTGATGGGTGAGAAAGGCTATCGATATGACGAAATCCTCCATCATTATTACCAGACAGCAGCTATTCAAGCACAATACAAATAACGCATACGAAGATGCACGAGGAACAGAAGATAATCAATGGAATTCCTATTGTAGACCAGTGGCGTAGCTATTGGCTCTGGCTTCCTACGCTCTATTTGACACGTGGACTACCGTATGTTATCTTGTTGATGACTTCATTAGTCTATTTCAACAGAATGGGCTTGTCGAATGGTGCTATCACGCTGACGACATCGTGGTTAATACTGCCCTTTATCCTCCGACCTTTGTTAGGTAGATTGGTCGTTGGCTATTGGAGTAAGTATGCATGGGTAATTCTGACAGAGTTTGTTATGGCACTGAGCCTTGGTGGATTGGCGTTTATGGCTTCATCTGTTGATTGGTTTGAGTGGACAGTCTTCTTCTTAATGATAATCGCAACGATGGCTGCCTTGCATGATGTGGCTATTGAAAGACTGTATAAGCGTGAAACGGTCTTGCATAATCGTCCTGCTTTTATTGGTACGCGTGCCATTTCTTATATGCTTTCTATCATTGTGGGAATGGCTATTCCTGTTACGATAGCAGGAAACTTAGAGGTCATTTATAGGACGGTAGCCCCTTCATGGGCAACTATTTTTAGGGTTCTGTCAGGCTTATTGGCCTGTTTGATGCTACTTCATGCTATCATACTTCCCAAAGATAATATTCATGCGAACCTCCCTATATGGACAGGGGTGACACGTCAATGGTGGCATGATGTCAAGGCTGCCTTTGTCCGCCGTCCTCATTATGTGGCAAACTTGTGTTTCCTTTTTGCCTTTCTCATACCCGAAGGGATGTTTTTTAGAATAGCACCACTCTTCTTGATAGACCCAGGAAGTAATGCTGGATTGGCTCTTTCACCACAGGAGTTAGGATTAGTCTTGGGAACAGTGGGTACGTTCTCGTTAATTGGAGGAAGTGCCTTAGGTGCTAATTTGGTACGTCGTGACGGCTTGAAGCGTTGGTTGTGGCTGTTTGTTATAGCCTTGACCTTGCCAAAGTTTGTCTTTGTTTATCTCAGTTATTACTTTGTCTCCACCTTATCAATTATCAATTTGTGTGTGATTATCGAACAGTTTGGAGCAGGTTTGGGATTAACGTTTTATGTTGTATGGCTCGCTCATTGTACGAAAGGGGAGCACTCCACATTTACTTATTCAATAGGTACGGCAATAACAGCCTTCTCGTTGGTGATGACAGGATGGTTTACAGGTTTCTTACAGGAGTATGTGGGCTATCGTCTATTCTTCCTTCTTGTGGCAATGTTGGGTGTTATCAGTTTTATAGTGACCTATTTTCTCCCTGTAACAAAGGAGATAGGAAAACGAAAAAGGATGGTTTAAATCCATTTAAAACGACGGTTCTGATGTTTTGTTTTCAGCCATTAACCTTTATAAAAAAGTCATGATTTTATTTGTACCTCACGAAAAATGTTGTACTTTCGCAAATAGATAGTTATAAAAAACAGTAAATAAAATGAAGATTAAGTATTTCTTAATGGCAGCTGTTGTCGCTTTGATGACAGCCTGTGGTACGGCTTCTAAAGTTCCATTAACGGGTCGTACACATCGTATCAGTATTTCTGATGCGCAACTTCTTAGCCTCAGTAATCAGGAATATACAAAGTTTATGGCATCTGCAAAACGTTCTACTGATGCAAAGAATACTGCTATGGTTCAGCGTGTAGGTCGCAACCTTGCCAATGCGGTGGAGACTTACTTACGTAATAATGGTTATGCTAATGAGATTAATAACTTCAAGTGGGAGTTTAATCTTGTTCAAGACAAGCAGGCTAACGCTTTTTGTATGCCTGGAGGTAAGATCGTTGTTTACGAAGGATTATTGCCTTACACACAGAATGAAGCAAGTTTGGCAATCGTTTTAGGTCATGAGATTGCGCATGCTGTAGCTAAGCACAGTGCTGAGCAGATTACAAAGCAGATGAATCAGCAGATGGGAACCAATATATTGGGTACTGTCTTGAACTCTACAGTTGGTAGTGGAGTAGGCGACATCGCTTCACAGGTAGCGGGAGGATACTTCTCTTTCCGTAACTTGAAGTACAGTCGCGATAATGAAAGTGAAGCTGACTACATGGGACTTATCTTTGCTGCGATGGCTGGATATGACCCTGCGAATGCCGTAACATTCTGGCAACGAATGGCTGCAGCAACGAATAGTAGCCGTTCTGAGATTCTGAGCGACCACCCTTCAGATGCTCGTCGTATTGAGAATATCAAGAAGTGGCTGCCAGAAGCAGAGAAATATTATCGTGGTCGTGGCTCTAATCGTGTTTCTTCTACGGGATATTCACAGTCATCAAGAACATTGCATATAGGTGGTTCTTCGTCTTCTAAACGTTCAAACAGACGTTGATAATTTGAACGACCACCATTTTATGATACCTTATTACGGCTATTTGCCTTTTCAAGAACGAAGGCACATAGCCGTATTTTTTATATAGTCAATACTGTTTGATAAAAAATGTAATGACATTCTTTAGCATATGAAATTTCTATCAAATAAACTTAGTCGTTTTAGGCTCCGAAAAGTAATATTCTTCTGACCGAACAAGTCGTGCAGTTTTATGCTTGAATAACTCCCTTTTGACGGTATATTATAAGCTGATGAGTACTCCGCACCATTGGTGCTAAGTACTAACACGACATGTGCTAAGCATCAACACGTCATGTGCTAAGCACGAATACGTTGGTTAGATATATGTAGATGCGAGCATAATGGTCATCATAAAGAATATCAAAAGCCACAAACGGCTATCTTATGAAAAATGTTTATTAGGCGTTATGATTCGTATTATATTGTCATCTTGCAAAGAAATACTTTTCTGATAGTGGTAAGTAGCTGTTATAGTGTTATTTTTTCATTGAAAGATTTGATAGAATCATCTTTTTTTATTATCTTTACAAGCGAATTTAAACCTTTATAGCTATGATGGATTATCTGATACAAAACCTGTGGTTAACATGGTTGTTAGTGGGTCTTGTTTGTCTGATTTTAGAGATGATGAACGGAGATTTCTACATTATGTGTTTTGCAATAGGCAGTTTCTGTGCTTCACTTGCTTCTGCATTTACGGATAGCATAGTTGTTCACGTGATAGTCTTTGTCATTTTCTCGGTATTGAGTATATTCTTAGTACGACCGATTGCGCTTAAATATCTTCATCAAGGTGCAGATAACAGACTTAGCAATGCTGATGCGTTGATTGGTCGTGAGGGGAAAGGTAACAGATACGATTGAGGCTGGTGGATACGGCAGAGTAAAGGTAGACGGTGACTCATGGAAGGCGCAGTCTGTTGATGGAATGGAAATAGATTCGGGTGCTGCTGTGCGTATTTTACGACTTGACTCTATTATCGCAACGGTAGAACGTTGTTAAACAGTAATCTGAAAATAATTAAATAACAAATAATAACCTTCGGTTTCTTGCCTCATTAAGATAATAAAATACCTGGGGTGGGGAATTAAAAACTTTAATGCTTATGGATATAATAGCTTATGTGCTGATTGCATTTGTTGTGTTAGCACTCGTTTTTGCTAAGATGTCAATCGTGATTATCTCACAGAGTGAGACAAAGATTATCGAACGTCTTGGTAAGTATTATGCAACCCTTCAACCAGGTATCAATATCATTATCCCTTTTATTGACCATGCAAAGGATATTGTGGCATTGCGTGCAGGACGTTATACTTATACAAACTCAATTGACTTGCGTGAGCAGGTGTACGACTTTGATCGCCAGAATGTGATTACAAAGGATAATATTCAGATGCAGATAAATGCACTGCTTTATTTCCAAATCATCGATCCATTCAAGGCTGTGTATGAGATTAATAACTTGCCAAATGCTATTGAGAAGTTGACACAGACTACACTTCGTAATATCATAGGTGAGATGGAACTTGACCAAACACTGACTTCTCGTGATACGATTAATACTAAATTGCGTGCCGTTCTTGATGATGCTACAAATAAGTGGGGTATCAAGGTGAACCGTGTTGAGCTTCAGGATATTACTCCTCCAGCAAGTGTTTCTGAGGCAATGGAGAAGCAGATGCAGGCTGAACGTAACAAACGAGCAACTATTCTTACCAGTGAAGGACAGAAGCAGTCAGCTATTCTCCAGTCTGAAGGTGAGAAACAAGCAGCTATCAACCGAGCTGAAGCTAACAAACAGCAGCAGATTTTGATTGCAGAAGGTGAGGCACAAGCACGCATTCGTAAGGCAGAAGCTGAGGCTATTGCCATTCAGAAGATTACAGATGCTGTTGGTCAGAGTACGAATCCAGCAAACTATCTTATTGCACAGAAGTACATTCAGATGCTTACAGAACTCGCACAGAATAACAACCAGAAGACTGTTTACCTGCCATTTGAGGCAAGTAATCTCATGGGTTCTATCGGTGGGATTAAGGATATGTTTAAGTAAGGCTTCTTTTAAGTATCGCTTTTGCTGCGAATAATTAAATATAAACACTAAAATAGATGACTACTCCGTAAGCTTCTCTTGCTATAAAGGAACTTACGGAGTGGGTCTTTGAAGAAATGAAAAAACTTTGTATCTTTTGTGGTGCACGTCCTAACTTTATAAAGGTAGCACCAATCATCAGGGTAATCAATAGACTTTCTGAGGAGAATAGTTCTCATAAGGTTTCTTATTCGTTGGTTTATGCAGGTAGTGAGAATGATCTACACTCGAAGATCAGCTCTTTGATAATCTCTCTATTCGCAGACCAGATGTTTATCTTGGTGTTGAATGTGAGAACTTGAATGAACTTACAGGTCAGGTGATGTCTAAGTTTGAGAAGTATCTACAAGAGAATCCATCTGATGTGGTTATCGTTGTGGACGATCTTGCTTCTACAATGGCGGCTGCTATTGTGACAAAGAAGCAGGCAATCACCCTTGCGCATATTGCAGCTGGTACTCGTTCATTTGATATAACGATGCCTAAGGAAATCAATCGCTTGGTAATTGACGGTCTTTCTGATATACTTTTTACAGCCGGATTTAGCAACAACAGCATTGCTAACAAGGAAGGAGCAGAGTTGTCAAAGGTTTATATGGTGGGTAATATTCTCATTGATAATATCCGCTATGACCGTGAGCGTATTGAGGGTATGAGGCTTTCGGATATTGACGAGTTGGCAGGCTTACCTTTGAAAGAGGGTAACTACCTTGTCTTTACATTGAACCGTAAGGCGTTGTTGGCTGATCAAGACAATCTTGAACGAATGTTACACGTGTTGAGTGAGACAGCAGGTGATACCCCTATCATTGCTCCTCTTCGCGACTCAGCAGTGCAGGTTATCATGGCACTTAGCTTGAAGAAGAACATCAAACTCCATAACCTCCATATCGTAAAACCATTGGGTTATCTTGAATTTGCTTATCTTACAGCTCACGCTAAGGGTATCATTACTGACTCAGGTAATGTTGCAGAGGAAGCAACATTCAATGGTGTGCCATGTATTACGCTTAATAGCTATACTGAACACATTGAGACTGCAAAGGTAGGTTCTAACGTTTTGGTTGGTGAAGACCCAGAACTGCTCCGTTCTTCATTGAGTGATATGGTAGCAGGAACATGGAAGAAATGTGGTGTACCTGAACGTTGGGATGGCCGTTCAGCTGAACGTGTTGTTCAAATCCTACTCGAACGTCATTAATTCGCATTTATATTGAGAGGGGCTTTAACGCTCTTAATGTAGGGACAGATATTCTTGTTGTTCGCTATTATTATAGAATAGTCGGACAATAGAGGATATCTGTCCTTATTGTTTCTATAGCATAAAAGTGCAAACGACTAAATGTTGTTTTTATGTATGCAGTATTAAGTAATTAGGTTAATAAGAGATTGTGCGGTAATTAGTGCTTAGCACCATTAGTGTTTACCAACAGCACGATATGTGCGGGGCACTAACACGTCGGCTGAATGTGGGAGGATAGGGATGTTATGGTTATCATCACGAATATAGTATGACGTTAATGTTTGTCTAATATTGTAATTGTTTGCCAGGCATATGTATTTCTTAATCCAAGAATTTCTCCTTCCAGTAATCATAATTATGAATTGTGAATTATGAATTCTGAATTAAACAAGTAATCATAATTATGAATTCTGAATTATAAATTATGAATTAAAGAAATATCATAATTATGATTTTGAATTATGGATTCTGAATTATTTAGTACCTTTGCATAAGTTTTTTAATAGCAAAAGTTTATGCACGAACATATAGATAACTATACTTATCTTACGCAAGCACCAGTTCATCGTGTCATTATCACAATGGCGATACCGACTATCATCTCAATGCTTGTGACGGGATTATACAATATTGCCGATACGTTCTTTTGTTGGTAAGATTGATACACAAGCCACAGCAGCAGTAGGTGTTGTGTTTTCTCTGATGTTCTTTGTGCAGGCAATGGGCTTTTTCTTTGGGCATGGTTCGGGCAATTATATCTCTCGTGAGTTAGGAGCACGTCGCCATGAGAACGCTGTGAGATGGCATCAACAGGTTTTTTTAGTTCGTTTCTTGTTGGAGTAATTGTTCTTATCCTTGGTGAGATATTCCTCACTCCCCTCTCCTTGATGCTTGGAAGTACACCTACCATTCTTCCTTACACAGAAGACTATATGCAAGTCATCCTACTTGGTGCACCTTTCTTAACCTCATCACTTACTTTAAACAACCAGATGCGATTGCAAGGAAACGCCAATTTTGCGATGTATGGTATTGTGACAGGTGCTATATTGAACGTAGTTCTTGACCCAATCCTCATCTTTACTTGCGGTTTGGGTGTTAGCGGTGCTGCGTGGGCAACAGTGATAGGACAGGCTGTGTCCTTCGTTATTCTTTTCTTAATGACGCGCAGAGGAGAGAATATAGCCATTCATTTTCGTAATTTCTCACCCTCATTACAGCGTTATAAGGAGATATTCTATGGTGGCAGTCCTTCCATGATGAGGCAGGGATTGGCTTGTATAGCAACGATGTCATTAAACTTAGCAGCAGGTGTTTATGGTGACTCAGCTATCGCAGCGATGAGTATTGTTGGACGTATCGCAATGCTTTCCTTTGCTGTTGTCATCGGATTGGGACAAGGATTTCAGCCAGTTTGTGGCTTCTGCTATGGTGCAGGATTATATGATAGACTGAAAGAGGCTTATAAGTTTACTGTAACTATTGGTACGATTTCTTATCGTGTTAGCTATTATTGGCTGGATGATAAGCGGAACGTTGATAGGTGTCTTCCGTGACGACCCCGAGGTGATTGCTATTGGTGTTGTAGCCTTGCGATGGCAGCTTTGTGTTTTTCCTGTTAATGCTCTTATTTTGGCAAGCAATATGCTTGCTCAGACCTGCCGCAAGCCGTGGCGTGCGAACATTTTGGCAGCAGCCCGACAAGGTTTGTTCTTTATTCCGCTGATATTTATTCTTCCATCTTATTTTGGACTGTTAGGTGTTGAGATGTGTCAAGCCGTCAGTGACGTGCTCTCTTTCACGCTTACAGTACCGATTGTTATTTACACCTTCCGTGAGTTTACACGTGAAGCAGCAGCAAAGAAAACAACAGTATGAGTACACTTTATATTAAAAATATGGTTTGTGATCGCTGTAAAATGGCTGTTAGCCAAACTTTGCAGCAGGTTGGACTACACCCCCAAAAGGTTGAATTAGGTGAGGTTAGTATTCAGGAAGACCCTTCTTCTGTCCAACTTTCTACCCTTCGGACAGCACTTAAAGAGCTTGGTTTCGAACTTCTTGACGACCGTCGTCAGCAAACCATCGATCACATCAAGTCTGCTTTAATCAGACTTGTGCATTACCATGATAATCAAAGTTCAGCTAATCTTAGTGATTATCTGTCATCTGAACTTCGTCAGGACTATAGTGCGCTTTCAAAACTCTTCTCTGAGGTCGAAGGAAAGACTATCGAAAGATATTATATTGAGTTACGTATAGAACGAGTGAAAGAGTTCATTCGTTATGATGAGTTGACTTTGACGCAGATAGCGCTTCGTATGAATTACTCTTCTGTGGCTTATCTTTCCAGCCAGTTTAAGTCTGTAACTGGTATGACTCCCAGTCAGTTCAAGGGGATGAAAGATAATCTTCGAACGTCCTTAGATAAACTTTAGGCTGCTATTTACAAAGTTAAGTCTACTGCTTATAGGTGGAATATAATTTTTGTCCTTACTTTCGGGATGGAAAATAGACAGATGTTAGGAGGAAAGTGAGCATATATTTAATGATGCAAAGAAGAATATTTTGTTGTAATATTTTACTTGTCATATTTTAGTAGAGCACTAATAGCGTTTCAATTAAGCCTTAATTGTCTTCTTAAAGACGCCCTTTAGGAAGCGAACTAACGCCCTTTTGCACCCGTGTTAAGCACCTTTTGAAATGCAATTTTGTAACTAATTGATTTACTGTCGGTTATAAACTCAACTTTTATACCTATCTTTTAGCATTATTCTAAGGCTTTAGTTCGAAATTGTGTAATAATTTTTCAACGTCTGGATGATGAAATTTTAGACTCTTTTCTTACCATGTTATGAATGAACTTCTTGTAGAACCGATGCGAGAAGTTATAATCTTTATCCATAATTCTATAAGACATGATAGATAATATATGTGTAACTTTGCAAACGATAAGAAGAAAATAGAATAGTAATCACATAATATTAATAGAAAGGAAAGACTTATGAAAAAGAATGTTTATGCAGTAAGTGGTATGAAGTGTGTACATTGTAAGGCAAATGTTGAGAATGCCTTAAAAGCACTCAATGGTGTAGTGTCTGCTGAAGCTAATCTTGAAGATGCTAATGTCACAGTAGAATATGACGAAAGTAAGGTTAATCCTTCTGAAATCAAGGAAGCTGTAGACAACAGCGGACGCTATGAGCTGAGTTTGTAACAGACTTATTTTATGCTCTTTTAATTTGTAGAATCCTTCCCCTTCGTTGGTAAGGGAAGATAAAAATAGTATCATTATGAAACAGACAATTCCAGTTATTGGTATGGCTTGTTCCTCCTGTTCAGCCAATATAGAGAAGAAGTTGAATACACTCAAGGGTGTTAATTCTGCTTCTGTTTCGCTACCTGGGTCGTTCAGCTTTGGTGGATTTTTGATCCTCAGGTAATCTCACTTGAGAAAATGAAGGCTGAAATCAATGCACTCGGATACGATTTGGTAATAGATAAGGAGACGTCGGTAGACGAGATAGAGAAGCGTGAGTATGTACTCCTAAAGCGTAAGACGGTGTTGTCATGGTTGTTCTCAATAGCTGTGATGTGTGTGTCTATGCGATGGATAGACTTGGGTTCTCGTGATATTACCAATCAGGTTGCATTATTGATAGCCTTGGCAAACATGCTTTATTGCGGTCGCCAGTTCTATGTATCTTCGTTTAGACAGTTGCGTCATGGCAGTGCAAACATGGATACATTGGTGGCTTTGTCTACGGGTATTGCCTTTCTTTTCAGTGCGTTTAACACGTTTTGGGGAGATGCCGTATGGGCAAGTAGGGGAGTTGTATGGCACACCTACTTTGATGCTTCAGTAATGATTATAACCTTCGTTTTGACTGGTAGACTGTTAGAAGAGAAGGCTAAAGACGGTACGGCATCTTCTATTCGTCAGATGATGGGTATGGCTCCGAAGACAGCACATATCGTTGATGGCGACAAGATAGAGGAGGTTCCACTCTCAACCATTGAGGTTGGGGATGTTTTGGAGGTTCGCCCTGGTGAAAAGGTACCTGTAGATGGTGAGGTGATTTGGGCAGAAAGCTTTATGACAGCTGATGCAGCCTACGTTGATGAGAGTATGATAACGGGTGAACCAACGCCTGCGGAGAAGAAAAAAGGCTCAAAGGTGTTGGCAGGAACAATACCAAGTCAAGGTAAGTTCCGCATGCGTGCTCGTCAAGTTGGTGAGGACACTGCCTTAGCTCACATAATTAAAATGGTGCAAGAAGCACAAGGTTCAAAGGCTCCAGTCCAACGAATCGTTGATAAGGCTGCCTTAGTATTTGTCCCAGTGGTAGCTTGTATTGCTCTTGCGACCTTCCTTTTATGGTGGTTGATAGGAGGGAATAGTGCTTTACCACAGGCAATTATGTCGGCTGTAGCTGTCTTAGTCATAGCTTGTCCATGTGCAATGGGATTGGCAACACCTACTGCGCTTATGGTTGGTATTGGTAAAGCTGCTCAGAAGCAAATCCTTATTAAGGATGCTGCAGCCTTAGAGAGTCTGCGTAAGGTAGATGTGTTGGTGACCGATAAGACAGGTACTTTGACCATTCCGAATAAAAACATCGATTTTACAAAGGCTGATAACCTTCCTTTTGAAGAGCGTGAAACATTAAAGCCTAATGCTCGTGAGGCAATGGATGAGCTGCAGAAGAAGGGGATTGAAGTCTATATGATGAGTGGAGATAAGGACGAGGCGGCTCGCTATTGGGCTGAAAAGGCTGGTATAAAACACTATCATAGTAAGGTGTTGCCACAAGATAAGGAGAATCTTGTTAGACAGCTGCAAGCCGAAGGGAAGCGAGTAGCAATGGTTGGTGACGGTATTAACGATACACAAGCCTTGGCTTTGGCAGATGTAAGTATTGCTATTGGTAAGGGGACGGACGTAGCTATGGATGTAGCACAGGTGACACTCATGGGAGATGACTTGTCGGCTATCCCTGAAGCGATACAGTTGAGTCGCAATACAGTACGTATGATTTGGGAGAATCTCTTCTGGGCTTTCATCTATAACATCGTATGTATCCCATTAGCAGCAGGTTTGCTTTATGCTTTTGGCATTGATTGGCAGATTACTCCATCATTGGCAAGTGCGCTGATGGCATTCTCCAGTGTTAGTGTTGTACTTAATAGTCTTCGCTTACGGTGGATGAAATAAGATGAATTTAGTATTATAAAAAATAGAGTTTACTAATTACTTGTTCAGCAATGAGCTGTAGTAATTGTAAACTCTATTTTCTTATGTAAACCTGTTGACTGTTTATCTTACAGGATAATCGTATCGATTGTTATTATAGAAACCATTACGTTGAGAAGGGAGGCGGTCAAACTCTACGCTAACAGAAATTGAATTCTGATTGTTTGAGCCCCATTGATAGGTCACACCACCACCAATTCTATCCATGTAGCGACTAACTCCGGTACCGTAAGCCCAAGCCATTGGTCCATATCCGTATCCCATTGAAGCATAACCATAGCCGAAAGGTGAATAGCCGAAGCCACCATAGCCTGCCCAATAAGGTGAACCATAACCTCCGTAGCCAAAGGCATCTCCGAAGTTGTTAGATGTAAAAGCTTTCTGCACGAAGGCGTATGCACTCCAATGTTCATTGAACTGATATCCAAAGACAGCATTGATACCACCTACGAAGTAGTTGTCGCCACGATAGGTAAGATGGTTTACATATCCACCCACAGCCAATGTAGCCTTCTTTGATAGGTTTGTTACATACATTAATGACACATCCTGTGAGAAGCCTGCACCATGATTGTTTCCGTGTCCAAAGCTTGCAAAGGCTGATGCACCAAGGTTGATGTTCAACCCCTTATGTAATCTCCATGCTCCAACACCATAACCCCAAGCCGGATAATAGAAATCATTGGGTGTAACGGTTTGTCCATTCTCTGTAATGAGAGGTAGATTGTTGTCTATCTGTGCCTGTTGTGCGCGGTCTTCAGCCAATCGTCTGGCATACTCCTTCTCAGCCTCTGTGGCTTCGCGTGGTCCTTGCAGACGTGCAGACTCTATAGGTTCCACAGTGGAAGTACTTCCATTGTGATCTCCTTTTGTATTCTGTGCATACAATGGTATACAGAGAATAGCCGCTATTATGAAACTATATTTCCTCATTTACTTGCAAATATAAATATTTGGCAGTCAACTGCCAAGGATTTTAAAGATAATTAGTGCTTTTTCAAACTGGGGATATTAACGTCCGCGTAATCTAAAAGTTCTTACCCCTTATAGTTTTATTTGGTGCGCATTATCAATGGAGGATCAGTTGTAAAGAAGAATACTGTAGCACCATGGAATACCTGACCAGGATGCAATTCGTTACTTACTTTCTCCATACCACTATTATATCCAGCATGGACTGGCTGTAATGAGATACCGCAACTCTCCTTACCATACGTGTTAATATTGAGTGTTGGTTCACTTGAGTAGACTGTCATAGCACGTCCACTCTGTGCATCAAAGAGGATTGCTGCAGCCTTCTGCATGTTATCAGGATGTCGCAACTGATAGGCATTGTCGTATCCCTACTCGTACTCTTGATACGCTCACCAATTTCTCTTGGTTTTGTAAAGTCGAATGGGGTGTTCTTTATACGTTGAAGTACACCAGTCAACTGTCTTTTAGCGTTGTAGGTGTTTATCTGAACAGCATCAACCCAGAGATGTTGTTTGAGGATGGAGCGGTGCATCTCTCCTGATAAGTTGAAGCAAATACCATTTGTTACTTCCAACTTGGTTTCAGCTGTTGTTGCAACACGATAGTCTACATCAAGGGCGTTCTGGTCAGATAGGGTGTAAGTAACTGTGGCGTTTAACCTTCCATCTAATCCATTCTCTCCTTGTGAAGTCACATATCGTAGTGTAACTGATTGGTTGTCAGAACTAACAAGTTCCCACATCTTGCCTGATAGTGTCTCCTCGTTATTCTTGCCAAAGTATATAAGGGTAGCACCTAAGGTTCTATCTTTCAGATACTCCTCCTTATTGGTATATCCTTTTACGATAGGCTCCAACCTACCATTCCAGTTGTGGGCAGTAAGCGAGACAAGGCGAGCACCATAGTTACTGATAACTGCCTCCATACCGTTTCCGTTCACAAGTCGGATTTGTACCTGCTCTTGTGCGTGTGAACAGAGAACAACGCTAAGCATAGCTACTGTCAGTATTGCATATAACTGCTTCATAGGTTTCTTTATATGTTTATGCAAAGATAGTAAAAAAGATGATATGTGACTCAGAATTTCTTTATTTTAATAGAAGAGTATAACGTATTTTAGTGATAGAATTCGTCTTATGAGTTAGTTGTTAGCGTTTTTCTGTCTTTAATTCATATTCTTTTTGATTCTTTTTTGCCATTTTCAATAATGGTGTTAATGCCCCGCACATATCGTGTTGTTGGTAAGCACCAATGGTGTTGAGGGTAAGCACAAGATATGATGAGCGTTTAATGCCTTGAAGTATGTTGTAGAGAGACGTATGATCGTTGTCATGTGCGTATTCTCCAACGTGTAAAAGACAAGTTGATGATAAAAGCATACAATCAAATTGCATCTTTAGAATGGTAAAATAAGGTTTTATGCATCATTTGTATTACCTTTGGGGAACAATTAAGTAAATAAGGAATAAAAGATATATGATTATGGAATTAGAGTTAGAGCCTTTGCGACTTCCGAGCGACAAGGAACGTCCATTAGTCATTGCAGGTCCCTGTTCGGCTGAAACAGAAGAACAAGTGATGTCTACGGCACGTAATCTTGCTGCCAAAGGGTGCCATATCTTCCGTGCTGGTGTATGGAAACCACGTACGAAACCGGGTGGTTTTGAGGGTAATGGAGAGATGGCTTTACCATGGATGCAGCGTGTAAAGGAAGAGACTGGTATGATGATTTCAACCGAGGTGGCGACACCTGAGCATGTTGAAGTGGCTCTGAAATATGGTATGGATATTCTTTGGATAGGTGCAAGAACATCTGCTAACCCTTTTGCTATGCAGGCTTTGGCTGATGCTTTGCAAGGAATAGATATCCCTGTATTGGTAAAGAACCCTGTCAATCCTGACCTTGAACTATGGATAGGTGCACTTCAAAGACTTAATCAAGCCGGCTTGAAACGTTTAGGAGTTATTCATCGAGGTTTCTCAAGCTATGAAAAGAAAATTTATCGAAATGCCCCTATGTGGCAGATTCCTATAGAGTTGCGTAGAAGAATACCAGGACTTCCTATAATCTGTGACCCAAGCCATATCGGTGGTCGTCGCGATTTAATAGCACCACTATGTCAGCAGGCTATGGACTTAGGCTTTGATGGGTTGATCGTTGAGAGCCATTGTACGCCAGAGAAGGCATGGAGCGATGCAGAACAGCAGGTAACTCCTGATATTCTTGATTATATTCTTTCTCTTTTGGTAGTACGCGATCATACCTCTACAACCGAAGGACTTAGACTCTTCGTGCCCAAATAGACGAGCTTGATAACTCTTTAATGGGACTTCTTGCCAAGCGTTTCCGCATTTGTCGTGAGATAGGAGCCTTTAAAAAAGAGCATAATATGACCATTCTTCAAACTGGTAGATATGGTGAAATCCTCGAAAAGCGTGGCGCACAAGCGAGCCTATGCGGTATGGATGCCAACTTTGCTGCTCAGGTCTTCGAATTAATACATGAGGAGAGTGTACGTCAGCAGTTGGAGGTTGTGAATAAGTAGAGTGATAGGTGGTGAGTGTAGATGAATAGCGAGAAGGAGGTTATTATGGTTTTATGTAGATATTGATGAAAAGGATACTGCTGATATGAAGACGTGTCAGACCAAAAACGTAATCATGTGGCACGAGACATTGATATAAAGAAATAATAACTTACTTATCTATAAACCTGAAACTTATGCGTATATTGTTAACCTTTTTGTTCTTGTTGAGTTCTTTTTTATCTGAAGCTCAAACTCGTTTGACGATTGTTGAACTCAATACCGAGAATTTGTTTGATACTCGACACGATACTTTGAAGAATGATTATGAGTTCTTACCAGACTCTCCTCGCCATTGGACACGTACGAAGTATTGGCAAAAACTGAATAGAATAGGGCAGACAATCATTGCTTGTGGCGAAGATAGTAGTGGTTGGACGCTGCCAGATATTGTAGGTTTATGCGAGGTAGAGAACGATAGTGTACTCTTTGATCTTACTCGTCGATCTTTGTTGCGTAAGGCTCGTTATGAATATGTGATGACAGCTTCGAATGATGCACGTGGTATAGATGTGGCGTTATTGTATTCTCCTTTTTCCTTTCGATTGATAAAAGCCGATACGATTCGTGTCATACCTATGAAGGAAATGCGCCCAACTCGAGATATTCTACATGTAGAAGGTGAAATAGAAAGCGGTGATACGCTACACGTTTTCCTACTTCATGCACCAAGTCGAATGGGAGGTGAACTTTATTCTCGTCCTTTTAGAATGCACGTGATGGAGCGATTGTGTAGTGCTATAGACTCTCTTCGTAGTGCGTATACAGACCCGAAACTGTTAGTGATGGGCGACTTTAATGATTATGCAGATAGTCCTTCGCTACAACTTGCGTACGAACATGGATTGATTAATATCTCTGCGGGAGTGCACGGACGTAATGGGGCGAAAGGAACTTATCGTTATCATGGAGAATGGGGAAGTCTGGACCAGATACTTTTAAGCGGAAACCTGTGTTCGAGGGTAACAAATTGCCGTATCAATGATGCGTTGTTTCTATTAGAAGAAGATACAAAATATGGCGGAGTAAAGCCCCGCCGTAATTATAATGGTATGCGTTTTAATAATGGATTTAGCGACCATCTTCCACTTGTTCTGCGTCTCCAATATTAAAATATACATGTTTTTTGTAAAATGTTTTCATACTGCTCGAAGCGCAATATATGCTCTTTTGGCTTCTAAAAGACGCCTAATTGACTTGCAATAGGTGCCCTTTAAGACCCTTATTAACGCCCTTTTGAAGTCCAATTAAGCACCTTTTACTTTGCTCCTTTATAACTAATTGAATCCCTTATGGTTACAAGTCTGACTTTTATATGTGTTTTTGCCGTTATTTATGGATGTTTTATTTAAATTTATGTAATGATTTTTCAAATCCTTGTCTGTTGTTTTCAAAGTCTTAAAACAAGAAGTTTTTTAATGTCAAAGAATGATAATAGGATAGATAGATGACTGTTTTATCTATGTTTTTTGTTTAGTGGGTAACTTCGGTTCTTCCGTTAGAGCAATACGAAAAGCGTCCGCATATTTAACGGAAGAACCATATTTTATAGCAGAAAAAGATGCAGAAAAGTATTGCCTTCTTGCTAATTTATCACTGTTGTACTACTTAGAATGATACACTAAGCCCCGCCTCTACGGTTGTATAAGTCTTTCTAATTGGTACAATTGGTGCTGTGTCGTAGATAACGCGGTAGGCACCATTTATGCCAATGTTTGGTGTAATATTATACTTTAAGTCTGCTGCGCCACCGAATCGTGCTTCCTTAAAGTAACTATCTGGCTTCGCCTGATGAATAGCTGTGGTTGTTAGTTCCCAGTGTTCTCCTAAATGCTGTTTGAAACTTACTGATAGGTGACTTTTTATGCTACGACTATAAACATGTGATGGGGCTGCATTAGGAGTTGGATCTTCCCATTTCTCAAATTCATAGAACATACCCGCTGATGCAAACATAAGATATTTTTCTTTGTTTATAATCCTATAGCGTGATAGTAAGCCAGTTGAAATCTTGTATTCCATTCCACGACTTTCTGCCCATTGTGACTCAGCATAAGGATAAACCTCAAAAGCACGACTGAGGAGATAACGGTATTCAACGTGTACAAATCCGCCACTTACCGTTACTTTCTTGCCGTAAGTTGAAAACTCCAACTTGTTTATTAAGTTGATAACACGCTTGTGCTTTATTAAGAGGTTGAGATTAGCGGTATTCTTGAGTGTGAGGACTTTTTCCTTTTCTGTTTTGAAATCCAGTACAGGTAATAAAGTTCCTTGTATTGTTTTTGTACTATCTATATCTAATGTTAGATTCTCTGAAAAGAGCATTTGGGAGTATATTGGTAAATGAGCCAATAGTACCAATAGTGATAGAAGTATCTTTTTTATCATTATGTGATGTTTTTTTTAGAGAAAAGAATAAAAGTTTTTCGTAGTAAGTTTTAGTAATAAGGTCGAGAAGTTGGGTGTCAATACGATAAATAGACATAAGAGAGGACGCACAAAGTGTGCGTCCTTTATTCTCGATAATATTTTTGACGATATTAATTGTTATTGTTAACAAACTTGATGCGTTTGTTACAGTCATCAATCTTAGCCTGAAGCTTAGCAATCTTCTTTTCCATCTTTGTAAGGGTCTTCTGACTCTTAGCTAACTTCTTATTGATAGCCTTAGCTTCCTTCAGACGCTTGATAGTACTCTTTGCATCCTTTACAGTGCTTGATGCGTTAGTTGTGTTGAATTCTGTTGTAGCTATATTTGCCTCAACATTAATATCAGCTGCCTTCTTGCTGAGTTCGACATTGTTTGCCTTCTCTTTCTCGTAATCCAACTGAAGTTTGTTTAACTCTGTAGTCATCTTGAGCACCTTCTGCTGCTCCTTCAATGTATCGATTCTTTCGCGATTCTGTGCAAAACCTGCAACAGTTGTCAGAATCATTACTCCAATTAAAAATAATCTTTTCATCTTTGTACTCTATTTAAATTAATGGTGCAAATGTATACAAAATATTGTTTATATGCAAAAGATAATATGTAAAACCTTTCCTTTTATGTAGAAATATTGTTTTTTAACAACTATCTTTTGCGTTATTATCCATCTATAAGTCTATCTGAAAGCCTAATATTTACTTAGATAGAATCAGCTTTCACTGTCTTTTTCTTACTTTGTTTTGAGGGTTGATTATCTAAACCGATTTCATCCAGAAGACCATCCATAGCACTTCCCAAGAGTCCTTCGATGGCTGAGGTTGCAGGTGCAATGATGTTTTCCTGCAACATCTTCTGTGCTTTTTTCTTAAGTTGTTCCTTCATGTTGATTTCTTCTTTCTTGTAATACTGCTCTGCAGCTTCCCGAAGGTCATCTTCATCTACAGTAAAGATATGCCCGAAGACACCTAAAGATACGATATGATCTTTGCCATCATAGTGTACCTTACCTAATGAACATACAACATAGTTATCGACAGTGACGAGGTTATCAACAGCAGTCTCAATCACCTTACCTGCAAAGGCATTGCTGACTGTTTTGAAAGCGTTGTCGATGAAAGTGTTGCCTGTAAGATTATCGTTGTCATTTACAGCATCATTTACAGTAGTGGTGATAACGGTAGAGAGTACTTCCTTGTGTTGTTCTGTCTTTGGACAAGTGACAACCATCACTGCAACCAAGACAACTAATGTGAGCAAAATACCGATAAGACAGCCAGTGTGACTCTTCTTCTTAGGTGCTGGTTGTGGCTGCTGAACTGCTTCTTGTTGTGCTGTTGGTATGATAGGTCTTGCCTCAACAAAAGGTATCTCTTCTGTTTTATTGATAGATTCTTTGTTCTCAAAGAGTGTGCGGAGTTCTTCTATCTGGTCGGCAGGAACCCATTCTACACCATCTGTTGGCATTACTAACGTTGTAGCATCCAATTTTCTTTCGGCTAATTCGTTGAGGCTATAAGGACCTCTCTTTTCTTCATTAATCTTGATATAGTATTCCATTTTTATCTTTCTTTTTATGGTAAAGGTGGAAATCCCTATTATTTAGGTATCTATTAATCACTCTACCAGTTTGTTCGGTGCGAAGTTATATATTATTTCTGAACTGACAAAAGGAGTTGCTTTCTTTTTTTAATTCTACAGGAGGCTTTATAGCTATAAAGACTTGTTTTTAAGCTTTCCGTAAATAGAATTAATGGTTTCGTGGTGTTTTTTTAGTCATGTTATTTGCGAGTTAAGTATAAAAGATGTATTTTTGTAGCATTAAAAAGAATAAAAAATGAATTTATAATAACGTCTTAAAGCAACAAGAAATGATTGAGTTTATTCAGCCTTATATAGGCATTACCTTGAAACTTGTTACGGGTATGATAGGTATTTTGGCTTTTCTGCGTATTACAGGAAAAGCTCAGATGGCACAACTTACGCCACTTGATACTGTAAGTGCCTTTGTAATTGGTGCTTTAGTCGGTGGTGTCTTGTACAATCCAGATATGTCTGTGTGGCATCTTCTCTTTGCTTTGGCAGTATGGACAGGCTTTAATATGCTCGTTCGTTTTGCTATGCGTTCTGCCCGTCTACGTCATATTATTAAGGGAGAGAGCGTTTTCCTGGTGAAGAATGGCGTTATTAACTTTAAGAACTTTAAGCGTAATAGCCTTGAAATGGAGCAATTCCGTTTGCTTTTAAGACAAAAGGGAATCTTCTCTATGTTTGAAGTTGAGGATGTTTTGTTTGAAGCAAATGGTGCGGTGACAGTTCTACCAACAGGCAAGACATCAGATTCATTCTTGCTTGTTAACAATGGCGAGTTCGTTTCGAGTGGTCTTAAGCAGAGTGGTCGTTCACAGGCATGGGCATTACGCGTTATCAAGAAGAATGGTTTTAATGGTCCAGGAGAACTCTTCTGTATGGAATGGACACCGGGTACGGGTATTTACTTTGTTACTTACGATGGTCACGTTAAGCGTGGAGTGGTAGAAGTAGATGCTCACGAGATTGAACCAGACAACGCACAAGTATAAAAACTTAAGAGGAAAATAGTGATACATGGCTTATGTATCACTATTTTTATATTACTTTTGGTGTGTTCAGAAAATATCTGTAGCGTATTAACGTTGAAATTATAAAGCTACGATTTATATTCTGTTAGCTTTGTAATATAGATAATGAAACTATTTGGTCTTATTGTTTAAAGGGACAATAAAATATGAAAAAGTTATTGTTAATAGTCGATCCACAAATCGACTTTATTACAGGAACACTTCCTGTAGGAGGCGCAGCCGAGGCAATGGATGCGCTGGCAAAGTATGTAAAGGAAAAAGGTAATGAATATACCGTGAAGATTGTTACAGCAGATTGGCATCCTTATCATCATAGTTCGTTTGCTGATGAGGGTGGAGTATGGCCACGTCATTGTGTGCAACACTCTGTTGGTGCAGCTATTTGGGAGTCGTTATTGATTGCTCTTAATGAATCAAAGGGTGGCTTCACCTTATTGTATAAGGGCGATAGCATAGAGAAGGATGAGTATTCTATTATGCAAAATGAAGCTTCTGCGGGTGTTCTCAGTCAGTTGATTAAGGCTTTGAAGATAGAACAGATAGATGTTTGTGGCTTAGCTGGAGATATCTGTGTACTGAATACTGCAAAGGATTTAAAGGACGTTATTGGTAGTACAAAGCTCAATGTACTTGAATCATATTCGCCTTCTTTGGACGGTGGAACGGCTTTAAGTGCTTTTATTGCAAGCCTATAACAAACGAGAAGAAGATTGGTTAGCTCTGTTTTCTTAAAAGAAAATGGGGCTAAAACAAATTAGAAGGAGTTAAGTCCATGTCTGTCTCCACTACTATCTACAGAATGTAAGCGTGAGAAGATAAGATTTAACTCCTTCTAATATGTTGTTTTATCACTGCTGTGGGAAGTAAGTCCTTACGAAAGAAATTGTCTACAGTCTGTTAGTCTTACTTATCAGCAATGCGTCAAGTATTGTCATTGCAGCCATAGCCTCAACAATAGGGACTGCGCGAGGTAAGACACAAGGATCATGTCGACCACGTACATCCATCGTTGTTGCCTCACCCTCTATGTTCACCGTCTGCTGTTCCATAAGTAGGGTTGCGACAGGTTTGAATGCAACACGGAAGTAAATATCCTCTCCGTTACTGATTCCACCCTGTATGCCACCGCTATGGTTCGTTTCTACATTGCATCTTGGGTATTGCATACCATCGCCAGTTGGTAGGAAAGTGTCGTTTTGCTGGCTACCTCTCCATGAAGAACCAGCAAATCCTTCACCATATTCAAAACCCTTCACAGCGTTGATACTAAGCATAGCAGCACCTAATTGTGCATGAAGTTTTCCAAATTCTGGTTCGCCTAAGCCCACTGGGCAGCCTTTGATAACGCAAGAAATAACGCCACCGACGGTGTCTCCTTCGCGCTTTACCTGTGCTATTAGGTTCTCCATCTCCTTTGCTTTTAATGGGTCGGGACAGCGAACAGGGTTTGACTCAATGAGATTTAAATCATATTTATGATAATCTTTCTCAAGTAGAATGTCGCCCACTTGTGAAGTGTAGGCAGAGATACTGATACCCTGTTGGCGCAACACAAGTTTGGCTAAGGCTCCTGCTACGACACGTGAAAGTGTAATGCGAGCAGACGCTCGCCCGCCTCCACGATAGTCACGAATACCATATTTGCTGTAATATGTATAGTCGGCATGTGACGGACGAAAGATGTCACGGATATTATCATAGTCCTTTGAATGTTGATTGGTATTGCGAACAAGAAAACCAATGGGCGCACCTGTTGACTTTCCCTCAAACACACCGCTTAGCAGTTCTACTGGTCTGCTTCCTTTCTATCCGTTGTGATATGGCTTTGACCTGGTCGGCGACGTGCCAATTCACGCTGAATGAAGTCTGTGTTAATGGTTACACCAGCTGGCATACCATCAACTATACCACCCACGGCAGCTCCGTGGCTTTCGCCGAAGGTGGTAAGTGTGAAGAGCTTTCCGAATGTATTCATACCAAAGTTCCTATGAATGATAATCGTGATGCGTGATTGATAGGAAAGAAAAGTATGTTGTAAACTTTCCTATCATCTCCTTCTCTTTATATGTTCCATTGTAAATAGCTGGGCGAGAGAGGGAGAATTTATCTTAATGACAGCCGCAGCAGCCTCCTTCTCCATCTTCATGGCCTCCGCAACCACAGCCACCTCCGTTGTCGCTACCGCAGCCTCCGCCACATCCACCACCACAATGATGCTGATTCATTTGCTCAAAGAAGTCTTTTACTTCTTCTTCACTTGCCTCACGATTCTCGAAAACATGACCATAGAAAACAAGGTCCTTTCCTGCAAGAGGGTGGTTGAGGTCGATGGTTACTTTATCGTCTGATATGTCCAAAACCTTTCCTAAGAAGCGCTGACCATTTTCGTTCTGCAAAGGAACAACTGCATCTTTATAGATGTTCTCAGTATCAAAAACTCCGTTAGGTGAGAAGGTTGCCTTGTCGAGAGCTAAAACACTATTGTCGTCATGCTCCCCATAAGCCTGCTCCTTAGTGAGAGAGAACTTGAAGTCTGCGTCTTTTTCAAACTTAACAATCTCCTGCTCAAAGGCTGGTAACGCCATGTCGCAACCTGTATAGAGCTGCATTGGCTGCATATCTTCTGTCTTTTCGAGGAATTGCTCCTCACCATTTTCGATACTATATAGTTCGTAGCTGACTACAACGAGTCGATGTTTATTATTCTCCATTGTTATTTTTTTATTAATCAGATATTTATTATACGTATTTTGCAAAGGTAATGATTTAAAACGGAATAAAAATCTGCTTAGTTACTGTTTTTTTCTTTTTCGTACTACTATTATATATGGTTTATTAGGAAGGGTAGGGTCGTATCTATGTTTTTTTGTAACTGATATAAATCAAATGCATTGATATGTGTCAAAAATATAAGCAAAAAAATTAATGATAAGTAACGAATAGTTATATTGAGTCCGAATAATCTTGTAACTTTGCATTCGTAATAAGGAAAATTAATTACAGAATAAAAGATAATGATAAGTCTTTTTAATAAGACTTTAAATAATTAAGAAAAGGATAATGAATATGAAGAAGATTGTATTGACAGTAGCAGCAGTGATGAGTATGACAATGGCTTTTGCAGCAGGTGAGAACGATAACAACAACACAACTACAAATGCTAACGCATATAAGTTCAATGTAAGCACATACGCTCTTAGTCGTGCGTTGAATCTTAATTATGATCAGGTTGATGTTGTTGAGGATATTAATCGCACTTTTGCTACAGAGATGATGAATGCTTCTGTTGCTGATAACTCAGAGCGTGACGCTAAGGTTCAGAGTGCTATTAAGAAGGATCTTTCTTATATGCGTTATGTTTTGAGCGACCGTCAGTACCGTGAGTATGTAAAGCTTCTCAACGTTACACTGAACAACCGTGGCTTGAACAAGTAAGAAATCAACATATTCTCATGTAGAGAAGATTTCATATATGTAAATGGAAGGCTATGAGTCAGATTCTGACTTATAGCCTTTTTTTGGTTCTTCCGTTAAATATGTGGATGCTTTTCGTATTGCTTTAACGAAACAACCAAGGTTACTCACTAAACAAAAATAGGGCTAAAACAGTCGTATATCTATCCTATTATCATCCTCTGACATTGAAAATCATTTCTTTTTAAACTTCGAAAGTCTATAGATAAAACTTTGAAAAATCATTACATATGTTCAAGGAAAATATCTATAACTAACGGTAAAAACAGATATACGGAGTAGGTTTGTAACCATAAGTAAATCAATTAGTTATAAAGTGGTAAATTTAAAGGTGCTTGATAGGACTTCAAAAGGGCGTTAGTAAGGGTCTTAAAGGGCGTCTTTTGCAAGTCAATTAAGCATCTCTTAGAAACCAAAAGAGCATGTATTGGTTTTGAGCTACATAAAAATAGTTTACAAAAATCAATGACATGGGGATAAGTTGTTTGTAGAAGAGTCATGTTGATGCTTCGTACATATGGTACTGAGTTCTAATACATCTTGCATATGTCAGTTTTTTTTTGTTCCTTTGTGGCAGAATACATTACTTATAATACATTATTTGTAATTAGCCTATAAAGAAATGAACCGTTTAATAGTTTTTCTACTCTTTATATTTACCTCTCTTGGCATTATTGCTCAGCGTCCTCGCTATGAGAAGATGTCGCCCTTTGTTCGCGAGGCAATGGCGTCGGCACTGGCAACGAAGCAGTTTACTCGTAGTCAGAGTGATGATAGATTGTTGACTGCTTTTGTACGTATTGATGGTAATTCGGCAGAAGTTCTAAGGCAGTATGGCTGTAAGGAGTTGGCACGTGTGGGGATATTAGTATAGCAGCCATCCCTCTTAGTAACCTCGGGGCATTGTCGTGTGGCAAACAAGTGAAGCGAATAGAGACAGGAAGACGATGCAGCATACAAATGGATACTACTCGATTAGTTGTTAATGCTGAGAAAGTTTATACGGGTGAAGGACTATCGCAGAGCTATACTGGACGTGGTGTCGTTGTTGGTGTACAAGATATTGGTTTTGATTTGACGCATCCTAATTTTTATTCAACTGATATGAGCCGGTATCGTATCAAAGCATTATGGGATCAGTTGTCGCGTGATACTATCGGTTCAACATTATATGTAGGTCGCGATTATGTAGGTCGTGATGCCTTGTTAAAACTGGAACATCCCATTGATGGTGAGACACAGACACACGGAACACATACAGCTGGCATTGCTGCTGGTAGTGGAGCAGAAAGGAAGGGAGTCGTTTCCCCTTATCGTGGTATGGCTTGTGATGCCGACTTGGTATTGGTTGATAATGCTGCTGATAATGCTTCTTTGATAGATCCAAAAGATTATTATAAGTTTACCTATGCCACGGATGCACTTGGTTTTAAGTATATATTCGATTATGCGGAACGTATGCATCAACCTTGTGTCATCAATTTAGTGAGGGTAGTTCGCAGGATTTTCATGGCTATGACCAATTATATTATGAGCTACTTGCTAAACTAATAGGACCAGGACGAATCATTGTTTCTTCTGCTGGTAACGATGGAGCAAGAAATTCGTATATACATAAGAATATAGGAAAAGAGCGAGCTGGAGCTTTTATCATGGGTAATGAGAAACGCTTTAGTTGTACGGCAAAGTCTAAGCAGACGTTTACTTTTCGAGTAAGTGTATATGATAACGTAGCTTCCCCGCAAATCGTTGATATCTCAACGGTTAATGTTTGTAATGCTCAAGACTCACTACTTACCGATTCCTTATTAGTAGGTGGAAAGAAATATATATGGCGTGTGTTGGCATATCCGAATAGTTATGATGCACGTGAGACGGCTTATGATTTTCAAATTAGTAGTCCATCGAAGCTTGGAGACAGTCCGCAAGTTTCACTTCAAGTTATGGGTAGGGATGCTGATATAGAACTTTACCGTATGTCGGGCTACATGTTTCCACATGCGCTTGACCCCGTGTTGGATGCAGGGGATTGTAGATATACAATCTTCTCACCATCCAGTTCTCCAGATGTGATATGTGTTGGATCGACAAGCTATCGTACACAGTTTGTTAATTATTTAGGTGAAAAGAAGGTGTATGATAGTGGACAGAAGGGCATCCGTTCTTCTTTCTCAGCTATGGGACCAACATTGGATGGGCGTATAAAGCCAGACGTAATGGCACCAGGTCAGAATATCATCTCATCTTATAGTACCTTCTTTATCAATAATCCAAAGAATTTAAATGCTTCTGTAAAAAGTGATGTGCGTCATTTTGAATATAATGGTCGTACCTATGCTTGGAATGCTAATGCAGGAACGTCAATGTCTGCACCAGTTGTGACGGGTGCGATAGCACTTTGGTTACAAGCTGATCCAACGTTGACGCCAGCTGATTGTCTGGAGATATTCGCTAAGACTTGTTCTCATTATGATACGTCACTCAGTTATCCTAATAATCTTTATGGATATGGGCAGATTGACGTTGCTGCAGGACTGAGAGAAGTTTTACGTAGAAAGGCTTTGGGTATTAATACGATTGGTCAAAAGAAGGTATCAGAACAATATGATAACCGTATTTACCTCTTAGATGGTCGTTATGTAGGAACTTCTGATGCGAATCTACCTAAAGGTATATATATAAGAAATGGAAAGAAGTTTGTAAAGTAAAAGAAAGTACTCACTAAAAAGTAGGTATTTTTGCACAAACCATCATTTTTAGGTATTGCAGGTAATAGTTTTTCATTGTATCTTTGCAACCGTAAAGATTAATAAAATCAGAAATTAAATCAGTAACAAAATATGAAGAAGACTATTGTTGTTTACGGTTCATCAACCGGTACATGCGAAAGCATTGCAAATACCATCGCTGAGAAGCTCGGCGTTGAAGCTATTAACGTGTCAGATTTCTCTGCAGAAGTTGTAGCAGAGAATGACAATCTTATCCTTGGCTCTTCAACATGGGGCGCAGGTGAGTTGCAGGATGATTGGTATGATGGTATTAACGTACTGAAGGGTGCTGACCTCTCTGGTAAGACTGTTGCAATCTTCGGTTGCGGTGATAGCGAGAGCTATTCAGATACTTTCTGTAGTGCAATGAAGGAGATTTATGATGCAGCACAGGGTGCAAATATCCTCCCTGGTGTATCAACAGATGGCTATACTTTTGATGACAGCGAGGCTGTTGTTGATGGTAAGTTCGTAGGTCTTGCTTTGGATGATGTAAACGAAGAGGATCAGACTGAAAGCCGTATTGATGCATGGTTGGAGGCTATCAAGCCAGCATTGTAAGATAAATTGAAACTTAGTGCTTACATTATAACTATTCACACGAAGGGATAACTATGATGACAGATATGATGACCGCCGATATGAAGGTGTTGATGAATCACATCTATGAGTACAAGAAGGGTGTTCGACAGATGGTCTTGTATACTTGTAATAAGAAGTACGAGTCATTCGCTACGCTCCGTCTCGAGCATCAGAATATCCCATATATCATCCAGTCGGTGGGTCGTGACCGTATGAACCTGTTCTTTGGTCGTCAGGAGTGTCTTGACGCCATCCGGCTGATGATTACCAAACCTCTTAACCAACTAACGCCAGAAGAGGATTTCATTCTCGGTGCAATGTTGGGATATGACATTCGCGTACAGTGCGAGCGGTACTGTGAACGCAAGTGCCGCACTTGTAAATGTGCGACATAAGCCAGAATTATTAAATGATAATCTTGTTCGCGAAATAAATTATTTCATAATGTTTTTGTATTATAAATAGGCTTGTCGGGAGACAAGCCTTTTTATCTTTATATAGTTATAGGTCTGGGTCAATCTCTTTATAAGCGTATTTATCTTGTGAATAACACCATGTTTAGTTTAAATGTACGTTGCTGTCACTTTTAACATTTGCCGTATTTTATTGACGATAAAAGGGTTATGAGTATATAAGATGTGACAGATATGACAGGAAAAATAGTTTTACCTAAAAGTTGAGATAGTGATGTTTAGCTTATAGAGGGCGGTAGAAGATTCTAAATGAAAAGGTTAGAGCTGATATTAACAGTATCTTGTTAGTATATAATTCGCTGTGGGCTCTCTTTTATACAAGTATTTTCGTGTTTACTTTGGAGAGTTCATTCTTAATATGAGCAAGGAATAAATGCTCACTCTTGGTGGTGTAAGTCTCAATTACTAACAAATGGGTAAAACTCTTCCTATCCACTTCTCAGAGGGTACATGTCATCAGCACTCATGGTGTTTACTGTTAGCACCATGGGTGATGAGTATGAATACATTAGTTGAGGGGGGAGAATGGGATTATCCCAAATCCGTCATTAGAGCCTAAACATATTTTGTTTTATTATCGAGTAGATTGTTTGGCTTTGGAACACAGGCGTAGCGGGCTACGCCAAGTTACAAAGACAGACAAGATACCGATAAGGAAATAAAAGATGTTAGGAAACAAAACTATAGTAATAAGAGCTATGCTTTTGTGGTCTAATGACCGCATTTGGGATTATATTAATCCCTTCTAAATATATCTCTTGTATACACTTTTTCCTTTATATCATCAAGGCATTTATCGTATCGGTTGGCAATGATGGCATGACAACGCTGTTTGAAATCTTCAAGATTATTGACAACAAGGCTGCCGAAGAAGGTCGCCCCGTCTTCAAGTGTAGGTTCGTAGATGATGACTTGCGCACCCTTTGCCTTAATACGCTTCATGACTCCCTGAATAGAACTCTGTCGGAAGTTGTCACTGTTTGACTTTCATCGTGAGACGATAGACACCAATGACGCACTCTTTTCTCATCTTCTGGGTTATAGTCACCACGGTCGTAATAGTCGTAATATCCAGCTTTATGCAATACTTGGTCAGCTATGAAGTCCTTGCGCGTACGGTTACTCTCAACGATTGCTTGAATAAGATTTCTCAGCACATCGGCATAGTTAGCAAGTAGCTGCTTTAGTGTCTTTAGGCAGACAATAGCCACCATAACCAAAAAGAAGGATTGTTGTAGAAAGAGCCAATACGTGGGTCAAGACATACACCTTGAATGATGTTAGATGTGTCAAGACCTTTTACCTCAGCGTAGGTGTCTAACTCATTAAAGTAACTTACGCGTAGTGCAAGGTAAGTATTAGTAAAGAGTTTCACCGCTTCTGCCTCTGTTAGTCCCATAAATAGAGTGGGGATATTCTCCTTTATCGCTCCTTCTTGTAGTAACTGGGCAAATAGCTGGGCTGCTTGTTCCAAGCGTTCGTCACCTTCAGGACGACCAATGATAATGCGACTTGGATAAAGATTGTCATAAAGCGCCTTGCTTTCACGTAGGAATTCTGGAGCAAAGAGAATGTTATTACACTTGTATTTTTGCTCTAATATGCTCAGTGTAACCAACCGGAATCGTAGACTTAACAATCATGATAGCATCTGAATTCACCTTCATTACGATTTCAATAACTTCCTCAACACGTCGTGTGTCAAAGTAGTTCTTCACAGGATCATAATTAGTTGGCGTAGCGATGACTACAAAGTCCGCATCCCTATAAGCAGTCTCTGCATCCAATGTGGCAGTAAGATCTAAATCTTTCTCTGCCAAATACTGTTCAATATAATCATCTTGAATAGGCGAACGTCTGTTGTTTATGAGGTCAACCTTTTTCTTTTTACTACGTCAACAGCTGTTACATGATGGTGTTGACTCAGCAGTGTTGCAATGCTGAGACCTACATAGCCCGTTCCGGCTACAGCTATTTTTAAGTCTTTAATATCCTTATCCATTGTCTTGTTCAGATTGTTTATTTTGCAAAGATACGTTTTTTCTATTCGAATAAGACAATGGATAAGGATAAAAATCCTACTAAACTCTCTTCTTATTGCTTTTTTTGTTTATCCGTTAACTATTCTGTATGTTTTCTTCTTTGCAATGAAGGAGTATTGTACAGCAATGATAATTTACAGAAGGGATGCTAAACCAAATGATAGGTTTCCTCAAATGGACGTCGATAACGATCTCCCCAAACGCCATCTGGCATACGAACGCCACAGGTTATAACCATGTTTATTTCTGTATTGTAAGGTAGATTCAGTGCCTTCTTTACCAACAGACTATCGAAACCTTCAAGTGGACAAGTGTCATAGCCAACCTCACTCATAGCCAACATAAATGTCTGAACAGCCAAAGCACAACTCTTGTGTACACTAACTCGCATGTCGCCTTCACTTACTTGACGCATTATTGGACGGAAAAAGTCCAATCGTTTGTGCTAAGCCTTTACGAACAAGTCCCCACAAGCCAAAGCAACGTGAATAGAGAAACGGCATTGCTTTTTGCATAATATAGTTCTAATTTCTTAATGCGCTTTTTCCTTCTTTTTCGGTTGGACTGTACTTATTGATGTTCTGCTTCTCAAATGCAAGTGTCGCCTGTGCATGTTTCTTATAGAGGTCCTGTCGAGTCACAAACACAACAATCTGTTGTGCAGAACGTGCTGTCAACTGGTTTAAGCATGCTGGTGCCAACTTCTCCAAAAACCTTCTTGTCAGTTACATGATAAGCCTCCCAAAGTTGTAAGTTTAGAACTTGTTGGAGCCAATGTTGCTTGTTCAATACATTTCTTTACAACTGTGCTATCGAGTGGTTTCTTAGGGATCGAAATGTCTGACAGCCCTTCTATGATCTAATATTTCTTGTAAACTCATAAATTTCTTAATCTTTAATAGATTTAAAATTAGCAAAAGTGTATGCCATTATTTCTCTTCTGATAGGTTTGTATGATAGTCTTGTAATAATATGTTAAACAAGAGATTAGATGTATATATTACTAAGTAAAACATTTCTATTTGAAAAATCCCAGACAACCTTTTCGTTGCCTGGGATTTTATATTTGGACTAATAGTAGTCACATATTAGGATGATGTTTGCTTTATCCGCAGTGGAAGTATTGACGAACAAGTTTCTCCATCATCATCTCTTTGCCTTCTATCTCTTGACGTAGTGTGCGGTCATTGTATGAGCGAAGCTGTTTGATAATACCATCAATCATTGCAGGAGAGAATACATCATACTCTTCATAAACCTTACGCTGACGTTCCAAGCAGTCTGCTGAAGCGGCACAGCTATCAGGCAACTGAGCCAAGGTAGCATAGCGTTCTGCATTCTTTGGGTCGTGGATATCACCGTCTGCAAAGGTTCTCTCAGCTTCAGCCTCAGCGTTTGCCATCTCAAAACCATGACGACAAGCCACACAAAGACCTGCTAAAAGCTGATAGATATCAGCTGAAGCATCTGGAGAACGCATCTCAACAGTCTGCTTGATAGAGTAGTCACGCGCTGTAAGTGGTTCTATATCATTAGCTTTGTGGCACATATCCTCGCCAGAGGTCCAACCTAATGGTACGCGAACAAGTACAGAACGGTTACTCATACCCCAACATACATTTGTTGGAGCTTCCTGATGTGGAACGAGACGGAAGTATGATGTTGGGTTCTTATTGCCAAAGGCTGTGATACTCTCAGCTAAGTCCATCATACCAGCAATAGCACGACGAGCATCCTTAGAAAGTTTTCCTCCTTCGAGCATCATGTTCTTTCCGTCCTTCATTATACGCATGTGAATATGCATACCAGAACCAGCCTTACCCACAGTAATCTTTGGAGCGAAGGTAATATCAAGTCCTTCTTCGTAACCTAAGCTACGAATCACCCATTTAGCAATGAGTAACTGTTCAGCACATTCATTTGCTGGAACAGGCAAGAACTCAATCTCATTCTGTTCGTAGCAGCGTCCATTCTCAATGAAATTACCTACCTCAGAATGTCCATACTTAATCTTACCGCCACATTCAGCAATCAACTGCATAGAACGCATACGGAAGTCATTGCCTTTTGAGAAAGGAGAACTCTCGTGATAACCATGTTGGTCGTCAGCAGGAAATACACCTTCATCCTCTCGGATAACGTAGTATTCTAACTCACCCATAGCATGGAACTCCATACCAGTTACTTTCTTAAAGGCATTCATAGCCTTGCGGAGTGTATATTCTGGAGATGAAGCTAATGGATTACCATCTCGATCGAAGAAAGAACAGAGCATGCAAAGTGTTGGAATCTCTGAGAAAGGATCGATGAACGCTGTAGAGAAGCGTGGCATTACATAGAGGTCACTACTACCAGCAGCAATAAAGCTGAAAAGCGAAGAACCATCAACGCGCTCGCCACTTGTAAGTATTGTCTCCAAGTAGTCGGGTGTGTGAAGCATGAAGTTTAGTGTTTTCAATCGTCCGTCACCAGCAGGATACATGAAGTTGACCATTCTGATGTTCAAGTCACTGACAACTTGCTTGATATCATCTTTTGTAAATTCATGCGAGTCTTTGCCCAAGTGTGCTTCCAGCCTATTGGCTGAATGCTTAAAAAGGTTATTCTCCATTGTCGTAGCTTTTTATAAGATTAGTATTTGATTATGAGGACAAAAATACATATTAATTTCTTTATTCGCAATTATTTTTCATACTATTTTTCTCTATTTATTATCAGTGTGGTATTCTTTATTTTTTTCGTTTTGTACAACTTTCTTTTTATATTAGGAACTTGATGTTAGTTTTTTTCTTCGTATTTTTTTGCCTCGTTAGAAATAGAAAAGTATAAATCTTATGACAAAGGAGAAAACAATAAATCTGTCATCTAATCGTACTATCCGCAAAGGCATCAACAGATGATTTTACTATAGTATCGAACCCTAATTGAGCAGGGGAAAGCAAAGATGATTAAAACTGGTAATCCTAATCAATGGTCAGCAAATTATCCTGCGGAGAGTACTATAAGGCGTGACATTGCACAAGGTGATTGTTGTCTACTTTATGAGTGTGGGAAGCCTATTGCAACCTTTTGTAGCTAAGGCGGGTCCAGAACCCTAATTACCACCGTATTGATAATGGTAGTTGGCTTGATGACCAACCTTATTATGTCATCCATCGTGTGGCTTCTTTGGAAGGTGTACATGGTGTAATGGCTGACATAATCAACTATTGTTCGGCATTTACCTCTTCTATTCGTATAGATACCCATGCTGATAATCGTCCGATGCAGGCTTCATTTGATTCGTTTAGGTTTCGTTTATTGTGGTATTATCTATGTTGAGAATGGAGATAGTAGATTAGCTTTTCAGCGCGTTTTTTAGTATTTTGTTAGTGGTTATCTACTCCTTGATCGTCTAAATCTTACTCCTTCATCTTAGTAACTTTGGGGGATATCTAAGCCCTACTGCTGAGCTATTTTGTAAAAAGAAGAAATCATTTACATGAAGAAAATTTTGTAGATATAGCTTTGAAAAATCATTACATAGTTTCTGGTAAAGTATCTATAAATAACGGCAAAAACAAGTGTAAAAAGCAAGTTTGTAACCAACAGTAAATCAGTTGTTTATGAAGTAGTTTGAAAAAAGGTGCTTAATTGGACTTCAAAAGGGCGTTAGTAAGTGTCTTAAAGGGCATCTTTTGCAAGCTTAAAGGGCGTCTATAAGAAGCCAAAAGAGCATGTATTGGTTTTGAGTTGCATGAAAATAGTTTACAAATGCCAATAATGTGGGAATAAGCTATTTGTAGAATACAGAAAGACATAGTATCTATTTGCATTTTATCTTGTAGTTTGTCTTCTATGTAAGACTATCTATTTAGGATAGTCTTACTATGCAAATGTATCAGTCTTTATTCTATTTTCAATCTATGTGTTAAACCAAAATCGGTCATTAGAGGTTAAACATCGATTTGGGTTTAACAGAAGAACCATTTTTTTCAGTTCCTATTTACTCCATAGTTTCAACAGTTACGTTTTCAAATTCAGCCATAAAGTTAAGGAGATGATTCTTATAACGTTTCCGTTTGAACTTCATTTCCATCGTTACGACGAAGTAATGACCTGAAGAAGTGTCTTTGCGTGTCATCTCGTAGGAATCAATAATAATCTCCTTATCGCGTAATCGTTGCAAGACTGGTTGAATGTTTTCTTCTTTTGGAGTACTAAAAGTAACGGTTATATTGCGTGTGCCAAAGTGTTGGAGTATAAAATAAAGTGCTTCCAAACAGAGCAAGACGAGGACAGTTGTTGCAATAGAGAGTACATACATTCCTGCACCTGCAGTCATACCAATAGCCGATGTTACCCATAGACCTGCTGCAGTTGTCAGTCCACGTACCACATGCTTTTGAAAGATAATCGTTCCCGCACCAATGAAACCAATACCCGTTACTACTTGTGAGGCTATACGACTGGGGTCGAGTGACACTCGCTCGTAATGGGCAAGTACATCATCAAAGCCAAACTGTGATAGAATCATAAACAAACCACTACCTAATGCTACAAGGAAGTGGGTTCGGAAACCAGCCTCCTTTGCACGATACTCACGCTCCAAGCCAATCACACCACCTAACATAGCAGCTACGAATAGTCTCAGTACAAATTCATAAGTTATTATGTTCATGTTCTTTCTTTATTATGTAATGAATAAATCGTTGTCGCAAAAATACAAAAAACTTCACGCATCTCACTCTTTTCTTCCCTAAAATTATTTTTTCATGAATGAAATTCTCTGTTTCTTAGAAATTGATTTGTATCTTTGTGCATATAAACGCTAAAGTCAAGATTATGACAGAGAAGGAGAAACAGCAGAAAGGGATGCTTTATCAAGCAAACGACCCAGAAGTTTTAAAAGACTTATACTACTGCGAGAATGAATGTTTTGAAATCAATCAGATTCCTCCTTCACGTAGGGAGGAACGCATGGAACGCCTTAGAAAGTTGTTTGGTAAGGCAGGCAAGGGAATGTTTATTGTTGCCCCGTTCTTCTGTGACTATGGTTATAACATTGAAGTCGGTGAGAATTTCTTTGTCAATACTAATTGTGTGATTCTCGATGAGGCTAAGGTGACATTCGGCGATAATGTTTTTATTGCACCTAATTGCGCCTTCTATACTGCTGGTCATCCACTTGATGTTGAGCAGCGTAATAAGAAGATAGAGTATGCACTACCTATTCATGTTGGGAATAATGTGTGGATAGGTGGCAATGTCGTTGTCGTGCCGGGTGTGACGATAGGCGATAATACTACGATTGGTGCTGGTTCTGTCGTTACACATGATATCCCAAGTGGTGTCGTGGCTGCTGGTAATCCGTGTAGGGTGATTCGGAAACTGGAAGAGTAAGGTGCTTCCTTAATTACAATCAAGAGCATGAAGATGAAGATATGAAAGAATTTTATAGTACTTATGTTATTAAGGTTTTGTTGCTTTCATTGCTACTCTTTATGGCGATAGCCTCGGTAGCACAGAACCGTCTTTCCCCTTGTAGTAAGCAGGATTATGAACTCTATGCACCTGTACTTAAGGAGTTGTATAATCCTCTCGCCTCACAACAGTATATAGTTGTAGACGGAGAGTCTGAGAAGTACGCCTTGCAAGTAATCAAAGGTTCGCACTTTTCAGAACGAACATATATACTTGCTTACAAGGACTTAAAAGGCAATAAGAAAGAAATCACGGATAGTCTTTGTCAAATGAAAATAGCATCATTGCTGCGTTATGCTGTGTTTTCTTCTACAACCTTTGTACGTAAGAAGCTTGGTATTCAACTAAAGACTTGTTTCTTCTTTGACTTGCAAGATGGGGCTGAATACTCTTCACGTAAGGTGGATGTTGGGCGAGGAAGTTTGATTGATATTTTGGAAATATCATGTAATGCTGTGAAGAATAATAAGCCAGAAGTTATTCAACATCTCATCCCTCAAATTGATTCTTTGACACGACACTTTAAGACATTTGAGTTGGCGGAGAGTTGGAATGTCTCTACGTCTGAGGGTTATGCGTATAGTTCCCCTTGTACACAATTATCTACACACTATAACGGATTTCATGTGTGTTTTCTTCGACCAGCGATGACGCCCGATGAACTCAGTAATAAATATGGGAACTTGACACAGATAGTTGCAAAGTGGTTGTTCCTAAATTCAAATATATTAGACTTCACGAGGAGTGTATATATCAATGTGTGCCGTGATAAACCTGATAAGAACAAAAGATTTTCATATAGTTATGGGCATTACTATATAAATGTAACAGAGGATGAACTGACGGAAGAAACTCTGATAGCTCTATTCAAGTTATATTTATTAAAATAGCTCCATGTGGTTTTGAAAAGCATCTTTGTCTATTAATTAATGTATAATTTTGATAGTAGTAGAATAAGTTTCTTTTTACTCGATTGGGCTCCCTTTGTTGAATAGTATGTTATCCATGTGCCTGAGAGAGTCGCTGTCAGGTGTTATTCAATGCAGAAAAAGTGCAAAAAGAATGTACTGACTTTGTGGTTGTTTTTATTACAATAAACTAAACAAAAGCATATCTTTAACGTCTTTTTTTGTCATGTGATATTGTAGAATGGACGTTCAAATTTGCTGTCACTGCTGTCATTCTTTGTGGAGAGGTAATAGTTTGTTACACAGTGAGTTCTCTTTAAATGTTAAAATGACAGCAACTTGAAAATAAAAAAACTATGATACCGATGAGTAATAAATGGCTTCTAAGGCAAGTGGGATTTAGCCTATTTATTAATGAAAATGTTTTTAGTTTGTTCTCTTGTCATTTTGAAGATAAATAAATATCTTTGTCCAATAATGTCCTGAAAGTTTAATCAACATACAATATGATTATTTTTTTGCTGTTAATATTTTTACTTTTTCTTGATAGTTCTTGGTGTTTGGCTATTGATGAATCAGGGGAAGGATAAACAAAAACAAGACGTAAGTGGTATAGAGGTGACTTCTGTACGTAATTATCAATTCTCTTGCTGGTTGTTATTTCGTTTTTTGATACTTGTTTTTATAACAATTTTGTTGTTAATAATCATGTATGTCATCTATGAATAGGACGATATAGCTGGCTCCTTTTCATGGCTTATCTTTTATGTGAAGGTTGGGTGGTTTATTTCAATACCGATTGCTATTGTTTATATCAGTTCTGTTGTACAGTCAGTTTGGTATCGTAATTATGTGAACAATATCTTTCTTGGACTCTATTGCTTTAATATCTTACAGATGTTGTGTATTGCAGTATTTGCTGTTGTTCCACCAAAAGAGTGTACCCCTGAGGAAATGGAGGCGTCCTACAAGGCTAATCAGCAGAATATAGAGAGACTTATTAAGGTTACAAGAAGTTGGTTACCAGATAGTACAGGCTTCTCTGTAGAATATTCGAAGCATGGAAAACTGACGGACTGGGGAGTCTCTTCAAAGCAAGAAGTCAATTTCAAGGCGTTGAGATTGGGTCCCAAAAGGAACAAGAGAAAGAGTTGCGAAAGATAGGGTTAAGTTTAGAGCGGCTTGATTCAGTTCGTTTAGCCTTGCAGAAGATGGGCTATCGAGGCTTGACTATCAATAGAGATGGTCCAATAAGTGACTATACAGAAATCGTTTATGGGAAGACAGGAAATAAAGAATTTAATTATAGAATCTATGATAAACCGCTTACAGACTCGCTTGTGTATAAGTTAAATCGGTGTTATGACCTGATAGTCTACAATCGATATGTGGTATTTAGTTGTGTAGAGGATTTTGATTATGATAGCCCTTTCCCTGGTAAATATGCCTATCTACAAAAACATACATTGTCAAAGTAGTGGGGTGTAAAGGTGCGTACATGGTTTATAGTGCGTTGTTACTTATAGAAAAGGCCCTCATCCTTTTACAAAAGCTATAGCTCTGTAGATGGATGAAGGCTTTTTTAACTCCTTAGAACTTGTAAGTCACAGTAGCTTTTATGCTGCGTGGAGCACCTGGGAAGGAACGGAGTTTGTCGTAACCTCCTACCCAATAAACTTTGTTCATAGCGTTGTCGAGATTTAGCTGAACCTGTAAGTTACGAAGTCGATAATACAGTGCTGCATTGAGGAGTCCATAACCAGGATAGACAATGGTATTCTCACGTCTTCCAACCTGTCCGTAACGTTTTGTTACAGCATTGAAACCCAGACCGAAACCAAAGTTGCGTAGCGCACCTGTCTGAATGATATACTTTGACCAAATGTTGAAAGAGTTACGTGGTGTGTTAGGACGCTGCATTCCAAAGTCTTTCTCTGAGTTGGTTGCAGTCTTTGTGATAGCAGCATGGGTGTAGGCATAGTTAGCAACGATACTCCAATTAGGAAGAATAAAACCTGCTACATCTAATTCAATACCCTTTGAAGTTTCTTCTCCCACTTGTTCTAATAACTCTGGATTATTTGCATCGTTGGCATTATAGAGTGTATTGCGTTTCTGAAGATGGAAGAAAGAAAGGGTAGTACTGAGTCGTTTGTCAAACCATTCGCCTTTCAAGCCCGCCTCCAACAGCTGGCTGTATTCTGGATCAAATGGTCCACCTGTGTTAGGGTTACCCTGTACGGATGCACTCTGTGGTTCAAAGCCTTTTACCCATGTACCATACACATTCAGATTCTTGTTGATAGCAACGACAGCACCAAGGCGTGGAATGAACGCATGTTGAGTAGTTCGGCTTTCCTTATTAGTCTTATAATTTAGTACATCGGTGAATATCTCCTGACGAATACCCAAGAGAAGCTTCACTGGTCCTACTTCCATCTGCTCTTGAAGGTAGATACCATGAGAATACTGCAGGTAAGGAGAGAGTGCTGTTGAGACAAAGATATACTTCGAATAGTCACGCTCAATGTTGTTATTATTACTTGTCAAGTCATAGTAAGGCACATTCGTTCGTGGATTACCATCCTTGTCAAGTACGTACTTAGCAATGTTGGCAGGCTTGAAAGCCGTTGTTGTCGTACCATCTTTCAATAGATAGCCTCCAGCAGTCATTGCTGATGAGCCTGCTTGTTGTGCCATTTGGAAATAGTCATAACCTAAAAGGATACGATGATTGACTGGTCCCGTGCTTACGTTATAGTTAAAATAGGTGTTGAAACTATTGTTGCGGAAGTGACGCTGGCGTACAAGGCACTGCATAAGAATGCGTGACGGACTTTGTGTACCATCGGCTAACTTCACATACGCATTAGCCTGATTGTGCTCACGGAGGTCTTCATCATAGGAAGAGTTCAGATAGGTAGCATTGAAAGAGAGGTTATCCGTGAACTTATGGGTTACACCAAGCGTGATATTCACGAGGTTCTCCTTTAGATAATCATTTGTTGCAGAGAGCGAACGACTAATTGGTACTGAATTGAGGTCACCATCTCCAAAGATAGGCTGACCACGGTCAACTTTACCATCGGTGCGCTGATAAACTATGTCAACGTTAAAGCGTGTCCTTTGTGTTGGGAGGAATGAGAAAGATGGTGCAACTATATAGTTTGTATTTTCTTGTAGGTCACGATAGGAATCTGTATGTTCGTAACCGATATTAAGACGATAGAGCAGGGTGTGTTTTTTGTCTAACGGTCCTGTAAAGTCTCCGTAGGTGTTCAGTGTGTTGAAGCTGCCAACGGTTGTTGATACTGTATTACGTTGATAAGGCAGTGGTTTCTTTGTTACACGATTAATGACACCACCTGGTGCAGCATTGCCAAAAAGGGCAGAAGCCGGACCTTTGATTACTTCAACACGCTCGATATTTGCCAATGACTGCTGTTTCCAAAGACTTGTCTGTGCTCGCATACCATTGACAAGGTTACCAGAATTACGGTTACCAGTAGTGCGGAAACCACGAATAGAAAAGTCATTGTAGAAGGTGTATTGATTCACACCGCTGATATTCTTTACAACTTCATTAACAGTAGTTGCTCCTTGGTCGCGAACTAACTCCTTTGTTACGTAACCGATAGACTGTGGAATGTCTTTCAAAGGTGTCTCTGTCTTGTACCGATGAAAGAGTTGGTATTCTTGTATGAACGTTCGTTACGTCCAATTACTTCTACCGTCTGCAACACTTGGTCGTGCAGATAGGGTGTTGAGAACAATGTGTCTTGTGTAAGGCTGTCTGTTGAAACTTTACCCATAGTGTTCTCTTGTGCATTTATTGGCAGGGCTGCTGAATATAATAAGGTGCCTGTCAATAAAAGATAAGAGTGTAATCTTTTATTCATGTTTATAAATGTATAAATCCTGAAAATATAATATTTGAATGCAAAAGTATAGATAAAATTAGAATGCTACAATACCTAACAATGGGTAAATTGCTTCTTCTTAAAGTAATAGAAGTATGTCGAAAAAAGAAGTTGCAATAAAGGATAGGAGTATGGATTACGTACCTATCTATTACTGCAACTTCTTTTGTATATCTTAAAACTGCGCCTTAGTTATTGTTGTTTTATATTACAGCGCTCAATAGCCTTATTCTTTCAAGAGGTCAGGCCGTAGGCGTTTGGTACGTTCCATTGCCTGATTAAATTCCCATTGTCTAATCTTTGCCTCGTTTCCACTGAGTAGAATCTCAGGAACATCCCAACCATTATAGCTACGAGGGCGAGTGTAGATAGGTGCTGAGAGTATATCATCCATAAAACAGTCGGAGAGTGCACTCTGTTCATCACTAATAACACCTGGAACCAGACGTACAACAGCATCAGCAATGATGGCTGCTGGTAGTTCGCCACCTGTTAAAACAAAGTCGCCAACAGATATTTCACGTGTAATAAGATGGTCGCGTACACGTTGGTCAACACCTTTATAATGTCCTGCAAGAATAATGAAGTTACCTCCCAATGAGAGGTCATTAGCTATTTTCTGATTGAATTGTTCACCATCTGGTGACGTGAAGATAACTTCATCATAGTCACGTTCTTCCTTCAAAGCAGCGATACAACGATCGATTGGCTCAATTTGCATGACCATACCAGCCTGTCCACCAAAAGGATAGTCGTCGACACGACGCCATTTATCCTTTGTGTAGTCACGAAGATTATGTAGACGAATCTCTGCTAATCCTTTCTTTTCAGCTCTGGCAAGGATACTCTCATGTACAAATCCTTCCAGCATCTCTGGTAATACGGTGATGATATCTATTCTCATATAGGCACAAAGTTAACTAATCTTTTGCTATTACGTTGATAGTTTAAGAATTTTTTGTAACTTTGCTGACGTTTCTAAATATATAAACTAAGAACAGTTATGAAAAGATTCTTTTCCCTCGCTATCTGTTTGATAGCAGCTTTTGGTTGTGCAAGTGCACAAAACGTTCAGCTACATTATGACTTGGGTCATAGTCTTTGCAAGGACCTTAATTCACGTACGTCAGTAACAACGACGGTTGAAATGTTCAAACCTGACAAATGGGGTTCTACCTTCATGTTTACTGATATCGATTACAAAAGCGATGGTGTAATGGGTGCTTATTGGGAGATTTCACGTGAGTTTAATCTTACGAAGAATAAGCAGTGGGCTGCACATATTGAGTATAATGGTGGTTTAGGTTCTGGTAAGACCTTAGACAGCTATTATGGTAATCGTTATCAGCATGCTGTTCTTTTGGGTGGTGCATGGAACTGGGCATCAAAAGACTTTTCAAAGACGTTTAGTCTTCAGTTAATGTATAAGTATCAGTTTAAGAATGGTCACACTGGTGCACATCCTTTCAGTGGTTTTCAGCTGACAGAGGTGTGGGGTACAACCTTCGCTAAGGGTCTTTGTACATTCTCTGGATTCTGTGATCTTTGGTATGATCCAAATGTTAATGGTAAAATGATTCTTCTCTCTGAGCCTCAGTTCTGGTTTAATCTCAATACGCTAAAGGGAATGAAAGATGTAAATCTCTCTTTGGGTACTGAGGTTGAGATTAGCAATAACTTCGTTTGGAATGACAAAGGTCAGAATAATCGTTTCTACGCTATCCCTACAGTGGCAGCAAAATGGACATTCTAAGCAGATAAATAGAACTTAATTATTTTAAGATAAGAAAAGGAGGCGATATGTATATCGTCTCCTTTTGCTATGTTTAGTAAAATCTGATGTTGTTAGAATAGACTTCCTTCTGTTGGTTGTGAAGATGTTTCTGGTGCTGTAACCTGTGCAAGCGAGCTATGAATTCATCTTCAGAGATAATAGGAATGGAAAGTTCCTTTGCTTTCTGATTCTTTCCAGAAGTACTTTCTACGTCATTATTAATAAGATAATTCGTTGATTTAGAAACAGAACCAGTTACCTTACCACCTTGACTTTCTATGTATGCTTTCAGTTCGTTACGATTCTTATAATGATGAACATCACCTGTAACGACGAAGGTTAATCCCTGGCAACTATTACCAGTTGGTGCTGATGAAGGTTGACTAACGTTAAGTTCGACCAATAGATGTTGTAGCATTGATTGATTATCATTATCTTTCATCCAGCGTACAAAACTTGCACTCTTCTCTGGCCCAATACCAGCAATGGTTGAGAATACATCTTCTGCAGCACTTTCTGTAGCCGTTTTAATAAGTTCCTCCAATGGATATGCTGATAAAAGGCGATTACAAACATCCTGTCCAACAAGGGGAATGTTTAAAGCAAAGAGCAGACGACGAGCTTCAACATTACGCGCTTTTTCAATAGCAGCCAATAACTTAGTGACACTCTTATTTCCGAAACCTTCCATTGTACGCAGTTCTGTGGCATGTTCTGTAAGATGGAAAAGGTCGGCATATTCACGAACCCATCCAAGGTTAATAAATTTCTGTACGGTCTGCTCGGAAAGTCCGTCAATGTTTACACCTTCTTTTGATACAAATCTACCAAACTTCTTCAGCTGTTTAGCTGGACAATGTGTATTGGTACAGTGTAGTGTGCGTGTTCCACTAACCTCGCTTTCGCTAACTTCTGTAGCAGAATGGCATACTGGGCAAGTCTCAGGAATATGGAAAGTACCAACGCTTTCAATAACGTTAATAACCTTTGGAATAATCTTATTTGCCTTTATAACAGCTATCTTTGTTCCCTTATCACCAATCCCTAATCGTTCACATTCGGAGATATTACAAAGGGAAGCACGTTTAACGGTTGTTCCTTCTAAGTCTACAGGACGAAAAACGGCAACAGGCGAAATGGTTGAAGCAGCACATGACCATTCTATATAGTCTAATTCTGTTTCAGCACTCTCATCTTGCCATTTAAAGCATAGCCTGCACGTGTGGCATGATGACCAGTGACAGAACCTGTTGCAGCATAAATGGTGTCGTCGTATGAGATTACCAAGCCGTCAACAGGGTAGGGAAATGGTGATGAACTTACGCCAGTAACTCTTTCTGTCCAATGATGAATGACCGCTTCTATATTGTCAATGGTAGGCTGTTCGATAACCTCTCTGTCTATAACCTTGAATCCTTGTTGTTCAAGCCACTCCATTCTTTTTCCCCAAGAAGTTATTTCTTCCTCTGTATAAACGAGTGTAAAAGGAATCCAACGCAGGTGACGGGCTTTCACCTCATTGATGTCTTTCAGTGTGAGTGAGCCTGATGCGAGGTTGCGAGGGTTAGCATATTCTTCCTCTGCTTCCATGTTAAACTGTTCAAAGTCAGGATAACTGATGACAGCTTCACCACGAATAACAAGATGTCCCTTATAGGGAATGGTTTGCAAGATACCATCAATAGCCGTAGAAAGATGAGTAATATTGGTACCAATATGTCCATTACCACGTGTGACAACCTTTGTCAGTTTACCATTATCGTATGTAACAACAAGTGTCAATCCATCCAACTTCCATGAGAGCCATATAGGTCTATTCTCTGCCCATTTAGCAAGGTCTTCTACCTTCTTAGTTTTTGCCAAGGATAGTGCAGGGAACTCATGTACTTCTTTTTTACCGGCAACATTATCGGCAGATACATTTTGTGTTGGAGAATCGGGGAGTATAAGACCTGTTTCTTCTTCTAACTTTTTTAGCTTATCAAAGGCTGCATCCCATTCATAGTCTGTCATAAGTTCGTCACGACCATTGTAATAAGCGTCGGATGCAGCATTAAGTTGATTAACAAGTGATTGTATCTCTTTGTTCATTGTTTTGTTTGTTGATAGACGATGGTAAATCGTATTAAATGATTAAAAGTAGAAATAGGTAAAGACAAACTTCTTACTATTATTTCCAAAGCTGTTTGATGAGTGCCGCATCAGCCTCAGTCCAATCGAGTTTTGAGAATTCTTCTGGTTTCAACCAGCAGGAGTCAATATGTTCGAGAAGCTTAAAATCATTGTCATGTGCCATACAGTCATAGGCAGTAAGGCTGATTGAAAAGTCGGGATAGTCATATTCAACACTCCCAAGTTTTGCTCCGACATAGATGTTCCAGTCCATTTCCTCAAGTATTTCACGACGCAAAGCCTCGTAATCACTTTCTCCTTCATTGACTTTACCACCTGGAAACTCCCAATGTTCAGCAATGTAATTAGGACCTTTACGCAATCGCTGTGTACATAGAATCTTATCACCATCATGAATAACAGCGCAGACAACGTTGAGATGTTTCTTTTCCATAATTTTATCTATCGTTCGGTTATTTTCGACCTCTTACTTCTTGCTTTATTTGCAAATATACTACAATTTGCCAAATAAGTCTATCTTTCTTAGAATTAATTTCAATTCTTTATAGGCAACTCATATCTTTTGCGTATCTTTTGTACACTAATAAAATATTAGAAATTATAATCATTTATGTCTACACTAACAATTGCGATTATTGTAGTCTTCGTGCTGGGCTATGCGCTCATTGCAATGGAGAGCCTTACTAAGGTTAACAAGGCAGCAGTTGCCTTATTGATGTTTGTTTTCTGCTGGACACTTTACATGTTTGATCCAGCACCGTTTGTACAGCTGATGCACCCAGACTTTACGGGAACAGGTGATAAGGTTGTGTCGTTTGTAAATACTTTGATAACGGAGCATTTAGGCGATACAGCTACCACACTCTTCTTCCTTATGGGAGCTATGACGATTGTGGAAATCGTTGATCAGAACGGTGGTTTTAACTGGGTAAAGAATGTAATGCAGTCTAAGACAAAGCGTAGTCTGTTGTGGAAGATTGCCTTTATGACTTTCTTCCTTTCTGCTATCCTTGATAACCTAACGACAAGTATTGTGATGGTTATGATTTTGCGTAAGCTTGTACAGGATAAGCACGACCGAATGATTTATGCTTCGTTAGTTATTATTGCTGCTAATTCAGGTGGAGCTTTCTCTCCAATTGGTGACGTAACTACGATTATGTTGTGGAATGCAGGTATGATAACTGCAGGTGGTGTACTCAGTGAGATATTTATTCCTTCATTAGTTTCAATGTTGATACCAGCATTCTTGCTTCAGATGCTTTTGAAAGGTAATATCCAGTATGATGATATGTCAAGTGATATGTCGGGTGATCGAGAAGTCTTGGAGTTTAATGGGTTCCAGCGTAAGATTGTCTTTGCTATCGGTGTAGGTGGTCTTTGCTCTGTTCCTTTGTTCCACTTCTTTACTGATTTACCTCCTTTTGCTGGTATTTTGCTCGTATTGGGTATTTTATGGACTGTGACAGAGGTATTCTATCGTAATCTTCATAAGAAAAGAGGTGATGAGATTCAATTCTCAAAGCGTGTAAGCAGTTTGCTGAGTCGTATCGATATGTCTACTATCCTTTTCTTCCTTGGTATCTTGATGGCTGTGGCTTGTTTGGAGGAAGTAGGTGTGTTGAAGGAGTTAGGTAGTGGTCTGAACACAACCTTCAATGGCAATCATTATGCTGTGACTGGTATTATCGGTGTACTTTCAGCTATTGTTGACAACGTTCCACTCGTAGCTGGTAGTATGGGTATGTATCCTATCGGAATAGAGCCAGATATGGCAGTGGATGGTATCTTCTGGCAGTTGCTTGCTTATTGTGCTGGTGTAGGTGGTTCAATGCTCATCGTAGGTTCTGCCGCAGGTGTTGTTGTTATGGGACTTGAGAAGATTACCTTTGGCTGGTATATGAAGCGCATTACGTGGATAGCTTTCTTAGGCTATCTCTGCGGTATTCTCTCTTATTGGGTTATCCGTTCGTTTATCTTTAAGACACCGTTGTAAACGACCGTGTTATCTTTCAAGGAGTATTAGATGTTACATTATATGTAAAGCGGGTGGGTTCCTCTACAGTTGGGAAACACCCGCTTTACTTGTTTTATATCCATACCTCTTGTGGTTATCACATTATTTATGAGCCTAATTATCTGCCTTATATAGGAAGCTTTTCATGTCTTAGAAACTATCAAGTATTTCCATTGGCAGCATGAGTAAGATTGAAGAATATGAAGAAAAACAACTACGCAAATACCCAATATAGTTTTATTTTAGTTTGCTGTCATATTTAACATTTCGTGTAAGCTGTTGTAGACTAATGTGTTATACGGCGATGATAGCTGACAGGAATGACAGCAAATTTGGTTTTCAATAAATTAGCTAACGATTGCGAACTCCTCAGCTGTACAAGAACATTACCAAAAAAGTTTATGTTTCCCCTTTCAGTCTCACTTTCTGACAGGATTAAACTTATCTGTCCTATGGAATAAGCTATAAGTTAATCCGTATGTTCAGTATTGTTCTCTATGAGAGATGAATTCCCCAACAGAAATGTAGCAAGACAGCTTTAATGCAAGTGAGGATAATTGCTTGCTAACAAGACCCCAAAATGTTCATGGAAAAGAGTGGACGCTAACACCATGGCGACTCATAGTTATTTTATTTAGAATGGCGCGTGAATGGCTGTGGAGCATGTAGTATATTAGGATATTATATACGGGTTAATTCTCACTCAACGGGCGCAAAGGTAAGAAGATAAAATGGAATGGGCAAGGAAAAGATGAAAAAATAAAGCCTCACCCCCAACCCCTCTCCGGATGGAGAGGGGAGTAAATAGTACTGTTTGCAGGGGATGAGAAAAGGATTTGCTAAGAAAGTGTAGGGTTGTCTAATTAGCAAATTTAATCTTGTGTGCATCATATCCTACAAGGATAGGACCTTGAATCAGCTTACCTTCAGGGCTATAATAGAACACTCTGCTTGGTTCTGAATACTTAGGAGTGTCAATAACGTAGATGTAGCCTTTACTGTCTACGCTAACCTGTGATGGGGAAATAAGACCTTCTAGGTTTAATTCTTTCTGCTCCTTTGTGGCAATATCATAAGTAAAAGCTTTGTTTACCACAAAACGTTTAAGTGTGTAGTCGTATTGGGTAGAGAAGCAGATCAATCTGTTCTTTGTCTTGTCATAACCAAAGATATTGGCTTTGCATAGTGTTGTGACTTGGTCAGTCTTGGCATCAATGACTTGCACAGCAGCATCCTCCCCATGGAATGAAGAGGCGAAGTAAACCTTATCATCAACAGAATAGCTTTGGTCGTAAGGATTCAAAGCAACTTGGAGTTCCTTTATCTTCTTAAAGGTATTGAGGTCGACTACTGATACTGACTTTCCTGTTCCATCATAGTTATAGTCACTCATATTGACATAAAGCTTGCCATTAGCCACAGATAGAGCCTCTGGATGTGAGCCAACGATAACTGAATCGATAATGGTCTTCTTATAGTCATTGGGATTTACTTTATATACTTTACCCGTATAAGCAGAGAAATAGACGTACTTACCATCTGTAGCCAAGAATCTTGGTTGTGTGTTATGGAGTTTCACTCTGTGCTCTAATTTCCCTAAGCTGTTAAGAATTTCAAGCTTTGACGAACTAGTACTTGTAACGATAATTTTGTTACCAACGATGATAAGGTCTTGTGCATCGCCAATCCCTGTACCATTCTGTGCCTGATATGCGTCATAATAAAGGAATGGTGCATTAGGACGATTCCCCGTATTATAGTCAAGCAGACCTACGGTGCCGTCATTCTTCATGTAATTACCAGCACAAGGAATGTAGGTGTTAGTACTTGACAGGCTTGGCTGGACACCATCATCATTGCCATTGTCATCACTACAAGCAGTGAATGTGAGCGCAGACATGAGGATAATGCCTAACGCAAGTAGATTCTTTTTCATTGTCTTCATTGTTTTGTTTATAATTGGTTTTACTTAATCGTTCTTTACTTAAAGTTCCCAGCTTACAGACAGTCGCCAGTTGGTGCCTGGCATTGGATAGAAGCGAACAACCTCATAATTCTTGTTGCCAAGATTGCGGACATCAAACAGTACTCGTAATTGCTGCTTATTGATGTTGAACTCCCGAGAGAGCGTGATGCTATGGTCGGTAAAGGCTGACATACGGTTATGTGGAATGTTATATCCTAAGGTATATCGTTCTCCCATAAGGAGGACATTGTATCCGAAATCTAGCCAAGGGGAGTGTATCAATATGTTTGCAGAGCCTGAATGGTGAGGTGTATAAGCTATTTGGTCTCCATAGGACAGCTCCGAAGAATCAGTCCTATCGGTTGCACTTAGGTAACTATAGCTGCCTGTCGCGCTCACGGTCCAATCATTACCCCATCTCTTCTCAATGTTTGCTGATACATCCAGCCTAATTGGCGCACCTTCCCAGCGTTCAACATCTGCCAATAGAACATCTTTGGTACCGCAATAATCTTATCGGTGACGTTGCCGAAATACCCATCAGCAGTCAAGGAAAGCTGGAGTGTACGATTAAAGGTGTGCGAGTAAGTGGCACCAAGGTTCCACATGCGTGACTTCTCTGGGTTCAGATGGCGGTTACCAATACCCGTATAATAAAGTTCATTGAGTGTTGGAGTACGGAAAATGTCCTTATATCCAAAGCGGAGGCGGAAGTCCTGCAGACAACGCCACTGCATACTGAAGGCAGGCGATAGTCTGTGAAATCCGTTCGAAGCATTCCCTTGCTTTACACGTTCGTAGATATTCGTTGCAAGGAGAGATACATTGATACTGAAAGAGCCTGTCTGATAGTTAGCTGCTAAGGCTGTCCACAGTGAGTTGCGAGTAGGGTTAGCAGCTTTCGGAAGCGTCATGGATAGATGGTTATGCGCATAATCCTGTGCGAAAGAAAGGTTTAGTCCCTGCAACGGATTTGTCCACAGCGTCGCTGTAAGGTAAGTCTCGTTCTGTCGATAGGTATCTTCTTTATATCCACTGGCAGGTATATCCGAATAGCGTGACCAAGCGTAATTCCATTAGCAGCCGCTTTCATCTTGATGCGATTGCTAAATCGGTTCTCATAGAGCATTTGCGCAAAGACATTCTTATCTTTCAGACGCTCTGCCGAATACGTGTTGTCATAGATGACAGCCCCTGGCAATCCTCTGTTTGACGTGAATCCGTAAGCCTTCCACTGCAATGTCTGCTTATCCGTTAGCTGATAGCTCATATTCAGTTCGCCTCGCCACGTCTTTATGTCACTATTGTTTCTACGCTCATGGATGGTCTTGATACCATTCTTTAGCGTGAACCAGTAAACTCCGTCAGCCCTTTCGTAGCTTGTGTATGCGCCAATCCCCAAGCGTGAGAACTGCTGATGATAGAGTAGGGAGGGTGCAAGGAGACCATAGCTACCCGTGTGCAGTGTTGTTGTGAGGTGTGGTTTGCGGTCGAATACGCCTTGTAACGTACTGATATTGATGAGTCCTGCCGAGGTATACGCCTTTGCACTCTGATAGATATTGTCCTCTTGTCCAATTTGCAAACTAACGAGTGAGAGGTTGTCAAGCGTGAAGCGAGAGAGGTCTACCTGTCCACTCTGGCAGTCGCCCACCTGTACTCCGTCATACGTAACACCCGTGTGTCCAGCCCCTAAGCCTCGAATATTGACAGTCTTCATACCGCCTACACCGCCATAGTCCTTCACCTGTACACCCGCAAATCGTTTCAGCGCATCGCCCATATCGTGTATGCCGAGACGCTCCATATCCGTGTGTGACAATGTCTGTATCGGTGTACTTGCCAATACATTCCCAGGAATGCGGAAGCCTTGACCACCACCTCCTCTATCGTCTGTGTGGAATCATTGGTTACGATTTGTGCTGTCATACTCAAAGGGCATAACAACAGAAAGAAAGAAGCCAGTTGCCTCATCTTCTTATAATGTATCATAATGGTTCTATGCAGTGCCCTTCCTCGAGGGATGCAATGACTTGCAATGGCAGGTCTTCTGACTTGTTATCCAAAAGAAGGTAAACGCCTTCCCAATCATTTGTTATCAGTGGCTTATGTTTACCTGTGACAGACAACTTACAGCTGCGGGACAGTAGCGGAATCTCACCGCTTTCCCTTTTTAATCATGCTTATAATGAACCTATTGCGCCTACAAAGATACGATAAAGGGAGGAGATTAACAAATAAAGGTATGCTTTTCTGTCTATCGTCTCACTGGAATGTTGTCACAGTGAGAGGATAGAATGTAACACTATAGGTAAACCTATCCTTTCATAGAAAAGGCTCTTTTGAACCGATAAAAGCTGTCCTATCTCAAAGTCCAACCTCAATCAAGGTGTTTTTGAAGGTGCTTCATCTTATGGCCACCCCATTGATTATCACCCATATATACGAATCCTACATGGTGATAAAGACGTTCTGCTTGTGGATTTCCTGTGTCAACAAGTAAGCCAGTAGGGAGGTTCATCTTTCTACCTTTCTCAATTGTAGCTTCAAGTAGCTGCTTAGCCAGCCCTCGTCCACGGAAAGAATTGTCAACACAAAGTGAGTCAATATATAGTTCACCAGCTGTAGTCTCGTCATCCATATCAGAAAAGTCACGACCGAAAGCCTCCAAAGCTGCATCAATGAAAGCCTTTCTTAGTTCTCTAAGTTTGGCCCCATCGTAGCTGACACAGATACCGACAATCTTGTTTGTTTCTGTTATTGCTACAAGTGTATTAAGATAGGAATATTGCGAGTCTTCACGTTCCACTAATCTTGTCATTAGCAGATGAAAGTCCTCTAAGGTGTGGTTAGGACCTGCAAACCACTGACAACACTCGTGGTTCATCGCCTCCATAATCAAGCGGGCTATCACTGTAGCCTGCTTCTTTTGTGCATCTTCAATCTTAATCATGATGCGAAGATACGAAAACTATTTGAGATAGTGTGTTTCTCTTGGATGATTTCTTTATCGTATCGACTTGAATAATCTCCCCACTTCCTTCAAGCTGTGAAGGAAGTGGGGTAGATGATATTACATACCTAAGTCTTTCATTGCCTTCTGTGCAGCCTCACCAGACTTGCCCTGCATCTTTTCTGCAGCTTCCTTGGCAGCCTTCTTAGCAGCTTCTACCTGCTCAGGTGATGCTGATTGCATAGCTTCCTTAGCCTTTGACATGCCTTCAGTAATAGCCTTTGGGTCAGCCTTTGATGCAGCGTCGATAGCAGCACCTACTGCGTTAGCGGCAGCTTCATTACCAGAAGACTTCAATGCAGCCTTAATATTCTCAGAGTTACTCTGCATCCACTGCTGAAGTTTTGCAACATAAGCCTGTGCCTCTTTTGGATCTTTCTGTGCCAATTCTGCCATTTTGGTCTGTGCTGCTGTAAGCAATGCAGCTACACCCTTATCGTCCTTAGCCTTTACTTTCTCGTTGAGTTGCTCGATGAGCTGATCAGCTGAGGCTGGAGCTGCTGCTGTTGTTGCTGAATCAGTTGCAACTGACTCTGTTGTGTCTGAGTCTGCATTAGCCTTTGGCGCATTAGTCTTACCGTTGTTACAACTTGCGAGGGTCATTGCTGCTACAGCAATAGCCATAATAAATACTTTCTTCATAATCTTTTTAAGCTTTAGTGAATAAAAAATTTAACTACTATATTTGCCAAAGATAGGTATAATTTTGTTTAGTTGGTTTATTTTTAGCATGTTTTAACTATAAAAGAGTATGGTTGAATGATTTGGGTTTAAGCAAGCAATTGTTATTTGTTAATGGTCGTATTCATATATGCTAATGGTATTTTGTTTTCTTGTTGACAACATAGCGTCTTGTATTAAGCGTTCAACACTATTGGTGTTAAGCCTTCGCACCAATGGTGCGGGGCATGCGCACCACATGTGCTGGGCATCAACACGATACTAAAAGAGGGCAGTGGGAGGTGTGGTAATCGATAGATAGATACATATTAGAATGTTTTCTGTAAGCGTCTATGATAAGTGTCTTCTGATTGTTAAATCGGGTTTAATCATGTGGAAAGGCTTGGAGGAACAAATGAAACCAACTCAGGCTAAGTCCAGATTGTTTTATTATAAAGATAAAAGAGCAGTATATTCCTTTTGCATCATAGGTGTACTCTGTGTCAATAGCCTCTGTAGATGATGCACACCATTATGTTTTTTATGCTGTTTAGGTCTTATGGAAATGTTTATTATCCATGTAATGAGATTAAAACTTCGGCTACAATCACTTATTCTACTTGTGTTTTGGGCCAGTTGACAAGGTAGAGATGTTCAGTAGCACGAGTGAAAGCGGTGTAAAGCCAATGGATATAGTCGGGTGTGAGCATCTCATCTGTCATATATCCTTGGTCAAGATAGATGTGTGCCCACTGTCCGCCTTGTGCTTTGTGACAGGTGATAGCATAACCGAACTTTACCTGTAGGGCGTTATAATACTCGTCTTCGCGCACCTTTTTCATGCGGTCTGCCTTTAGAGGGATGTCTTCATAATCCTCCAACACATGTTGGAAGAGTTGTTCGTTCTGCTCTTGAGTCAAGGCGGGGGCTTCTGTCATCAGTGCATCAAGGATAACTGTCATCTCCTCTTCAGCGTTATTATAGTCGGGAAACTCCAGTGATACATCGGCAAAGCGGAACCCATAGAACTCGCGGACATTGCGAACACGACGCACAACAGCGCGGTCGCCGTTGGCAATGAAGGTTAGTACGGTTTTTTCTATCTCCTTTCCACCTCCTGAAGGGAGTTGCGTAACCTGTCTTGTCGCTTGTGTAGTAAGGCTGTTTACATTATTTGTAGCATTGTTGAGGCTACCATTGAGGGAAGGTGATGGGGGTGGGCTGTTCTTATACTTATTCTTCACGACCATCAACATGTCGCCTGTTGTCAGTTCTTCCTCACGTCCAAGAACCATGTTTCGAATGCCTTGATTGAAGACATTAGCACGTTTGTTGGAGCGTGTGATAACCATTGTTTCATCTATTCCCACCTCTGAATAGCTGGAGGCCAGTCGTTCGATAAGTTCATCACCTGGTACAATAGAAATGTCAGCAAAGCCATTGAAACGAATCTTTGGTAGTTGCGTTACCTCATCATGGGTTATCATTTGGCGAATAACGGTGGCGTTATAGAGAATGCCTGAGTCTTGACTCTGTCGGAGAACCTCGTTTAAATCACACTCATAGACCGTCAGTCCATAAGCACGGAGAACATCTGAACGTAGCGCAGGACTCTCTTCTTCACCTACAGGAGGGAGCTGTGCCTTGTCACCAACAAGTAACATACGGCAATTATGGTCGTTGTAAACATATTGGATAAGGTCGTCAAGTAGGCAACCGCTACCGAAAGTGCTATTATTTGATGACAAACTAATCATAGATGCTTCATCAACCATAAACAAACGGTCATGGAAGAGATTGACATTTAGATTAAACTTCCCATCAAGTCCTGTAAATGCTTTTTCCCGATAGATAGAGCGATGAATCGTTGCGGCAGGCTGATTGGCATTCAGTGAGAATACTTTGCGGCACGACCAGTTGGTGCCAAGAGTGTAACCTTCTGTCGTAATTCCTGCATTGTACGCACAATCGCACCTGCTAAGGAGGTCTTACCCGTACCAGCACTACCTCTGAGAATCATTACAGCACGCTCATGACGGTCGGTCATAAAGCGTGCAAAGACTTCTACAGCATGTAGCTGGTCGGCAGTAGGAGCAAATCCGAAGTTCTGTAAAATCCTATACTTTAGTTCCTCATTTACCATCGCTTAAAGTCTTTAACTCCTTATTAATACCACTCTTTTATATTAGCTTGGCTTTCTATTACCTGTTCAATGTTATCAGGAAGTTGTGAGAAGAAGTCTATTCCAGTGATGCGTTCTACCTCGTCAACTGTATTGACGTAATCAGTCTTCTTGTGTCCTTTGGCAGATGCGTTCCTACATATAAAACCAATAGCCTTCGGTTCGTCTTTCAGTCGGAGGACAACTTTGAAGAAAGCTTCTGGCACTTGCACTTTATTCTTTCCAATCGTCTTATGCTTTCGATTGAAATAGATAGGTCCACAGACAATATAAACATCGCCATATTGCTCTGCCCATGTTCGACAAAGCTTTTCTACTGTATTCCACAAACCACTGTTCAAGGCTGGTACTTGTGGACAAATATTCGTCATTAGGAAGCTCTCTTCCATTGCTTTTTGGCTCCAATGGTTATCACCAGCAGGACACATGTGTCCACGATCGTATCCCGAACGCATATAATCATAGGTATCCACACGTGGTGCAGGTATCTCTTCGTCTGCTTGGAAGGTGATACCCTTGCGCTTAATAGGTCCGTTTGTGTGAGCTGCCGTTAGATGCCATGCTACCCAATTAGGTGTACGTGTTTCTGCGTTATACGATGTTGTATAGCCCTCACGATAGAGTATGAGAGACGGAATATTGGCTTTACCGATAGGAATTTCTAAGCCTTGTTTTACTTCAAATGTGTTTTTATGGTTCGCATTCTTCTTTCCCTTTGATGTATTAGTGTCGTCAGACCTATTGTTGTTATAGGATTCTACAAAGGGTTTGTCTAATGTTGAGAAATCTCTCTTCTGTTTCTCTCCTTTGCATGCAACTGCCAATAGGGACAGAGAAAGTATGATTGTTTTGAGGAATATATGGTTCATTTATTGTTGTTTTGAATTTAATGCTATTTATGATAGTTACGTCTCTCCCTCATTTACTCCCTTTTCTAATGAGTACAAGAGAACTTTCCGTCCCAAATCGTCGGTTAAGAATATATGGGAAGGGTAGCATCTACCTGCTGAGTTTCACACTTTGCGGTAAATTGTTTATGTTTACAAAGTTACTATTTTTCTTGTTATTTAATTGTTGCTTTTTCATTAAAGACTTCACCTAAAAGCTGTCTTTTATTTGCTTTTGGAGATTTTGCATGTGGTTAATGGCTTATTCTTTGAAAGAATGTATTTATCCTTTAAGGTGCGAAATATCTTTACATAATTAGTTGCTTTTAAGCCTTTTGAAATGTATAAAAGTGTGTTTTATGTTGCCTTTGTAACCTCCTTATATTCTGATTGTTACAAGATTGTATTTTAAAAGGTGCTTACTTGGCTTCTTAAAGGGCGTTAGTTAGACCTCAAAAGGGCGTCTTTTGAAAGTCAATTAAGGCTTAATACAAATGCTATTAAGCATGAATTGAAAATGAAGTAATGGAAAATTTATTACAAATAGTGCTTTGTCGTTGTCACTCTATTCCATTTATACCTTATTTATATATGGCTATCTTTTTTCTTAGAAAACCTAAAGAGCATGATTGTTAAGTTGCGGCTGGTCATAAGAAAATGATTATCTTTTCATCACTTTTTTACTAAAATCCTTGCAAGTATTGATTTTTAGTCTTACATTTGCAGTGTACTATTATAGTAGTACACTTTAGGTTAAAAAAATGAGAATAAAAAATGCAATCAAAGAAAACAATCTATTAAAAAGAAAAGCCTTATGATTCAAGTTAATGAACTGACTTTCAGCTATCCTAAAAGCAAGCACAACGTGTTTGAGGGGCTGAATCTACAACTCAATGAGAACCGAATTTACGGTCTCTTAGGCAAGAATGGTATGGGAAAAAGTACGCTGTTATATCTTATAGCAGGACTTCTGAAACCGAAGAAGGGTAGTGTTATCGTTGATGGTTACACCGCTTCATGCCGTTATCCAGAAATGTTAGAGGAGCTCTATATTGTACCTGAGGAGTATGACTTACCGAACATGTCACTCAGTAAGTATGCGAAGATTCACGAAGACTTCTACCCTCGATTTAGCGAGGAGGTTCTTGAAAAGTGCTTGACAGACTTTGATATGTCCGTTGATGTTGATTTTAAGCAACTCTCTATGGGACAGAAAAAGAAGGTTTATATGAGTTTTGCACTTGCTACTGGTTGTCGTCTTCTTCTGATGGATGAGCCTACTAACGGACTCGATATTCCTTCAAAGGCTCTTTTCCGTAAGGTTGTGGCAGGCAATATGGCAGAAGATTCATCGCTGATTATCTCTACCCATCAGGTGCACGACGTTGAGCAGTTGCTTGATCATATCATCATCCTTGACAATTCACAAGTGATTGTGAACGCATCAACTGAGGATATAACAAATGATTACACTTTCGGTATTCGTCAATCTAACGAGATGGACGACAACGTACTCTATGCAGAGCCATCCATTCAAGGCAACAATGTGATCGCACGACGTCAGAAAGGTGACAACGAGACTACGATCAATCTTGAATTGCTGTTCAATGCAGCAACAACAGGTAAACTTAAATAAAACGTGGAGGAAGAGAATTATGAAGAGAATATTTGCAAAAATCATTAATATCAGCCTAATCTCTGTAGCTTGCTTACTTGCTTTAAGTTCTTGCTACATCCGAAAAATTGACTACGGAAAGATGGTGACAGAGGAGGCTTCTGTTGATTCATTTGACACGATAGACATCCGTGGAGCTGGTACTGTTTATATATCACAAGGTAAGAAGTACAGCTTAAAGTTTAAAGGGGGAGGAGAAGCGACTTGATGTATTAAGTTTTGTCAATCCACAGAATAGACTGGTAATTGACATGAAAAACCTGATTCAGCATATAGGCTTTTTTGATTTGGAACCTTCAGATAAGGTAACGCAAAGCATTGATATTTATATCACTACGCCAACACTCTCAAAGCTAAGTTGGAACAATTCTGCTACTGTTATTCTTTCAGATTCTTTTAAACTTGATAAGCTCAGCATTGATGCTCCCGCTGGTGGTAATCTGAAGATAAATAAGATGAGTATCAATCAGTTGGAAGTCTCTATGGCGGATAGGGGGGCTATTGATGTTAAAAGCTTAACTGCTAAAAAGGTAATCTTTGATACCTATGGCGATATAGGCTTAGGTGTAAATTTCTATCGAACTGATACGGCAATTATCTCTGCGAAGGTTGAACCAAAGATCAATACTACGGGAACAACGCGCTTACCCTTGACCATGGTTACAGAGAAGGGAGCCATTATTAAAGATAAAACAACAAGAATAAAATAGAATCAAGGAGGACATAAATTATGACAAAGTTTGATTTAGACCGTTTCGGTAAGGTAATGAGCAGACTCTTGGTTATGTGCCAGCGCAAGATAAATGTAATCTTTATTACATTTCTTATCATATTCTTAGTTTTTGCAATGTTTACTATACCTATGTTTTCTGGAAAGACGATGGATGATATTGGTTACAAGTCACTCGTCTTTGATATCGTACGTCTTCTTAGGGGTTTTTCTCCATTTGTCTTCTTCGTGTTAGGTACATTTTTTATTCAAGACCTTGAAGGACATCAGCAACGTATCAATGAATTGATGCTACCAGCTACTAATCTTGAGAAGTTTGTTGCCCGTGTGCTATTGGTTGCAGTGATTTATCCATTAGCTATTTGTGCATCTTTTATTGTTGCAGACGGATTACAGCAGTTGATTTCAATGATTATTGCACACGGAGAAAGGATGTCTATGGTGGTAGCCTACTTTGATGCTGATACGTATGTAAGTGCAGACTCACCCCTATGGACCAAGGCTTTGTCGACACTTTCGAACTATTCAATTGCTATCTATGGAGGTTTACTCTTTCGCAAGTTAGCTTGGCTGAAGTCGATAGTTATTTATTTGTAGTGATTATTCTTTTTCTTATAGGTTTTTTCTTCTTAAAGTTGTACCTTTACGAAAATACAGACTATGAGATTGTTTTTATAGAGAATCCTTATGCTTCTCTTATCTCGATTGGAGTAAGCCTATTGATGTTCTGGTCTTCTTATAAGATTTATACACGTCTGCAGGTTATCAACAATCGATGGAGAAATATTTAACATGACGTGGATTAAATATTAAGGCTTATGAATTTCGAAAATAATAAGGCTATCTATGAGCAAATGGCTGACCGCCTTTGCGATGAGATCATAGCTGGGACCTATAAAGCTGACGACCGAATACCGTCTGTCCGGGAGTATGCCGTTATGCTGCAGGTGAATACCAACACTGCAGTGAAGGCCTATGAGCTACTCTCTCGTGAGGAGATTATCTATAACCGGCGTGGACTTGGCTACTTTGTTTCAGCTGGTGCACGTGAGCAAATTATAACTGCAAGGCGCAATAGTTTCCTTACGCAGTCTCTTCCCTCTGTCTTTCGTGAGATGAAACTATTAGGAATAACAATAGAAGATATAGAGAAAGAGTGGGAGAAAGCGCAACAATGACAGCCTCTTTCTAAATGGATAATAAGTAAGAGGGTTCTCTCTCTATCAGGATCTTGATAATAAAAGTGAGGGATGCACAGGCGGTGCATCCCTCACTTTATCAATACTTACGGATATATAGGTTTAAGATTTTGTGTTTGCTGTCATTCCTGTCATGCAGAATTAAACGTTAATAAATTGATTATAAGTCTGTTATAAGCAAATGTTAAAATGACAGTAAACTATTCCTAAACATATAATAGATATAAATATGCAAGTTCCTCATATTTCTCTTTTCTTATCTGTTATCTTGCAACAACTCGAGCAATTCCTCCTGTGTCATTGCATGAGAGATATCAGAGCCTTCAAGAAGCGAGTCTGAAAGATTACGTTTTGTCTTATGTAAGCGTAGAATCTTCTCCTCAATGGTGTGCTGACTAATCAGACGATAGACTGTTACGTCCTGTTTTTGACCGATACGATAAGCACGGTCGGTAGCCTGCTGTTCGATGGCAGGATTCCACCAAGGGTCAAGGTGAACAACATAGTTAGCACCCGTAAGATTCAGTCCCAATCCTCCAGCTTTTAGGCTAATGAGGAAGAAAGGACATTTTCCTGTTTGGAATTCTCTTACCAACTTTCACGCATGGACATTGGTGTACTTCCGTCAAGATAAAGATAAGGGAGTTTCGCTGTCTTCATAGCCTTCTTTATCTCCTCAAAGAAACTGGTAAATTGACTGAATACAAGTGCTCTGTTGTCACTTTCATTGATGCTCTCAGCCAAATCAATGAATGCAAGAACCTTACTACTTGGAAGTTTCCACTTCTTGTCAACTAATGAACAACTGCACGCCATTTGACGTAAACGAGTAATCTCAGCCATTGTACTCATCTTGTCAGCCTTGTTCTCACGGACTTTCTCTTCTATATCACGGCGCCTTATCTCATACATAGCCATCTCCTGAGAAGACAGTTCTATAGGTATTTTGATTTCGTTCTTTGCTGGTAATTCGTCAATGACCTCTGCTTTCGTTCTCCGTAATAAGAATGGAGATATTAGTCGACGGAGTTGGCTTTGACGATTCTTGTCATTCTCTCCCTCAATAGGTAGGATGTATTTCTTCTTGAATTGCTCTGCGCTACCTAACAACCCTGGATTGATAAACTGGAAAAGGTTCCACAACTCAGCTAAGTGGTTTTGAATAGGTGTACCAGTAAGAATAATCTTTCGCTGTGCTTGTAGTTGCATAGCCGCCTTTGACATCTTTGTATTTGCATTCTTGATGGTGTGTGCCTCGTCAAGACATACTACGTTCCATTCACGACCAGTGAGGTCGTCTTGCTGAATATTCAGCATCGCATAAGTAATGATAATGACATCGCCAGCCTTTGCTTCTTTAATATCCTTAGAACGATTCTCGCTCTGATTGAGTACAGTAAGATTTAAAGTGGGCGCAAAACGCTGGAGTTCATTACGCCAGTTGGGGACGACTGAGGCTGGTGCCACAATCAGCGAAGCTCCGTTTTCGCTCTGTTCAAGAAGTAGGGCGATGGTCTGAACGGTCTTTCCTAATCCCATATCATCAGCCAGACAGACACCAGCTCCCCACGCTGTCAATCTTGACATCCATTCAAATCCCTCTTCCTGATAGTCACGTAACTGTGCCTGCAAGGTCTTCGGTACAACTGGAATCTTTTTACTGCACGCTTCAATGCGCTGACTTAAGGCATCCATAGTCTCATTACGCTTTATATTCAAGGATGTATCATCTAATAAATCGCCTAACAAAGAGACTGCAGCAGGTGCTATCTGCAGATGTGAACGATTCTCGGTCGTTACTGTGTCAAGTCGTTTAAGTATGCGTGAGAGCTGGGTGCTTATCGTAATAAATTCATTATCACCGATAAGAATATACTTCTGATGAGTGCTCTGATGCATCAGTCCGAGCAGCTTTTGAAGAGAAATGACCTGCCCCTCACTAATTTCAATATCCCCTTCGACCTCAAACCAGTTATTCTTTGATTTAAAAGAAATATGAGCAGCACTACTGCTGATGCCCGGATAATACTTATCTTACTACCTTCAGCCCATTCCAATATGCAAATATCACGGTGTTCTTTACACCACTGAATGAAAGGTAGCATCGTGTAGATAGGAAGCGTTATCGAATCCGTAATACTTTGAGGCTTCCATGCTTCGCCTTCATCAAAGAACTCTGCCTCAATTAGACCCTCATTAATCGCTTTAAGATAATCTCGCTCTTTCTTCAGGTTACGAACCAATTGCACTTTCTTATGCTCCTGCTCTGCAATAGTGGTGACATTTCCCTTTCCCGGAACAAAGGAAAGACTATCAGAGATACGCACCAAGGCAGTAAGTTGGAAACTGTTGTTTGCAGTGGAAACAACACGGAGCGTTATACAAGGTTGCACATCAACACGCTGTAAATCGTCAAGCTCAGCCACCATATTGGAGTGGATTTCCCGTCTTTCCACCTACAGCTTTAATCAGCTGAATTAGCAAGGTCTCGGCTTCAGCTGGATAAATCTCTTGTGCCAGAATTTCCTTATAAGTCTTATATTCAAACTCAGAAGGGGTAAAGACAGAATAGTCTGTTTCTGAATTCTTCTTATAAAAGAAAGACGACTTCTCACCTCTTTGTAACTCTTTTACATTCGTAGAGACACTGAAAGAACCATCCGAACGTTTATCTATGATAAGGTGTGGATTGTCCTTATGAATCTTCACAGGCTGCAAGTCATAGGTGGAACCAGTGTAAATATGGTCACAATCAACAAAAAGATACAGATACTTTTCAATATAGACACTATATTCCCACGAAAAGATTCCTTCTTTAATACGCTGATCAACACTGTCTAAGCACGGAACATCCAGATTTATAAGTTCACGAACAGAAAGCTCTTTACCCACAGACCAACTACCATTTTTCAACCTACGTTTAAGAATGGGAACAACAATTCCATAACGCAACAGATATACGAGCATTGTGTCTCGAACAGTCTCTGTTGTTTGATTCCTTACTGTTTGATTCTCCGCAATTAGCGTTTCAAGTCGAAGCTGCCAAAGAGATTTTACTTCTAATCGGCTCAACAGTGATGTACCACCGAAGTCTTTCACCAAAATTGCTTCAGAAGAGCTACTCTCCATAATGCCAGTCTCCAGCTGCAAGAAAGCCCAGTTAGGTGGATTAATAGGCTTAGTTGCTTTTGTCGGAAGTATGCCAAAAGACGGATACATCGTCCAAGTAAGCCAAGATACCATCTGCATATCTGGCTCCTTGCACAATTCAAGATAAGACTCTTTTCGTATATTTGCATCAGACTTATCATAAAAATAAGCCTTCAATGGTTGTACAAGGAAGTATGTAGGCGTGTATTCTCTATCCCCATTACGCTTCATCATTGTTTCTAACTTCTTCAGAGAGGTCTCTGTGTTAGTAAAGATAGCTGCAATTGCAAAATAATAATTAGCAATAGGGTTTACGAAAAGTCCCTTAATGGGAGCTACCTTATTGTTAGCAGTCATCACCTTGGTATATAGCTTGTAGGCTAAAGTGTAATCTCCTTTATACAATGCATTAATTGCTGCTATCTGAAGTGTAAAGATATTGTTTACAGATGTTTTGAGATTAATACAGATTCTACCCGTACCTAAATAGTAATAATAAGCAAAGACTGATTCTAAATCGCTTTTTTTAGCTACACTATTGCCTATTTTTTTACGACTGAAAACAAGTCCTTTTAAATATTCCCAGTCCATTACTTTATCCTGAGCCATTGCCATACGAAGAGTTGCATTCAGAACAAAAGATAATAATTCTGTGGGCATTGATAGAAAGAAGGTCTCATATTCTCTTTCATCAATCAAGTTTAGGCAACAGTCAATGAATGAATCTAAGACTTGTGCATAGGAAGTCGATATTGCTTCCTCTGCATTTGGTGCAATATAATATATTATCAAACACACCAAAGGAGATGGTTTTTCATTATTATAAGTCTTCTTATAAAGTCTGCGAATATTCTGTAATAATAGGCTGTTTTCTTCTTTGAAAAGTTCAAAGAGAGAAGGAATCAGCATATCCTTAGTTATATACAAGACTTTTCCACCTCCGTAATAGTATAGATTCTCTTCTATCAGTAATCCATCGGTCATTAATCTTTTAAAAGCCAAATCGGAGAGAGATGGCAACATTATCTTCTCCAACAAGTTTGATAGTTTCCTTAGTTTGACCATATTTGTAAAAATAAGCCATCAGCATAAGAAGTGTGCGCTCGTTGGAATTAAGAGAAGAGAATGAAAGCATAAAAATAAAGCTTATAATTAATGATGCATCCTTGTTAAACCTTATAGGACTGGAGATTAATTAGGGTATACAAAAAACCTATGGTATCAGGAATGTACTTATATGGAAGAGTTACATTCAAGTTACCATAGGTTTGTGCTTATTACTTCGTCTGTTCGACGATAGCATTCTTAATCAAGCCCTCCAGTTCTTCTGCCAGTTCTGGATTATCCTTGATCATTGTTTTTGTAGCATCACGGCCTTGTGCGAGTTTGGTTCCATTGTAGCTAAACCAGCTACCGCTCTTCTGGATAATGCCATACTGAACACCCAAGTCAACAATCTCACCAATCTTTGAGATACCCTCACCGAAGGTAATCTCAAACTCTGCCTTACGGAAAGGAGGAGCAACCTTGTTCTTTACGATCTTCACACGAACCTGATTACCAATAACCTGATCGCCATCCTTAATAGAAGTAACACGGCGGATATCGAGACGTACAGAGCTGTAGAACTTCAGTGCGTTACCACCCGTTGTTGTCTCTGGGTTACCAAACATCACACCAATCTTCTCACGTAACTGGTTGATGAAGATGCAGCAAGTATTAGTTTTTGCGATAGTTGAGGTAAGTTTACGCAATGCCTGACTCATCAATCTTGCCTGTAAACCTACTGCAGAGTCACCCATATCACCCTCAATCTCCTTCTTTGGAGTCAAAGCTGCAACTGAGTCGACAACGAGAATGTCAATAGCGGAAGAGCGAATCAGCTGGTCGGCAATCTCTAAAGCCTGCTCACCATTGTCTGGCTGTGAAACCCAAAGATTATCAACATCTACGCCTAACTTCTCTGCATAGAAACGGTCGAAGGCGTGCTCAGCATCAATGAAGGCTGCAATACCGCCCTGCTTCTGTGCTTCTGCAATAGCGTGAATAGCCAATGTAGTCTTACCAGAACTTTCTGGACCATAAATCTCAATGATTCTACCACGTGGATAACCGCCTACGCCGAGTGCTGTGTCGAGTGCAACACTACCTGTTGGGATAACCTCTACCTGTTCTATTTGTTCGTCGCCCATACGCATGATGGACCCTTTACCAAAGTCTTTTTCTATCTTAGACATTGCAGCTTGCAAGGCTTTCAACTTGCCTTCAGCAAGATTTTGTGTATCTTCTTTTGCCATATTTTAATATAATTATTTTATTTGATAATTTAAAATCTTTGTTTTTGAATGTTCTTCTTTTGCGGTATTAATACCTATCAATGTTTTAAGTATTGCACGTAAACGGTGAGTTCGTTTAGCATAATCCTCAAAGTTTTCATTGTAAGGGTCTAGTTTTTCTTTCCACCCTTTGTATGGTGCCATGTAAAAATATGGAAGCATATCAATGAACTTATTACTTTTTTCTTCTTGGTCATTTTTATCATCTAATGTATTTAATGACGAGATAGTAGGGTATATACATGTTATATTCAATTGCTTACAATAATCTATAACAGGCTTTATCCACTTAAGGTAGTTATTTTCTATCTCTTTCAAGGAGAAATTATTATATGCAGAATCTCCTATACATTGGATAGGACGGATCTGTATGACGTCGGGGTTAATGTCCTTAAAGATATCTTTTAAATGTATTAATTCTGCTGCATTGTCAGCATTGATTGTATAATTCAACCGTATATGAAAGTTTGGGAAACTAGTCTTTATTCTTTTTAAGTTTTGGATAAGAGTAGTAAATAACTCGAATTTACCATTAACCATCAAGTTTTCGTATGTATTCTTAGTAAAGCCATGTGCCGATATAGTTAATTCTGTAAGTCCAGACGCAACTAATTCGTATAATTTCTCATATGTAAGTAAGTTCCCGTTGGTAGTTATTGTAATATGTTTCACACCATATCGTTTGCCTAACTGTACGAGTTCTAGTAGATTCTGTGAAATGGTTGGCTCTGCTCCACAGCCTATTTGTAAACGAAGTGTACGTGAAAATAAAGCTCTCGCAATGGCTTTCAAATCATCACTACTAAATCTTCCATGTAAACTTTTTACTGTTTTTTCATCGCTGAAATAGCACATCTTACAGCGAAAATTACATGATAATGCAGGATCGATATTGACACTAAGGTATCTTTGATGACAGATATGGAGAACGAGTATCCCCAAAAGTTTTATTCTGGGACTTTTTACTCGTTGATAGAAATGTAATAAACGGTATATGTTCATTGTCCATGTATGTTCATTATAAATGAATAATTTTCATTTATCTAGTGTTCTTGTTTGTTGGATATAATTAAGATAAGAAATGTGTTCTTTAAAATTTTAACTTGTTAATATATTTATAATTAGATTTGAAAAAAAATGTGGAGAGTACTAATAATGGTGCAGCCTCTCCACTTTTATAATCATAGTTCTAAATCACCACCAAACTCTTCATGCCAAGGTAAGCCCTGCTTATTGAGTACCTCCAAGAATGGATCTGGATCGAAGTCTTCCACGTTCCATACACCTGGCTTGCGCCATAGCCCCTTGAAGAACATCATTGCACCAGCCATTGCTGGTACACCAGTAGTATAGCTAACGCCCTGCATACCTGTTTCATTATAGGCATCCTGATGCTTACAGTTGTTATAGATGTAGTAAGTCTGTTCCTTACCATCCTTGACACCACGGATACGGCAGCCAATAGAAGTTTCACCATCATAGTTCTCACCGAGGTCCTGTGGGTTAGGCAACACTGCTTTCAAGAACTGCAAAGGAACGATATTAACCTTAACTGTCTTGCCAGACCCATCTGCCAATGGTGCTTCATACTCAATCTCATCAATACGACTCATACCAAGATTCTGAATACAATCAAGGTAAGTAAGGTATTGCTGACCAAGGTCATCCAGAAGCGAGCGCGTTTGATTGTTGGATAGTTCTTAACCAATGACTCCAACTCTTCGTGGTGCATCAAGTATGAGTCACGAGGACCAATGTTTGGATAGGTTATATCCTGATGTACTACCAATGGGTCAGTCTCAATCCATTCGCCATTCTCGTAGTAAAGCCCTTTCTGGGTAATCTCACGGATATTGATTTCTGGGTTGAAGTTAGTTGCAAACGCCTTGTGGTGGTTACCTGCATTACAGTCAACAATATCAAGATAATGAATCTCATCAAAGTGATGCTTTGCTGCGTATGCTGTATAAGCCTGTGATACTCCTGGGTCGAAACCACAACCGAGGATAGCTGTCAAACCAGCTTGCTCGAACTTATCCTTGTAAGCCCACTGCCAACTATACTCGAAGTGTGCCTCATCTTTTGGCTCATAGTTTGCGGTGTCAAGATAGTTGCAACCGCAAGCTAAGCAGGCATCCATGATAGTGAGGTCCTGATAGGGTAGTGCAAGATTGATAACCAGCTCAGGCTTGAATGAATTGAAGAGTGCCTTCAACTGCTCAACATCGTCTGCATCAACCTGTGCAGTCTTGATGTCAGCCTTGTAGCCCTTATCATGAATTGCCTTAACCAGTTCGTCACATTTCTCCTTACGACGGCTGGCAATCATGAACTCCGTAAACACGTCCTGATTCTGGACAATCTTAAAAGCGGCTACAGTAGCTACGCCACCTGCGCCAATCATTAAAACTTTTCCCATAGTTCAATTTAATTCTCTGTATTCCCATTCTATTCTCCACTCCAAAGAAGGGAGCTACGGAATGTTATTTTGAGAATTCTTATTTTATTATTATTACTTTATTTTTATGTCTTACTTAATCTTACTTTCAATCTCTGAAGCGGATATACCCATTGCATTAAGAAGCGAGTAACCCAAAATTTGCTGTTTGAAATTACCTCCTTCGAGTGGTTGCATTGCAAACAAGGTAATATGTTTTAGCTCATCATCTACATCGCGAAGTGTAGAACGAAGTGTACTCATCAATTGGCTGTCCTCAGCGTTTGATACAACCATAATACGTTTAACCTCTTCATGATTAAGAATTGTCTTTAGAAGGTCGAGAAGAACGTTGTCTTTTTCAGCTACTTCATCACCTGTAGCAATAGCATTGATAATAAATTCGCCAAGCTGTGAATCCTTGAATGCTTGCCCATTCAGTTCTTTCACATAATCCGCTGGAGCAAAATTCTCAAGTTTTGGATTCTTCTTATCATGTAAAAGAACCACTTGTGTTTCGTGATTTCCTGGCTTCAAACGTCCATCAAGGGCAATGTTTACAACCCACTGACTGAAATCAGCAGCAGGAATACGACGGTTCAGCATTCGCTCAAAGTTGACAATGAGGTCGAAAGCGACATGGTCTATATAATCACCATCCACAATGATGATGTTCTCACTCCATTTAATGTTCTGTGCTTCTTGTGCATTCATAGCTACAAAGATACATTAAATCAAGCGAAATGCAAAATAAATAAGGTCGTTTTTATAGCTTTGTCGACTTGCGTGATTTATACATAAAGAGAATAATAGCAATAATAATAAGAGAGAAGGGTACTATTGATGACATGATAATCAATTTGACAGAACATGCTGTAAGATACAATATGACCAATAATAGGATTGGCATTATATCGCGAAGAGCTTTAGGATTCCTGTTCTTTCGAGATTTTTCGCTCATAAGACTTGTGTCGTATGGATGCTTTTCTTGGTTGACAATCAGTAAAAATACGATAAATGAAATAACTGGAAGTGCCAGTATAAGATACTTAGAACCATAGCTTTCTACTTCTCCACCAATGTTCCAATGTAGGATAATAGTGTCAGGTCCACTCAAAACACAATATAATGCAATTATTGTAATTGCAATGATAATGGCTAATGATAGGATTTTACTTTTTCATATTATGATTGTTGTTGATGTTAGAAGAGTCTGTTTTTCGTGAACAAAGATAGATTTTATTTTATAAAGTTCAAAACGAATGTCTGTTTTTTTATTCGTATAAACGCTATAAAAAAATGTTTATATAAAACTATTACTATTTGGTAATCATTTAAAAATCCTTGCGGATTTACCTCTATATAAAGGTAATTCTGCAAGGATTTCTATATAATTTAAGTTTTTATCGGATAGCAATATTTTTTTAGCATTATAAAATTACTTGTACTTCCCATCTATTCATAACGAGGATACCATTTTATATGCTCTACAGCAGCATGTGCATCTGTAATATTCTCTCTTGTATTCTGATGGTCAATGGCATGTTGTGCAACTACCTCGGCAAGATGCTGTGAGAAAGAAGTAATTTTGTTCACAGGAGGGAGCACTGCTGCGCCAGGTTGTGATGCATCCACAATTCCACCTAAAGCATGTGCTGCTGCTGATAAGAGTGATTGATCTACTAATTTTGCCGTAGAGGCTATCACTCCCAGTCCTAATCCAGGATACATCAGAGCGTTATTAGCTTGCCCGATAGCGTAAGTTACCCCTTTATAATCTACAGGTGAACTTGGGATACCAGTAGCGATGAGCGCACGTCCATCAGTCCATTCTATCAGGTCAGAAGCTTTTGCTTCAGCAAGTTCTGTTGGATTTGACAGCGGGAAGATAATAGGGCGTTCTGTATGTGCAGCCATTTCTTTCACAATTTCTTCTGTAAAAGCTCCTGGATGTGTAGAGGTTCCTATTAATATAGTAGGTTTAATGGCGCTAACTGCTGAGCGCAAAGTAGGTAGAGGCTTCTGGAAGTCATTTACTGAGCGTGTAAAGAACTGCTGACCTTCTGTCAAGTCAGTCATGTCATCAGTGATCAATCCCTGTTTGTCTACTAAATAAATATGTTGCTTTGCCTCATCAGAAGATAGTCCTTGTTGCATAAATTCTTCGTAAATCTGATGTGCAATACCTGCGCCTGCTGTTCCTGCACCAAATACCATCACACGTTGGTCAGTAAATTTCTGTTTTGAAATGTTCAGTGCACCGAGAATAGCAGCCAAAGAAACTATGCCTGTTCCCTGTATATCATCGTTAAATGTTGTAATTTTATTCTGGTAGCGTTCGAGAATGGCTGCTGCATTAGGACGACCAAAGTCTTCCCAATGAAGGTATAAATTTGGAAAGAGACGTTCTGCTGTTTCAACAAACTTGTCTACAAATTCATGATATTTTTACCACGAACACGTTCATGACGATTGCCTAAATAAAGAGGATTGTCGAGCAACTGTTTATTATCAGTTCCCACGTCAAGTACTAATGGCAATACCTCATTAGGGTTAATACCCGCTGCTGCGGTATAAACCATCAGTTTTCCAATGGCAATGGCAACACCATTAACTCCCCAGTCACCTATACCCAATATAGCCTCGGCATCAGTAACCACAATGAGTTTTATATCTCTTCCTTCTGAAGCGTTGCGCAATGACTTCTCGATATCTTCTGGATGGTCGATAGAGAGGAATCCTGCATCTTGTGGTTTCATGAATAATTCGTCGTATTGACGAATAGCATCTGCGACAACAGGATCATAAACAATCGGCATGAATTCCTCGATGTGCTGCGCCATAAGTGCATAAAATAGAGTACGGTTGGTATTGAAAAGTGTCATCAAATATACACGTTTCTCCAGATTATTTACCTTTTTCTGATATTGCAGATATGTTCTTTCTATCTGCTCTTCAAGTGTCTGTACAACTGGAGGGAGCAGTCCTACAAGATTTAACTTCTTACGTTCAGCCATACTAAAGGCTGTTCCCTTGTTGACGAAAGGGTTGTTCAAGATTTCTTTAGATGTATCCATACTTTCTTATATTTTTGTTAGTAGCGAAAGGTTACCATGCTACTTATTAGAATCTATAAATATTTTTATTTGACAATCTTATTTATTGTCAAATTTGTCTAATCTTTGAATTGTTATAAAGATATCTAATCTAATAACTCATTATGAATAATTAATAATATTATAGTTCTGATATATAATCTAAAAATACTATTTTTATTTTTGTGCTATGATGTAACTTGTTTTTCTCTACAATTAGGGCAAAGATATATATAATTTTTTTAGGAAAAAAACAAACAATATAAGATGAGACCTCTGCAAAAACCTTCATTTATAGAAAAAAAATCTATTTAGTTGTGTTTAGAAGCATATTCTAACGTATATATTGGTATAATTGATGCAGTCAAACGATTATTATCATCTATATTTGTGTCCCATTTTTCTTTTATGTGAGAGCATTGGACACAATTATCCCTGGCATTCGATATAAGTTGTAGGCAACAGCTTCCATAATATGCTGTGCATGTGTTTTTGGCAAGTCCTACATATCTTGCCGTTCCTCCTCTAAACCATCTGTGTATGGAGCCAAAAGTGCGTTCCACTCTGTACCTAGTTTTACTGATAGCCACATTGATGCGTTTCTCTCTTTCTGTAATCTTATGCGCCTTTGTTCCTTTGTGCATAATGCGACTTTTTAGTTTCATTCGAGCAAGTATCTCCTTATTTTCTGCCGAGTCATAACCTTTATCAGCATATACGAGAGCCTTTTTTTCGGAAGATTTGCTTTTTTTCAGGGCGTTTCCAAATGCTTGATGTCGCTCTCATTAGCTGCAGTAGTCTCCTCTGCAAGAACCAATCCGTTTTTTTATCTGTAACTGAATGACGTTTGTATCCAAAGTGGAGCCTTCCCATTTTCTTGATCCAGCGTGCCTCTCCGTCCACATTGGACTTGAGTTTCTCCTTGAGCATAGCTTTCTCGGATTTTAACTTACCCGTTTCTTCATCCCTGTCCTCAACAATCTCATACTCTTGCGACCACGTGGACGACGTGGACTATCGGTGATGCTGGCATCAACGATAGCCCCACGTTTGACAATAACACCTTGTTGTTCTAATTGATGGTTAATCTCGTTCAGTACCATATCATAAAGGTCTGCCTCTACAAGAATGTTACGGAAACGACATACCGTCGTACTGTCAGGAGCAACATCTTCCAAGCCCAGTCCTACAAAGCGGCTGAAAGACAAACGATCGTTAACCTGCTCCTCAACCTCACCATCACTAAGACCATACCAAGTACGGAGAAGTTCGGTTTTGAATAGCACAAGACTATCATAGCTCGGACGACCAGTTCTATTGTTACCTTTAGTGTAGGCGATTTCAATAATACCACGGATTGGATTCCAATCGATAATTTTGTCTATCTGAGAAAAGAAGGTCTGCTTGACCTTACGCTGACCGACTAACAGGTCGGCAAAGCTGGGAGAGGAGAGTTGCTGTTTCATACTATAAAGGTACGAAAAAATAATGATATAAGCAAATTCCTAAACTAAGAGTTTTGCAGAGGTCTCAAGATGTTTTTTTATTCTCTTAAGAAATAAAGGAAAATATGTTTATTGTGCATTGTTTCTATTTGCTTGTTGTTATTTTTACTTTCTTTTTCTTGAAAAAAAATTAGGCTTATTGGGATAAATATGTTTTTGTCTTCTACAAATAACTTATCCCCCTTATAAAGCGATGTTTGTAAATTATTTTTTTATGTAACTCAAAGCTAATATATGCTCTTTTGGGCTTTGAAATGACGCTCAATTAACTTGCAAAAAGATGCTCTTTTTGAGGTCTTACTAACGCCTTTTTTTGAAACCTTACTAAGCACCTTTTTCTTGCACGATTTTTATAACTAATTGATTTACTGCTGGTTGTAATCTTACCTTTTATATGTGCTTTTTCCGCTTTATTTTATACTTTTTTATCCGAAATTGTGTCATGAATTTTTCAATATTCTATCTGCAAATTTTTCGAAGCCTTAACATGATAAGATTTTTCTGTGTCAGAGGATGAACAAAAATAGATAGTCAAGACTGTCTTGGTTATTTTTTGTTTAATGAATTATTTTGATTCTTTTGTTAATGCTATACGATAAGTGTCTATGCATTTAACGGAATAGCCCAAAAAAGAGGCTTCTCCATCATGGAGAAGCCCCTTTGCTTATGTTATATAGTGTTTTAACTATATCTTTTTAATCTGTGGATTAGGCGATTATGCCTCCTCGCTCCAGTCTTCCTGAGTCTTGCGAACATAGCTCTTGTAACGGAGCTTAGCCATATCCTCACAAGCCTTGAAGAGCTCTTCGCCCTCATTTGGATAAGCCTTGAGGACAGAGAGGAAACGAACCTCACTGTGAAGGAAGTCTTGGAACTTATCCCATTCTGGTTCCTTAGAATCGAGTGAGAATGGGTTCTTACCCTCTTCAGCCAACAGTGGGTTGTAACGCCAGAGCTGCCAGTAACCACAAGCAACAGCATTTGCTTCCTGAGCCTGGCTACGACCCATACCGCCCTTCACCTTCAAACCATGGTTGATACATGGAGAGTAAGCGATGATGAGTGATGGTCCAGGATAAGCCTCAGCCTCACGGATAGCCTTCAATGTCTGTGCATTGTCAGCACCCATAGCAATCTGAGCTACGTAAACATAACCGTATGTAGTTGCCATCAAACCGAGGTCCTTCTTGCGGATACGCTTACCCTTAGCTGCGAACTGAGCAATAGCACCGAGTGGAGTAGACTTAGAACTCTGACCACCAGTGTTAGAGTAAACCTCAGTATCGAGAACCAAGATGTTAACATCCTCACCAGAAGCGATAACGTGGTCGAGACCACCGTAACCGATATCGTAAGAAGCACCGTCACCACCAATAATCCACTGGCTGCGCTTAACGAGATAGTGGTCGAGTGTCTTCAGCTCTGCACATACAGGGCAACCCTTCTCTGCACCAGCAGCGATCAATGGCTTCAACTTAGCAGCAGCAACCTTAGATGCATCAGCATCATTCATGTTATCAAGCCACTCCTGAGCAGCCTCCTTGAATTCTGCAGGTGTATGGTCGTTAGCCATAGATTCGTTAAGAAGTACAGCGATACGCTCGCGCATCTTCTTATTACCCATAGCCATACCCATACCAAACTCACAGAAGTCCTCGAACAGTGAGTTGTTGAATGCAGGGCCATGACCTTCCTCATTAGTTGTGTAAGGAGTAGAAGGAACTGAAGCTGAGTAGATTGAAGAACAACCAGTAGCATTAGCAATCATCTCACGATCACCGAAGAGCTGTGAAACAAGCTTAACGTATGGAGTCTCACCACAACCAGCACAAGCACCAGAGAACTCGAACAAAGGTTGAGCGAACTGAGAATTCTTAGCATTTGACTTGATGTCTACCAAGTTCTGCTTGCTCTTAACGTTCTTAACGAGGTAATCCCAGTTAGCTGCACGATGGTTAGCCTCTTCCTCTCCAGCAACGAACTGAGTCATAGAGAGAGAGCCTTGTTACCCTTCTTACCTGGACATACATCAGCACAGTTGCTACAACCTGTACAGTCGAGAACTGACACCTCAATACGGAACTGCATTCCCTTGAGCTGCTTTGGAGCGATGACGTCGAGTGTCTCTTCGTTGAAGTTAGCCTTCTCAGCCTCATCCAATACGAATGGACGGATACAAGCATGAGGACAAACGTACGAACACTTGTTACACTGGATACAGTTCTCTGCATCCCACTTTGGAACGAAGGTAGCAACACCGCGCTTGTCGAAAGCTGCTGTACCTACTGACCAAGTACCGTCAACAGTACCATGATTAACGAAGTCAGAAACCTTCAAGAGGTCACCTGCCTGTGCGTTCATTGGACGAACAAGCTCCTTAACGAATGCTGGTGCATCGTCTACCTTAGCATCGTCATCAGCGAGGTTAGCCCATGCTGGGTCAACAGTTAACTGCTTGTACTCGTTACCACGGTCAACAGCAGCAAAGTTCTTGTCTACAACGTCCTGACCCTTCTTACTGTAACTCTTAACGATGAACTTCTTCATCTGATCAACAGCAAGGTCGAGAGGAATTACCTCAGTAATACGGAAGAATGCAGACTGGAGGATAGTATTGGTACGGTTGCCAAGACCAATCTCCTGTGCAATCTTAGTAGCGTTGATATAGTAAACGCTGATATTGTTCTTTGCGAAGTAACGCTTAACCTTATTAGGAATGAAGTGTACAAGTTCCTCACCATCAAAGATAGTGTTCAACAAGAATGTACCATTCTTACGCAAACCACGTGTAACGTCGTACATGTTCAAGTAAGCCTGAACGTGACAAGCTACGAAGTTAGGTGTATTTACCTGATAAGTAGAACGGATTGGATTATCACCGAAGCGGAGGTGAGAACAAGTGAAACCACCAGACTTCTTAGAGTCATAAGAGAAGTAGGCCTGACAGTACTTATTAGTGTTGTCACCGATAATCTTTACTGAGTTCTTGTTAGCACCAACGGTACCGTCAGCACCAAGACCATAGAACTTAGCCTCGTATGTGCTTTCGCCACCCAATGGAATCTCCTCAACCTCTGGGAGAGAAGTGAAGGTTACGTCATCAACGATACCTACAGTGAAGTGATTCTTTGGCTCTGGTAACTCGAGGTTGTCATAAACAGCGATAATCTTAGCTGGTGTTGTATCTGAAGAACCGAGACCATAACGACCACCAACGATCAATGGCTTGTTCTCAACATCATAGAATGCGCTCTTAACATCGAGGTACAATGGCTCACCCTCTGCTCCTGGTTCCTTAGTACGGTCAAGAACTGCGATACGCTTAACAGACTTTGGTACTGCAGCGAGCAAGTGCTTAACTGAGAATGGACGATAGAGGTGTACAGCAATCATACCAACCTTCTTACCCTGAGACATCAAGTAATCGATAGCCTCACGAGCTGCCTCAGTAGCTGAACCCATCAAGATGATAATGTTCTCTGCATCTTTAGCACCATAGTAATCGAAGAGGTGATACTCACGGCCTGTAATCTTTGAGATTTCGCCGAGATAGTGCTCAACAACCTCTGCTACATTCTCGTAAGCACTGTTAGATGCCTCGCGATGTGTGAAGAATGTCTCAGGGTTCTCAGCTGTACCACGAACTACTGGACGCTCTGGAGTCATTGCGCGATCGCGGAAACGCTTAATGTCTTCCTCGTCAACCAATGGACGGATATCTTCCTGGTCAAGGCACTCAATCTTATGATACTCGTGTGATGTACGGAAACCATCGAAGAAGTTGATGAATGGTACTGATGTCTTCAATGAAGCAAGGTGAGGAACTGCAGAGAGGTCCATAACCTCCTGAACAGAACCTGAACAGAACATAGCGAAGCCTGTCTGACGGCAAGCCATTACGTCCTGGTGGTCACCGAAGATACAAAGAGCGTGACTTGCGAGTGTACGTGCTGAAACGTTGAATACACATGGCAAAAGTTCACCAGCAATCTTGTACATGTTAGGAATCATCAAGAGAAGACCCTGTGATGCGGTGAAGGTTGTCGTGAGAGCACCAGACTGCAGTGAACCGTGTACGGCACCTGCTGCGCCACCCTCTGACTGCATCTCCTGAACGCTTACTGTCTGACCCCAAAGGTTCTTACGACCACGTGCTGACCACTCGTCTACGTGCTCAGCCATTGGAGATGATGGAGTGATAGGATAGATAGCTGCTACCTCAGAGAACATGTAGCTCACGTGAGCAGCGGCCTCGTTACCATCACAAGTGATAAACTTCTTTTCTTTAGCCATTTTGAAATTTATTAAATGAATATTGTTATAATGTTTTTGGTCTTGCCTAATATAGGAAACCTATTAGCCAAAGTGGTACTTGATTGTCTTTTCCCACCTCAGTATTGTATATAGTATAGGTTGTGTCTGTGCTAAATCGCTTTTTTAGTCTTTCCAGTATCACATACCTTAAACTTTTTCTTTTTGATTGATAATATATGTGCCTTGTTTATTACCTTCATTTACCGAGCATACTTCTTGTAACGCATTTACAAAGAATGTCTCCATAAGCTGCTGTTCATCAAGTTGGATGGGGTAGATGGCATATATCAAGTTAGAGTTCTGTAACATAACCTTTGCAGGCTTTTTAGGAAACTCTTGTCCTACTGGATATACAAGGTTGATAAGTCGTGCATCAGCAAGATTCTTGATATAATTCATTACCGTAGCACGGCTTGTGTTGATATCTTTAGCAAGGTTGCTGATGTTTTGGAGCCTTAGGACCTTCCAAGGCAAGAAGGTAAAATAACTTTTTTTAATCTTGGTCAGATATTTCAAGTCTATTTGTTTAATGAGAAGGATATCTACCTCTGTCATCATATTCATCGTCTTCAGTAGATTCTCTGAGAAGTTACGATGTTCTAAGAAGAAGGGATAAAAGCCGTGGTGAATATAGTCTGCAAAGTACTTCATCGGGCTAACCTTTGAGAGAATATGTCTTGTTATTTCCTCGTGGTTGTTTATAATATCCTTTAATGCGTAAGGCTCAAACTGTTGGTTTGTTTGTAAATTCAAGTATTCGCGAAAAGAGAAACCTCTCAGGTTATAGCTCTTTACAATGCCATTAAGCTCTGGGTTCTCTTCTTTCAGTCTCATGACACTTGAGCCTGTGAAAACTATCTTCAACTCAGGATAATTGTCATAGCATTGACGGAGTTCATGACTCCAATCAGGCTGTTTGAATACTTGATCAATCAGCAAGACTTTTCCGCCATTACGATAAAACTCGCCAGCGAAGTCTGCTATACCTCTGCCTTGGAAGTAAAAGTTATTCATATTTACATAAAGGCATTGGCGATCAGTAGCGCCATAGCGCTCTTTTGGCATATTGTAGGGAGGAAGGTCGTTTTACCTACGCCTCGCGTACCCTTGATGCCGATAAGGCGGTCGTCCCAATTAATCTCATCCATGAGACGACGACGCACTGGGGCATTTACATGCTCCACCAAGTAAGTATGCGTGCGAAAGAATGCGTCCATCTTGTTCCCGTTATATATATTATCCACATGCAAAGTTACTATTAATTTCTTTAATTTGCAAACTATAGATAGCAAAAAATGATTTTTTTGTTTTTATTTTGTGTTATATTTGGTTTGATGTACCTTTGCACAGCATTAACAAAGGATTTCAATGACATTACACGTATTTAACCCCGAACATGATATAGCGTTAGCTTATGATAACAAGTACTTTACGGCTCCGCACGCAGGTAGGCAGCTTCGCAATGATTTAGATTACCTACCTGTTCTGTGGGCAGCAGAAGGTGACTATGTACTTGTAGAAAACGTGAGTTCTGCTCAGCAACATGCCTCTCGCCTTCAGCGTTATGGTAAGCAGGTGAATTTTGTTGATAAGAAAGGTGTAGATCGTCTATTAGAACAGATTGATACGGTTGTGCCATGGGGATGGGATTCTTCTATTAAGTTTCAGTTGGGTCAGATGGGGATTAAGCCATCTGTACTTCCTGATAATGAGGTGCTTGCAAATGTACGTAAGCTTAGTAATCGTCAGTTCTCTTCTACTGTATTAAAGGAGCTACAAGAGAAATTTATTCATCCTATTTTACTTGGTAAGTCGTCCTATGTTGATAGTATTATAGAATTAGAACGTATTCTTCAGAGTTTGGGTAAGGCTGTGATAAAGGCTCCGTGGAGTAGCAGTGGGAGAGGAGTGCGCTATGTTGATACTGTCTTGGATGCTGCCTTGGCTAATTGGTCTAAGAATGTGATAAAGACACAAGGCGGTATAATGATAGAGCCTTATTACAATAAGGTGAAGGATTTTGGTGTGGAATTTTATGCGGATGCGGATGGAGTTCATTACGCAGGACTGTCTGTATTCCATACTATTAACGGCGCATATGTAGGTAATAGCCTTGCAGACGAAGCTGAGAAACATTCTACTCTGTCTACTTATGTATCGAATGAACTGTTACATGAAGTTATTTCAGCTTTAGAGCAGTTGCTAACCAATCATTTGCGAGGTGTTTATAGCGGTCCGTTAGGCGTTGATATGATGATTGTTGCTGCAGAAGATAGTTTTATGCTTCACCCTGTAGTAGAGATTAACTTGAGACGTACGATGGGGCATGTAGCCTTGTCTTTATCTGCTTGGGAAGAACTCCATAATAGAATGATGCGAATAGATTATGATGGTTCTCATTATCATCTTCATATAGTTCACAAAGATAGATAATATTTGTACTTGAATAATTGCTTATAGTAGAGTATGTGAAGTAGTATCAGGTTTCTATTTGTGATGTGTTAGCCTGCAACACAACTTGTGTTTACCCTCCGCACGAATAGTGTTAGCGCTTCGCACGATATGTGTTGGGCTACAGATATCATTAAATAAAGAGGAAGAGAATACCTCAATTCTCATTAATTGCACTATAGTAAGCTGTTAATGACAATCTTATATAGGAAATGTTTACCAAGAAATAGTGTTTAAAAATAACATTCCCATGATGTTGTGGGTTTGTATTTACTTACAAATTCGGACTTATTCAGCTATAAATAGCTGAATAAGACGTAGACGTTTGATTTTTTGTTGGTTAAAAGATTTAATAGGCTTAGTTGTGATACATCCAGTAAGCCAAGCCAACAACTGCTAAGGCAAAGAATGTCATAACAATCTTCATTACCTTATTAAAAACCTTACGACGGCGTGCCGCTGATGAAGAAGGAGGTTTGATTCCTCCTGTCTGATAGTCGATGTGCTGATGTCTTGTCATGTTTTAGAGTTTGTACGAGGATGTTTTATCGTGAATACTTACAACCTTCGTTTGTTAATATTTGTTTATCATAACTTCGGCAAAGATACAAAAAAACACGGATACAACCTAATGTATCCGTGATTTTCTTTAATTTTTCTTTATTTTAAAAGCGAAAACTTAATTCTAAGTCAAACATTGAATAGTTTGGTTTACCCGTACTATTCATAGAACGATCATGAACATAAGAATAAATACCACTCAATGCAAGGTTTTTGGTGAACTCGTAGTCAAGTCCTAAGTCGTATTGTGTACGCTGCTTTTCAGCACCATCAGATGGCTGATACATATCGTAACGTGCCTTGGCATGTAGCTTCTTTAGGAATGATAGGCGCAATGACTAAAGCATAAACACCCTGAGCTTTGTCTCCATCTGCACTAAGACTGCAGTCTGTAGCTGCCGAAGCATCTGTGTTGCTCAGTGCTTTAGCGAAGGCATTACCAGTAGAATGTACGTATTCAGAGCGTATGGTCCAATCGTTAACTTTGTATTCTGCAGAGAAGGCATAGCGTCGTTGTTGCAGACTACGTACACCTGAGTGTGGGGCGCCAGCTGCGTCTGTCCATGTTCCCTTGCGAGCATACGAACCAGTCCATCCGAACCAGCCTAAGCGCATGCCTTCAACAGGCATTACCCATACACCACCAATGATATTCTTCTGTTGGTCAACATCTTTTACGTTGATACCTTGACCATCGAATACACCTACCTGATAGTGAACAAGATTTCTACCTGCGGCTGTCTTTAGGAAATCGCCTTGTATCTGTACACCGATGTCACGTCCGTTAGATGGATGTGCACCAGCTCGGTCTGAGAAACTTGCTAATTTCTGAACACCTTGTGCTACACTCATAAATCCCTGGTCGATAGGATGGATAGGGTTGTCAAAAGTGAATGGATTCTTGAACTGTCCTGCTTTAACACGGAAGAAATCATACTTCTGCCATTCAATAAAGAGGTCGACTAATCGTGGTGATGCGCCCAATGTAGATGTGTTTCCGTTGAACTGTAACTGTGCTTTCCAAGCCCAATCTTCAAGGATACGACCATCAAGTGATACACGGCCTAAGCGGAGGTTGAAACTATTTGACTTGTTGTTGTTCATACCATTGTATTGGTACTGAACGATACCGAGCCAGACAATTTTACGTTATTAATCCACTTTGGTGCTTCCTGTGCTTTACCGAGAAGTGAGCATAGCATCATTGCTGATAGGATAATTGTTTTTCTCATAACTCTATGAATTTAGGTAATGATAATATTTTAGGTTGATAACTCGGCTATTGATGATGCAAAGATAGTATTTTATCAAATAATAACAAAATATTATGCTGCTTTTGTCGTGTCTTTTCTTGGTTAGAGTTTGAAGATAAGGGTTTTCTATATATATTAAGGTGAAATTACCCACTATGTCAGTCGCTGTAAAGGATTAATTCCTTTGGCTGGAATAGTGGGCAATCTTTAAATATGTAGTTTACTGTCTTTTATCGTTTCTCCAATAAGACAACGTTCTCAACGTGTGGTGTATGTGGGAACATGTCTACAGGTTGGACGGCAGAAACTTTATAGTCTGCATCGAGCAGAGCAAGGTCACGCGCTTGTGTTGCAGGGTTGCAACTGACGTAAACAATTCGCTTTGGACTTGCTCCGAGTATAACGTTCACAACGTCTGGATGCATACCTGCACGTGGAGGGTCTGTGATGATAACGTCTGGGCGTCCATGCTCGTGAATGAAGTCTTCGGTCAGAATGTCTTTCATGTCACCTGCATAGAAAAGCGTGTTATCAATCTTATTAACCTCAGAGTTTACTTTTGCATCCTCTATAGCCTCTGGAACATATTCAATACCAATTACTTTCTGAGCTTTCTTTGCTACGAAGTTTGCAATTGTACCCGTACCTGTATAGAGGTCATATACAAGTTCGTTACCTGTAAGATTGGCAAATTCGCGTGCAACAGAATAGAGGTGATATGCCTGTTCTGTATTGGTCTGGTAGAAACTCTTTGGTCCCACCTTGAATCTTAAGTCTTCCATCGTTTCAAAGATATGATCATTACCTTTGAAAAGTGTTAGTTCAAGGTCGTTGAATGTATCATTACCTTTCTGATTATCAACGTAGAAGAGCGAAGAAATTTGTGGAAAACGGTCTGCAATATGCTGCATTAATGCCTTTGCACGCTCATCGTCTCCCTCCTCGTCATAGTGGAATTGTACAAGTACCATCCATTCGCCAGTATTAGAGTTGCGCACCATAATATCTCGCAATAAGCCATGTTGTGCACGAATATCGTAGAATTTCATTCCAGTAGAGAGTGCATAGTCCCGGATATCCTTGCGAATCTCGTTGCAGAGGTCGTCCATCAACCAGCATTTCTCTATAGGATATACCTTATCGAAGGCACCTGTAATATGGAATCCGATGGCTCCTTCAGCTAAGCCAATGCCTTCTGGTAGAGCTTTTAACTCCTCTTCTGTATACCAACGCTTATTAGCACAACCAAATTCGAGCTTGTTACGATATCCCTTGGTGTGTACTGAACCCATGATTGGGCGAAACTCAGGGAGCTCAACCTTGCCAATACGACTCAGTTGATCATATACTTGTTGTTGCTTTGCTTTCAACTGTTCTTCGTAAGGAAGGTTTTGCCACTTACATCCACCACAGATGCCAAAGTGTTCACACATAGGTTCCTGACGTACAGCACTTTTACTGATGAAGCGTATGACAGTAGCTTCACAATAACTACGTTTCTTCTTACGCACCTGAAGGTCAACTACGTCTCCTGGTACAACAAAAGGAACAAAAATAACTTTATCATCAACATGTGCAACACATTTACCTTCGGCCGCCACAGCTTCTATTGTGACATTCTCCAGAATGGGTAATGGCTTTCTTTTTCTACTCATAATCTGTTTTGTATTTCGCTGCAAAGTTACTAATTTTTTCCCGTTTGTAGTCTGCTTGATAGTTTTTATCAAGTCTGTGTTCGCTAACAAAGCAAAAATGTAAGGTGAAGATAGCAATTTTTATAGAAAAGTTTGTTACTTTACCTATTTATTGGTATATTTGCACTATAGAAATAACTAAAATTCATTATCATTTTTAACTTATGAGCGAAAAGAGAGTTTATACCTTTGGTAATGGTAAGGCTGAGGGTAAGGCTGATATGAGAAATCTCCTTGGTGGCAAGGGTGCCAATCTGGCTGAGATGAACCTCATCGGTGTACCTGTTCCTCCAGGTTTCACAATTACCACTGATGTATGTACTGAGTATTATGAGAAAGGTAAAGAGACTGTAGTAGGCTTGCTGAAGGCAGAAGTAGAGAATAGTGTTAAGCATGTAGAAAGCTTGATGAATTCAACCTTCGGTGATCCAGCTAATCCTCTCCTGATGAGTGTGCGTTCTGGTGCACGTGCTTCTATGCCAGGTATGATGGATACAATCCTTAACCTTGGTCTTAATGACGCAGTGGTTGCCGGATTAATTGAAAAGACGGGTAACGAGCGTTTTGCTTACGATAGTTACCGTCGTTTTGTACAGATGTACGGTGATGTTGTTTTGGGTATGAAGCCTGTAAACAAGGAAGATATTGATCCATTTGAGGCAATTATTCAGCAGGTTAAGGCTGAGCGTGGCATTAAGCTCGACAGCGAGATGACTGTTGAAGACTTGAAGCAACTTGTTGCTCTCTTCAAGAAGGCTATCAAGGAGCAGACAGGTAAGGACTTCCCTGATGATCCAATGGAGCAGTTGTGGGGTGCTATTTGTGCTGTGTTTGATTCATGGATGAACGAGCGTGCTATCCTTTACCGTAAGATGGAGGGCATTCCACAAGAGTGGGGTACAGCAGTAACAGTTCAGGCAATGGTATTCGGTAATATGGGAGAATCATCTGCAACAGGTGTTTGCTTCTCTCGTGATGCTGGTACTGGTGAGAACCTCTTCAATGGTGAGTATCTTATCAATGCACAGGGTGAGGATGTTGTTGCAGGTATCCGTACTCCACAGCAGATTACAAAAGAAGGCTCACTCCGTTGGGCTGCACAGCAAAATATTGATGAAGAGACTCGTGCAACTAAATATCCTTCAATGGAAGAGGCTATGCCTGAGTTGTACAGCAGCTCTATGCACTCCAAGATAAGTTGGAGAAGCACTACCATGATATGCAGGATATGGAGTTTACAGTACAAGAAGGTAAGCTTTGGTTCCTCCAGACTCGTAATGGTAAGCGTACAGGTACTGCAATGGTTAAGATTGCTATGGACCTGCTTCATGAAGGTGAGATTGATGAGAAGACAGCGCTTATGCGTTGTGAACCAAACAAACTCGACGAACTCCTCCACCCAGTCTTCGATAAGGAGGCATTGGCTCAGGCACATGTGTTGACACGTGGTTTGCCTGCTTCTCCAGGTGCTGCAAGTGGTCAGGTTGTATTCTTCGCTGACGATGCTACAAGGTGGCATGAGGATGGTCGTCAGGTTATCATGGTTCGTATTGAAACATCTCCAGAGGACCTTGCAGGTATGTCTGCTGCTGAGGGTATCTTGACAGCTCGTGGTGGTATGACTTCACACGCTGCCGTTGTTGCTCGTGGTATGGGTAAGTGCTGTGTCAGTGGTGCTGGTGCAATCATGGTCGACTATAAGGCGCGTACCTTAGAGATTGATGGAACTATTATCCGTGAGGGTGACTACATCTCTTTGAATGGTTCAACAGGTGAAGTTTATCTCGGTGAGGTTAAGACTCGTCCAGCTGAGGTAACAGGTGACTTCGCTGAGCTGATGGATCTTTGTAAGAAGTATAGCAAGTTGGTTGTTCGTACCAACGCAGATACTCCACACGATGCAGAAGTAGCAAGCAACTTCGGTGCTGTTGGTATCGGTCTTTGCCGTACAGAGCACATGTTCTTTGAGAACGAGAAGATTAAGGCTATGCGTGAGATGATTCTCGCAAATACTACTGAGGAGCGTGAAAGAGCACTTGACAAGCTCTTGCCTTATCAGAAGCAGGACTTCTATGGTATCTTGAAGTGTATGGACGGTTTACCAGTTAACATCCGTCTGCTCGATCCTCCTTTGCATGAGTTTGTTCCACATGACCTTAAGGGACAGGAAGTCATGGCTGAAGAGATGGGCGTTAGCGTTCAGTTTATTCAGAGTCGTGTAAGTGCACTCTCTGAGAGCAACCCAATGTTGGGTCTTCGTGGTTGCCGTTTGGGTAACACATTCCCAGAGATTACTGCAATGCAGACTAAGGCTATCCTCGGTGCTGCTGTTCAGTTGAAGAAGGAAGGCTTCAATCCTAAGCCAGAGATTATGGTACCATTGGTTGGTATTGTTAATGAGCTTGACATTCAAGAGAACATCATTCGCAAAACTGCAAATAAACTCTTTAAGAAGGAGGGTGTTGAGGTTGAATTCAAGGTGGGTACGATGATTGAGATTCCTCGAGCTGCTTTGACAGCTGATGTTATTGCACAGAAGGCAGAATATTTTAGCTTCGGTACAAATGACTTGACTCAGATGACCTTCGGTTATAGCCGTGACGATATCGCAAGCTTCTTGCCAAGCTACTTGGAGAAGAAGATTCTCGATGTTGACCCATTCCAGGTTCTCGACCAGAAGGGTGTTGGTCAGTTAATTCAAATGGGTGTTGAGAAGGGCCGCAAGACTCGCAAGAACCTCAAGTGTGGTATCTGTGGTGAGCATGGCGGTGAGCCAAGTTCTGTTAAGTTCTGCCATCGTGTAGGTCTTAATTACGTTAGCTGTTCTCCATTCCGCGTGCCTATCGCAAGACTTGCTGCGGCACAAGCAGCAGTGGAAGAAATGAAGTAATTTCTTAGAAATATATTTTTTAGGCGGTATACCATGTTTTTACGTAGGTATACCGCCTATTTCTTATGGTTTATAAATGTATATCTAAAAGAGGTAGAGTCTTTACCTTTCGCTCTCACTTCTAATTTACTAAGTTCATTACAACAATCTTACTTTATACCAAAATGCAATTTATTAAATCAGCGTTTATAGCACTTGCGTTGTTCTCTACGATAGGAGGAACGATTGCTTCTACAAAGAGAAATACGGATATCCAGTCTGGAACGGTTTACATTTGTACGGGACCAAAGGCAAGAAAGTATCATTCAAGCCCAAATTGCCGTGGTCTTAATAGATGCTCTGGCAGTATAAAAAGCCTATCTGTAAGTGTTGCACAATCAAAAGGCTTTACTCCTTGCAAGATTTGTTATAGATAGTTTGTTTATAAGCTATGTTTTAATACATAGCAAGAAGTATGTAATATGCAATCTTGAACCTTTATTGTTAAGTGTAAAGCAACGCTTTTTATATGCGTTCTCTACTTTTTACAACTTCTTTTTACTATGAGTAGAAGACTTTTAGTGTTATACACTATGGTTTAATTTATGATAGAATCACTTTTTACGTGAGAAGAAATATTAATCTTGCTAACGTAAGAGTTGGGCGCGTCTAATAATTCTGTTTATATGTTTTTCTTTGAAAATAAAAAAATTGTTTTGCTCTTTTTAAAAATGTAACGATATAACTATAGTATTTTTTTATTTTATTTTGCTGTCACTTTTAACACTTCATGTAAATGTGCTATAAGTCAGTAGGTTATAAGCTATTCTCTTGTGACACGAGTGACAGGAACTTTCATTTTGGATGTTTCTTTTATTGTAGATAATCAGGGATATTGGAATGAATGTGAGAAATAGCGTATTCTGAGGCGGATTCGTTCTTGACAGTAAGGAGTTTGGAACTGTTTTCACAGTGACGGCACATCTTATTTTTTTCTCCATAGTGGATGAGCCACAATAGCCCTTTTTATCATGTCATATCATCGTGCGGATACTCAGCACCAATGGTGCGGACGGTGAACACCAATAGTGCGAACGGTTATGACACGTAGAATCACTAAGGATAATAAAACATGTTGGTTACGAAGAAGCCTCAAGGAAATAGAGGTTTACCTCATAAAGATTTATAGTAGTATCACTTGAAATGTCCGATAAAACAAAAAAAAAAAGAGTGTGCCAAATGACGCACTCCCTTTTTATATTAGTTTCTAAATACTAAGCCTTCACCGAAGCTGTCGATGATGACAGGCTTGTCACGGTTGACTGTACCTGCAAGTAATGACTTACTGAGGTCGTTCAATACGTAACGTTGGATAGCTCTCTTGACAGGACGTGCACCGAACTCTGGATCGTAGCCAACATCTGAAAGATAGTTGATGGCTGGGTCGGTCCACTGAAGTTCAATACCCTGTGGCTCTAACATATCCTTAACTCTCTCAAGTTGTAGGCGAACAACATCACCAATCTGCTCTTTTGTCAATGGTAAGAACATGATAGTCTCATCGATACGGTTGAGGAACTCAGGACGAATTGTCTTCTTCAGCATATCCATTACGGTATGTTTAGCTTTGTCTATCACCTCTTCACGGTTTGTATCGTTGAGATGCTCGAACTCCTGCTGGATATATTGTGAACCAAGATTTGATGTCATGATGATAATCGTATTCTTGAAGTTCACAGTTCGTCCCTTATTATCTGTCAGATGACCATCGTCCAACACCTGCAGAAGGATGTTGAATACGTCTGGATGTGCCTTCTCAATCTCGTCAAAGAGAACAACAGAGTAAGGCTTGCGGCGTACAGCCTCAGTCAACTGACCACCCTCATCATAGCCTACATATCCAGGAGGCGCACCGATGAGTCGAGTTACACTGAACTTCTCTTGATACTCACTCATATCAATTCGGGTCATCATAGACTCGTCATTGAAGAGATAATCAGCCAATGCCTTTGCCAACTCGGTCTTACCAGTACCCGTTGTACCTAAGAAGATGAAGGAAGCAATAGGCTTCTTTGGATCTTGCAATCCTGCACGTGAACGACGAACAGCATCTGCTACAGCTGTGATAGCCTCATCTTGTCCGATGACACGTTTGTGTAGTTCATCCTCCAAGTGGAGCAGTTTATCCTTCTCACTCTGTAACATTCGTGTGACAGGAATACCTGTCCAACGGCTCACAACTTCAGCGATATCATCTGCTGTAACCTCCTCGCGCACCATTGCTTGACCATCTTGTGTAGCTTGCAACTGCTGTTGGATGTTCTTTATATCGTCTTCTAATTGCTTTAGTCGTGAGTATCTAATCTCAGCAACACGCTCGTAATTACCCTCACGCTCGGCACGGTCAGCCTCATACTTGAGCTGTTCAATCTCTTGTTTGTCCTGCTGAATCTTATTCACCAGTCCACGTTCTCCTTCCCACTTAGCGCGGAATCCATGTTCCTGCTCTTTGAGTTCAGCGATTTCCTTGTCGAGTTGTGCAATCTTTTCTGTGTCGTTCTCTCGCTTAATAGCCTCACGCTCAATCTCAAGCTGTTTCAATCTACGACTGATTTCATCCAACTCCTCTGGTACAGAGTCACGTTCCATACGCAGTTTTGCAGCAGCCTCATCCATCAAGTCGATAGCTTATCTGGCAAGAAACGGTCTGAAATATAACGCTCAGAAAGCTTAACAGCTGCGATACAAGCATCGTCCTGAATACGTACCTTGTGATGATTCTCATAACGTTCCTTCAATCCACGAAGGATAGAGATAGCATCCAACTCGTCTGGTTCATCTACTAATACGGTTTGGAAACGACGCTCAAGAGCCTTATCTTTCTCAAAATACTTCTGATATTCATTCAGTGTTGTTGCTCCGATAGCTCTCAATTCGCCACGTGCTAAGGCTGGTTTAAGGATGTTTGCAGCATCCATGGCACCTTCGCCACCACCTGCACCAACAAGTGTGTGAATCTCGTCAATGAAGAGGATGATATTACCATCAGCCTGCATCACTTCCTTAACAACACTCTTAAGACGCTCCTCGAACTCACCTTTATATTTAGCACCAGCCAACATCGCACCCATATCCAATGAGTAGAGTTGCTTGTCCTTTAAGTTTTCTGGTACATCACCACGAACGATTCTCTCTGCTAAACCCTCAACGATAGCTGTCTTACCAGTACCTGGCTCACCAATGAGAATTGGGTTATTCTTTGTACGACGAGAAAGAATCTGTAATACTCTACGAATCTCCTCATCACGACCAATCACTGGGTCGAGTTTTCCTGCACGTGCATCCTCGATAAGGTTGCGCGCATACTTTTGTAATGACTGATAGTTCTCGTCACCACTTTGCGACTGTACTTTCTGTCCTTGTCTAAGGTCATTGATAGCAGCTGTCATTTCCTTCTCTGTACAACCCGCATCTTTCAATATACGGCTTGCGGTTGAGTTCACAGCAAGTAGGGCGAGTAGCATCGGTTCGATACTAACGAATTCGTCACCCATCTTCTGGGAGGTCTCTACTGTACGCTGCATCACCTGATTGGTTTCAGAAGAGAGGTAGGGTTCACCACCAGATACTTTTGGTAAGTGGCTCATCTCATTCTGAATGGCAGTCTCTACAGCTTGTGCATTGACGCCAATTTTCTGGAAGACGTAATTTATTACGTCCTTTCCTTTATCCATTACACCAGCTAATATGTGTACTGGCTCAATGGTCTGCTGTCCATTTCGCTGTGCAATGTTTATCGCACTCTGAACAGCTTCTTGTGCTTTGATTGTAAATTTCTCAAATGTCATATTCAAATCTCCTTCCTATAGCTCCTACACCTTTATAATAGGCTTCAGAACTTGTTCTTATTTTTTGTTTCTATTGCCTATATATCAAACCTTGTGCCTATAGGTGCTTTGTGTCAATTTGTCGTTTGTTTTGGACAAAATGTCAGTCGTGTTGTTCTTGAAAAAGGAGGGAAGGGAGGTGGGGAACGTGCTTTTCAATGGTTCTTCCGTTAAATGCGTGGATGCTTTTCGTATTGCTTTAACGGAAGAACCGAAGTTACTCATTAAACAAAAACACGGCTAAGACTGTCAACTACCTATCCTATTAACATCCTCTTTCATTGAAAACCTTTTCACTTTAAGACTTCGAAAATCCGCAGGCAAGGGATTGAAAAATTATTACATATTTTCAAATAAAAGCTCTATAAATAACGGCAAAAGCATATACACGAAGTGGGGTCGTAACCACAAGGAAGTCAAATAGTTACAAAGTAGCAAAGTAAAAGGTGCTTAATTGGACTTCAAAAGGGCGTTAGTAAGAGTTCAAAAGAGCACCTATTGCAAGTCAATTGGGCGTCTTTTAGAAGCCAAAAGAGCATGTATTGGTTTTGAGTTGCACGAAAATAGTTTACAAATATCAGTCAATAAGAGAATAAACTGTTTGTAGAAGGCAAAAAGACATGCTAATGGATAGACATATTTTTATTTGCCTTTTCTACATTATATCTTGTAGTTTATCCCTTTTATATACTAATGGGATATATCTATCCATTTAACGGAAGAACCTTTTCAATGTTTAGTTCTCTTGGTGTTTACAGCATATAAATGCACAGATATAAATAAGTAAGCCCCAAAGAATATAGAAGACCCTTTCGTAAGGCATCTCCGTTTGTTCCATCCAAAGATAAATGTAGTAGAGTAAGGACAATAGGGCAATTATAAGAAATGTATATTTCCTTGTTTTATTTATTCCGTATACTGAGAATGAAACTATAAAACTAATAACATAGAGTAGGGTACTATAAAGGTACAGAATACCAGTCCCAACATCGTGTCCATTCCTACAGGTGCCTTGTACAACACTAACCCCAAGGATATAAATGAATGTTAATGTAGATATTAATATGCCTTTACTAAGTTTATTCATTAGTTTGATTGTTTTTTTATTTTTTTCAAGTTCTCTTTCATTTTACCGTATATAAGCGCATAGATATAAAACGAGTTTGCCCAAATAATATAGTAAAAGCTTTTTATAAGATATATCTGTATGTTGTATTCAAAGATAAAGGAAAGATATAATAATAGGCAGAAGACTGAATCTATTGTTTGTTCATTCTTACATAAGCTTCACTGTTACTGGGGTTACTTCTTTGATAATAAACGGTGATAGTATCACCAATATGCAGACTTTCATATTCTCCATATTGTTTACTCCTACCTTCATAGGTCTTCTGATCTACGTTATATGAATAGGAGTAGTAAGGAGTTGCGCGAATTTTATAAAGCTTGTTGACTACACCTTTAGTGTAAGCTGGGTTCTCAGCAATCTTGCTACTCTTCCATACATGCCATAAAGAGATTCCTAACAGTGCGATAACAAGATAGGCTATTGAGTGTTGATGCTTTCTTTTCATTTGTCAGATTGAGCATTATTATTCAACTTCTCCTTCATATAGTTATGAAGGCGATGTGTAAACTCATAGTTTTTCAGTCCCCATTTGGGTGCTATGAGGAGGTCGGGGGGACTCTGACTGACAAAGCGTTCGAGTACAAGGTCGGGGCGGAGAAGGCTAATGTAATCTGCAATGAGTTTGATATACTCCTCAACTGTATAAAGGTGAAATGGCTTTTCAGCGTACATCTTTGCCAGACGAGTTCCACGAATAATCTGTAACTGATGAATCTTCAGTGTTGTTAAAGGGAGAGATGAAATGATAGGGGCTTGTCTTAAACTCTCTTCTGCATCTTCACCAGGTAGTCCGAGAATGATATGTGCACCGACACGGATACCACGTCGGGCAGTCTCTTCTATAGCTTTACGTGCACAAGCAAAGTCATGACCACGATTAACCAGTCGTAATGTCTCATCATTGCAGGTTTCCACACCATACTCAACGATGAGGAATGTGCGGTGATTTAGTTCTTCAAAGTAATCTAAGAGGTCGTCATTAATACAGTCGGGACGTGTACCGATAACGAGTCCAACCACATCCTCCACAGCAAGTGCTTCCTCATAGAGCTTTTTAATATGGTCATTAGTGCCGTAAGTATTGGTATAAGCCTGGAAATAAGCAAGATATTTCATCTCAGGATACTTACCTGAAAAGAATTGTTTGCCATCCTCAAGCTGTTGGGTTACGCTCTTTCCATTATCGCAATAAGCTGGGTTGAACGTCTGGTTGTTACAGTAGAAACAACCGCCACGCCCAATCCTACCATCTCGGTTAGGACAGGTAAAGCCAGCATTAACCGATATCTTCTGTACTTTATAAGGGAACTGAGAGCGCAACCAGTTCCCGAAATCGCAATAATATTGTTCCATTCTTTTGCAAATATACGGAATATTTTATATTTTTGTGCTGTTAAAACTTGAATTTATGAAACGTATATTACTTCTGTTTGCAACAATGCTAACCGTACTTCAGTTGATGGCTGGAGAACCTATCTCTTTGAAAGACATTACTAATGGTGCTTTTGCAACTAAGCGTATCTCGGGTGTTAATCCTTTAAAAGGAACTTCTGAGTATGCACAAATCTCGTCTGATGGTCATCAGGTAGTTAAGTATTCTTTTAAAACAGGTAGCTCTACAGGGGTTATCTTTGACCTCGCTGATGCCAAGGGTGAACAATTAAAATCCTTTGATGATTATCAGATCTCGTCTGATGGAAGTCGACTGTTATTACAAACGAATACAAATCGTATCTATCGTCGTTCGTTTACAGCAGACTTTTATCTCTATGATGTAAAGACAAAACAGTTGAAGAAACTGTCAAAAGATGGCTCTGAGCAGATTCCGACCTTCTCTCCTGATGGTCGTCAGATCGCTTATGTTCATCAGAATAATATCTATATTACAGATGGAGAGAGTGTAAAGCAGGTTACAACGGATGGTGAGTTTAATAAGGTAATCAATGGTTTACCTGACTGGGTGAATGAAGAGGAGTTCGGCTTTAATAATGCACTTGCTTGGAGTGCAGATAGCAAGACGCTAAGTTGGATTAGATATGACGAGAGTGAGGTGAAGAGTTATACTCTACAGTTTTACAAAGGTTCTCACCCTGCATATGATATGTTTGATGTCTATCCTGGTGATTACAGCTATAAATATCCAAAGGCAGGTGAGGCAAACTCAAAGGTTAGTGCATGGTCTTATAGCTTGAGTGATGGTGCTGTACGTAAGTATGATTTACCATTAGCGGCAGATGGATATATTCCACGTATTAAATCTACCTTTGATGCAAATCGTATTATCCTTTATACAATGAATCGTCATCAGGACGAGTTGAATCTTTATGCTGCTAATCCACTCACAGGTGCTTGTAAGTTGCTGATTAAGGAGAGTGTACCTAAGTATGTAAAGGAAGAAGCTATGGAAGGTATCAGCATCATGAAGGATTATATTCTTGTTCCTTCTGATCGTGATGGCTATATGCATCTTTACTTGTATAATAAGGATGGAAAGCTTTTACGCCAGATTGATAAGGGGAACTATGACGTAACTGAAATCTATGGATATGATGAGAAGACTGGAAATACCTATTTCCAAGCAGCAGCACGTAAGCCAATGCAGCGTGAGATATATGTTGCAGACAAGTCGGGTAAGTTGACTTGTCTTTCTGCTCGTGCAGGATGGAATGTTGCTTCATTCTCAGGCGATTATAAGTATTTCCTCAATACATGGAGCGATAGTAATCATCCATACGTATTTGCTATCTATGATAACAAAGGTAAGGAGATACGTGAGGTGCTCAATAATGATGAACTACAGGCAAAGTTGGCAAAGTATGGCAACACTGGTGTTGAGTTCTTTACATTTAGAACCTCTGAAGGTGTGAAACTTAATGGTTGGATGGTGAAGCCTGCTAACTTCGATGCAACAAAGAAGTATCCTGTAATTATGCACCAGTATAGTGGTCCGGGTAGTCAGCAGGTTGTCGACAACTGGGGCGTTGGGTCTATGGGTAGTGGTGCTATGTTTGACTACTACTTAACACAAAGGGCTATATCGTTGTTACTGTAGATGGTCGTGGTACTGGTGCGCGTGGTGCAGGGTTTGAGAAGTGTACTTATTTGAAGCTTGGCGATTTGGAATCAAAGGATCAGGCAGAAGCTGCATTGTGGTTGGGCAAGCAAAGTTATGTCGATGCTTCGCGTATTGGAATATGGGGTTGGAGCTTTGGAGGCTTCAATACATTGATGAGTATGAGCGAGGGACGCAATGCGTTCAAGGCAGGTGTAGCTATTGCTCCACCAACGAACTGGCGCTATTATGACTCTGTTTATACTGAGCGTTATATGCGTACACCACAGGAGAATGCTGCTGGTTATGCTATTAATCCAATTAATCGAGCAGAGAAGCTTCATGGTAAACTCTTAATATGTCATGGCCTAACGGACGATAACGTACATCCGCAGAATGCCTTTGAGTATTCTGAGGCTTTGGTTCAAGCTGATAAGGACTTCAAAGAGAATCTTTATACCAATCGTAACCATGGTATTTATGGGGGTAACACACGTAATCATCTTCTGAGACAGGTTGCTGAATGGTTTATCGAGAACCTGTAATAGGCACTGATAAAAGAACTGTGCTGTTCGCTAAGCACCCTTATGTATAAATGAACTATGCGTGTCTTACTACATATTATGATGATGACAAGGGGCTTTTAATTCATCTTTTACTGATGTGTTAATGCTCAACACATAGTGTGCTGATGCTTAACACGTCATGTGCGGATGGTAAACACCAATGGTGTTGAATACTTAGTGTAGTGCAATATGATATTATCAGGGAACAAATTGTTGGTAGAAAGGAGTTGTTCTATCAGATAACTGTAAATCAAAGGTGATGTCGTATGGACGAATATATTATTCAAAGTTCTATCAGATAGCACTAATAAATAAAAAACTCGGGCACTGAATTGATATAATCAGTGTCCGAGTTTTTATTTATAATAGTTTTTCAGTTTGCTCTTTAACCAAAGAGACGCTCAAAGAAGCCTTTCTTTTTAGGCTTTCTTCGCTTGTAGCTGCCTCGAGGTGTGTAGAATCAGCTTTGTCAGAGATTGTTTCCTTCTTAACAGCAGAATCATCTGCAGGGATGTCTTCACCCTCGATGATACCCGCAGTTCCCCATTGTGCAGCAAGTATTGTGGCATCCTTGCGAGCCGTATCCTCGTCAATTTCATATTGACTACAGATTAACTCTACGAGGTTATCTACTGTAAAAGAATCCATCTTCTGCACCTCTTCCCATAAGTATGCAGAACTTTCGTTCATAGATATAATATTGCTGAAGTCAATATTCTCATCTCCTTCCGCAACGATAATATGTTCTCCGCATACCTCACGGAGGTTGAAACCATTCTTTACTTTCATTCTTATTGATAGTTTATATTGTTATCTTTCTTTTAATGTTCCATTAGATGGCACCGAAGATTGGAATCCAAATACGTCTGTAAATACCTAATAAATATCTTCGGAGAGGGAGAAGTCGAGTCCAAATAAAACTATAAGTCTTCCATTTCCAAGCATCTGTAGCATCTATTTCTTTCCGTCCTTTGCGGTAGAAACCAATGACTGCTCCAACAATATTCTCCTTCTTGCAATGCTCAACACCAAGGTTGCCATCGCCTCTTAAAGTTACGTTGTCACCCTCTATTCTGTCAATACGATGTAAGACGAAGTGTCGGGGAGTTATCTCTGCTAAGACAGGGTCGCCAACCTTTATCGTTGTAGGCTTTACCAACAAAGCCTTGTCTCGGTCGTTTTCAAGGAAAGGACGCATAGAATAGCCACGAAGGCGTAACGTAACAGTATGTCCTTCATTTAACATCTTGACAACTTCTGGTAGAAACTCTGCATTCGCAAACTGGATTTCAGAAGTCGTAAGTACTGTTTTTGACATAAGTTTTATCTTTTCGTTACGGTTTGATAGCACACTTCTGCTGCTTCTTGATTAGGCAAGCAATGTAACGTAAATATCCTCCCAGTTTCAACAATCTTTGTAATCGTATTACAAACGCCATTGTAAATGTCTGAATCCCACTTCATGCTGGAGCAAGAGGGGAGTAATGAAGCAAATGCTGCAATAGGATTGGGCTTCTCAACAGAGTTTGTTGTAGCGCGGTCAATACGTGTAATTGCACCTAAACGAGCCTTGACATTGCGATAGCATGGTGTCTTACCACTCCATGGGCTACCGTATATCCATGTTTCTCCATCAATGATTCTGACGATAGGATTGTCATCGTTCATGAGGTCACTGCCTGGAATATAGCGTAACCACATACTAACCTGTGTTGACTTACCTGTTCCGCTCTTGGCAATGAAGGCATAGCCATAGCCATTGTTACGAACAAGTGATGCGTGAATCAGCAAGGTTTGCTTAAGTGCACCAGCAAAGGCAAAGATAAGCATCAATGCATTGTTCAGTCCAAAGGTGCGCATATTCTTATTGCCATTGAGTGCACAACGACAGTCAGAGAAGTCTTTATTACTCTGTAGCAGACAACAATCAGAGCCATTAATGTCCTTGATAATATACTGATAGCTACCATCATCAACACGATCAACAATGGTATCACCATTTCCTGTATCGAAAGCACGGATACGTTGTCTCCTTTCCTTTGGAACAGGTCGAAGCGTATCGTCAACTGTTAAGCGGAAAAAGACATTATCTGAAACCTCTTTGATTCTGAAAGGTTCAAACGAACTTAGCAAGTGCATTCCGTTGACATCAGTCTCACGGAAGATAATCTGTATATCAAAGTCGGCTATTCTGAAGTTATTTATTTCCATCTTTAGGGTCTCTGCTACTTTGACTTTACTGCAGTTTTAGCATTCTCTTGTATCTCTTCGCTTGAAGTATAAGTGTCTGGTGTTATCGTCTTATAGCTAAACTCTGCATCAGAGATAAACTTAACAACATACTTCTTCTTACCCTTTCGTATTTATTTTTCAAAGCTGTGAACTGTTTCATAGCTTTATTCTCATTCTCAGCATACATCGTAACGCAAGTTGGATAGCTTACCAAACCATTGTTCTGAAGGTAATAACGGAGTTGATATGAATAGTCTTCACGATTAGCAAGGAACTTAGTACGGTCGTTTGCAAGGTAGGCATCCACCTTCTGAATATTGGTCATATAAACCGTTGAATCATTAAAAGAGGCTGCAAAACCAAACATATATACCTTTGCAGGCTTGTATCCTTTTGCGTTACTACTATTTACCCATCCCAGCAGGAGTACTGCTATAATTAATACCTGACGTAATTTCATCTTAAATTAATATCTTACAATGTTAATGTTATTGTCCTAAATAAGCCTTCAAAACCTTGCTATTGGATAGTTGGCGTAGGCGTCTTATTGCTTTTTCTTTAATCTGTCTTACCCGTTCACGTGTGAGGTTATATTTACTTCCTATCTCTTCCAATGTCATTTCACGTTGGTTAATTCCGAAGTAAGCCTCTATAACCACCTTCTCTCTATCCTCAAGAATCTGTAAAGCTCTTCCTATTTCTTCCCGTAGACTCTCTTCAACCAACTCTTTATCAGTTGATGGTGTGTTATCATTAGGAATAACGTCAAGTAAGCTACTTTGCTCGTCGTCATAGAATGGAGCATCTACCGAGACATGACGTGAATTAACTTTCATTGCATCAACAATCTTGTCTTCTGGTATATCAGTGTTCTGTGCTATCTCATCAATACTCGGACGGCGTTCGTTCTCTTGTTCAAACTGTGTCAATATCTTATTGATTTTATTGACAGAGCTTACTTGATTTAGTGGTAATCTGATGATACGACTTTGTTCTGCTATTGCTTGTAAGATGCTTTGTCTTATCCACCATACAGCGTATGAGATAAACTTGAAGCCGCGTGTTTCATCAAACTTCTCTGCTGCTTTGATTAATCCTACATTACCTTCGTTAATAAGATCGGGCAGAGAAAGCCCCTGATTTTGATATTGCTTTGCAACTGAGACAACGAAGCGCAGGTTAGCTTTCGTCAGACGTTCTAAAGCTTTTCGATCACCATTTCGAATCTTTTGAGCAAGCTCAACTTCTTCTTCGATACTGATCATTTCTTCGTGACCGATTTCCTGCAGATACTTATCAAGAGAAGCACTCTCGATTCGTAATCGATTTTGTGATTTTTCAATTGTCTCATGTGCTTAGCATTATTTTAAGTGATGGCAAATTTACACAAATTCAATGAGTTAAACAAATAAAAAAGTAAAAAACTCACATAAGAATCTATAATGATTTTGTGTTGTGCATTAGGTTTTTGGTCTTTTAACGGTTTCTTGTTGACCGATAGGAGTATAATGGTTTGTAATGACTGTATATTCTCTTAATGTTCATACACTGTCTTTTTAGTTTGATAAGAGGAGGACTAATTTGAATTCATAATGGCTCTTATGTTGTGTTTATTGGATAAAAAGAGGGTCCCTACAAGTTAAATGTATAGATTGATAAAAGAATAATACTAATCCACTTACATGGTATGAATGCCCCCAATTAGATTTTTTTATCAAGGGATATAGGCTACATGATAAATGTAATTAGGTATGATGTCTATCTGTCTTTTTACAAACAATTTATTTCTTTCTTAATAGAGTTTTGTAAATTATTTTTCGTGTGGTTCAAAGCCAATATATGCTTTCTTAGCTTCTTAAAGACGCCTAATTGGCTTGTAAAAGATGCCCTTTAAGACTCTTACTAACGCCCTTTTGAAGTCCTATTAAGTACCTTTGTTTTGCTGTTTTATAACTGATTGATATACTGTTGGTTATGAAGCTGCTTTTCATATGTGTTTTTGCCGTTATTTATAGATGTTTTACTTGGTATTATGTAATGATTTTTCAAGGTGTTGTTTGTCAAAAAGTAATCCCCCATTCTTGTATCTAAAACCAAGAATGGGGGAATTCTTATTTTGTCAGCTTTTCAGCTGAAAGTTATCTGTCGTTAATCAGCAAGAGGAATAGCGAAGTAAGCCTTCTTACCAGTTGGGTAAATACCCTGAACGTAGAGAACTGGGTCCTTGCTGGTAGATGCCTTCTTAACAATATTCTGCAAGTCGTCAATGTTCTTCACCATGGTCTCGTTTACATTCTGAATGATGAAGCCACGATTGATTCCAGCAGACTTCAATGCACCATTGTTAACCTTCAGTACCTCAAGACCATAGTTGATATTCAACTGCTTTTTAAGGGCATCCTGTACTGGACGGAACTGACCACCAAGAACGTCGATATCAGCCTGCTCGATTACCTTTGTCGTACCCTGTGCATTCTTCAGTGTGATAGTCTTTGAGATTTCTTTCTTATTGCGGATGAAAGTAACGGTTGCCTTATCGCCAGGACGCTTGCTGTTGAGTGCCTGCTGAAGCTCAGACATACGTGTCACCTTCTGTCCGTCAAACTTAGTGATAACATCACCCTTTGCCAAACCTAAGGCTGCACCATTTCCTTCTTCTGAAACCTCGCTAACGTAAACACCAGCATTTGTACCAAGGTCAACGTTCTTGCCTTCTTCTTTCTGAGCGTTGATGAAGTTCAGTACGTCACCACCCTGAATGCCGAGCATTACACGTTGTACGCTACCATACTTCTTGATATCATCAACAACCTTATTCATTATTGATGTTGGGATAGCAAAACCATAACCACTATATGCACCTGTCTGTGAGTAGAGCATAGCGTTGATACCTACTAACTCACCCTGAGTGTTAACCAATGCACCACCAGAGTTACCCTGGTTGATGGCTGCGTCAGTCTGGATAAAGCTCTCGATACCATTGCGAGTAGCACCCAAACCACGTGACTTAGCACTTACGATACCAGCCGTTACGGTATTGTTGAGGTTGTAAGGGTTACCAACTGCGATTACCCATTCTCCAACTTTCAGCTTGTCTGAGTCGCCAATAGGAAGGGTAGGGAGATCCTTTGCGTTTACCTTTAGCAGTGCGAGGTCAGTCTGCTTATCAGTGCCAACGATGCGAGCAGAGAACTCACGGTTGTCATTCAGTGTGACTGTCAATTCGTCAGCACCCTCAACAACGTGATTATTCGTTACGATATAACCATCAGGTGAGATGATAACACCGCTACCTGTAGCCTCCTTCTTAGGAGTCTGAACCTGCTGACGGCGTGAACCATTACCTTGATTAGGATTTCCAAAGAAACCAAATGGGTCGAAGAAACCACCAAATGGGTCATCTTGAACATCAACGGTCTGTGTCTTAGAATTCTGTACATACTTAATGTGAACGACAGCTGGAAGAGCTTTCTCAGCTGCGTATGTGAGGTCAACTGGCTGACCAGGAGCTACAACTGGGGCTTCTGCAGCATACACTTTGATGAAGGCGCCAGTAGAAAAGGCGAGGGCTGTAACACATGCCGCGCCTGCCAAATACTTTGATAAATTCTTCATATTCTTAATTATTTGTTCGTTAATTACTTTTTTATGTGTCAAGCCGTCATTATTTGTAAATGTCTTGTTGACATATTTTAGAATGCAAATATAGGAGCAAATTTTGTAAAACCGACAATTTGTCAGTTATCTTTATCCGATTTTAACAATTAAAATTTAACACTTAACGACTATTAATCTGATGTGATGTAAATTTTGCATTTATTTATTTTAGATAGTTGTTTGGTTTCTATTTGTTATCTTTTTGTTTTAGTAATTTGACAAAATAAAAAGGAAATGTGAGTCATCGTGTCATGTGGTTGATGTAATCTCGCTTTTTTTGAAGAGGGCTTTTTGGTGAATGCGTTATTTAATATCTATAGCCACTTAAAACTGCTGCGGAGACGCTAAAACTACTGTATGTTGGGATTATTTTTCATGAAAAAGAAATAATTATGTTCACGAGTGGAAATATTTTTTTCATGAAAAAGAAATATTTATTGTCATGAAAATAATTTTGTGAAAGTGTACTCTAATGTGCGTAAAGCATTGTTTTTAAAATGTGTAAAGTATAGGTATAATTAGGTGTAAAGTTAACTTTAAGAATCTTGTTTGATAGCTTGATATGCTATTATGTTGTTATAATTATCTTAATGTCTATGTGTTTAGGTTCACACAATAACTTCTTTCAGTCTTTTTATACTACCTCTTTTCTTCGCTCACTTTAGATTATCATTGAAATATTTTGCCTTTTCCATGTTTTCCATTATCTTTGCATTCAGATAAGGCAGTGTTCCGGCTCTGTCGCTGGCATCTGTAATGGATGCGAGAGGAAAGTCCGGGCAGCATAGGGCATCCTGCTTCCGAAAATAGAAGCTATTGGTGACAGTAGATGTAGGTAGAAGAAAATAACCGCCATACAGTAATGTGTGGTAAGGGTGAGAAGGTGGTGTAAGAGACTACCAGCAGGCGGGTGATCGTCTGGCTGTGCCGTTCAGGAGCTGCAAGTTCATGTAAACCGTTGTTTGAGGGTAGCCCGCCCAAGCGTAAGCACAACGGAGGGTAGAATGCTTTAATTGCAAGGTGACTTGTAATATAGATAAATGACAGGCATCTTCCTATTATCGAAAGATGAGGAAGAAACAGAACCCGGCTTATAGGAACACTGTTTTATTTTTCTTTCATATACGCCCATCTTCTCACATTCTGTTTAGAATGATGGAGGAGAGTTGGGAGTTTTTTATTAATATAAAAACATTGGAAAATCATGAAAGATTTAGAAGAACAGTATGTAACTGTGTTGGATGATTTTCAACACACAGTAGAAAATAAAATCAGAAATCATAAAGACGAAGTGGGCTTTCCTCAGTTACCAGATAATGTTAGTGAGGAGGAACTTTCTAATTATCTTTTTGATTATCAGGCGGCTTTGGACAGTGAGGGTACAGAGCGTTCGCGTTATACAATAGCGGGCTTCCTATTGTGCTTACCGATATTGATAATGTCGGCATTTCCAGACGATTCGCTACCTTTTAAAGGAATACTGAATGTCTTGGTAGCTATCGGTGTGGGCTTGGTTCTCTTCCTTCTTTATAGGGTAATTATGAAAGTTTTAGTGCGTAACAAGATTCGTCGTGCTAATCAAGATTATCCAGAGGCGAAGGCTTATGTAGACCGAGTTATGGATTTCAAGTAAGTTTTATTAATAATTTAATTGTAATATGGAATTACCTGATTTTCAAAAATATAAAGATAAGTTTACCCAGCAAGGATTCTTTGATAAGATACAACGTGTAGCAAAGCGTGCTGGTGCTAAGTTGGTATATGTGGCATTGATTTTATATTATTTGATACAAAGTGATAAGGTGTCACTTAAGGATAAGGCTATTATCATTGGTGCATTGGGTTATCTAATCTCACCGCTTGATGCTGTGCCTGATGCTATTCCTATTGCAGGACTATCAGACGACCTTGGTGTTTTGCTTTACGTATTAAATAAGGTGTGGTCTTCTGTTGATGATGGTATGAAAAAGCAGGCACGCGAAAAGTTGTCAAAGTGGTTTGATGATGACGAGATGGAGGTAGCAGAAGATATCTTTACGGAAGATACTACTGATACTCCAGTGTGAAAAGTAGAATAAGGAGGAAAAGATGTGGCAATATATTGTCTTAGCCATAGTGATTTTATCAGCTATAGGCTATGTGGTTTATCGTACGTGGCAATCGTTTAGAGCAGCAAGTGATCCATGTCATGGATGCTCAGGTTGTGCCATTCATGATCAGTTAAAGAAAAAGCAGAAACTGGAAGGTCGTAAGAAGCCCGCTTGTTTTAAATAGTTTCATTTAAGAAACCTATCAATAGGATTACTTGAACTTATCTTTTTGTTCGATGTTTGCGAAAGATTCTTGGTTTTCATGTGAATAAGATTTTACGTAATCTTTATTGAAAAAAGTTTCTGAATTGTTTGGTTAAACCGAAATAATTGATTATCTTTGCACTCGCAAATCACAATTATGATTTGTAATAGAATGGTGCTTGGGCCGGGAGGTTAGGCAATGGTCTGCAAAACCATGTAGAGCGGTTCGATTCCGCTAGGCACCTCAAAAGACTCTCAGTAATGAGAGTCTTTTTCATTTCTATAACTTTGTTAGCACATCAATAGTTGTGGTTTGCTTTTTCTTTCACAACAGAGTAATATGTAAATAGTTCTTTCTGTTTTAAGTATAGTAGGTTGGGTGGAAGACTATAAACTTTGTTTCTTTACTTCTTTAGATTCATTCTATAATACTTTCGCTATTCTCATTGTGCTTTTTTTTGTTTCTAAGAACGCACTCTTTATTTGTATTAGCATAACAATAGACACAAAAATGGCGACATGTATTGTACATACCAATATCTTTGCTAACCATGCATCCACAAATCTTACGTTGTCCAGGGTCCTTTACTTTTTTCTCTTTCTGAGGAATAGCAGGCAATTGACCAAACATATCGCGCTTAGGCCATTTGAGAGTATACAGATAGTAAACAAGTTCCTCATCTTCTGAGAAGATACGTTTCATTAGTTCTCCGTCAATGCAGCGATTGTGCTTTATTCCATAAGATTCAATATCAATGTCCTCGGCACAAGTCGCCATTGTAATATTCCATCCTAGCCTTTTCCATGCTTCTTGAATTTTCTGAAGACCTTCTACTATATCAATGCGTTGTGCATAGTTAGCTTCTGCTGTTTCAACATCTTCCTTGGTAAAGAATATTGTCTCTTTAACAAGGTTATATTGAACTTTTCGATAAGCCTTAACATCTATGAAACTGAAAACAAGCTTATCGGTAAATCCTTTAAGTTTGTTTCCAACATTCCAGATTCGTTTAAGTAACTCTCTTGGACCAATAGTAGGTGTAATAATGAGTGGATCAAACCTCCAAATGATTCGCTCTTTTCCAATCTTTTGAGATAGTTGTTTAAATGCATCCACCCTTTCATCTACTGGAGCTATATTAGGTTCAAAGCCCTCATTTACATAGTCATTCAATGTGACTTGAAAATAATAGTGTATTCCCATTTCATCAAGGATATGTAGGTAAGGTAGAATAGGTTTAGGATTCTTTGTCCAAAAAACTATTACCTTACAATTCTTGAATGAAATGTATATAGGCTGTTGATTAAAGGGATTATACCAAACACAATACCCTTTTGCCAAGCGATTAAAAAACCACTTGGCGTAAAAGGCTGGTATATCTGTAGATCGACTGGCAGAAATGATGATAGGAGCAGAAGCCTCTACTTGTTTGCCATTATCTGTTAGTATTCTGATTTTGTCAGTCATGATACTTTATTAAAAGATACTTCTTTATTTCGTCTATCATCCCCTTGTTATCTTGTGTATAAGGGATTGCATTTGGGTTTTTCTTAGAAAGGCACCATTTGCAGAAGTGGTCTACAACATCATTATTATTTCTGTTATACTGATGTTGATTCTTAAAAATAATACCCTGATTGATATTTTATTTGGAATTTAATGAAGATATCTACTATCTCCGTTCTATAAGCCACTAATTTAGGGCAAGCTTTGAGGTAATTAGCAGCATTTTCATCGGTAATAATACTTACTGATGAAATTTCAGGATATTCTTCATTTATGAATTTTTCACCCTGTTTAAATCCAAAAAAGTCAAAAGATTTTTCGAACATTTTTTTTGGCTGCTTCTTGTTCTGGTGAATTAATTCTGGGCTATACCCAAAACGTTTACTATATTCTTCTGGACAGAAATGTTCAACCATACTCTTCCAAGCCTTTATAGGTTCTCCTTTAGAAGTTCTCCATTCCTTGTAATCATTGAGCAATGCAAAGAATTTTACATAATCCATTTGATTGCCATTTTCAGCGAATGCACTTTCAAGTGGAGCATAGAGATCTTTTTTCTTAGGTACATTTTTAAGTTGTTTAAGAAATGAACGAATGCTCTCTTGCCAAATACGAAGTCTATCAAGTTCTTCTTTAGCAGGTACGAATATTGGTCGTGATTCTTCTTTTTGAGTAATTTGTACAGGTTCTTCTATATTAGGCAACTCACCCTCTGAATCTACATTATATAATAATGCGATGATAGCCTTATAGATATTGGCAAATACCGGTCTTTTTGTAAGCCCTGATATAATAGGCTTAGACATTTTAACATATCCAAGAGTAGCCCCCCATAAAGATAGAGCATATCTATAATCGGAATATGAATTATCTTCGCAGAACTGAACAACAGCATCAAGGTCTTCTCCCTTAAGCACGAAAGCTGCAATGGATTTAAGAATTACATTTTCTTGCTTGTTTATATCAAGAGGCGTAAAACTCTTAATATTCTGTCGCAAATCATTCATAAATATCTGTGCAGAACTATTCTGCCATTCTTGATTTGTGGATTCCCAGATACTTTTAGCAGACTTAGTTATTTCTGTAGCAATATTGAAACGATCTGTTCGTAAAGTGTCAGGAGTAGGAGCTATACCATGCCATAAAATGGCATCGATGAATTTGTTGAATATCATCGAATCAGAATCTTCTCCCGCAAGCATACAAGTTTCGTATGAAGGATCTAAGTCAAAGGTACTCATCACATCGAAAGAAGACAATTGTATCTTTTGCTCCTCCCTGATAATGTTATCAGTATAATGTTTTAAATTGTCACGATACATTTCAATATTATTGAAACCGTATTGATGTAAAGATACAGTAGGCATTACCCCTTGTTTCTTCATAAAATTAGTTTTGACAACACCGTTAACGTCATAAAGTGCAAGCAATTGGTTTAATGCTTCTGATGGAATCCCCAATTCTGTAAGTGTTTTGTCCCACAAATCCTTGCATTTTAGAGAGTTTGGGTCATTTCTTCTGTACTCTTTGTCTAATTGCTCCAATTCGTTAAAGAAAGAATTGTTACTATAGCCACCATTATTTTTAACTGTTGCAGTAATATCGTAAACCCTCTTCTGAATTTTGAGAAGTTTAGCACTATTTGCAGAGACAGACTTGGATATGCCAAGATAGTAGCCAAACACAAAACCTTTAATAGTGTTTAGTCTATTATCCTGAAACACCTTCTGGTCAAAATTATTACACTTATCATCAACATGGAGGTTTGTTTTTGATAAGTGGGCTAAATTGAAATCTGCTCTACACATATCAAAACAGAACCTGTCTCCCAGTTTGTTGGTAAGGCTATCAGAGCAACTTAATCTAGAATGGTTCAAGTCTTGAGTCTTGAAAAAAAGCAGTCTTGTATTGAATGGAGAGAGACGAATAATTGTGTCAGTAGAATACACATTGACTCCTTCGTAATCAGCTATATGTACTAATGGATTTATACTCTCATTAACTTCAATTTCAAGAACAAGTGGACGGCTGTCATGCTCTTTGTCATAAATCTCAAAATAAGGTATTCGAGAGAACAGAATAAGAACATTTTTAAATGGAATTAAATCCAAACAAACGAATGAATTATATCCATAATTTCTTACTTGGTAGAAAGAATAAGGAGCTACACTCTCTGTAGATAGAATGTTATCAACATTTAGTGAAGATGTTGCTAAATATAATTTCATAATTAGATAATTTCAAGTTCCTCATTATTGTTGTAAATAGTGTTGCTCTTTTCAGGAAAAAGAGATGAAAGTGAAGAAGTGTACCCCAAATACAAACGTTCACTACATCTTGTCATAGCCACATAAAGTGCTGAGCGGTTATCTGTTTTTTTATCGCAACCAGGAATAAACACATCTTTAAACTGCAACCCCTTTGCACACCACCATGTCATAATCTTAGGATTGGAAGAATGGAAATCTAAATCCATTTCTGTATCTTGGTTCGCATTGTATTTAAATTCGCAAGTAACACCTTTTCTCATAAGATAATCTTTTACATATTCTACCGACCATTCACCCTTATCATTTGTATTGAATGGTAAAAGAATACCGACATTTGTTAAGGCACGATTCTTTATGATGTCTGCAATCTTGTCAAGTTGTCCATCAAAACTATTTGCAGAAATTAGGTTTGGTTTCTCGCCTTTACGTTTGCACTTTAATACTAAGTCTTCAACATTACCTACTTTTTCACCTAAAGCTGCAATTTCTTGGGTTAATCGGTAGTTGAAGTATAATGGGTCTGGGGCGACATTCATGTCTGATGCCGTACGTTCGATAGATTGTACTTTCCCTCTATTTCCAAACCCCATGATAGATTGTGCAGAATCACCAAAGAAAAGACAAAACTCTCCATACTGTTTCATTTCTTCGATTTCTTCCTTTGTAAAATCTTGACACTCGTCCACAATAAGATATTTAACGTGACGTTGATTGTGTTTCCACTGGTGATAGTGATAAACATTCTTTAAGCCAAGTTTTTTCAAACCATCTTCGAAATACTTTCTAAGTGACTTGGTATAAACGATGATTACATACATTTCACCTAAAGCAGCAATTTGCTTTGCTTTATGAAGAGCGATAAGCGATTTACCACTACCAGCACTACCAGAAACAACCATTGATTTATTGTTCTTGCGATCGATTAACTGTCTTTGAAAGTCATCTAGACTCGAATAATCAATAAAAAATTCAGAATCAAAATCAGTCATATTTTTATTTTTTTAAGATTTTTACAATCATATTTTTTTACTTTCGTCTGTAATTTTTTTAATCTGTTTAATATGCCTTTCTTTCCGATAAATCGGAATACGACTTTACTTACATCGTTGCTCTTATGTGAATGAGAAAAAATGAATTCACGTTTGAAGAAACATCCATCAATACACTTGTTTTCGTTATTTGCACAACTACGAGGAAATAGGGTCGTAAAATCTTTGTTTTCCCTTACAAATTCATTTAGTTCGCTATTTAGAATAATAGGAATAAAAGTATTTGTTGCTGGGCTTTTTACGGTTACATCTTCTATGAACAAAACTCCGTCACTAGTTAGTTTTGATGCTAACATAGCCACTATTGACTTATATGGTTTTTGCTCGAACCTTTTTTTGGCAAGTAGTTCACAAATAGCTTTACAAGAAAGAATAATATCATATTGCTCAGAAACAATTTCTGCTATGGTATCCAAATCTTCTTTATTTTCTATAAAGGCTGGACCGATAGAGTAGTTAATGTCTAACCTTGTGTGAGCTTTAAAATAAGATATTACCTTTTCAAAAATTCTCAAGGATTCTTGATTTCCGTCTATAGCTAACAGCTTTATCGCATTTACATTTAATACAAACTTATCAACAAACGATAATATTCCTAAGATTTCACCCCCTGTCCCACATCCCAAATCTAGAATTTTTAATTCGGACTTGTGTTCTATTGCCTTTGTGTAATTTACAGCATTTGAGAATTCAGTAAACAAAGAATTAGTTTCAATGTAGCTACGAGGGAAGTACGTTCCAAGATAGATAAGAACTTCATCTTTGTTTAGATTTAGATTATATTCAAATCGGATATAGTCGGGAGAATACTTGGCCTTTAAAATATTGAAGATATAATTGTCTCAGCCATTCAGGAAATTCACACATATTACTTTATCTATTCTATTAAATCTTTGGGTGAAACACCGAGCAAGTCTGCCTCTTTGAAAATGGTAGTGAGGTTAGGTTGTTTGCGATTACAAACATAGGCATTGGTTATACTAAAATTCATGCTAAGTTCTTTGGCGAGCCATGTTTGGGTGATGCCTCGCTTCTTCAAATGCACCTTGATAAGGTTGCTATGCTCTTTCTCCTGGCCCATTAGATGATTGTATATCTCGATATTTGTTACAAAGATATGAACTTATAATGAATAAAACGAAGAAAAATGGAACTTTCACGCTACGAAAAAGTATTTTTCTTATGAGAGGGGACTAAGGTACTTTCTTAAACAATCAATGATGAATGGAAATGAATATCCTTTTGTTCGAAACTTTCTACTTTTTGAATATGTGTTGAGCGTTTTTTGATAGTCGTTGATTTCCTTGCATTTCCTTATACTTCCCGCTATATCCCTGCCTCTTGGTAGAGTGTCAAAAGCTCTCTACTTTTGCATCGTCAGACCTGACTGAACGCCCTATGTGCAATGGCGAGTTATTCATTTCAAAATAGTGCTGTCCGATAAAGTTCTACTGAGCCGGGATCTACTATCTCGGGATGTTGCGTCAGCGGTTTGATGGTAATGGGTATAGAAAACAAAAGAGTTGTAATCAAATGATTACAACTCTTTTGTGGGTAGTGATGGATTCGAACCACCGAAGCTAGAAGCAGCAGATTTACAGTCTGCCCCATTTGGCCACTCTGGAAACTACCCAAGGTGGTGGGCGTTGACGGATTCGAACCGCCGACCCTCTGCTTGTAAGGCAGATGCTCTAAACCAGCTGAGCTAAACGCCCTTACTTTTCGTAAGCGGTTGCAAAAGTAGTCATTTTATTTTAACTGTGCAAACTTTATCATGGTTTTTTCTTCTTTTTTCTTTTGTATAGCATAGGATTATAGTTTTAGAGTTGATTTATTATGATGGTGGAGATAAAAAATCCCTATGAGTAAGGTCATTGCTCATAGGGAGAGATGTCTATATAATAAGGTGTTTAGCCTTTTATAAAGTTCAAGACAAAGAGAATAGCCAAGATGATGAGTGTCCAGTTCAGATCTTTCCACCGACGTGTACAAGTCTTCATGAATACGTATGCGAGGATTCCTAAGCAGATACCATCAGCGATGGAATAGCAAAGTACCATTGTTATCATCGTGATAAAGGCTGGGAAGGACTCTGTTATATCTTGGAGATCAATCTTTCTTCACAGAGTCTATCATCAGTACACCTACCATGACCAAAGCGCCACTTGTTGCCGCACTTGGGATGAGTAAGAAGATAGGGGATAGGAAGAGAGCAATGATGAAGAAGATACCTACTGTGAAATGCTGTTACTCCAGAACGGCCACCTTCCGCAATACCACTGGCACTCTCAACGTATGTTGTCAGCGTTGAGCTACCCAACATTGCACCGCAGGTTGTACCGATAGCGTCACTCATCATGGCTTCCTTTACATGAGGGATGTTGCCATTTGCTTCAACAATACCTGTCTTATCAGCTAAGCCCATCAACGTACCGATAGTATCAAAGATGTTAATCAACAAAAGAGAATACTACCAATACTGTCTTGAGGTTCAGAAGACTTGAGAAATCAAACTTACAGAAGATAGGAGTTATGTCCTGTGGTGCAGAAACTGGTAGCCATCCATTAGGAAAAACCGTTACACCCATTGGTATACCGATAATTGTCGTGATGATGATACCCCAGAACAAAGAGCCTTTGACGTTTCTTGCCATAAGTGCACCACTGAGTAAGATAGCGATGATACCAAGAATACAGGTAGGTGTGAAGGCTCCTAAGCCCACGAGGGTTGCATCGTTATCAACGATAATGTTTGCATTCTTCAGACCGATAAAGGCAATGAACATACCAATACCAGCTGATATGGCATAGCGTAAATTTGTCGGGATGGCATTGAGAATCATCTCTCGCACATTGAAAAAAAGGTAATTACGACGAAGAGAATACCCTCAATGAGCATGATAGCAAGCGACTGTTGCCATGTAAACTTTAATGATACGCAGAGTGTATAGGCAAAGAAGGCATTAAGACCCATAGAGGGTGCCTGTGCAAAACGGTAGTTTTTGCCATAAATGCTAACAGCAATGTAGCAATGGCAGCAGCAAGAGCTGTACCCGTGAAGAGCGCTCCCTTGTCCATACCAGTAGTCGCAAGGATACTTGGATTAACTGCTAAGATATAGCTCATAGTTAAGAATGTCGTTGCTCCAGCAATAATCTCAGTGCGGAGCTTCATCGACTTGGGGTTAAAGCCGAGGGCTTTTTCTAAGAAAGTCATCATTGTTTTAAGGTTTAAATACTCTTTAGTTTATATTGATGTTTTGTTTATCCAATCATCAAGAATCATTCTCGCTATTGATAAAGGCTCAGGAATGGTTGGTAGGTTGTCTTTAGTAAACCAGGCTCCTTTGGATAGTTCGCTTTGTTGTAGATGAATGTCTCCACCGTCATAATCGGCATTAAAACCTACCATCAGACCACAAGGATAGGGCCAAGGTTGTGAACCAAAGTAATGAAGATTCTTTATTTCAATCCCTGTCTCCTCTTTCACCTCACGATGTACGGCTTCTTCGAGTGTTTCACCAGTCTCAACAAAGCCTGCTACCAGTCCATAGAAATCAGTTTTGAAGTTACGAGCATGTACCAAAAGGACCTCGTCGCCTCTGTGTACAAGAACGATGACTGCTGTTGCCAATTGTGGCCATACTTCTTTTCCACAGTTCGTACAACGCTTTGATATATCAGTGTGCATCTTCATCGGTGCACCACAAACGCCACAGAACTTAGTGTTATTATCCCAGTAAAGTAGTTCGTGACACTTACCAGCCTTGAGATAAAGTTCTTTGGAAAGGTGGTAGAAGGAAGGACGTAAGCCACACATCTCATACAGAGGATTGTCTGTAATTGGTTGGTCGATCATGACTGCCTTCACTTCTGTACCGTCTTCCATTGGTGTGACGTTCAGTACGTGTGTCCAAGGATGTAGTGTTACTGGAGCTTCTTCAGAAAGTGGAATGGTATAGCCTTTACCCACTTTCTCAAGCATGATATCTGTCTTACAGAAAACAAACCAGTATTTCTTCATTGGTCTCAGTATTAATCTTTTGCCTAATTCTATTAACCCTAAACTCTAAACTGTCATTATGTTTATTGCTCTTTGGTTACTTTCCCTTCTTATTTGTTTATTCGCCAAAAAGAAGTTTACGGTCACGTGCAGCAGCAGGAACGGTCCATGTCTCTGGAATAAACTTCCAGTTATGGTTTGGCTGTGGATTCATCACACCAGCTTTCTTTATCTCTTCCATTAAATAATGACGTTGGTCTTTTGGACTTTCCCAAATAATTCGACTCTTCAAAGAGTCACGTGGAATACCAGCACCCTTGGTTAATAACTCGCCACCACCATTAGCACGATAGCTATTAACTGCTACTGTGTACCACTTATTCTCATCAAATGGTTCTCCATGACTCATGCGAAGGATACGTACCTTTTGTCCATCAGGTTTTGTAACATCGACTTCATAATCAATACCAGCTGCTGAATCAAAGTTGAAAGAGAAGTTCTTGAAGCCAAGACGTTGTGCATCATTCTGTGTATTAGATAGTAAAAGAAGATGGTCTTCAGGGCTCTTCATCGTGTTACACCACAAATCATAACTCATCTCAAGATGCTTACGAATCTCTTTACCAGTCAGACGCATGGTGCAAAGATTGTTCTCATACTTATAAAGATTGAACATATCAGCAACAGTGATAGGACCAGCTTTGATAGATGCGTTAAATAATAAAGGTGCATTGAAAGCAATATCTGCCTTAGTAATCTCCAACTCCAAGTTGAGGATAAGGTCGTTGAAAGCAGAGTTGCCGAAATAACTATCTTTTGTATAGATAGTATTTTCAAATCTTCCAATTACCTGGTCGCTCCATGCTTTTACAGCATCAATCTCTGGTTGGAAGTGCTGAATGAAAGCATCATCAGCTTTGAGATCCTTTACATCAACTAATTCACCCGTAGCTTTTGTTACGGTGTATTGACGCTTACCTTTGACAGTCTTAGGTCTAAGGGTTAATGTTGCTATCGCTACACGTTGTGCATTGTTAGCAGGGTCAAGACAGATTACGTCTTTACCAACAATATTCTTTTCAATAGAACTATGTGGAGTATGGTCATGTCCGAAGAAAACAATATCAAAACCAGGTACTTCCTTTGCTACTTTCTTCGAAGCATCTTCATCGTATTCAGGTGTCTTGATACCACCATCCCAACCAGAATGGAACAAACCAACAATAACATCTGGCTTCTCTTTCATCTTTACCTCAGCCATTGTTCGCTTGGCACAAGAGACCATTTCTTCAAAGCGTAGACCACTCCAGATGCTCTCTTTTAACCAGTTAGGTATAGCAGGGGTGAGCATACCAATGACACAAACCTTAATACCATTCTTTTTCTTGATAGTATAATAAGGTAAGATATAAGGCTTATTAGTCTTTGTGTCGATAATATTTGCACCAAGGATAGGGAACTTCAGCTCCTTAAACCATTTGTCATAAACCTTATGTCCTGTCTCTATGTCGTGGTTTCCAACCGTTGCTACGTCATATCCCATATAGTTAAGTACGCTTGCAGCGATGTTAGTCTTCTCTGGTGCAACGTAATTATAATAGTAGGAGATAGGCTGACCTTGTAGGATATCGCCGTTATCCAATAAATAGACATTGTCTTTTCCATCCTTCTTACGCAGTTCTTCTACTAATGTATAGACTCTTGCCATAGAACCGCTCTTAGGCTTTCGAGTGATGAAATCGTATGGAAAGAAGGAACCATGCACGTCAGTTGTTTCGATAAGTTTGATGGTAACATCCTTCTGTTGTGCCATAGTTGAAGAACTTAGTCCTAACATAATGGAAAGTACTATTGTTGAAAGTTTCATAATCTTAATTTTAATTCAGCTACAAAAGTACTAAATTATACGGAAATAAACGAACTTGTCTTGTTATGTTTCAAAGTATGTTTGTAGCTTGGGGGAGTTGAGTTGGGGTGTTTTCAAGGTCAATAGGGAATTGTTTAATAATCTTTTGTGTCGTATAAGAATTATGCTGGTGATAGTAGGCAATATGTCAGAAGCACACAGGCTAAACCCTTTGAACGTCCTTTTACGTATTCTTTCTAATATCGTTTTGAATAAATACTATGAACCTTCTCTATGGTTAAAGCTGTGTGCTCCTGTTTTTTAGTTGCGTTTGATAGGCGTAAAAACCTAAATAACGCCTTGTGCCATCATTGCCTTAGCAACCTTGATAAAGCCTGCAACGTTAGCACCTTTTACATAGTTGATATATCCATCGGCTTCTGTACCATACTTGACACAGTTTGCATGGATATCATCCATAATCTGATGGAGTTTCTGGTCAACCTCTTCACGGCTCCACTTCAGACGTCCTGAGTTCTGACTCATCTCAAGTCCTGACACAGCTACACCGCCAGCATTGCTTGCCTTACCTGGACAATAAAGCACTTTTGCCTCTTGGAAAATCTTTACAGCCTCTGGTGTAGAAGGCATGTTTGCACCTTCTGTCACTGCAATAACACCATTCTTTACGAGTTCTGCAGCTGCTTCTCCGTTGATTTCATTCTGTGTCGCACATGGAGTTGCGATGTCAGCTTTCTCAGACCAAGGTCTTCCTCCTGGAACATATTTCACATTATACTTCTCTGCATACTCACGAATACGCCCACGTTCAATGTTCTTGAGTTCCATGATATAGGCAAGTTTCTCCTCATCTATACCATCTGGGTCATAGATGTAACCATCTGAATCGGAACAAGTAAGGGGCTTTGCACCTAATTCAAGCAACTTTCTATCGTGTATTGTGCTACATTACCCGAACCAGAGACAAGGACCGTCTTACCTTTAAGGTCAATATTACGAGTCTTAAGCATGTTCTGCAAGAAGTATACATTACCATATCCTGTTGCTTCAGGACGGATAAGTGAACCACCGAACTCCTGACCTTTACCCGTAAGGATACCAACAAACTGATTAGTCAGTTTCTTATATTGTCCAAACATATAACCAACTTCGCGTCCACCAACACCAATGTCACCAGCTGGAACGTCACAGTCTGGACCAATGTAATTCCACAACTCTCTCATGAAAGCCTGACAGAAACGCATTACCTCTGCATTTGACTTACCTCGAGGAGAAAAGTCAGAACCACCCTTAGCACCACCCATAGGGAGTGTTGTCAGTGAGTTCTTGAATGTCTGCTCAAATGCGAGGAATTTTAAGATAGACTCATTAACTGATACATGGAAACGGAGTCCACCTTTGTAAGGACCAATCGTGTTGTTATGTTGTACACGGAAGCCCATATTGGTTTGTACATTTCCCCTGTCATCAACCCAGTTTACACGGAACTTAATGATTCTGTCTGGTATACAGAGTCGCTCGATAAGATTGGCTTGTTCAAAACCTGGATGTTTATTATATTCATCTTCAATCGTATCTAATACCTGTGAAACGGCCTGAATATATTCTGGCTCATTTGGAAAACGTTGTTTTAATCTCTCTACGACTTCTGTTGCTTTCATAAATAGTTGTTTTTATTATTATACCCTGAAATGTCTTGTTTTTATAATTATGCTTATTTATATTGCAAAGATAATGATTTTTGCTTAAATATCTGTCATTTTGTAGTAGAATGTTTGAATATAACGTAATTAAGTCATTATCTATTCTCTTATAGCTTGAATAGATGAGCATATTATCTTTTGAAGCATATAGAATTTGTAAGTCATTCTACTTGTTTTTATTTTTTTCTCGATTTATTTTGGTGTTTTAATATTTTTTGTTACTTTTGCGTCCGAATTAGAGATTAATCACGATGATACAAGTAATAAATATTAATTTTTAATAAACGTAGCACTTTACAAAAACAAAAGAGTGTCTGCGACGCTATTGCTGTATCTAATTCATTGATGGATGAGAGTAAGAAAGTTGAAAAAAAGTTAGCTAATTATTTGGTAATTCCAAATAATTTTGTACTCTCTCTCTCTCTCTCTCTCTCTCTCTCTCTCTCTCTCTCTCTCTCTCTCTCATAGAGCAGGCTTAACTAACTTTTTAATTTCTTTCGTACGCGCGCGAGGCTCGCCGTGTATAAACCATAGTAAACAAAGGACTTTTAGGAGTTTCCTTTGTTCTTTTTTTGTCTTCTTATAGGCTATTAAAAAGATGGAAATAAGAAATGTTTAATTCTATCTTTTTGAAAAATAACACTCATTAATATAGAGTTCTTGTTTTTCCAAATAAAATGTTTTTCACATGGGTAAAACAGTATTATAACTCAAAGCTAATTTCAAACAATTAAAAGATGAAGAAAAAGGAAAAGAGGGGCTATATTGCCCCATGGTGTACAATTGTAGCAGTTCAAGCAGAGTATTCTTTGTTAGTAGAGTCCATACATGTTACGGTAAACAAAGATTCATCAAATGATCAGAACTGGGGGAGTGAAAATAGATATGAGGGAGTGCCTAATAAAGTTGGTAGTAATCCTGACGACAGCTGGTTTGGAACAAAAAACGAGGTTGCTCCTTAAGTAGTAAAAAAAGAAATCATTATATTAAACAGAATAACAATGAAAAAGAGAGTTTATTTATCAGCACTTTTTAGTGCTATGCTTCTAATTCTTTTCTCTGCTTGTAGTAGCGAAGAGAATATGGATAAAGCACAGACTGTAGATGTAGCAAAGAACATTATTTTTAAGATGAACTTTGTTGATTATAACGCAGGAGATTCTATTGAGGGAAAAACGCGTGCGTCACAGGCAGAACCAGCAAAAAAGCAGATTATCCCGATGGGTGATTTCTTTGCAGAGGTAAGTTTAGAACGCGATACAGCAAAAGCTTCTAAGAAAGAGCAAGCTGCAGCAACGCGTGCTCTTGCTGATGGAAAGTATCATTTATATGCTTATCAAGGTACCACACAAAAAGGAATGATGACAGGAACAATGGCAAGCAACACCTTTACCCCAGATGGAGGTATTGATGGAATGTCACTTTTACCTGGCACTTATACTTTTATTTGTGTAAATGACGATGTAGATGTATCGGGTAGTCTTTGGAAGATTTCACGCTCAAAAATTGAAACAGCTCGCATGGGTATTGCGGAGAATGTAGTTATCACTCCTACTCCTAAGCTACAGAAAGTAACGTTTGATATGAAACACGTTGGTAGTCGTGTACGAGTACAAGTAACTATGCAGAATTTCTTTTATGAAAATCTTTTAGGAACTCTTTCTTCTACTAATGATATACCACAGACTGCAACTTTCGACCCATCCACACGTTCGTTTACTTCTTATGGTGACGATGCTGCATACAGTGAGAATATTAATTTCAACGATTATACGCGGAAGTCACATTCTTATTTCTTCCCAAGCACAAACCTTTCAGATTTCAAACTTACGCTGAATAGTGGTAAGGTTTATCGTATTCCAATTACTACTGCGCGCAACTTCACCTTCCCTTCAGCTCCAGCAACGCAGATGAATGGTTCATACGTGCTCAATATCACATTGATGTATAATTACATTTACCTCTATAGTGATGGTACTACAGGACAATATACTGACCCTGATTTTTCTTCTCACACGCCTATCGGTCTCGTGGTAAGTAGAAGCAAAAGACTGGCGGTGGCTCTGAAAGATGCCTTTGTAGAACAGCAAACACATATGGAACGTGATCCTTTTTCTCCTTTAGCTCCACAAAAGCCGTGGAGTAGCAAAACAAACTTCCAGAGTAATACGACCATGAGCAATAGCCTCTCAAATAATCTTGTGGATTTAAATGGCGAAGCTTATACGTACGAATCAACCTATAGTACAGATGGTATTATTAAAGGACAAGATGCAGTGAACTATCCTGCCTTTTATGCTGCTGCCCATTATGACCCGGGTGTTCCAGTGGCTTCGCACCTCAATAAATGGTTTTTACCAACAGCAGGAGAATGGAACTTGTATTATAAGAATTTGATGTTAGCTAACAAGGACCTTGCAGCTTCACGACCTTGGGGACCTGGCTATTATTCTGTTGAAAATGATGGCTCTGGTTGGTACTATTTACCTGATGACTACGGATTTCGACGTGGAGGTGGAATACCTTTAACGAATAATCACAGTTTTACAGGAGATGCTTATCTTATGGGTAATACTTATTATTTGTCTTCTTCGGAAAGTAGTGCTAACCAATTCTACGCTTTACAACTTTATTCTATTGGTCAGGTTTATTGGGGTGACCCCCGAATTAGAGCATACGGATTAGATCTTATGGATAAAGATAGATTGATGCCACGTGATAGAGTTGCAAAACCACATAATTTTGGTTATGCATATTGTGTTCGTCCTTTTATACATTATTAGGAAAGTAGTATCAAAAATATAATATTATTTATCACTCCTCCGCAAGTTTAAGGTCTCTGACTTGCGGAGGTTAACAAGAGGAGACCACCTTAATAACAATATGGCTAATAAACCTATTCAATTTGTCTTAAAAGAGCAGAAGTTGAACATTGGAAAGCAAGCAGGAAAGACCGTTATTGTTGCTCGTCCAACAGGTAGGCAGCGTGTAGACTTCCGCAACTTTTGTGAACGTATTGCTAAGTCAACGACCTTTGACGCACAAGAGGTAGCAGCTGTGCTAAATCTTGCCAGCGAAACGGCTCGTGACATTGTTGCCAATGGTGACATAGTAGAGTTTGGCGACCTTGGCACTTTGACACCTTCGTTTAAGAGTAAGGCTGTCTTAAAAGGTGAACAATTCCGTGCACAGCAGACACATTGAGAAACCTGTAGTAAAACTCCTTGCTTCTCGTAAGTATTTCACACTGAACGATGTTACCTTTGAGCAGGTAACACCAGGGGAAAAGAAAGCAAAGAAGGAAAAGAAGACAGAGAAAAAGAACGAAAATCCAGGTCCTGTTCCTGCAGATTAATAAAGACACAATTCGTCAGTCTAAGATATTCAATGTAAAGTTCGCGAACAAATTCAAAAAAGTTCGCGAACTTTTTTGAATTTGTTCGCGAACTTTTTTGTGTTTATCATAGTATTGTTTTACTTCTTGCCAAGTCCACGAAGCCACTTCAGAGGTTTTTTAATAAGAGCCTTCAAGCCTGATTCGTTGTTGGATGTTGATGGCAACTCCTCACGAATATCATATTTCGTACTCCTTCTTACAGACTTATCTTCTGGTGTACGCTGGCGGTTGTTACGCTTCTTGCGCTTATTGTTAGGCTTCTTGTTCTGCTGATTGGTAGTGTTTTCTGCATTACCTTTATTGTTAGCAGGTTTTCTGTCATTGCGCTTCTCGTTCTCAGCTTTTGGCTGACGCTCCTGCTGCTTACCCTTATTCTGACGGTTATTCTTCTTGTTAACTGGTTTACCCTCAGTTGCTGCAGGATTGTTATCTTGCTGCTTTTGAGGTCTATGGTTCTGTTTGTTTCCAGCCTTACGCTCCTGTTGGTTCGCGTTATTCTCCTCAGTGTTGTTCTGAGTCTGCGGTGCAGGACGTCTGTTGCGCTGCTTGTTGTTTGCCTGTTTCTTGTCCTTGTGACTCTGATGATCACGGTCCTTACGACGACGGCTCTTTGCACTATTGCCAGCCTTCTTAGGCTTTCCGTTGCTCTTATATTCAGGACCTTCGCCAAGTTCTGCTGGTAGTTGCGCCTTCTCAACCTCCTTCTCTAAGAACGATTCAATCTGCTGGAAGAAGTAGATATCGTCTTCATTCACGAAGGTAATCGCCTTTCCATCACGGTCAGCACGTGCTGTACGACCGATACGGTGAACATAATCCTCTGCGTCATGAGGTACATCATAGTTGATGACCATTGCAATGTCATCAATGTCGATACCACGTGAAACGATGTCAGTAGCCACCAATACATCAATTTGTCCGCTCTTGAACTTGAACATAACGTCATTACGCTGTTCTTGATCGAGGTCGGAATGCATCTCACCACAGTTGATGTGCATGCGATTGAGCGATCCTGCAATCTGCTTTACCTTCTGTTTTGACCCTGAGAAGATAATGACACGCTTGAGATCTCCAGCCTTGAAGATATCCTTAATGATACCCATTTTCTGCGTTTCATAGCATACGTATGCTGTCTGCTGAATCTTCTCTGCAGGCTTACTTACAGCGAGTTTAATCTCAACAGGATTCTTTAGCAATGTCTTAGCAAGTTCTTCAATCTTTGCAGGCATTGTAGCAGAGAACATAATTGTCTGACATGTAGCAGGCAATTTCTTTGCAATAGTCATAATGTCATCAGCAAACCCCATGTCGAGCATACGGTCAGCTTCGTCAAGGATGAAGAAACTCACCTTAGATAAGTCTACGTTACCGAGAGAAATATGGGAGATGAAACGGCCTGGGGTAGCAATCACTACATCTGCTCCCAATGCGAGACTCTTCAACTCTTGGTCGTATCTATTACCATCATTACCGCCATAGACAGCAACACAAGATACACCATTAAGATAGTAGGCAAAGCCCTGCATACCTTGGTCAATCTGCTGTGCTAACTCGCGAGTAGGCGACATGATGACACAATTAATTGCTGACTCAGGGTAGCCACCATCAGCCAGTTTAGAGAGAACTGGAAGGAGGTAAGCCGCTGTTTTACCTGTTCCAGTCTGGGCAACGCCCAATACGTCGTGTCCTTTTAATATTTCGGGAATGCACTTCTCCTGAACTGGAGTACATTCATCAAAACGCATGTCATATAGTGCGTCAAGTACGTTATCGTTTAAATCTAAATCTTCAAAATACATATTTTACTGTTTTGCCCTTCTTCAATGAGGGTAGTTTTTAATTTTGTTTTATTCGCCTTATTAACTTGGTGCATGTCTGTAGCAGAAGTAGGCGATGATAGCAAAGATAATGTTTGGTATCCACGCTGCCAATATAGGCGGTGTGTCATCCTGAATAGCAAAGGTTGCTGAAACGGTCTGGAGCATGATATAGCCGAAACTCAATGCCAAACCGATTCCAAGATAGAGTCCCATTCCACCTTTCCGCTTGCGTGAAGAGAGGGAGAGACCGATGATGGTGAGGATGAAAGACGAGAACGACATCGCTATTCGTTTGTGGAACTCAACTTCATACTGTACCACATTACCAGAGCCACGGCTGGTCTGCTTGGAAATATAGTTTAGTAGTTCTGGAGAGGTAAAGGTCTCCTGTTGACCTTTAGAATAGACAAGGTCGGTCGGCTCCATGAGTAGAACGGTGTCCTTTGAGGCTCCACTTTGGATATGCTCCTTTAATCCTTTGAGTGTACGTATCTTCCAATTACTTACCTTCCAATGATACTTTGTGTCAGCAACGGTATCATACTGAATCTCCATTGCAGTCATGTGGCTGACAATCTTCTTGTTTTTAGTCTTTACAAGTGAGAATCCATAGCCCCGTTTATACTGGTCGTCGTAATGCTGAATATAAGCGGTAGTATTCTTTGCAACAAACAGTTGTACGTTCTCTGCCGATGTGTTCTTTTTAGAATTACGATAGAGAGACTCAAAGTTTTGACGAATAACAGTCCCATGAGGTATCACAAAACTGTTAAGATAGAATGTTAAGCCTGCAATAAGAATACACGAAATCATGTAAGGGCGCATCAGTCGTCTGATAGACACGCCTGCTGCCATCATTGATATAATCTCAGAATTACCCGCCAGTTTGGAGGTAAAGAAGATAACTGCAATGAATACGAATAGTGGTGAGAAGAGATTAGAATAGTAAGGGACGAAGTTGGCGTAGTAATCAAAGATGATTGCTCGCCATGGGGCATGATATTGCGTGAACTTAGAGAGGTTCTCGTTGAAGTCGAACACAATAGCAATGGAGATAATCAATAAGATAGCATAGATGTATGTACCTATGAATTTCTTAATGATATACCAGTCCAGAATACCGATAAAACGCGAGGGGGAGAGCATCTGAAGTAGATGTCCTACCTTCTTCAAGACAGGAAAGCGTGCAAAAACACGTTGCCCGAAATGGTTAATCAGTTTCTTAATTTTATCAACAATCTCTTTAACCTTACTCATTTGGTTTCTTCTTAAATTCTTCTTCCTAACTGTTCAATGACAGAAGCTTTCCACTGTACGAAGTCACCCTGCTCAATATGTGTACGTGCATCCGTTACGAGACGGAGATAGAACGCAAGGTTGTGGATGCTGGCAATCTGCATTGCGAGCAATTCTCCCGCTTTGAAGAGATGATGGAGATAGGCTTTACTTGTGATAACATCAATGTCACAGCCATCTGGATCAATCGGTGAGAAATCATTTTCCCACTTCTTATTCTTCATATTCATCGTACCATTGTAGGTGAAGAGCATTGCATTACGGCCGTTACGGGTAGGCATAACACAATCGAACATATCCACACCGCGCTCAATAGCTTCAAGAATGTTCTGTGGTGTACCAACTCCCATCAGGTAACGAGGCTTGTCTTTTGGAAGAATCTCATTGACTACCTCAATCATTTCATACATTACCTCTGTTGGTTCACCAACTGCCAAGCCACCGATAGCATTACCATCTGCACCCTTATCAGCCACAAACTTTGCTGCTTCACGGCGCAAGTCTTTATATGTACACCCTTGAACGATAGGGAAGAGGCTTTGGTTGTAACCATAGAGTGGTTCTGTTTCATTGAATCGTTTGATGCAACGGTCGAGCCAACGCTGTGTCATTTCCAAGCTCTTTTTGGCATATTGGTAATCGCTCTGTCCTGGAGGGCACTCGTCGAAAGCCATCATAATATCGGCACCAATGATTCGTTCAGTGTCCATCACATTCTCTGGTGTGAAGATATGCTTAGAACCATCAATGTGACTTCTGAATTCACAGCCTTCTTCTGACAGTTTGCGAATACCTGTCAATGAGAAAACTTGGAAGCCACCAGAGTCTGTCAGGATTGGACGATCCCAACCATTGAAACCATGCAGACCACTGCAGCCTTGATGATATCAAGTCCCGGACGCAGGTAAAGGTGATAGGTATTACCCAAGATAATCTGAGCCTTGACCTGTTTACGCAACTCCTCAAAGTGTACACCCTTAACAGAACCGACAGTACCAACAGGCATAAAGATAGGAGTCTTTATCTGTCCGTGGTCGGTTGTGATGATACCTGTGCGGGCATCACTGGCGTTATCTGTATGCTGAAGCTCAAATGTCATTATTTTGTTTCCTCCTTCTTTTCTTCTACAATAGTAAAGTCTACAGGGTGTTCTACCTTTTCATCGGCCAAAGCAAAGTCCCATACCTGCTGAATGTTCTCAACAAAATGGAAATGAAGACCCTTGCGATAAACCTCTGGGATTTCTTCTACGTCCTTTTTATTCTCAGAACACATCACGATATCAGTAATTCCTGCACGTTTTGCAGCAAGTATCTTCTCCTTGATACCACCCACAGGGAGAACCTTACCACGAAGGGTTATCTCACCCGTCATAGCTGTGTTCTTACGCACTTTGCGTTGTGTGAGTGCTGAAGCAATACTTGTTGCAATCGTTATACCAGCTGAAGGACCATCCTTTGGAGTCGCTCCTTCTGGTACGTGGATATGGATATTCCACTGTTCAAAGATGCGATAATCAACGTTCAATACGTTGATATGTGCCTTGACATACTCCAATGCAATGACAGCAGACTCTTTCATGACATCACCAAGGTTACCGGTCAGTGTTAACTTACCCGCTTTACCCTTAGAAAGAGAGGTCTCAATAAAGAGAATCTCACCGCCAACACTGGTCCATGCAAGACCTGTTACCACACCAGCATATTTGTTGCCCTGATAGATGTCACGTGTGAAAGGTGGCTTACCTAATAAGTCCTCTAACTTATCTGGAGTAATCTTCGTATAAGGAAGTTGCTTATCCATAGCCTGCTTGAAAGCCAACTTGCGCATAGCCTTGTTGATTTGCTTCTCAAGTTGACGCACACCACTTTCGCGTGTATAGCTTTCAATAATCTTCTCCAACGTTGCCTTGGCAAACTTTGGTTTCTCTTCTAACTGGTCTAAACCAGTGTTTTCGAGTTCTTTTGGTACGAGATGGCGTTTTGCTATCTCAACTTTTTCTTCCGTGATATAGCCTGAAACCTCAATAAGCTCCATGCGGTCGAGTAGTGGACGTGGGATTGTATTGATGTCATTGGCCGTTGCAATGAATAAGACCTTTGATAAATCGTAGTCCATATCCAAGTAATTATCATGGAAGGCATTGTTCTGCTCAGGGTCGAGAACCTCCAACAAGGCTGATGAAGGGTCGCCATTAACAGTGTTCTGAGTAACTTTGTCAATCTCGTCAAGAATGAAAACAGGATTTGATGAGCCTGCCTTTTGAATATTCTTGATGATACGTCCAGGCATAGCACCAATGTAAGTCTTACGATGTCCTCGGATTTCTGACTCATCATGGAGGCCACCTAATGACACACGAACATACTTACGTTTCATAGCTTCGGCTATACTCTTGCCCAAACTGGTCTTACCAACACCCGGAGGACCGTAAAGACAGAGGATTGGTGACTTTAGATTGCCACGCAACTGAAGGACGGCAATGTATTCAAGGATACGTTCCTTCACCTTGTCCATGCCATAGTGATCTTTGTCAAGAATACGTTTCGCACGCTTCAAATCAAGGTCGTCTTTGGTATATTCATCCCATGGCAGATTAACCATTGTCGCAGAGTAGTTTACCTGTACACTATAGTCAGGGACTCTGTGGGATTTAATGTGTCGAGTTTGTCTAATTCCTTTTGGAAAATCTTGGCAACCTCTTCTGGCCACTTTTTGTTCTTTGCCTTCTCAAGCAACTCCTTCTTGTCAGGTGCAGAATCGCCATCCCCTAACTCCTCCTTAATATTCTTAATCTGCTGATGCAGGAAGTATTCGCGCTGCTGCTCATCGAGATCTTCACGTGTCTTAGAGCGTATGTCCTGACGGAGATGCTGGAACTGTATTTCACGATTTAGCACCTTCATCAATGCAGAATCAGACGATCCTTTGATAGAGTTTTTCTTCAACATTTGAATCTTGTCTGTCACTAGGGAATGGCATTGTTGAGCAAATATAATTCACTGCAATGACAGGATTATTAATGTTGTCGAGTGCAAACTGTGAATCATCTGGGATGTCGTCACTACCATGGATATATTCCTTTAGTGACCACCTTCATGTCCTCTACAGCTGTAGAAAACTCTTTGTCCTCTTTTCAGGCTCAGCTTCTTCTGGTATAGCCACAGTGTATCCCTTCATGTAGGGTTCAGTTGTTGTAATGTCCTTTAATCTTACACTTGCCAAGTCCCTGTAAATATCACTGTGCGGTTATTACCTTCGTAATTACCAGGCATATCAAAGGCACGAACGAATCGTGCGTAGATACCTGTCGTATAGACATCGTCCTCCTGAGGGCTCGTTAATGTTGCTATCTTTCTGACTGACAATCGCTATGATCGTGTTTGGATTCTCTTCCAAGTGTCTCAACAAGTTCTAGATGTTGGCTTTTCTTCCAACGAGGATAGGGGAGAGAATACCTGGGGAACATAACGAGGTTACGGGTTACGAAAAATAGGGTATTTCGCCATCGACCTGTATGTCTAACTTTGGCATATCTCCCTCGTAATCAGTAATCATTTGAATAGAGCTATTTTTGTTTCATAAAGTTCTTTTATACCTGCTTTTTAGCTTGCAAAGGTACAAAAATAAAACCGAAAGACTGAAAAGAATAATTGTGCTTTTAATTGGCTATCTCGTAAAAAGACTGGGGTTTATATGAAACGGTGACAAAAGATGAGGGTGTTTGTACCCGCTCATTTGGTGTTGATGCTTGCACATGGTGATAAGCACACACTGTTTTTTTTGCAGGGGCTTTGTCGATAAAAGCTGGTGAGTGTCTGACTATTGTAGGAATATAGCTACAGTAAACCCTAACGTCTTACTTGTCATAACTGTTTTTCGATGATAGATGATAAATACGTTTCTTTACTGAATGTTAGTATTGTCTTATCATTTATGCTTCTTACTTACTTGATGTAGAACTCTTGTGTAAGATTTTGATACCATTCTGTGCGTGCTCCCATTATCGTCGTTTAGTACTTGTTCTTCCATCTTCATATCTGTGTAGTAGCGTCCTTTCCCAAACTCTATTAAGCAGCGTTTAGCTGGTTTTGAAGATTTTAGTCTTTAATATTAATTATCTTTAGTACTGATAATCCGTTAAATATAGCTTCTGCTTCAAGTATATCTTTGTTGTCATAGGGATGATAATGGATAGCGTTCCGTTTGTTTTAAGGAGCCTCTTTAGAATGGTAGATAAGTTCTTGGTGAGAGAGGGAGTCAGTGTGTCTTGCAGTCGTTCTTGACTGTAAAGGATTTTTTTAATGAATGATGAAAATATGTGGATTGCAGACGATTGCATCATAAACGCCCTTCTGTACAGGTTCTCACTGACATGGGATGATAATCTTGTAGACAACTATTGAGAATATTTATTCTATCATTTGAACGGAGATTGTGAAACATTAAGATGAGCATCCTCAAAGCTCCTTTGTCAATCTCAATAGCATCAATGTCGGCTATATGAGAAACGTTGAGCCATCATGAGGGCGATGAGTCCAGTTCCCTGTTCCGATGTCAAGGATTCTTGTACCTCCTTTTGCCCAAGCTCCGAGCAATACCCCATCAGTCCCGACCTTCATGGCCGTGTGATCATCAACGATATGAAATTGCTTGAAAGTAAATCCCATGCGTCTCGTTATCAGGATTTTATATATTTCAGTTTACGAAGCAGATTTCTTTATTGATTGCCTGTACTTTTCTACTTTGTTTTGGTGAGGTCTTGTCTCATCAAATCAAATGTTGTAGAATATTTCAGAAAAGGCTGTTTGCAGCATATTTGGTTGTCTACAATCCTTTCCCACCCTTAGGGATTGACTATGATATTTATTCCCTTTGGTACAACAGAGATGTCCACGTCAGCGTCAGATGTAATAGGGATCGCCGTCATAATGAATAACTCCTTCTTTCTTGCGGCGTATGTGAATATGCTTTGGATCTGAAAAGTCTTTATCTTTCAGAGTTTCTTTATCTAACGTCTTTGTTGAAAAAGCTCAATGGCAACCTGTGGGGCATCGATGAGGTCGAAATGGTTCCATGATGATAATATCCAACAGTCCATCGCTCATTGATGCTTGCGGAGCGATATAGGCATTGTTACCATACTGTGAAGCATTGGCTGCTGATACGAGGAAAGCCTTATAACGATGTGTTCCATCCTCATCTTCTATGACATAAGTTTCAGGCTCATAGCTAATCCCTTCTTCAAGAACTTTCTGCATGTAAGTGATAGGTCCACGTTTGCCCAGCTTCTGCAAATTTCATCGAAATAAAATGCATCAAAGCCCATTCCACAGGTGCAGAAGAACGGATGGTCGTTGATGATACCATAGTCGAGTGCTTTAACATCATAGCAGTTTATGATGTCAATACACTTTCTTTAGATTCATCGGGTAGGTTTAGATGCCTTGCAAGTCCCATTTCCCAGAACCGCAAGGGAAGGATGCCCAAAGCAGACTCTAGTATTGATAAGTGACTCTTCCAACTTCGTTGACCGTTCCATCTCCACCCACAGCCACAACGAGGTCTACACCTTCTTTGCACGGCTTCTTTGGGCGAGCTCGGTCGCATGACCCAGCATGCTTGCGTTTCTGCAATGCGATAGTCAAACCTGTCTTTATCGAGTCGTTCTTCAATAAGGTCTGGAATACCCTGCTTTACTAATTGTACCCGATATAGGGTTTAGGATAAAAACTATTTTTTTCTTATTCATTGTGCCAAATAATCAGCGCATGGTTTATTTGTACAAAGATACATATTTATCAGTTTATATCGTGGAGATTATGAGAGTAAAAAAATGTTTAAAAATCACTTTTCTAATCAAAAAGACTTTTTTTGTCATTCTAAATTAGTATCTTTGCAGCCTGAAAATAATATTTAAGTAGTCAATGACTACACCACATTAAAAAAATAATGGGACAATTACAAGACAAGTACAAAAAGCTACCGCGAGCCGCAGAAGTTTATGGATGCAGGTGTCTATCCATACTTTCCGCGAGATTACAAGTAAGCAAGGAACAGAAGTTACAGATATTGATGGCAACAAGATTCTTATGTTTGGTTCTAACGCCTATACAGGGTCTTCCAAACGATCCAGCGTGTGATTAATGCTGCTCATCGTGCCCTTGATAAGTATGGCTCAGGTTGTGCCGGTAGTCGTTTCTTAAATGGTACGCTCGATCTTCATGTTCAGTTGGAGAAAGAGCTTGCTGCTTTTTGAAGGCAAGGATGAGGCGCTTGTTTTTCTCAACAGGTTTTTTTCTGTAAATGCTGGTGTCCTCGCTGTTGTAGTAGGGACGTGGTGATTATATTATCTGTGATGACCGCGATCACGCAAGTATAGTAGATGGACGTCGTTTGAGTTTTTGCTACTCAACTGCGTTACAAGCACAATGATATGGAAGATTTGGAGCGTGTTCTCCAGAGACTTCCTCATGAAGCTGTTAAGCTGATTGTTGTTGATGGCGTCTTCTCGATGGAGGGTGATTTAGCTAATCTGCCAGCAATTGTTGAATTGAAGCACAAGTATAACTGCTCAATCATGGTTGATGAGGCACATGGTTTAGGTGTCTTTGGTCGTCAGGGTAGAGGTGTTTGTGATCATTTTTGGGCTTGACAGATGAGGTAGACCTCATTATGGGTACCTTTCTCAAAGAGTTTGGCTTCAATTGGTGGTTTTTATTGCTGGTGATAAGGATACTATTAATTATCTCCGTCATACCTGCCGTACATATATCTTTTCTGCAAGTAATGCACCTGCAGCAACAGCTGCTGCTTTGGAAGCTCTCCATATTATAGAGCAGGAGCCAGAACGTTTGGAGCAGTTATGGAAGGTGACAAATTATGCTCTGAAAAGCGATTTTCAAAGAAGAGGGTTTTTGAGATAGGTGAAACAGAGAGTCCCGATTATTCCTCTTTATGTTCGTGATATTGAAAAGACCTTTGTGGTTACAAAGTTGGCGTATGAGGCTGGTGTGTTTATCAATCCGGTAATTCCTCCAGCATGTGCTCCACAGGACACCTTGGTGCGTTTTGCTTTAATGGCTACTCATACAGAAGAGCAGGTTGAACGCGGTGTTCAGGCTTTGACTAAGATTTTCAAGGCGCAAGGCATCATTAAATAAGTATTATCTAAATTTCCTTATTTAAAAAGGATTTAGTAATATTAAAAACGATGGGGTTATTCTTATAGAGTAAGCCCATCGTTTTTTGTTTATACCTTATATATAGGGTGATGGGTGTTGGGTGATGGGAGTTGATGTTTTGTTGATACTTGAGTGTAGGGGGATAATTAAGATTGTGGTTTTATTAGGCTTATAAGCCTAATTGGCCTAATGAGCCTAATGAGCCTAATAAGCCAAATAGGGCATATAACAAAAAGATATTTATTTAATAACTGTTTCTTTGGGCTCATTCGCTTTTATTTCTTTTTATTATGTAGGGATGTTCTTTCATGATGAGAAGTTTTTTATGAAAAGAATTTAAAGGTAATGAGTATAAAAGTTGTAGTCGGACTGCTATTATGCAGTGAAGATATAGAGAATTTTTTTATGATTTTGGGACTTACAAGGATTAGAAAGTTTGCTTTTTTTACATCTATTGTCGTCTTACTTGAAAAGTACATTGACTTATGATAACGTTGATTTGATTAAAAATAAAATAAATTTTTGAGTTTAGTCATTATAATTTCCTTTTTCTTCTTACTTGCTTGTTTATCAATAACTTTGCGTCTATTTGAAATTATATGCAAACGGGATTTGTAAGAAAAGTATTATTTTTTATTGAAAAAAAACATATAAAAGTTTGGAGGTGTCGGAAATATGTAGTACCTTTGCACTCGCAATTCAGAAATGAGTCAATTATTAATGAATATGCAGCGGGGTGTAGCGCAGCTCGGTAGCGCATCTGGTTTGGGACCAGGCGGTCGCAGGTTCGAATCCTGTCACCCCGACTTTTTGTCTAACTCTTTAGAGAAAGAGAGACGTTAAATGCGGCAATAGCTCAGTTGGTAGAGCACGACCTTGCCAAGGTCGGGGTCGCGAGTTCGAGCCTCGTTTGCCGCTCTTTGATATTCTGAATTATATAGAAGTTTTCTTCTAAGTAAATGCCCAGGTGGCGGAATTGGTAGACGCGCACGTTTCAGGTGCGTGTGTTTCACGACTGCAGGTTCGAGTCCTGTTCTGGGCACTTTCTAAATCAGAATGTCTCGTATATGCTGGAGAGGTGGCGGAATTGGTAGACGCGCTACTTTGAGGGGGTAGTGAAAATTGTTTCGTGGGAGTTCGAGTCTCCTCCTCTTCACATAGAGTTTTGAAGTAAGTCGTTACTTACTTAGTAAATGCGGCAATAGCTCAGTTGGTAGAGCACGACCTTGCCAAGGTCGGGGTCGCGAGTTCGAGCCTCGTTTGCCGCTCTTTTTTTAGAGAAACATACATAGCATTTCTTTATGAATTTATATTTGCGATATTTCGATAATGAAGTATTAGTACACAATGTTGAGGAAGCTTTGGATTTTTTAAGTTCTATTCCTGACATTCAACTCACTCCAGAATTGGAAGATGATATTAGAAATTATGCTTCCAACGATGTCTTTTATCCAAAACGTTATAAGGTTCGTCCTCGAGTTTATTTTATAGTCATTAAGACTGAGGCAGCTACTATGATGGATTTTAAGCAAAAAAAAGCCCTTCGTCCGGTTGTTGATGGAATCGTTCGTAAGGATAATCCAGCTATTATGCATCTCAATGAGGAACGTGAGGGATGGTATGAAGGTGAACTTGATTTTTAAGCGTGTCGTCCTCATTCCTACTTCTGGTAAGCATGAATATCGTGATACTCATTTTGTAGCACAGTGTAAGGCTGTTTCAGGATGGGATTGCTATAATCGTATCGTTGAGTATCTAAAAGATAGGGTTGACAATAGAAGTCAGTTCCCTTCTGCTAAAGGTAAGAATTTTAAGTTTAGATATTTAGGTATGTGGAAGTAATTTCACATGCCTTTTTGCTATTGCTTTCTTATGAATAAAGTAATGTTAATTGGTAATGTCGGTCGAGAGCCAGAGATAAAATATTATGAGGCAGACCAATGTGTTGCCTCTTTTACTTTGGCAACAACGGAGCGTGGATATACACTTCCAAATGGTACGGTTGTACCTGATCACACTGATTGGCATAACATAGTTCTCTTTAAGGCATTGGCTAAGTATGCTGAGAAGTATATTCATAAAGGCGATAAACTTTATATTGAGGGGCGTGTGCGTTATCGTACTTATGATGATAAGAAAGGTATGCGTCGTTATGTTACAGAGATTTATGGTGACAACCTTGAATGGCTTTCCGCATCCCGTAAATCTGAAAGTGTGTCTGGAGAGAAAGTAGATGATAATGCTTCTGATACTACAGATAATTCTAATTTACCTTTTTAATGGATAGTTTTTTTAGTAGTTTTTTTCTTCTTATATAAGTGTTAATCCAATAGATATTAGTGTGATTCTTGCAATTCTATTGGCTGTTTTTCTACTAAGTCTTTCGGCTTTTGCAAGTGCGTCGGAGATTGCTTTTTTTAGTTTATCTCCAACTGATATAGAGTCGCTTGACCCGGATAAGAATACTTCTGATAAGCTTATTCAGCAGTTTAGAGACGATAGTGAGCGTACGTTGGCAACAATTCTTATTACGAATAATCTTGTCAATGTTGCGATTATTATGCTGTGTAATTATATCTTTTCCAGTCTGTTTACTTTTAAGGAAGAGTGGTTACAGTTTCTTTGTGTTACAATTCTTTTAACCTTCTTACTTTTACTTTTTGGTGAGATTATTCCAAAGGTTTATAGTAGAAGAAATCCATTGGCATTCTGCAGAAGTGGTGTCAAAGGCATTGTTTTCTTTCGTAAGTTGTTTTGGCCTATCGAAACTATATTGTTGAAAAGTGGTGCTTTTGCTGAAAAGGTAGTTCAAAAGGAGAATCGTCAGTTGTCTGTTGATGATCTTGAACAGGCTTTAGAATTGACTGATAAGAATGATATTAAGGATGAGCAGGGTATGCTGCAAGGTATTATTCGCTTTGGAGATGAGACTGCAAAAGAGGTAATGACTTCTCGTCAGGATATTATAGATTTGGATATCCGCTGTTCATATGAAGATGTCTTGAAATGTATCGTTGATAATAACTATTCTCGTATTCCTGTTTATCAAGATAATCAAGATAACATACGAGGTGTACTTTATATTAAGGATCTCCTGCCTCACCTATCTAAGCCAACTAACTTTAGATGGCAGAGTTTGATTCGACCACCTTATTTTGTTCCAGAGACGAAGAAGATAGATGATCTTTTACGTGACTTCCAAGAGAATAAAGTTCATATAGCTATTGTCGTTGATGAGTTTGGCGGTACGAGTGGTATTGTTACTTTAGAGGACATTCTTGAAGAAATTGTCGGAGAGATTAATGACGAGTTTGATGAAGAAGAGCGTAACTATACAAAGTTAGGTTCTAATATCTACATATTTGAGGGTAAAACTCTCTTGAAAGACTTCTCTAAGATTCTTAATCTCCCAGATGATGAGTTTGATGAGATAGAAGGCGATGCTGATTCTGTAGCAGGTTTACTATTGGAAATCAAGGGAGATTTCCCTGCAGTACATGAGATGCTGGACTATAAGAACTATAAGTTTGAAGTCTTAGCTATTGAAGAGCGTCGTATTAGTAAAGTTAAAGTTACTGTTTGTGGTAAGGATAACGAATAATGTTGAGGGTAAGGTAGTCATTGGTCTGTTGGAGATAGAAAAAGGAAGACAGGCTGAGAACGATGGGGTACATTATGTCTTAACGGAAATGTTAGGCTATGAGCCTTTAGTAGAACATAATGAGGATGGTAAACCAATGATAGAGGGCTATCATATAAGTATATCTCATACTCTTGGTTATGTTGCTGTTATTCTTTCTCGTGACTATGAAGTAGGTGTTGATATAGAATACGTTTCTGACAGAGTAAATCGTATATCATCACGTTTCCTAAGAGATGATGAGGTCTTTGCTGATACGACAGATAAGCTTATTGCTTGGTGTGCCAAGGAAACTATGTATAAACTCTTTTCTTCTGAACATTTAGCTTTAAAAGATATAAAAGTAGACCCTCAGTCAAGCTTAGTAACTAATATGAAGCGTAATATCACGCTTAAGTTTCAGTGTGAGTGTTCTTCAAAGTACATTTTGACTTATACTTGGTATTAAGTCTTATTTTATTTTGTTCTTACTGGCACATCTTAATCCAGATAATAGTTTTGATATCATAAATGCATATAATGATATAAAAAAATTCATTATGCAGTAAAAAAATGTTTAAATAATTAATTTATTTAGTGTTTTGACTTGTTTTTTTATTTTTCATTTTACCTATATTTGTAACAGTCATTTAGCGGATAACGTAATATATTTACCATTTAGTCTAATTAATAGGAGGTATAAACATGAAAGAAAAACAAAACACGAGAATTTTTTTCGAAACTCATGATTTCGAGAATCAGAACAGTCAGGAACATACCGATGCGAATGAAACGCTTGGTGGTGAAATTTGGTACAACTAATGTTGTATGAGTTTAGATTATATATTTTATAATTGATTTTAGGAACGCACTTGCTCTATGAGTTTAAGTGCGTTTTTTATTTTGTTTAAACGTTTTGTATTATCTAAATGGGTCAATTATTCTGGTTACATACTTATTTTAGTGAATCTTACTTATAGTAAACGGCAGAGTATGTATAAATGATAATTGCTATTTGTTTACTTCGTCAGAAATGATTACTTTGTATCTGTAAAAAACATATTATGAACGAAGCAAACGTAAAAAGGGAGGAACTAATACTTATACGTATAACAGGCCAAGATAGACCAGGGTTAACAACTGCGGTTATGTCTATTCTTGCTTGTTATAATGCCCATATTTTAGATATTGGTCAAGCTGATATCCATTCTACTTTATCACTTGGTATTCTTATTCGTATTGATGATCAGGGTGCCGGGCAGGTAATGAAAGAACTGTTATTCAAGGCTACGGAACTTGGTGTAAATATCGGTTTTGCTCCTGTAATAGATGATGAATACGAAGATTGGGTTAATAGACAAGGGAAAAATCGTTATATTCTCACGATTATTGGTAGGTCTTTATCAGCTCGTAATATCGAGGGGGCTACTCGGGTGATTACAGAACAAGGTGTGAATATAGATTCTATTCTTCGCTTGACAGGGCGTCAGAGTATTCGCAAAAGTAATCAAAATGTCAGAGCATGTATAGAGTTTTCATTGCGTGGTACTCCTAAAGACTATAGACAGATGCAGGCTGACCTCATGCAGATGAGTCACGAGCAAGGAATTGATTTTTCTTTGCAGAAAGACAATATGTACAGGCGTATGCGCCGTCTAATATGTTTTGATATGGACTCTACACTTATTCAGACAGAATGTATTGACGAATTAGCAAAACGTGCTGGGGTAGGAGAGCAGGTTGCTGCTATTACTGAACGTGCAATGCGCGGTGAAATTGATTTTAAGAAAAGCTTTACAGAACGAGTTGCTTTGTTGAAGGGGCTCGATGCTGATGTCATGAAGGATATTGCCGAAACAATGCCTATAACAGAGGGCGTTGATCGCTTAATGACTGTTTTGAAGCAGTGTGGATATAAGATAGCCATATTAAGTGGTGGCTTTACTTATTTTGGAGAGTATCTACAGCGCAAGTATGGTATTGATTATGTCTATGCTAATAATCTTGAGATAGATGAGAATAATAAACTTACAGGGCGCTATCTTGGTGATATTGTTGATGGTAAACGTAAGGCAGAGTTATTGAAGTTATTAGCACAAGTAGAGAAAGTCAATCTCGCTCAGACTATTGCTGTTGGTGATGGTGCTAATGATCTTCTATGCTTTCTGAAGCTGGCTTGGGTATTGCCTTTCATGCTAAACCACGTGTACAAGCTAATGCTGAACAAAATATTACTACTATCGGTTTAGATGGTGTACTTTACTTTCTTGGTTTTAAGGACAGTTATTTGGGTGAAGCTGGTAAACTTTAATCAAAATAGGTTTATTAAAACCTGAACATATTCCGATAAGGGATGTATCAAATATATTGTAATTCTATGAATATATTTGATACATCTTTTTTTATTGAAACTTATTATTGTTTGGCAAGTTCTTACTGTATAGGCTTGGTTTAACCCAAATCGGTCATTAGACCACAATATGTATAATTCTTATTACTATGGTATTGTTTCCTAACATCTTTTATTTTCTTATCGGCATCTTGTCCGTCTTTTTAATTTGACGTAGCCTGCTACGCCTGCGTTATAAAGCCAAACAATTTGCTCGATAATAAAACAAAATATGTTTAGGCTCTAATGACCGATTTGGGTTAATGTTTTCCAATTATTGCTGTCCGATAAAACCTCTATATGCTGCAATATCCTCTCTCAATCCTGCTGAAATAGGCATGATTAGTTCTTATTTCAAATTCCAAGCCCCCCACTAGAATAATGACAACTCTTCTGGTGGGGCTTTTACTTGGCTAATCAATCTATCCCAGTCTCTATGTGGCTGCTCAAAGAAGCTCTGTATTGAGACATAACTCATAAGTAGAATTCTTATCATTGTTGCCAAGCCTGAGAAGCTCCAAGGTCTCTTTATTTTGTTCTTCACTAGGGTTATAAGCAGATTGGCTATAAGCGTAATCCATATTTGTATTTTTATAGCATTCGCACTCTCTCCATAGAAGTATCTTAGCGGGAAATTCTGTTTTATTTGCTTAAATAAGGTTTCTATTTGCCATCGCCTCTTATAGATAGCTATAATATCTTCTGCTGACATCTGAAAATCATTGGTCAGCAGTGATATGAATCTGATTTTCCCTTTCTTGGTCTTATCCTGATATGTGATTTTTCTTGCTTTATGGTAAATATCTTTTTCCTTTGTATGCTTATGGAAGAGAATGGTTTCTACGCGTACAACTCCATAATCTGTAGTCATCTGGTAATCCGTATCAGCAATCCTTTCAAAGCTAAGATTATTTTTCATCTTAGTTACATATATAACGCCTCTTTGCGTCAGTTCAGAGAACTTTTCATAGTTTATATAGGCTCTGTCAAAAGCAATCAGTTCCTCATTGGTGTATCGTTCTGGGATAAGTGCAAATTGATCATGACTAGCTGCAGATGTGAACTTGATATCGCTTGGAACATTCTCATTAGCAAATATCTCTGTATGTACTTTTATTCCACCCTTCTTCTTACCAGTTTTGGGATTACGTCCTACACCTTTAAAGACTAGGTTAGAAAACAGACTGATTGTCGTAGAATCTATTATCTTTAGATTCTTCAGCCATTTGGGCTGTCCACAATTTCGGCTGTCCGAGTAAAGCTCATGGCGGTATTTCTCATATAAGTTCATATAGATCGAACCGAATATCTCGGAATCTCGGCGTTTGTTTGCATCTGACAAGGTACTTCGACAAGGAAAATGCTTTAAACCAAGATGATTAAAGCGATTAACATTAGCAAAGAGAGAGGCTTTTATCTCACGCAGAGAGTCTAAACGCATCATTACGGCATAAAGCATGACAACAAGATGATGCCATGCATCAAACTTCTTTATATAGTGTTCACCTCCCTGAGCTTGGCTCAGAGAGAGAATTTTATCACGATTAAAATAGTTTAACAGTTGAACATATAGTGGCTGTCCGATAAAATGTGTACTTTTGTTCATCTTATTTCATTGTTTTATTTTTGCAACTACAAAGGAAATAAGAAGGGCTGAATGTGCAAAACAATCAGCCCGTTTTTTTTATTATTCTGAATTAAAAAGATATGAACGCAAAAAAAGTTTTATCGGACACCAATATTTTCCAATATATCCTTTTGTTATAACGTCCCCCATAATTTGTTCTTCATGTATGTGTTGTAAGTTAGCACATATTGTGTTAATGCTCCGCACATGTTGTGCTGATGCTCCGCACACGTAGTGTTGTTGGTAAGTTATAGTACAAATAAAATAGGATACCCTTGTAGAGTATCCTATTTTATTTGTTAGAAATTCCACCAGTGCTTTTTCTTAGGTGGTTTATGATCTTCAAACGAACGATGCGCAAAGTTACGGCTTTCCCATGTCTCGTTATTGGTAATCATTTGATAGATAGTTCCCCAGTCTGGTAATCCACCAAGATTACGGTCATCGATAAACATTTCTACCTTTAACTTTCTTGAAAAATGATTGTTCTTCTCTTTTTCTTCTTCAGGATAATCCTTGTTTACAGCCCAAAAATCTACCCCACGTTCATGGCACCAATCAACAGCCTCTTGGAGTAGTTCGCCTTCTCTGACGCTCCATAAGATAAGTTGGTGACCATCTTTAATCAGCATTTTAAGCGTATCGGTAGCGAAAGGGATTTCGCTACCGATTTTAGGATATTTATGTTCTACGATGGTTCCATCGAAGTCAACTGCAATAATCATTGTCTGTTAGTTTATCGCTTTATAGAGTCATCGTGCTTATTGCCATAGTGGCTGTTAGCATAGTTACCATAATTGCCATAGTTTCCATACTGTCCATAGCTTGTACCGTAGCTTGCTCTACCATATCTACCATACTTGCCATAACCGCCATAGCCATAGTAATAGCTATATTTTCTCTTAGACATGTCAATACCATTGAGAACAATAGCCATGTTAGGGAACTTCTTCTCGTTTGCAAGTGCATTAATCAAGTTGAAGCTTGACTTTGGAGTATAGTCTGCACGACACATATAGATAGAAGCATTTGCAACGCGCGCAATCTGAAGAGTATCTGTAACAAGACCGACTGGTGCGGTATCAATCATGATATAATCATATTTCTCCTTCAAGAGATTAATGATAATATCTAATGAATTACGTGCAATAAGCTCTGCTGGGTTTGGAGGAATTGGACCTGCCATGAGTGAGATCAAGATTCTTATTAACTCCTGAAGGCAAAATCTGCTCATATATATCTTCTATCGTTGGATTATCCTTTACAAGAAGGTTTGTAATACCATGCTTGTGATCGTTGATACCGAACAACTCTGCCAAACGTGGACGACGAATATCAAGACCAACCAAGATAACTTTCTTGCCTAAGAGACCGAAACTAACAGAAAGGTTTGCTGCGTTAAAGGTCTTACCCTCACCAGAAGTAGATGAAGTGAAGAGTACAACCTTCTGTCCTTCCTTAAGCATAAACTGAAGGTTGGTACGCATTGAACGGAAGATTTCTTCCATCTGGTTGTTTTGGTTTTCATGTACAACGATATCTGCTTTACCCTTCGCCTTATTACTTGCAATAGCAACGTCTGCAATGATTGGTAACTTGGTAAGGCGAGCAACATCGTCATGGCCCTCAATCTTATAACGGAAGAATTGTAAGATAAGGATTACCAATACTGGTAGTACTAAGCCAATTAGTAAAGCAACAAGCATTATTGATGTTGACTTTGGACTAATCTTACCTAACAACTGTGGGTCATCAATAAGTTTACCTTTATCGGCTGTTGCTGCCAAAGAAATGTTGTTTTCCTCACGCTTTTGGAGTAACATCAGGTACAAACCAGACTTTACTTCCTGCTGACGGTCAATCTGTGTCAGCATTCGTTCCTGTTGTGGAGTCTCAGCAACCTGTTCATTAAACTTATTAACTTGTGACAAAACTGCATCACGCTGAATCAGTAGGTTCTGACGTGCAGCACCAATCGCACGACGAATGTTACCATTCAGCTCACGAATTTGTGCTGTAAGTGGTTCTACAACAGGAGAACTTTCAGAAGCACTACGGAGTAAACGATTACGCTCAAGTACTAACTCGTTATATTTGTTAATCAGAGATGTAGAACTTTGGTCATCCAAACCTACATTAGAAGGAATTACTTGAGAAAGATTACGAGATGAACTCTCGACCTCTCTTGCAATTGTATTGAATAATTCAATCTGTGTCTCAACCTCTGCAAGCTTTAATTCTGAGTTATTCTGATTTGCTACAGAGTTACCTGCATTCATCTTCAACTCTACAATACCATTTTGCTGTTTATAGTTCTGCAACTGACCTTCGGTCTTGCCCAGTTCGGCATTAATCTTACCCAAACGGTCATTGATGAACTTGTCTGTACGAAGTGCAATGGTATTCTTGTCCTCATTTGCTTGACGGTTATATACAATTGCTAACTGCTTCAAGTAATCAAGAGAACGCTGTGGTACTTCGTCTGTAAGCTGCAGCTGAGCAATAGAGGTTGACTTTGCTGTCTGTGCAACTTGAAGTTCGCTGACATATTTATTAGATGCCATTCTTGGTGAGAGAATGCTTACATTAAGTACATCTGCATTCTTTAATGAATGTCCATAATTAGAACTAATAGTAATAATACCAGCACGAGTAGCTATTGTTGCAGGAAGGCTGGTGAACTTTCTATTAATAGAGTATGGACCTTCATTTGAGTTGTCGTTAGTTGGTACATAGTAAGTTCCAGTAACAGTATATGTTAAACTGTCTCTTGTTATGCTCAAGTTAATGGGAGCATTCAATCTCTCAAGATGAGCCTGGTCTACATCAACGTTAAGAGGTTGATTGCGATAAAGAATAATGTCTTTTACTCTTCCCTTTGTTGAGTAGTTAACATATAACTTCAAGTCTCTAATAGCATCTTCAGCAATAGAGTGTGATGTCAGAATCTCCATCTCGTTATCAATACCAGTTGAGTTTGAGATAATACCAAGATTTGACATGTTCTGTAAAGAGGAACCACGTCTATTGCTATTACTTTCGTCCTTAATCAGCAACTTTGCAGTAGCCTGATACATTGGTGTGGCATATCTAAGATAGATTGCTCCTAAGCTCCCGAAAATAATTAATGACAGTACGAACCAGTACCAGTTGAGTACGATGGTTCGATACAAGGTGGCAAAATCAAAGGAGGAGTTACCTTCATTAACTTCAAGTTCCTTCCCTTGCTCTAATTTAGTTGTTTCTTCCATATTTATTACTTTTCTTATTATTCAGTAAGGAGTTTATTTTGGGTTACTCTTCTCCTCAGCAAGCTGAAGGAGATATTTACCATAGTTGTTCTTAATCATTGGTTGTGCTTCTTCTCGAAGCTTTTCTGTGGTTATCCAGCCTTTTTTGTATGCTATTTCTTCCAAGCATGCAACCTTAAGTCCTTGTCGTTTCTCGATACATTCAATGAAAGTACTTGCCTCCGACAAACTGTCATGTGTACCAGTGTCAAGCCATGCAAAACCACGTTGTAGAGTCTGTACCATTAAATTATCTTCTTTAAGATAGCACTGATTGACAGTTGTTATCTCTAACTCTCCTCGTGGAGATGGTTTAATATTCTTCGCAATCTCAACAACACTATTAGGGTAGAAGTAAAGTCCTACAACAGCGTAGTTACTCTTTGGATGTTCGGGCTTTTCTTCTATGCTAAGACATTTTCCAGTCTTATCAAATTCAGCAACACCATATCTCTCAGGATCATTTACATAATAGCCAAATACTGTAGCTTTGTTCTCTTTTTCAGCCATTTGTACGCTATTTTGTAATAATGAACTGAAGCCTGCTCCATAGAAAATATTATCTCCCAAAACCAAGCAAACAGAATCATTGCCAATAAACTTCTCGCCTATGATAAATGCTTGCGCAAGGCCATCTGGTGAAGGTTGTTCTGCGTATTCAAAGCGTACTCCAAAGCTACTTCCATCTCCTAAAAGACGTTTAAAGCCTGGTAAGTCAAATGGGGTAGAGATGATTAGAATCTCTTTAATTCCAGCCAGCATCAAAACTGAAACTGGATAGTAAATCATTGGTTTATCGTAAATTGGTATAAGCTGCTTGCTTATTCCTTTTGTGATAGGGTAGAGGCGTGTGCCTGAACCGCCAGCGAGAACTATTCCTTTCATAATAGTATGGTTTGATATCTGTTTTAAATTAGTAGTTATTGTTTATCTTTATATGCTTTAACGCTAAATACCTATAGTCGTATCCTACCATATGTGCTTTAAGTGCAAATATGGGTGGTAATAGGGCTGTACTCAATATGAACAAGTTATTGAGGACAACCAATCCTTTTCGTTAAGTATTTGTCGTTAAACGCTTTCATTTGCAATATTGCTATCTTGATTGCAAAGGTAATAAATTTAATTTAATTAAAAGCTGTGAAAATGAGAAATCATTTACTTAATAGGTGAATTTCATGTTTTTTTATTAACTTTGCAATCGAGTAAAAAAATAAAAGTTCATCTTAATAACTTTAAAACTTTAAACAAAAGATATGGGATTCTTATCAAAACTCTTTGGGAAGAATGATGCTACAGATCAAAGACTGGTGGTATGGAGGACTATATGACACTTGTTCGAGTTTATTTTCAAGCAGTGCTTGCAACTCGTTTGGGTATCAATAATTTAGCAATGCTTCCAGATTTACGTACCTACAAGCAGACTTTTCGTGTCCCTACGTTGAATAATAAGTTGGGACCTGGCGAAAAAGCAAGTGTGCGAAAGACTATGAAAAATATTTATAATGTTGATGATAACTTCTTTGATGAGATAGATGCAAGTATCAAAAAAAGAATTGTAAGAAGATGCAGGATATCCAGCCTTATCTTTATCAGTTCCAAGGTTTCACACAAGATTTGATGATGCTTGTGGGTAATTTGATGAAGTTTAAGTTGCGGGTTCCTGGCTTTTTCAAGAAAGCTATCTATACGATGACGGAGAAGACTGTAAATGACATATACGATAAGAATAGTTTCTCTGATCCAGGTGTTATTAAGGCTGTTATGTCAGTTCGCCAATATAATCAGCGTCTTGGATTTAGTCGTAAATGGACTACAGACTTCGTTTATCAAGTAGTTTCACTTGCTAAGAAGGAACCTAAACCTGCAGAAGAGGCAGAGTCAAAATAATTAAGCATATATTTGCTTAAATAGAAACTTTAATGTAATTTTGTAGCCAAAACGAATAGATTAGCTATGAATGCAAATGAGAAGATTCTGAATACGTTTGCGACGCGTGTTCGTCAGATGATTCTTCAGTATGAAGCACTGAAGAAGGAAAATGACGAGTTATATGCGCTTGTCAACCAACGTGAACAGGAGATAAAGCAACTGCAGGGTGAGTTATCTCAAGCAGAAGCTGATTATAACTCGTTGAAGATGGCTAAAATGCTTGAAGTTACGGATGGTGATATGGAAACTGCACAAAAGCGTGTTGCCAAACTTATCCGAGATGTAAATAAGTGTATTACACTTCTAAGTGAGAAATAAAACAGAATATAATGGCAGACGATAAGTTACATATAAGATTGCATGTCTATGATGCAGAACTCTCCGTAAACGTTCCACGAGAGGATGAGGAGTATTATCGTTCGGCAGCCAAGCTTATTACCGACACAATTAATACTTATTCAACTCTTTTTTTAAGGGTAAGAAGGGGATAAGGACATTATATATATGGCTATGTTGGATATTGCATTGCGATATAAGAAAGAAGGTGTACGTAATGATACTGCTCCATTCAATGATATTCTCAGTAAACTCACTTCAGAAATTGAAGATGCACTGAAGTAATAGTGAGAATATTTAATTTAAATCATAAAAAGAATCAATGAGTCCAATAGTAACAGTTATAATAGCTGTGGTATGCCTTTCAGCAGGATGTGCTGGTGGATTTGCTATTTTCCGTTATATCTTAACTGGAAAATACAAAGATACAATGGATAAAGCAGAGAAAGCTGCAGAGGTAATTAAAGAAAAGAAACTTCTTGAAGTTAAGGAGAAGTTTCTTAATAAGAAAGTGAACTCGAGAAAGAGGTTCAACAGCGCACATTGAAGATTCAACAGGGTGAGAATCGCTTGAAGCAGCGTGAGGTTGCATTGAATCAACGTCAAGAAGAGATTAATCGTCGTAAGCAGGATGTTGATCAGCAGCAGCAGCGTGTTGATAATGAGAAGAAGCTACTGCAGATTAAGCAGCAGGATCTTGAGAAGATGCAGGAGCAGGAGCGAATGAAACTCGAGGAACTCTCTGGTCTTAGTTCTGAAGAAGCTAAGAAGCGTTTGATAGAAAGTTTGAAAGATCAAGCAAAGCTTGACGCTGCCTCATATATTAATGAGATTGTTGATGAAGCAAAGCTTAATGCTAATCAGCAGGCTAAGAGAATAGTCATCCAGACTATCCAGCGTGTTGCAACCGAAACAGCTATTGAGAATTCAGTAAGTGTTTTCCATATTGATAGTGATGAGGTGAAGGGACGTATTATTGGTCGTGAAGGTCGTAATATCCGCGCTTTGGAGGCTGCAACAGGTGTTGAGATTGTTGTTGATGATACTCCAGAAGCTATTGTTATTTCAGCTTTTGATCCTGTTCGTCGTGAGATTTGTCGTTTGGCACTTCATCAGCTTGTTGCTGATGGACGAATTCACCCAGCACGTATCGAAGAAGTTGTTGCTAAGGTTAAGAAACAACTTGATAATGAGATTATTGAAACAGGTAAGCGTACAGCTATTGACCTTGGAATTCATGGTCTTCATCCAGAGTTGATTCGTATTGTTGGTAAGATGAAATATCGTTCTTCATATGGTCAGAACCTTTTGCAGCATGCCCGTGAAACAGCAAATCTTTGTGCTGTTATGGCAAGTGAGTTAGGTTTGAATCCAAAGAAGGCAAAGCGTGCAGGCTTATTGCATGATATCGGTAAGGTACCAGACGAAGAGACTGATTTACCACATGCTCTTTATGGAGGTAAGATTGCTGAGAAGTATAAGGAGAAACCAGATATTTGCAATGCCATTGCAGCTCACCACGATGAGGTTGAGATGACTACACTTCTTGCACCAATCGTTCAGGTATGTGATGCCATCTCTGGTGCTCGTCCAGGTGCTCGTCGTGAGATTGTGGAAGCTTATATCAAGCGTCTGAATGATCTTGAAGCGATAGCAATGAGTTATCCAGGTGTAACAAAGACTTATGCTATTCAGGCTGGTCGCGAACTCCGTGTAATCGTTGGTGCTGATAAGATGGATGATGCAGAAAGCGAGAAGCTCAGTTCTGAGATAGCAGAGAAGATACAGAATGAAATGACCTATCCAGGACAGGTTAAGATTACGGTTATTCGTGAGATTCGTTCTGTTGCTTATGCAAAGTAAAGTTTGATTTTATTTGAATTATTATAGAAAGCACTCCTATATGGGGTGCTTTTTTATTTTGCAAGTTCATTAGTAATTCTGATATATGTCAGTAATATATATGAATAGAGAAAGCCCTCGTAATTCATGAAGTTATTTCCACGAATTGTCGAGGGCTTTAATTTTATTCTATCTATTTTGTTAGCAGCCAGAACCATCAAGTCGGCAAGAAGCTGCTGCAGGGGCATCGTTAAGGTTGATGCCAGCTTCTTCTGGTGTTAGTGTTACTGTACCATCTTCAAGTACAAAACAAGGTACGCCAGCATAGCCGTGCTTCTTTGCCTCGTCAAATACAGCGTTGTTATCACGAAGACGAAGGAATTCCTTCAAATACTTAATATGTGAACCAATTTCTATTACTTCGTAACGGTTGTCACCTTCTACGTGCTTGTCAACTGCAATACAGTCTGGACAAGTATTCATTCCATATATTTTAATCATAATCAAAATGTTTTTTTAGATTCAACTCTAAAGTTTATTATATTTTTTTACCTCAATTTTTTTCACTGTCTTAGTGATTACAAATCTTAGTTGTATCAACAGTGAATCCCCCTTTAGCAGGCATAAACTTACCACGTTCTGTCAAGAAATCTACTAATTCCTCAGCGTTCATTCCGTCTACAGAACAAGTATGAAAACGCTCCTCTTCACCGAAGTGCTCTATAATTGCCTTTTACTAAATCTTCTTTTTGTTTCATAACTATTACCCTCCATCATATGGAGTACATCATGTCCATGTGCCATATTTTTATTCTATTTTGTTAATAAATTCGTGCATTGAATCATTCTTTGCACAATCTTATATAAGCAAAAAGATGTGCCATATGTTAAATTAACTAATTTTAATTGCTTAAAAGTGATAATATGACATAATTTAATTACTTTTTGTCTTTGCTGACAGATATTATTGGTAAAATGTCAGTCACAATTGATGTAAAAACTACTTAAGTGACTCTTTCATATTCACTTAGAGAAGTATAGTGTTTGTAAAAAAATATTTGATAGTAATTATATTATGATGAAGAAACTTTTGCTTGCTTTTTGCAGCTACAATGTTGTTGTTATCTTCATGTGGCACTTCTAAAATGGGGATAGAGAAATCTAATATTGTAAGTTATACAGAAGCTCGTAATTATTTTTCATATTGGTAATGAGACCAAACCGATATTAAAGAAGATTACTTCACAGGAGACTCTTGTAAAAAGAGTTTGGTGAGGCAGCTTTTATGGGTAAGGGCGGTGAACCAACCAAGATTGATTTTAATAAGAACTTTGCAATTGCTTATATTCTCCCGCAAACAAATCGGAAGACAGACTTAGCACCTCTTTCATTGACTTTAAAAAAAGAAGCGTCTTGAATTGCAATACAAGTTAGAACAAGGAAAGGCTCAAACTTACTTTTACACAACCATTTTTTTCATTATCGTCGTTGATAAGAAATATGTTGATTATAATATTGTAGAAATTAAAGGTTGGGATTAGTAGTAGTGTCTAATGGAAGCAGCATGTTTTAACCAAAAATCACTGTTTAACTGCTTCTGAATCTTATAATAATAAATAAGGACAACTTAAGAAAGCTGTCCTTATTTTTTTATATCTAATAATCGGTGAGCGGAATACGGGAATCGAACCCGCCTCCCAGGCTTGGGAAGCCCGTGCACTACCGATGTGCTAATTCCGCAAATGGAGCCGATACCCGGACTCGAACCGGGGACCTACGCATTACGAATGCGTTGCTCTACCAACTGAGCCATATCGGCGGTATTACGTTGCAAAGATACATTAAAAAAAACAAACAGCCAAATTTTTTTGATTTATGTTTTTTTGTTATTAGTTTTGTAGTTAAGCATATATATTTAGGTTATAAGGATTGTAAATTATATTATTAGTTTTTAAAGCCAAATTGCTTATTAGGTAACATACCATAGCAATAAGAACTATACATTTTGTGACTAATGAACGATTTGGGTTAAAATGCAGACTTTATTCTGGCTGAGACGGTTGTTTATTGTTTTATCATTTATGTGTTTTTTCAGTTGTGATTTATAGTATTTCGTTTTGACTTTTTTTCATTATTATTGATAACTTTGTATTCGATAATATATGGTATGATATTTATCTAATTGAGAATAGGCGTAAAGCTATACAAATGCCTGTTCATGATTGATGTAATAGAACATAATGTAGAAACCTAATTCATTATAACCTTATGAAAAAAATTATCACGCTCTTGTTCTTGGCTGTCACGCTAACTGCCGCAGCACAAGATTTTAATCATTACTTTGAGGATGCAACGCTTCGTCTTGATTACATTTTTTCAGGTAATGCTAAGCATCAGGCCATTGCCGTAGACGAGTTGTCACGCATACCACGATGGTATGGTAAGCATGAACGATTGGCTGAGGTGCCTGTCGAAGGAAATGGTCAAGTTATTGTTCGTGACCATCGTACACAAAAGGTTATTTATCGAAATTCATTCTCAACACTTTTTCAGGAATGGTTGACGTATGATGAGGCAAAGAAACCTTCTGGTAAAGCATTTGAAAATGTCTTTCTCGTTCCTTTCCCAAAGGATTCTGTAGATATAACAGTTGAACTAAGGAACAACCGTCGTGAGGTAACAGTATCTATGAGTCATACTGTTAATCCAAAGGATATTCTCATTCGTCACATTGGTGAACGTTCTGTAACACCTTACGAAACATTGCAGAAGGCTGCAGACACGACACGTTGTATTCATATTGCTTATGTTGCAGAGGGATATACAGAGGCGGAGATGGCAAACTTTATAGAAGATTGTCGCACTGCCAACGAAGCCCTTTTTGCACATGAGCCATTTAAATCACTGCGTCAACGCTTTAATGTTGTAGCTGTTAAGTCACCATCTATGGAGAGTGGTACGTCTGAACCATCAAAGGGTATTTGGAAACACGGCACTTCACTCACATTTTGATACATTCTACAGTGACCGTTATCTGACAACATTGCATCTAAAGGATTTACATGACTGGTTGGCTGGTACACCTTATGAGCATATCATCGTACTTGTAAATACAGAGAAGTATGGTGGTGGTGGTATTCTGAACTCTTATAACCTTTCAATGGTGCGTAATCCTTATTTCAAGCCAGTTGTTGTACATGAGTTTGGACATTCCTTTGCTGGTCTGGGTGATGAATATGCATACGAAAAGGAGCAGATTAATATGTATCCAACTGATGTAGAACCTTGGGAGCCAAACCTTACAACTTTAGTTGACTTCCATGGAAAATGGGAAAATCTTATTAACAAGAAGACACCAGTTCCAACTCCTCAGCCAGCTGATCTTGATAAACCTAATGCACGTTATGATAAGTGGAAGGTGGGTGTTTATGAACCTGCAGGCTATTCTCAGCATGGTGTTTATCGCGCATACCCAGACTGCCGTATGCGTACAAATATGCACCCTGAATTCTGTCCTGCTTGCAATTTAGGACTTACAAAACTTATCAAGTTCTATACGGGAGAGTAGGAGAATGTCAGTTTAGTTTACATTCCATTGAATTGGATTGTATTAATGAACTCATAAACGGCTTATGTATTACTTTAGTCTTGTTCTGAGAATACATAAGTCGTTTAGTATGTAGGAAGTTGCTTATATCGTGAATTGTGTTTAGCGCTTAGCACCATTGGTGTTTACCAACAGCACAATGTGTGCTGAGCATCAACACGATGTGTGCGGAGCTGTAGTACAATGATTGAAGATGGGTATTTAGGGGATATTATACCCGCTTTATGGAATATTGTAAATTGCTAATGGATAATGTGGGATACTGAAAAACCTTAATTTCGGATATGGTAATTTTACGAATAGAGGTGTACCAAATGATTGGTACACCTCTATTGTATAATATCTTTTATAAATCTTGTGTTTAGTAAGCGAAGAGAGGATAGTCCTTCATCGTCTCATTCACTTTCTCACGTACACGCTTAATAACCTGCTCGTTCTCTGGGTCTGACAATACCTCATCAATAAGGTCAGCACAGAGTAACATCATATCTTCCTTACAGCCACGTGTTGTCATTGCAGCTGTTCCAAGTCGTAAACCGCTGGTCTGGAACGCAGAGCGCTCATCGTATGGTACCTTATTCTTATTGGCGGTGATGTCAGCAGCAACAAGTGCATTCTCAGCAACCTTACCAGTAAGGTCTGGATACTTCTGACGTAGGTCGAGCAGCATAGAATGGTTGTCTGTGCCACCGCTAACAATGCTGAAGCCTTTCTCAACAAGTGCTTGAGCAAGAACAGAAGCATTCTTCTTCACTTGTGTTGCATATTCCTTCCAACTTGGTAGGAGGTTCTCACCAAAGCCAACAGCCTTAGCTGCAATAACATGTTCCAATGGACCACCCTGGTTACCTGGGAATACAGCAGAATTGAAGAGCATAGACATAGGCTTCAAATCACCCTTCTTGGTTGTTAAGCCCCAAGGATTATCGAAGTCCTTACCCATAAGGATAATACCGCCACGAGGACCACGGAGTGTCTTGTGAGTTGTAGTGGTAACAATATGAGCATATTTTACAGGGTTATCGAGCAAACCTGCAGCAATAAGACCAGCAGGATGAGCCATGTCAACCATTAACAAAGCACCTACCTCGTCAGCAATCTTGCGCATGCGCTTATAATCCCACTCACGGCTGTAAGCAGAACCACCACCGATGATAAGCTTGGCTTGTGCTCACGTGCAAGACGCTCCATCTCGTCATAGTCAACACGACCAGTCTCACGGTTCAATGTATAACCAACATGGTTATAAAGGATACCAGATGTATTTACCTCACTACCATGAGAGAGATGACCGCCTTGGTCAAGGTCAAGTCCCATGAATGTGTCGCCTGGTTTCAGCACGGCAAGCAACACAGCTTGGTTAGCCTGCGCACCAGAGTGAGGCTGCACATTGGCATATTCTGCACCAAAGAGTTGCTTTACGCGCTCAATGGCAAGTGTTTCAACTTGGTCAACCACTTGACAACCACCATAATAGCGTTTGCCTGGGTAACCTTCAGCATACTTGTTTGTTAGGTAAGATCCCATGGCTTGCATAACTTCGTCACTGACGAAATTCTCTGATGCAATCAGCTCCATACCTTTGAGCTGGCGTTTGTGTTCCATCTCAATAAGGTCAAAAATTTCTTGGTCTCTTCTCATGTGTATTGAATGTTTATGGGGAATCATTTTCTATAAATGACCCCCTGGTTAGTGATACGCTGCAAATATACGAATTAATGTTCTAACTTGCAAGTGTATCAAAAAAATAATGTAACTTTGCATTTATAATGGTTCGTCTGCATCATTGCAATGGTGTGTCGAAAGTATTAATTGATAATATATTACAACATTATCTATGAAGCTAAAAGAGTTATTCCAAGCTTACGAGTTTGATGAAATTTATCCACAGATAGGACTTATGTTTCCTAAAGGTCGCCATTTGCGTGTGCAGTTTGGTAATGCATACAATTTATTGTTAACGCTTAATCCTGTTGCATCAAAGAAGCAGATTCGTTATCAGTTAATGGAAGATCCAGATACTAACGAGATGTTTTATGGAGCAGATGACCATGACTTTAATGGTCCGTGGGAAGTTCTTCTTGGTAAGGAAGTTAAGAAAGAACCTAAGGTTGACCTTACAAATGAAGAATTGGTTGCTAACTGTTTATTGAATACAGTTTTTAATAGGTCGCCATCCTCGTTCATTTGAAAAAGGATTATCAAGCTATTGTGAAGTAGAAGATAGTTGATAATTTGATAAGTAGCGAGTGGACAAGTTAACAAGTAAACGAGTTGACAAGTTGTTTGATAGAAAGGATTCAATCCCTTTTAATCATTTCAACTTGCCAACTCGTTTTATTAACCAACTAAAAAGTTCTTATAAATCTTATTATTAAGTAACTTGTCAACTTACTGCCTATATCTTATCAAGCAACTTGTTTACTCGTTAACTTGTCAACTCGTCAACTAATTAACTATTCTATCAAGCAACTTGTTTACTCGTCAACTCGTTAACTTGTCAACTGGTAAACTATCAACCCTACCCTCTAATCATTGTTATAATCATCTTGAATCGCTCAGGTGCGTTCACAGAGTGAGGTGCGCCACTTGGAATGATGAAACCTTCGCCAGCACTAATCACGTGCTTTATGTTTTCAACGGTCAATTCCATTTTTCCATCAACAACCTGAATGAAAGCATCGAATGGTGCGGTATGCTCTGAAAGTCCTTGACCAGCATCGAAACTGAACAAAGTAACACTACCAGCATTACTGTGTACCAATTCTTTACTTACTACGCCACCTTCTGCATAATCAATCACACTGTTTGAAGTGAAAACAATTCCTTTTTCTACTTTAGCCATGTTTGTATCTCCTTTATTTGATTTATAATATTTTGTTTTATTTCTCTACATTAAATGCTACAAAGTTGATGCCAAGTAAGAAAGTGGGAACAAATGTTACTATTAAAGTCGTTGGTGGTAGATATAATGGTAGCTTATTCTCTCTTGCTCACTTCTTTGTGAGTTTTGCAAAATTCTAAATTGTTTTCGTATCCTTTTTCTTAAACTTTTGATAACTCTGAAATAAGCAATACACTTTACCACTGAGTACTGATAACAAGGTGTTTTTTCTTAAAACTAATTTTACTGTCACTTCTGTCATTCAATGTTGTCATCTAATGCCTTGGCTTACAGTATAGATACATGAAGTGTTAAAAGTGACAGCAAATTAAAAATAAACTTATTCTTGTAGGAAGTATAGTAATATCTATTGTTAGAGAGCCTTTGTTACTACATATATCTAAGGAATTACTTATTTTTCCTTTACCGTAATATTTCTTTTCAGACCCTCGTATTTAACTCGCTTAACAGCAGATCCTTTAAATAATCGTTGATAATCTTCAACTGTTAGATTGTGCCACTTCTCTTTGCTCATGCTGAGAAGTTCTGGCTTAGGTTGGAGAGCTGGTTCTGTATTAGGTGTTGCAAAGCGATTCCAAGGGCATGCAGTTTGGCATCGATCACAGCCATATATCGTATCACCCATGTGATTTTTTGCTTCGTCAGTTAGTTCTCCACGATTTTCAATCAGTTGATATGAAAGACATCGTTCGGCATGGAAATCTTCATCAGGGATGATTGCACGAGTAGGGCAGGCATCAATACAACGATGGCAACTTCCACATCGGTTTGACATCGCTTCATCGTATACATCAACATCAAAAGGTAAGAAAATCTCACCCAAAAAGAACATAGAACCTGCATGAGGAATGATGAGCTGATGATTGCGTCCTACCCATCCAAGTCCTGCCTTCTGTGCCCAATAACGTTCAAGGACAGGAGCAGTATCACAGAAGCAACGTACTGAGGGTTCTTCGCCTTCTTCTTGTTTGGGGAGTTGCCACCGTTCTGTTATCTTTATCGCTAATTCCCTCATCTTTGCTTCATTAGGTCATGATAATCTAAACCAAGTGCATATGCTGCTATTTGATACTCGCCTTTAGGTAGCTGTTGAGCTGGAGCATAGTTGAGAGCAAGTGAAACGATACTCCGTACACCAGGAACGAGAAGTCGTGGGTCAAGTCGTTTCTCTAAGTAATTTGTCATATATGCCATTGAAGCCTCTTCACCATTCTCCAGCCATTTACGATATTTCTGTGCTACAGCTTTATCAACAGGTGCTGCCTTTGCTATACCACAAGCAAAGAATCCCATGGAGTGTGCTAAAGATTTTATTGTTGATGATTGAACGACAATTGAATCTTCCTTATTTATGTTAGGGCTTAAAGCATCTATTGATGACATATAATGAGTTTAAATTTCCTTATAGAAAGAAAGGGGGTAATTAGATGATAGTTTAAGGAGAAACATAAACTAATACCACAATATTCTTATTTTTTTACCATAGAGGTATGTGTGATTAAAATGTTTCGGCAGGGTCATCAGGGAAGACTTTAAACTCATAACCTTGGTTTTTAAGCCATTGCAATGATTCTGGGAGTGCTGTACGAAGCTTATCAATACTTTTGAGAGAGTCATGAAATGTGATGATAGACCCATTACGAGCATATCGCTTTACATTGTTTACAACATCTGCAGCTGATAACCATTTAGAATAATCACGTGTTACAAGGTCCCACATAACAACACGATAATTTTGTTTTACCCACCAATATACTGTATGGCGTAACCATCCGTGTGGTGGACGGAAATAAGGAGTGTTGAGAAGCGCATCTGCCTTAGTAACATCTACAGCATAGGTTAGTGTCCAGTGTTTGAAAGAACCAAGATGATGATAAGTATGATTTCCCACTTTATGTCCACGACGTATTACTTCCTCATAGATTTCTGGATGTTTTCTTACATTGTCAGCAACCATGAAGAACATTGCCTTTGCATTGAATTGGTCAAGTATGTCGAGAATAAATGGTGTTGCTTCGGGTATTGGTCCATCATCAAATGTGAGATAAACGGAGTGATCGTTCTTGTCCATACGCCAAAGAGCGTGTGGATAAAAGATACGTAGCCAGCGTGCAGGTTGTTCTATTAGCATATTATTCAATACATCCCTAAACTCTTTTCTCAATGACTAAGAAAGAATTTGTACTTTAATATTATTATCGTCTATTCAACTAAGATCCTGTTTGTATAGGGCTAAGAGCGGATAGTGTAAAGCAAAAAGCCAGAGTTTGGCTGTCTTTAAGGACAACCAGATTCTGGCTTTTAGTTTTGAATCTCTTTAATAGGATTATAGTAATCCTACATCAATGCACCACCTCTATTTTTGAATCTTACAAAAAGATTGTCAAGCTGGGCTGCATGTTTGTTTGCCCATTCACGATCAGCTTGCTCATTCTCGTTAACAAGATTCATCATAATCTGGAAATTCATCTTACATGAACTCTGAGACATATTGAAGAGACGAGGATTAAGACTCAAATAGTAGTTTACATACTGAAGTGAAATCTTCCACAAATCATCATACATCTGGCGTGCCTTTACTTTCTGACCAAGTAATGCGTATGCACGTGCCATATCTGATGAACCACTCATGTAGCTGATTGGCACGTTATAGCTTGGTATTTCCTTCTCAGCCTTCTGTAATACTTTCAACGCTTTAGCCTTCTCACCCTTTGCAATGAGGTGAAGTGCAAGGTCAGCCATCTCACGACGATGTGTATAGCACATACGAGCTACAGTTTCATCAATGTAAAGTCCTGGCTTGCTAAGGCCACCCCATTTGAAGCGATTCATCATGACATCATAAGTCTTCTCAGTATCGAAGTTACGCATATTGATGCCAGTAGAATTAGCATTGTCCATTGTAGAGAATGGAGTAATACGATTTACGAGACCTTCCTGAATGAAGTTTTCACCTAAGTTCATAAAGTTCTCAGCTCCAACGGTTACAGCTACATAGAGAGGACGTGTCCAGTTACAGTTAGCAATCATCTCAAGCATCATCAAGTCATTCTTGTATAAAGCTTGTTTTCCTGCCAATGAGATAACCATTCGATCTGGAATAGAATCACCTGGACGCATCATACCACTGCGACGAACAGCCTCCTTATCGATAGTCATGTAGATGGTATCAGTAGGGATAACATGGCTGTCAGCATTCTTTGAGCGTACCCAATACTTGAGAATATTCTTTAATTCAAATGGGTCGTCACCAAATTGTGCCTTTGCTGAAACAGGATCCTGCTTATAGAACTCTCGTATTTGTTCCTTGAATTCTGGTTGAATCTGTACATACTCATTTGTTCCGCTTACATAATCAAGGCGTGGCCATGAGATAGGTACACTTGGTGACTTGTATGCTGGACGGCGCATTTGATCGATGTACCAGTCTGTCTGCAGATAAGAAAGGTTACAAACACGTGTATCTGTACGCACTCCCTCAACCTCTTGGTTATACCAAAGTGGGAAGGTATCGTTGTCACCATTCGTAAAGATAATAGGATTACCCTTCTGCTGTAATGAATTAAGATAATTCTGACCAAAGTCACGGCAAGTATATCGACCTGAACGATCGTGGTCATCCCATGTCTGTGATGCCATCTGGATAGGAACAAGCAGACAAACAAGTGAGATGACAGAGGCTGATAATACTGGTGCAACCTTGAGTTTACGTGCCCAGTCGTAGAGTGCCAATACTCCTAATCCACACCAAATAGCGTATGCATAGAATGAAGCAGCATAAGCATAGTCACGTTCACGTGGCTGACTTGGTGTCTGATTCAGGTAGATAACAATGGCAAGACCAGTCATAAAGAACAAGAAGAATACGACCCAGAACTGTTGTATACCACGTTTTCCACGCCATGCCTGCCAGAAAAGACCGATTAAACCGAGCAATAAAGGTAGACAATAGAAGACATTGTGTCCTTTGTTTGCTTTCAACTCATCTGGTAACAAGTTTTGGTCACCATAAAGTGAATTGTCAATGAATGATATACCTGTAATCCAGTTACCATGTTCTGGTTCACCATTACCTTGAATATCGTTCTGTCGTCCTGCAAAGTTCCACATGAAGTAACGCCAGTACATGAAGTTACACTGGTAAGAAAGGAAGAACTTTAAGTTTTCCCATTGTGTAGGTATCTTTACGCCATCAACATCATGTCCAGTAATACCACCCATCCACTGTTCGTATAGACCAGCAGAACCAGGGTTGTACATACGTGGGAATAACATATTCTGTTCAAAAACCTGTGTTGCTTTATGACGGACAATGAAGTAAGAGTCTTTCTCATCTTTAGACGTTTTCTCCTTACGCTCATAAACCGGAGCACCCTCATCAAACTTATAGTGCATACCGTCTTCTGCAACTGCAGGTTGACTGGAGTATGCCTGTCCGTAGAGTAATGGACGGTCACCATACTGGTCACGACTCAGATAACTACCCAAAGTAAAGATATCCTCTGGTGAATTCTGATCCATTGGTGGATTGGCTGTAGAGCGTATAACGATTACAGCATATGATGAGTAGCCGATAAACAACATCAGCATACAAAGCAAAGCTGTATTCTTTATGCGTGAAGAAACAAGTGCAACACGCTGCTTCTTGCCATCCTTGTTTAATGGACGCTGCCATTGAAGCAGTACGTAAACGAGTGCAAGTACGACAAGTCCAGTAAAGAATGCTGTCCATCCATAGCCATAGAATGGAATACCAATCAATCCCAATGCTGCCAAGAATGCTATATTCTGACGGCGTGGGTTCTTATCCTGATATGTCTCATAGATGCCCCAAATGAAGGAAGCAATGAGTAAGGCAATATAAATAATGGTACCCGTGTTGAATGGCATGCCAAGTGTATTCGTAAAGAATAACTCAAACCAACCACCTACTGTGATAATACCTGGAACAACACCATACAGAACGGCTGCAACAAGAATTACTGAGAGGAGCAAGGCAAAGAGTGAACCTTTCAAGTTTGCATCTGGTACCTTCTTATAATAGTAAACCAGTGCAATGGCTGGAATACAAAGGAGGTTGAGTAGGTGCACACCAATTGACAGACCAGTCATATAGGTAATCAGTACCAACCAACGGTCAGAATGAGGTTTGTCTGCATTATCTTCCCATTTCAATATAAGCCAGAAAACAACAGCTGTAAACGCTGATGAATAGGCATATACCTCGCCCTCAACTGCTGAGAACCAGAAAGTGTCACTGAAAGTATAAATCAGTGCACCAACAAGGCCTGCACCTTCGATGGCGATAGTTTTTGCAAGTGAAGGAGCTTCACCATCACGCACAATCAGTCTACGTGAGAGGTGGGTAATGGTCCAAAACAAGAACATGATACACGTTGCAGAAAGCAATGCGCTCATGGTGTTAACCATACGTGCTACCTCTGATGGGTCGCTTGCAAAATGTGAGAAAAGATTGGCTGTAAGCATAAAGAATGGTGCCCCAGGAGGGTGTCCAATCTCCAGTTTATAGCCTGTTGTAATGAATTCGGGACAGTCCCAGAAACTGGCTGTCGGTTCAATTGTGGAACAATAGACGAAAGCTGCAATAAAGAATGCAAGCCATCCGACGATGTTGTCCACCAGTCTGAATTGTTTCATTTATACGATTAGAATTTACTGTCTACTCATCTTTCTCGGACAAGCAGAGATATTTATTTCGAAATAATCAGTGCAAAGATAATAATATTAATCAAAACAACATAAAGAGAGTGGAGAAATTATAGTAAAATGTGATGAAAAGTACATGACTAACGTTTGGAATTGACTTTATTTGCTTGGGTTAAAGCATAAAGGTAAGATTATGTAAATGTGTTTTTTTATACTCGAATAGGAAGATTATATTACACATCTTACAAGAGTATTTTTTTATTTTAAGTTGCTGTCACTTTTTAACATTTCATGTAATACCACTGTAAACTAATAAGTTATATGATGATTTTTGGATGACAGTAGTGACAGCAAAATTATTTTTAGAGAAATACTTTGTTCTCTGAATACAGAGCATGGGTGCATTAAAGTGCATTCGGTTATTATGGATATACCAATAAGTTTTAGGGAAACGCAAATGATTGTGTTTAAGAAGGATGATTAAACTATTCGAAAGTTTGAGATGAGTATTCATCTTTTACCTCTCTTGATATAAGTTTGCATATAGAAACTTTAAAATACTTGTAGTGTTGCTTAGCACATATTGTGCTGTTGGTAAACACCAATGGTGCGGAGTACTAACACCATTGGGATGGAGTACTTTTTACTTAGCTATAAGTTGTCAAATTGGACTGGAGTGATAAAAAACAAAGGGTATGGTTGTCTTGCTGTCAAAGGATGTACGAAGTAGCAGTTTGTAGCCCAATACACATCTGCCTCTTACATGATTGAAAACACGACTAATACCCTGCATTCTCACGCTATTCTCCCCAAGCATGGTGTCATCTATAATGACAGGCGAGATAACAAGTGACCGTTGCCAAACTTGCCAAAAAGATGAAATAAATCATCACTCATTCGAGTTTTAACACTCAAAAGTTTGGATAACCCACTTATTTTCTTTATTTTTGTTTCCATAATAGTTTTGTTGTTTTGTCTTTAAAATCAGTTGTTTAGCAATTACTAATTTACAAAAGAAAAATTCGACAAACTGTTTTTTTCTATCTTATTTATTAGGGTGGGAAACTTTAGTTAGTAAGAAATATGAATATAATAGAAATAATAAGGAGGAATCATTTTTCTAAAAACAAATATATCCTAATGGTATAATGGATATTTCACTAGTCTCTTTTTTTCAACTGACTTGTCTAATTATATTTTGACTATCCGAACAAGTACAAAAGCCTTCTGTAGAAATCGAAAAATGGGGGCTGTGGCTAAAAAGATTATGATACAGTTGAAATTGAATTAAGAAATAGCTTTATTAAAGGAATGAAATGTCAAAATTGGTCGCATAACAATAGAAATATATGCCAAGTAGAAATAAAGAACCAAGAAGATGGTCTAAAAATAATAAGATTTTTACGACAATAATTCAAATTGGTTATTAGAACTAGAATTTTATGGATTAGTTTTCCAAGGGTGTAAGACTTATATGAAAGAGGGTAAAGATTATTATGCACAATAACAACTGTGTCGAGGAGCCAACCCACAAGGTGAGGTTGTTTTCAGTCACGATAAAGGGGCGTGTCATTAAAGAAGAGCAGATACTCCCGAACGGAGGCAAGGCAGACAGGATTGCCATTGAGCATGAATATGACCAGCGGGGCGGACACACAGGACTGCGGAGTTCTCTCGGAGCGGAGCAGAATACCTCCTACACCCCACTTGGGGAGACGGAGACCCTCCATGCCCGGCAGGCGGAGGAATCAGACGCTTGGGAAAGCCGTATCCGCTACGATGAGAGGGGACGCGAGATAGAGCGCTTTGCCACGGGTGACGTGCGCATTACCTCGGAATACGACTTTGCGGGACGTCTGGAGGCAAGGTGTACCTATGCGGGGACGGAATCGCGCGGGTACCGCTTCTATGCATGGAGAAGGAACGACAGGCTGCTTTCCATGCGGTCTCACCTGAGGAAGTCTCCTAATGGAGCTTATGTCTTGGGGGAAAATGTGACACTAAGCCAAGGTGTTACTTTAGTTCAAGATTGGCTTAAAGCGTAAGGTTTATATCAATATTTCATTTTTATCGTCATGAATAAAAAACTAGAATACTTTATTGAAAGTAAACTATCTAAAATCATTAAAAAAATACTCAGATGAGGAGATTTTTTTATATTAGATAGTAGAGATAATGATAATTTTTTTCAGATAAGTGGATGCAGGTTTATGAGGAACTGAAAGTTCTGTGTCCAGAATCGAAATCTTATGGACTACGTAAAATGGTTTTTTCAATAGTAAATGAAAACTCTATAGTTTCTGATTTAGCATCGTATGTTTCAGATGATTTCGGGTTGTTTTCTGATGCTTTACAAATTAATTATAACAATTCTTGGCTTAATGGCTTATGGATTAGATATAAAGAGATGGAAATACCTCATGGTGAAATTGATAACATAGAAGGAAATTTGAATAATCTGCTAGGATAATAAGACAATCGATATAATCGGATTCAAGAAAATGTACTCGTCAATATCTACCACAACAGCAAAGAATCATATGCAACCTCATTACATGGGTGTATGACGGTGGTAGCTACACCCCAGTGGCAAAGCTCACCGAGGAGGACAGCTACAGTATCGTACAGGATTATCTGGGTACACCAATTCAGGCTCTCGACAGCAAGGGTGAGGTGGTTTGGGACTGCATCCTTGACATCTATGGGGATGTACTGGAACTCAGAGGAAAACGAGATTTCATACCTTTCAGGTTTCAGGGGATGTATTATGATACGGAAACTGAACTTTGCTATGTGCGACACCGGTATTACCCATTGGGGAAGCAAAAAGGAACTGGATTAACACCTGATGAACGGGCTGCATTTAATAAATGGAAGCAAGAATATTGGAAAAGCCAAGCCGAAGCGGAATTAAAGGCGAGAGGAAAAAATAGGTTGTCATTAATTTTGAAAATACGGATATGAAACAAGAAGTCATAAACAAATTGAATGTTTTCTATCAGAAAAACCCCACTATGTTAGGAAAAGCGGCTACTAATGAACAAATCGCAAATACAGAAAAAGAACTCAATATTATAATGGATAAAGATTATAAAGAGTTTATTCAAAACTTTGGAGGTGCTTATGCTGGATTAGCGATTCATGCTTTTATAAATGGAACATCAATAGGAAATGAAACAATAATTGATTTAACAAATAGCGCTCGTAACCTTTTTAATGGCGCTAATCTTTTCCCTGAAATTAATAAAAGTCTTGTAATTGCTGATGATGGTTCGGGCAATCCTATCGCTATTATGCCTAATGGCGAAGTGGTGCTATTTGACTACGATACAGAAGAAAAGCAGGTGCTTTCAAATTCCTTTGAAGAATTTATTGAAGAGAATTTTGTGGAATGGTAATCTTTATCCCAATCTAAAAACATAAAACAGCCCGCTCAATCGAGGTGTTTTTCTGCTTTCTTTTCTCCGCCTTTGGCGGAATATTGGCGGGTGTTTTGTAACTTTTGCCGAAAAAAGTCATGTATGATGTTCCAGATCTTAGAATAGTATCACAAAGCTCTCGTATGGTCACTCTCTACGGAGTTCATTGGCAGGAAAGTCCTAAAGACGCTATCAGGCGCATAGAAAAAGAGAATAAAGTGCCGCGTTCGGCACAGTCTACAGGGACTCTTGGACACGCATTTGTTTCCAAGATGTATGCTCAAATTTATTCACTTAACCCTAATGTAGAGAGAGTAACAATGAATCTAGGATATAAACGATTTTTAGGAGGAGGCAACTTTAAGTATGGTCTAAGACCTGATGTTGGAATACTATATAAAGATGGTACGGTAAGAGTGATTGAAGTAGCTTCTAAAACTGATGTTGTAGAAAACTTAAGACTACGAAATAGCGGTTTTATGTGGCAAAATAGGATAACTGGCGATGTAAAAATCAGCAAGTTAGCACAAATAGCAGACAGACTAAACGAACGATTGAAAGGTATTGTTAATAAATTTAAGCCTTGTCGATGATGTTCAAGAACAACAAGAAAGCTCCCACAGGGAGTGTGCTGAAATTATTCAAAGTGGTTAGATACAAGGATTTATCTTTGTATAATCCGCAGGCGATCAAGAATGCAATTAAGTTGTCTATTGATTCTTTTTTTGAGGACTCTGTTTTTGATTGTATTGAATTGAATTATGGGGTCAAAACGTACAAAAAACTGACAGTTTTCTTAGAACAACTAAATGGAGTTTCGGGCGATCTTGAAATTTGTGATTTAATAATCTCGAGTAAAGAGAAGGCTAATAAAATATTATATTCGAATAGCTTGCTAAATCAGGTTCATCAAGAGGGGGCAGGGGTTATAGAATTTGACATCTGCTCAGGACACAATGACATAAGCAAAGATAAGGCATATGCATTCATTAAAGCATTGCTAGAAATATTCCCAATAGATTACGGATATGTACTCCCGCTTGAAAAGGGGATGGATGTCCGCTCTGAGAGAATAGTTAAAAGCTCATTTTGGGGTTCTTCTGTATCTGTAACCAAAGAGGACATCTTAAGAAGAGATGGGTTATTAAATTTAAATGATGGCTTTCTCCCTAAGCTATATCCAATAAACATTCTAAATCAATCACAATTCGATAATATAGAAAATGGCAAGACTCCTGTGGAAAGCATCACTGAAATTGATGGCAACTTAAAATTGGTAGTTATAAATAATATCTTAGTAAGGATTCATTGACAAGGTTAGTAAAGAATCTCATACTTATGAAGTGATAAAGCCAATTGACGGAGTTAGGATAGGTACTGCTGAACCATGGTTTGGTCAACAAGGAGGTGGAATTCAACACCAGCTACCAAACTCCGTGCAATATTACTTGGACAATGGCAATTCAAAAGAAATACAGTAAAATGAAAGGAAGAAAAATCAATGTAATAGAACATAATAGACATGGTGGAATACCCGTTGGCAAAAACATTTTTTATATGTGCTTAACTTGTAACTCAGTCATTCCATCTTGTCCAGATGAATATACTGAGTGCAAGTGTGGAAACGTTTCTGTTGATATAGAATCAGCAAGAGCGGGTGCAAAGGACATATCTCAATTGGTGATTTTGCAAATAGAATAGTTTGTTTATAATAGAAGAACCACCTTTCGGGGTGGTTGTTCGTTATTGCAGAACAACAAAAAATGCTTTCACAAGCTCAAAAATACTCGAATGCTTTTGACGAGGTTATTTATCATACAAATAGCCAAGATTTGGCAACACATTACACAAAAATCTTCCAAGATGCAGGATTAAGTAATGTAAAGATTAATATAACACCATAATAATGAGTACAATTAATAGACATATTCCAGGAACAATAAAAGTAGAGGGAAGAGAACACCTATATATTTCTGATGACGGAGAGGATTTTTTTACAAAAAGTAGCCGAGCTGTAGAGAAGCAATCATTATTTGATAAAGTAACTTCTTTGTTTGAAATAGCTCAAAGTGGAGGAGTAATATCGGAAAATTGCAAACTAAGGCTACCGACCAATGAATTATTTCATGGATTATCTTATAAAGGAGATATTGAGGGGTGGCGGAAACAAATAGAACAAGGGGCAGAGCAGTTAGGTTTATTGACAGGTAAAATCTCTGAAAATAATATAGAACTTTTGGACGGTAGAATATATGCTCTATCAGATTGTAAGATTGAGTTTTACTAACTAAAGTTTCCCACCCCCTTAAAACATTGTCTTTTCTCATTTCCCTTTGCCTGTCGTTCCCCATATTCATAGATTTTTATTACATGACTAACTGAAGTTATGCAGTGTGTCCATATACTTCATCCCATTTTTCCAATGCTTCAGCCATTACAAAGATTTTGGACATCGCTTTGTTATTACCGCTGATTGTATCCATAAGGTGTTGGGGCGTCACCCCAAGCGTTTCTCCTAAAACGCGAAGAACGTGCTCGATATAAGCAAGAACTCTCTTCCATAACGTGAGTGCTATGAAATCGTCCTCTATATCCGAAAAGAGTTCGACCATGGTTTGACGTTTTGTGCATCTCTTTTCCAAAGCCATGACAGTATATGTAAGGTGACGCAGCATTATGTCGGCTATCTGATTATTAAGGTCGCAACTTTGATAACTTCCTAATCCGATATACAGCTTAGTCTCCTTGTTTCCCTTTTCCTGATGCAGTGAAAAATCACAGGGGATGGTTGTCTTGCTGTCAAAGGATGCACGAAGTAGCAGTTTGTAGCCCAATACGCATCTGTCTTCTACATGGTCGTAAACACGACTAATACCCTGCATTCTCACACTATTCTCCCCAAGCATGGTATCATCTATAATGAAAGGCGAGATAACAAGTGACCGTTGCCAAACTTGCCAAAAAGATGAAATAAATCATCACTCATTCGAGTTTTAACACTCAAAAGTTTGGATAACTCGCTTATTTCCTTTATTTTTGCTTCCATAATAGTTTTGTTGTCTTGTCTTTAAAAATCAGTTGTTTAGCAATTACTAATTAACAAAGAAAAATTCGACAAACTGTTTTTTTCTATTTAATAGGGTGGGAAACTTTAGTGATTTATTTTAAACTCTAAATAATGACAAGGTAATATATGGCACGATTAACATTTGAAGAAAGGAACCATAATAACTATGTTAAATATAGTGATGTTTCTATCGAAACCATCAATAAATATAAAGGAAAACTTCCAGATGAGTTGTTGAACATTTGGAATATTATGGGGTATGGCATTTATGAGAATGGCTTTATACAATTAGTAAACCCAGACGATTATGATTTTGTTTTTAAGTATATCGACAAACTATTAGAGCCTTCTATTGTATTTGCAATTACAGCAATGGGTGATTTATTAATTTGGGAAGGAAATAAAAACTGGACGATTGCACCTAACGAAGGAAATAGAGTGAAAATTATAAACGTTAGAAAATGCATAAGCCGTGCATTAGACTCTTTTAGAGGAACCATTGATATTTTTTTTGATGACTTTTTCATTGCTCATAAGGACTATTTTGCTTCTAAACCCTACTTAGATATTAAAGGAAAACTTCCAAAATTACAATATGGTCAATGCTACGGTTATGTTCCAGCATTGGTCTTAGGAGGGAAAGTTTCTAATAAGAACTTACAAGTTGTAGATGCCAAGACCTATATCGACATTATCGGACAGGCTGTAGGAAAAATCATAGATTTAGAAGAATAAGATAATTTTGTTCTAAAGAACTGTTATGCTCCACTTTACACGTAGTCTAAAGAAAGAGTTATCTTTTTACGGTTTTGAGCCTGTAAATCTTGTTACAGGTTCAGTGCTGTATGAAGGAATAGACTTTCTTTCCGGGGGCTTTGCCTTTGGAATTGAAACGTGTGTACCATTCCGACAGCAACTTTAAGGGGGCTTTGGGTATTGGTGTCCATAGTCTTGCAGATATGAGACTCTTCCTATATCCAATAGCACAATGTATTGGGTTGCTACTTGCGGATGGAAGAATATGTGGTTTTGACTATGTAGAAGAAGGTGAAGTTGATTTCTGTCGAATCAACAGATTAGAACTTCGTAAACGCCTCAAGGGATATGAGGTGTATGATTTAGAGAAGAGATTTTTCTATAATTTTGAGTATTTCAATCATGCTGCCAACTCCTATCTGCTGACTTCTGTTACCGACTTGGATGGCAGGAGCATCCGCCTTTCCTATGAGAATGGCGTGCTTGCGACACTCACCGAAGCCTGCGGTCGCTGGGTCACAGTCCGACATACGGATGCGGGATTCATTGAGAGCCTCCACCTGAGGATGCCGGACGGAAGTTCCGAGCAGCTTGTTCGCTATTCCTATGACGGACAGGGCGACATGGTAGGCATCACCGATGCATTGGGGCAGACGACAGGAATCCGCTACGAGGATCACCGTATGGTAGAGAAGACCGACCGTAACGGGTACACGTTCTGTTGGGAATACGACAAAGAGGGACGCTGCATCCATACACGCGGAGAAGACGGCGACCAAGAAGGCTGGATTCCTATTTCCCCGAACAAGGCTACAACACTGTCCGGGATGCCTATGGTGCGGAAAGTACATACCGCTACGATGCCAATCAGCTTGTCCGTTCTATTACCGACGCTTTGGGCAATACCACTCGCTATGACTATACAGAAGAGATGGAGCCTTACCGAGAGATTGATCCGGAAGGTCGCATTACAGGCTGGCATTATGATGAACGCGGTAATCAGATAGGAACAACCTATCCCGATGGTACATTATCCATGTGTGTGTTTGATGAGCAAGACCGTATGATTCTTCAGATGTCGCCCAATGGAAACAGACAGATTTATGTCTACGACTCAGAGTATTCACATCGGGTGCGTACCATCATAGAAGAGGATGATACTCAAACCAATCTAAGATATACCCCTGAAGGCAACCTTTCGATGATAGAGAAAGGTGGTCGTAAAATAACTATGAGCTATGACGACATGGGTAATCTTATCTGCTGCCACTTCCGCAGACCGAGAACTCAAACGTTGGGAGTATGACTACCGCGGTCGTCTACTCATGGAACAAAGTCCGCTAACACGCCCCTTACAATACGAATATGACCAACTTGACCGTGTACGGCGTGTCTATCGTCCCGATGGTAATATTGTCGATATCAGCTATGACTGTTATGAGAATGTTACCGAGGTAAAAGACAAAGACCGCCATGTCAAGATGAGCTATACCCCTATGGGAAGTTTGAAGAGTCGAGAAGAACACGGAAAATCCGTAGAGTTCTTCTATGATGCTATGGAGCGTCTGACGACCCTTCGTAACGAGCGTGGCAGTCTCTATCGGTTCAAACGAGACAAAGCAGGCAATATTATCCGTGAAATCGGATTCGATGATATAGAACGACGTTTCACGCTCAACGGTGCAGGAGACATTATCCGTGTTGACCGTCCCGATGGACGCTATACCACCTATGAACACAATGCTTTTGGACGTATCAGTAATGCTCGTTACTCAGATGGCACATGGGAGTCTTTCTCTTATGATAAAGACGGACAACTGTGTCGAGCAGCCAACCCACAAGGTGAGGTTGTTTTCTGCCGTGACAAAAAAGGGCGTATCACTAAGGAAGAACAGATTCTTCCAAATGGTGGCAAAGCTAATAGGGTTACCATTGAGCATGAATATGACCAATGGGGCGGACACATCGGATTACGGAGTTCTCTTGGAGCGGAGCAAAAGACTACTTACACTCCACTGGGAGAAACGGAAACTATTCATGCACGGCACTCCGAACAGTTGGAGATTTGGGAAAGCCGTATTCGCTACGATGAGGGAGGACGTGAAATAGAACGCTTTGCCACAGGTGATGTGCGCATAACCTCAGAGTACGATTTTGCTGGTCGTTTGGAGGGGCGTTGTACTTATGCTGGGAAGGAAAAGCGTGGATACCGCTTTTACGCTTGGAAACGGAATGACCGTCTGCTTTCTATGCGTTCTCACCTTAGAAATGCCCCTGTAATGTATGATTATGACCATTTCGGTACACTCATAGGGGCATCACTTGATACGACAGAATACCTGTTCAAAACTCCTGATATTATAGGAAATGTATATCGGGATAGGGATGCCAAGGAACGCCAATATGACCGAGGGGGAAAGTTGCTCAAAGATGAGAAGTTCTATTACCGCTATGACGGTGAGGGGAATTTGATACTCAAGAGTACTCGCAATGTCTTAGTTCCCCCCGGTGATGCCACAACCGCAGGATTGGCTTGACAAACTCCTCTCGCGGACAACCCCGAATAAGAAGGAACTACAGGCACATTATAGCTGGCAGGAAGGCGATACCGCTTACGAGTGGTATGGCAATGGAATGCTCAAAAGAGTGATTACTCCCGAGGGGGCTACCATAAAGTTTGAATACGATGCCTTGGGTAGACGCACGCTTAAAGAGACACACGACACCTGCCATCGCTATGCTTGGGACGGAAATGTACTGTTACATGAATGGAACTATGACAAATGGGACAAACCAAGAATAGAAAAGGATACTCTCGGTCGTATCCACTATGACAGGCAAGAACCATATACCAACCTCATAACATGGGTCTATGACGGTGGCAGTTATACCCCGGTGGCAAAGCTCACCGAGGAGGATAGCTATACCATCGTGCAGGACTACTTGGGTACGCCAATACAAGCTCTTGACAGCAAGGGAAACGTAGTCTGGGACTGCATACTTGACATCTATGGAGATGTGCTGGAACTTAGAGGAGAAAAGTGCTTTATACCTTTTAGATTCCAAGGACAGTATGAAGACGATGAGACGGGATTGTACTACAACCGCTTCAGGTACTATGATCCAAAGACCGGAAACTACATCAGCCAAGACCCCATAGGTTTGGCAGGTGGACTAAGTGTATATGCTTATGTTCACGATAGTAACAGCTTGACGGACGTTTTAGGGTTAATGCCTATTAGGGGAGGAAAAACGGCTGGAGGTATGTCTCGCTCTACTTCTAATTGGCTCACAAGGTATGGACCTGCTGCAATGCGTGACCATCATTTAATACCGCAAGAGATGCTAAATAATAAAGGCTTTATGCAACAGTTGGATAAATTAACAGGAGGTAAAGGTGCAGAATACTTACATAGACAAATCGCCACAATAACAAACGGATTACATCAATCTGTGCATACTAATGGTTGGAATAGCAACTTTAAGAAATGGACAACCAACACTAATAATAAATTTTCTTTGAAAGATGTACAAAAAGCAAATAAAACAAATGATGAAAGATTACAATATTCCAAAATCTTCGAGAAATTTTGCAAAAAAATATGGATGTCACTAATATAGAAAATAAATTCAATAAAGCTTTGCGCCTGTTGGATTTAGAAAGAGAAGAAAAGAGCTTTGGATATTTTTAAATGAAATAATCATAAAAAGCTCAAAAAGAAAAAAAGATGCTCTTTTTTTTATTCGTGCAAGTTGTGTTTTAGGAGAACTTTTTTTTCAAAAAGGGAACACAGAAAAAGCACAACAATATTTATTAAATGTCATTAATACGCCGTATGAGAAAAATGATGTTGTGGATTATGAGAAAGATGTAGCTGCTAGCATACTTCATCAGATAGGGTAATTTCATACTGTAGGCAAGGCTTCCGACATCATCGGAAATGTATATCGAGACAGGGATGCCAAGGAACGCCAATATGACCGAGGGGGAAAGTTGCTCAAAGATGAGAAGTTCTATTACCGCTATGACGGTGAGGGGAATTTGATACTCAAGAGTACTCGCAATGTCTTAGTTCCCCCGGTGATGCCACAACCGCAGGATTGGCTTGACAAACTCCTCTCGCGGACAACCCCGAATAAGAAGGAACTACAGGCACATTATAGCTGGCAGGAAGGCGATACCGCTTACGAGTGGTATGGCAATGGAATGCTCAAAAGAGTGATTACTCCCGAGGGGGCTACCATAAAGTTTGAATACGATGCCTTGGGTAGACGCACGCTTAAAGAGACACACGACACCTGCCATCGCTATGCTTGGGACGGAAATGTACTGTTACATGAATGGAACTATGACAAATGGGACAAACCAAGAATAGAAAAGGATACTCTCGGTCGCATCCGCTATGACAGGCAGGAGCCGCATACCAACCTCATTACATGGGTGTATGACGGTGGTAGTTATACACCTGTGGCAAAACTCACCGAGGAGGACAGTTATACCATTGTTCAGGACTATCTGGGTACGCCCTTACAAGCCCTTGATAGCAAGGGAAATGTGGTTTGGGACTGCATCCTCGACATCTATGGGGATGTGCTGGAACTCAGAGGGAAAAGAGACTTCATACCCTTTAGATTCCAAGGACAGTATGAAGACCAAGAAACAGGGCTGTATTACAATAGATTCCGGTATTATTCGCCTGAAACAGGAACTTTCATAAGCCAAGACCCAATAGGTTTGGCGGGTGGTAATCCAACGCTATATGGATATGTTTTCGATCCCAATACACAGATTGACCCGTTGGGATTGGATTGTGGTAAAGCAACTTCAAAGGCTCGTAAATACGAGCAACAAATCCAAGATATGTATGGAGGAAAACTACCTCAATCACATAGGGAGTATAGAACGATGGTTAAAGGAAAACAAGTTAATGGAATAGCTGACCATGTTGTAGATGTAAATGGTAAGAGCGTAGCAATAGAAGCCAAATATGTAAAAGATTGGTCTAAATCAATACGAAATCCCAATAGTAAAATAGGAGGCAAATCATTCGCTATAGCAGAACAACAAAAAATGCTTTCACAGGCTAAAAAGTACTCAAATGCTTTTGACGAGGTTATTTACCATACAAATAGCCCAGATTTAGCAACGCATTACACAAAAATATTTCAAGAAGCAGGATTAGACAATATAAAAATTAATATAACACCATAATATGAGTATAAGCAATAGACATATTCCAGGAACAATAAAAGTAGAGGGAAGAGAACACCTTTATGTTTCTGACAATGGAGAAAATTTCTTCACAAAAAGCAGCCGATCAGTTAAGCAGCAATCATTATTTGATAAGGTTACTTCTTTGTTTGAAATAGCTCAAAGCGGAGGAGTAATATCAGAAAATTGCAAACTATGGTTGCCAACTGATGAATTATTTCATGGATTATCTTATAAAGGAGATATTGAAGGTTGGCGGAAACAAATAGAACAAGGAGCAAACAGTTAGGTTTGTTAACAGGTAAAATATCTGAAAACAATATAGAACTTTCGGACGGTAGAATATATGCTATATCAGATTGTAAAATTGAGTTCTACTAAAATTAAAGCCACTTCAAACGAGGCTGGTTTTTATTGCTGAAAGCAATAAAAAAGAAAAAAAGAGGGCAAAAAACAGAGGCAGAATGCTTCTTACAAAAAAGCTATCAACAGGTCTTTTGCTTGTTTTCCCTCTTTTCTTCTGATGGTTTTGAGGGATTGGGTCATGTTTTGTTTTCTACATGTATTTATACGCTTTTTTCTTTGTTTTGTATATGTACCAAGCGGCCACATACAGTATGAATGACGAACACAAGAAAGCTACTACCGCATTTCTTCAAGCTTTAGAGGTCGCACGTTTGGCGGGGAACAAGCCTCAGGTGCTAAACTGCTACAATAGTGTGCTTTTAGTACTCCTGAAGCAGGAGCAATCTGCTTATGAGAAGATACTACACGAAGCCTTCGAGTTCGCTTATGCAATGACCGATGAAGAACTGAGTAGTATAAATATCTCTTTTATTGTCAGTGCCTATCTCTCCAAGATTAAGGACACAGAAGCGTCATATAGGCAAACTATTTCATCTCGTATGATCTCCCTCTACGGATTTCATTGGCAGGAAAGTCCTAAAGACGTCATCAGGCGCATAGAAAAGGAGAATAAAGTGCCGCAATAATAATTTTTTCAGCCTATGCTACCGAGCAGTACCCATTTGATGCCCGTTATCGGTCTGGATTTGCATCTTGCGACCTCCGGTAATCCTTTCCATCCCTATGTAGGTATGGTCATAGACCCGTTTGACTATATTCCTTTCCTCGGCAGCAACGTCAACATCAACGGTCTCAAGCGCGGTGTGTCTGACACGAGCGGTGTACTCATTACTTTCCGGCACATTCCCTTGGTTGGCTCCTTCATCATGATGCCCATCATCGGGCACGAGAGCATGAACTTCTTCTCCTCCCAGACGGTTTTTGCAGAGGGGACGCGTTTAAGTCCCAAGGGATACATGGTAATGACCTGCAACGACGTGGGCATTCCTTTTTCGGGAGCATTGAGCAAGGTAGGCAAGAAAAAGTTCAAGTTCACTCCAACCTTCTTCGCCCCGACATCCTTCTCCATTCCCATTCCGACAGGTGCGCCTGTCATGGTGGGCGGTCCTTATGCCCCCGACTGGGGCGGTATGCTGACGGGACTTCTGTCAAGCATCGGCTTCAGCACGCTGCTCAGTTTTGCCCCTGCCATATTGAAGGCTATAAAGAAAGCGGGGAAAAGGATTGACGGCTTTCAACCATAAAGTCCTTAAGAAAGGTATCTGCAAGAAAATGAGAGCGACACGATCCCTGTCAAAGAAACTTTGCAAGCACGGTTTTGAGCCTGTGAACCTTGTCAATGGCGTCGTAGTCTATGAAGGCGAAGACTTCTTCTTCCCCGGCATGCCGTCCTTGTCATGGGAGCGTGTCTGGTATTCCGATTCCGACTATAAGGGCTGGCTGGGACACGGGGTACACTGCTCGTACGACAGGAGCGTCACTTTCCTTCCCGAAGAGGACATTCTTGTTTTAAGATTGAGTGACGGTCGCCTCGCCTCCTTCCCCGTGCTTGATGAGGGAGAAGACTCATATAACCGCCTCGAACGCATCACCCTTTCCCGAACGAAGGAAGGGTACGTTGCATTTGAACACGACAGCAACCTGTCCTTCCACTTCACCGTTCCCGGAAAGGACAGGGGATATTCCATCCGTCGTCTTTCCTCTGTTACCGACTTGGATGGCAGGAGCATCCGCCTTTCCTATGAGAATGGCGTGCTTGCGACACTCACCGATGCCTGCGGTCGCCGGGTCACAGTCCGACATACGGATGCGGGATTCATTGAGAGCCTCCACCTGAGGATGCCGGACGGAAGTTCCGAGCAGCTTGTTCGCTATTCCTATGACGGACAGGGCGACATGGTAGGCATTACCGATGCTTTGGGGCAGACGACAGGAATCCGCTATGAGGATCACCGTATGGTAGAGAAGACCGACCGTAACGGGTACACGTTCTGTTGGGAATACGACAAAGAGGGACGCTGCATCCATACACGCGGAGCCGACGGCGACCAGGAGGGCTGGATCTCCTATTTCCCAGAGCAAGGCTACAACACCGTCCGTGATGCCTGTGGCGCGGAGAGTACATACCGCTACGATGCCAATCAGCTTGTCCGCTCCATCACCGATGCTCTTGGCAACACGACCCGCTATGACTATACCGAGGAGATGGAGCGGTTAGGTTCCTCTAAAGCTAATGAAGCATGGAATTTGATAGAAGTTACACCTTGGGGACATGCGAGTATGGATACTTATAGAAATTTAGGAGATAATTTCAATTTAATACGAATTATTAATGGTACAAATTCTTGGTGAAATGGAAGCGAATAATATAATAAATGGACTAAAACATTTGTCAGAAGGACTATTCCTGCCTGAAGAATGGATTGATTGGTGGAAACAAAATGAAAAATTTGCGAAACAATTCTTGTCATCACGGTGGTATTTAAAGATAAAACCTAAGATGTCACAAGGCTTAATCGGTGCCACACTAATATCTCAAAATGCGGCTCGTGAATACTTGAAATCTATAAATCAATCTTATAACGAGAATTCACAAATCAATTATATGGAAGGATGGAGCAAGCAAATAGATAATATCTCCTTGAACTATGATAAAGTTTATAATATTGATTTTTGACTTGAAATTTACCAAATTGAAGCAAAATTACTCTAACTTGTTTGCAGCAATAAAAAGAAAACTTACTGCAATATGATGTTGTGGAAAAATAATCTAACTGAAGAGAAATTAACCTCATCACCCTTTCATAAATTATTACATAGTGATATGATTGCGTTTTTTTGTTGTATCTCACAATTGAAAATGGAGGGTGTTTTTATTGGTTTCAACATGTTAGAATTGCGGGAGGAATATATCAAAATTGGTGAATTATGGTTGAATAATGATGGAGATGAGTTATATATTAAACCTCACGAAACTTCTGTATATTTTTCATGATATAGAGAAAAAAATCAAATCCATATCATAAATAAATCATTTAATTTATTTATTGAAAATGATTTGAGTCGTTTTGTTTCTGAAAAATGTATAGTCTTTTTCCTCTGTATAGTTCAATTATCTTGTTTATATATTATGGTAATGCTCAAATCTATAGTTATCAAATAATCATCTGATTATCAAAAGTAAAATATAACTAAAGTTTCCCACCCCTTAAAACACTAACTTTTCTCATTTCCCTTTGCCTGTCGTTCCCCATATTCATTGACTTTTAACACATGACTAATAGAAGTTATGTAGTCTGTCCATATACTTCATCCCATTTTTCCAATACTTCAGCCATTACAAGGATTTTGCTCAACTCTTTGTCGTTGCCGCTGATTGTAGGTATAAGGTGTTGGAGCGTCACCCCAAGCGTTTCTCCTAAAACACGAAGAATGTGTTCAATACAGGCAAGATCTCTCTTCCATAACATGAGTGCCATGAGGTCGTCCTCCATATCCGAAAAGAGTTCGACCATGGCTTGATTTTTTATTATTGCTGTCCGGTAAAAATAAACAGAAAACTCTGTATCTCCTTATCCATCGGTATTGCAGCCGTTTTACTCATCCAGGGGCTTGGTTTTCAGTTTCAAACTGTAAGTATTATAAAATGTGCCTATATTGACATGGAAATCCCTATAATAACCAGATAAATTAATGAAATCATAGGCTTAAGTCTATTTTATCTAACACAGATAACCCAAAAAGTTTTATCGGACACCAATAATTTTTTATGAACCTCTTTTCCATAGCCATGACGGTATATGTAAGGTAACACAGCGTTGCGTTGGCTATCTGACCATTAAAGTCGCAACCTTGAAAATCTTCTAATCCGAGCTACTGCTTAGTTTCCTTTTTCCCCTTTTTCTGATGCAGTGAAAAATCACAGGGTATGGTTGTCTTGCCGTCAAAGAAAGCGCAAAGTATCCGTTTGTAGCCCAATACGCATCTGCCTTCTACATGGTCGTAAACACGACTGATACCCTCCATTCTCACACCACTCTTCTCAAGAATGGTGTCATCAATAATGACAGGCGAGATAGCAAGTGACCGTTGCCAAACTTGCCAAAAAGATGAAGTAAATCATCTCTCATCGGAGTTTTAACACTCAAAAGTTTGGATAACTCGCTTATTTTCTTTATTTTTGCTTCCATAATAGTTTTGTTGTCTTGTCTTTAAAATCAGTTCTTTAGCGATTACTAATTTATAAAGAAAATTCGACAAACTGTTATTTTTCTATCTATTTATTAGGGTGGGAAACTTTAGTTAGTAAGAAATATGAATATAATAGAAATAATAAGGAGGAATCATTTTTCTAAAAACAAATATATCCTAATGGTATAATGGATATTTCACTAGTCTCTTTTTTTCAACTGACTTGTCTAATTATATTTTGACTATCCGAACAAGTACAAAGCCTTCTGTAGAAATCAAAAAAATGGGGGCTGTGGCTAAAAGATTATGATACAGTTGAAATTGAATTAAGAAATAGCTTTATTAAAGGAATGAAATGTCAAAATTGGTCGCATAACAATAGAAATATATGCCAAGTAGAAATAAAGAACCAAGAAGATGGTCTAAAAATAATAAGATTTTTACGACAATAATTCAAATTGGTTATTGGAACTAGAAGTTTATGGATTAGTTTTTCCAAGGGTGTAAGACTTATATGAAAGAGGGTAAAGATTATTGAATATAGAAAAAAATAATTTAGGCGTAGAGGAGTATAAGATTAAAGGAGATATTGAATTGGATCTTGAAACAACAGATTTTGTAAAACGCTGTAAATGATGGAAACATGTCAAAAAACAAAGGATTTAAAGAAATGTTGGAGAGAATTGGATAGCATAGTTCCAACGATAGATAAAATAGGATCAGGGTTTGAAGATACTGAAAAAGCAGCTTTAGCCTTGTTTTTATACTTTAAGGAGGAGGAAGTGTTAGATCGTCTTGCTTATATTAGAAGTATAATTAGTATTGAATTAGAGCACATATTAGGAACTGAAAAATTTAATAACTTCATCGAACACGAAGCAAAATCTTGGAAACCTCCCTATAATAAATCAAGGGACGAGTTACTAGCAATGCTAAGCAAATAGTATCCGACTCTACTTGATTAAAAGACTCACGGCAGGCTGCTCAAGGATGAGAAGAACTACTATCGCTACGACGGGGAAGGCAATCTTATCCTCAAGAGCACTCGCAATGTCTTGGAGCCTCCCGTGATGCCACAACCTAAGGATTGGCTTGACAAACTCTTCACCCGAACCACACCCAATGACAAGGAATTGCAGGCTCATTATGGCTGGCAACAGGGAGACACCGCTTACGAGTGGTACGGCAACGGCATGCTCAAGAGCGTACGCACGCCCGATGGTGCCACCATAAGGTTTGAGTACGACGCCTTGGGCAGGCGTACCCTTAAAGAGACGCACGACGTCTGCCATCGCTATGCCTGGGACGGCAACGTGCTGCTGCATGAGTGGAGCTATGATAGGCGGGAAAAGCCGAGGACACAGCAGGATGAATTGGGGCGTATCCATTATGACAGACAGGAACCGTACACTAATCTCATTACATGGGTGTATGACGGTGGAAGTTATACCCCGGTGGCAAAGCTCACCGAGGATGATAGTTATACCATCGTGCAAGACTACTTGGGTACGCCTATACAGGCTCTTGACAGCAAGGGTAAGGTCGTTTGGGACTGCATTCTTGACATATATGGCGATGTGCTGGAACTCAGAGGTGAGAGGAACTTTATTCCTTTCAGATTCCAAGGACAATATGAGGACCAAGAAACTGGGCTGTACTACAATCGCTTCAGATACTACTCGCCAGATACAGGTAGTTACATCTGCCAGGATCCAATAAGGTTAGCTGGGAATAATCCTACAATGTATGGGTATGTTGAAGATGTAAATGGTTGGATTGATCCGTTTGGATTGAGTGAATTTAGTGCAGCATTAAAAGCAAGTAATTTTTGGGGAAAAGTTAATGGAAATATTTCAAAAACATCAATAATGGTTAAAGGCGCAGAAGTTTATAAGATTACGAATAAGGTAGATATAGCAGGAGTCAATAAGGGCGATTATTTTCATATGGACACATTACACAAAAATCCTTTTGAAATAGAATTGTATGATAAACAAGGAATGCATAAAGGTGCCTATGATTTGGATGGTAATAAAATAGGAGAAAAAGTAAAAAGGGAGAAAAAAATAAAAATGTCGTTAAAAAAATATAGATAATTTGGAAAAAAATACTTTTGCAAGAAATAGAGGCAAAGGGGGTAAATACATTTATGTATAAATTACATTATGAGGGTATTCTAGAATATGAAAAAAATTAGATAGTCTTTTGGATAATTGCAATAAGGTTTTTTTGATTTTTTTATTATAGTAATGGTAAAACAAGTAATTACATAGAAATAGCAAGAGGAATTGTGCTGATGTTTGAACATTTTTTTATTTTTTTGCTCTATTGTCATAAAGACAAAAAAAGATGTTTATAAGATAAAAAAAATTATAAGAAAAAAACGATAAGGACAAACTTTTTAGATTATTATTTTTATTATGCGAGAATTAACAGATAAGATAATATTTTTGATATTTACGGCAAAGCTTGCTAAGGCGATAGCGTTTTTGTACCGTTCATGTATCAGGGTAAGGTGGTCTGGGACTGCATTCTTGACATATACGGGGACGTACTGGAACTCAGAGGCGAGAGGAACTTCATATCTTTTAGGTTCCAAGGACAATATGAGGACCAAGAAACTGGGCTGTATTATAATAGGTTCAGGTATTATTCGCCTGAAACAGGTAATTACATCAGTCAAGACCCGATAGGATTGGCTGGAAACAACCCTACACTGTATGGGTATGTGAGAGATACAAATAGTTGGGTGGATCCACTGGGATTAAATGGCATTGGTCCTTGGGGTGAAAAGTAGCTGCCAAATACTTACATGGACAAGGACATAAAATTTTAGGTTCAGTTCAAAATGCTTCAGGGCACGGCTTTGATCTTGTTACCAAGACATCAGATGGTTATATAAATATCATTGAGGTAAAGACCAGCCAACATAGATGGAGAAGTAAAAGCAATATGTCAAGATGGACAGATAATAATATTGCTAAGATTTCAGGAAATGCAAATGGTAGATGGACAGACATGCCGGACTATCAACATAACTTGATGGAAACCATAGAAACAGCAAGAGCAAAAGGGAAATTAAAAAACAAGTTACTCCAAATAAATATCGACAAACGTTCAATTAGATTACAATGCAAGTAATGAAAGATAAAATAAATAGGGCGATAAAACATTACAATTATGGTGAAGATACTTCATCGTATGATGATCGCTTTATGCAGAGATACAATCATTTCACAGATAAAGACACTCTTAAAAATTGGAGTCATACAATCTATGGTGTGTTATCTGGTCTTCCTAACAGTACTCATATCAAAGCAAAAAAACTGTTGTTCCAAGGAAGTGATGAATGTTGGGAATATTTTGAAAGAACAGCCGTATTTTGGACTTACGGACATCTTAACGATAAATGGATTGATCATTTAAAAAGGTGCGTATGAGTACGCTCTGTACGTAGAACGAACAGATTTAATAAGAAATCTTTTTTGAGAAGTCTTTATCATATTTATTAGATGAGGGCAATCTTTCTAATAAAGATTTTATCAATCAAAAAGTTTATCCCAGCACCTTATTACTTCATTTTTTGCTTGAGAAATGGACAGGAAATAGTCAAGTTAAAGACTTGGTTTTAAAGTATGGTGACGGTTATGGTATTTATCAACCCCTCATTGACAATTGGAATGATTTCTCGAATATAAAGTCCGATTATTGGGATGAACTTTGTATGTACCATCTTGACGGCATAGGATTGCAACGTGGTGAAAAATGGGAAAATGAAGAATTTTTAAGCAGTGGTTTAATTCCTATGGAACTAATAAATTTGATTAAGGTCCGAAAAAAAATAGGAATGGATATTCCCATTATAAACAATGCTTTATTCGACAGCAATATGGCTAAAACTCCCATAATACCGACTGGCTATAATGAACATTATGACATGAAGTTTACCCTTGTTGATTTGACTGTCAAAACAAAGAGAAAATATACTTTGCAGGAAGTAGAAGAATATATGAATTTAAAATTTCCAAATGTAAAAAAATTATGCAGTAATATTTAGAACCTATTTCTTCAAGACAGAGATTACGATTATAATTATTGGGTAATCAATAGGGGTTTACAACTATTAGGCATAAAGGACGCTGCTTCTATGCTTGTGACGGAAACGTGCTGCTGCATGAGTGGGACTATGACAGGCGGGAAAAGCCGAGGACACAGCAGGATGAATTGGGGCGTATCCGTTATGACAGACAGGAACCGTACACCAATCTCATTACATGGGTGTATGACGGTGGAAGTTATACCCCGGTGGCAAAGCTCACCGAGGAGGGCTGTTATACCATCGTGCAAGACTACTTGGGTACGCCTATACAAGCTCTTGGCAGCAAGGGTGAGGTAATTTGGGACTGTATCCTTGACATCTATGGAGATGTGCTGGAACTCAGAGGTGAGAGAAACTTCATACCTTTTAGGTTCCAAGGACAATATGAGGATGGTAAGACGGGGCTGTATTATAATAGTATTTCAGAAGGAGTAGTAGACCCTATTAGAGTAACATATGTAATAATAACAAAAAACATTATGAATAATACAGAAAAGCTGCAAAAAGCTATTGCACAGGACGAAATTTTTGATTTTCTAGTTGGAAAAGGAGAATATGAAATTAAATTGTATGAGGCCAATATGCCAACAGATACAATAACAGTTTCTCGTACTATCAAAAGCTATATACAATTAAACCCATATTTTTGATAAATCTGAATTTTTACAAAGCATTTTATGAATTAAGCAAATCGGAATTGTCTTGGTTGATTGTGTATTATATGCAAGATAGTGAATTAGATTTTATTTCTTTCACAAATCTTTTACCAAATTTGAGGGAACAAAAAAAATCACTCTCAACACGAAATGAATGGATATGTTTTAATTTCGGTGATGATTGTCCTAATTTGTGGAGTGTTGTAATGTACGAATTGAATGCAATGAATGGGAAAGGTATAAAATTACCTGACTTATCTGATTGGTAATGTATCAGATGTGTTGTTATAAAGTTCCTTGAAATGCTGAAAACAACGCCCAAAAGTGGAGTTTACAAGCGTGGCAATACGCTTTGGGATGCAAGGGGGAATATTCAATCCTGATGGTTCGATAATATGTTTTTTTACGACATTTTTGGCAGAAGAATAGAAAAGAAAACCGCAAGGTCAACTACTCACTAAAGTTTCCCACCCCTTAAAACACAGGTTTTTCTCATTCCCCTTTGCCTGTCGTTCCCCTATATCAATTGACTGTTAACTCATGCCTAACAGAAGTTATGCAGACTGTCCATATACTTCATCCCATTTTTCCAACGCTTCAGCCATTACAAGGATTTTGCTCAACTCTTTGTCGTTGCCGCTGATTGTAGGTCTAAGGTGTTGGAGCGTCACCCCAAACGTTTCTCCTAAAACACGAAGAATGTGTTCAATACAGGCAAGAACTCTCTTCCATAACATGAGGGCCATGAGGTCATCCTCCATATCCGAAAAGAGTTCGTCCATGGTTTGATGTTTTGTGCATCTCTTTTCCAAAGCCATGACAGTATATGTAAGGTGACGCAGCATTATGTCGGCTATCTGATTATTAAGGTCGCAACTTTGATAACTTCCTAATCCGATATACAGCTTAGTCTTTTTGTTTCCCTTTTTCTGATGCAGTGAAAAATCACAGTGTATGGTTGTCTTGCCGTCAAAGAATGCAGAAAGTAACAGTTTGTAGCCCAATACGAACCTGTCTTTTACATTGTCGAAAACTTTAGGTATGTTATTTTATTGGTACGTAGGGCAAGTTTTTTAACAGTGTTGTGTGTCAAATATGTTTTGTGGATACTTGGATTTATTTTTGAATGTTTCAGTATGAAATCTATGAAGAGGAATTTAAACAAATACGGACACACATAAGCGTGTGTCCGTAAATGATTCTAAGGTATTAGACGTGAAGTCTGTCAATCCTATTCGTAAGTTAAAGCGTTTTTACTATAATGTCTGTTATGCGTTCTTGGTTTCAGTAACCGTTTCTTTACATAACTTCTCATTTGTTGTATTAACTGTATATTTATCTTCTCCTGCATAGAAACGGCGGTGTGCTTCCTCTTGGCGAGGTACAGAGAAGTTGCTAACACGTTTCATGTAACCAATGATGCGAGTGAGATAATCAACATTCTTAGAATGGCAATGTGGACATTCGTGCATATAACGTTTGTCGATATGACCGCAGTCATTGCAGACGGTATTTGGAATGTTGAATGTGAAGTAGTTGCAACCTTCCTGTGCAGCGACACGCAACAACTGGCGATACTGTGGTTCAGAGAGGTGCTCTTCGAGGTTCATGTGAAGTGCAGAACCACCAGTTAGATGTTCTATATAAGGTGCTCCGTGCAGTTTGAACTTGTCAAGAATAGTCAATGAGTTGTCCTCAACGCGATAGAAATAGCTGTTATAGCAATTGCGTGGAACAAAATACCCATCTTCGGGAGTCCCATTTAGCATGCTTTACACCTACATTTTCAGCAGGAATCATCTCGCAGTTGAACATAGCTTCCTTTGTACGGAAGGCCTTATTCTGTGTTTCTATCAATCCAAGTACGGTCTGTACAAACTTCTTATACTCCTCATTCGGTGTGATGTCAAGTCCCATGAATTCTGCTGCTTCTACAAGACCATTGATACCAATAGTGAGATACTGGCGATCAATGTTGATGTATCCAGCATCAAAGAGTGGAAGCATGTGATTACGCAGTAACTCCTTGAGGTTTTCATTGTATGCTAATTGTACCTTATGGCACAACTCGATAATATGCGTCAGATACTCCTTGTAATCAAGGTTGTTGTTGACTGCATACTGAATACAGCGATTGAGGTTGATTGTCAATACACTCTTTGATCCAGTTGAGACACCACCAGCACCGAGTGTATAAGAGAAGCCGTTATCTTGAATCTCATTACGTAGACGGCAGCATGAACTGAGTGAGTCAGCATTATCGCTCATGTATGTGAAGAAACTATGTCCCTCAGAATACATCTTAGCGGCAAAGTCACCCCATTCCTTATCCTTGCAGTCACCATTCTCTGCTAACAAAGCCATTGTTTCTACAGGGAAGGTGAGAACAGTCTTTAGACGCTCTTGGTTAAACCAAGTCATAAAGCGTTTCTGTAACCATGAAAGGCTCTCCCAGTCAGGCTGTGAGCCATCTGGGAAATAGAAGTTTCCCGAAGAGTGACTCGAAATATGGGCGGTCATAATAAGATATGTTCCAGAATACTGCTTGATAGTTGCGGGCACCTGTAGGCTGGTTCAGTGAATAAACTATCTGTTCAAAGTAATCAGTAATCACCTTGTCAATGGTTCGCTTTCTTAGGCTAAGATCAACAATTTCATCAGCACGCTCCCAGTAGTCTTTACCATATTCCTTTTGGATAAAGTAGTTCATGTACATTAAGAATTCTGGCGTAGCGCAAGCTCCAGCGAGCATAGATGACACCATGAATACCATATTAATAAAGCCACCACAGAAACTTTTCAGATTTGTTGGCGCTGTCGAATTGCCCCCAATTGAATTTGTACCTCCAATAAGCCAAGGGTACATAGTGATGGAAGCACAATAGTTGGCGAGGTTTGTTTCGTCATTCTTATATATAAAATGGTGGTTTAGAAGGTCAATGTACTCATCAGCCAAGTCCTTACCATACATCTTCTTAATACGATCAACAAGTAGTCTGCGGTTGAGACGAATAAATCCTTGCTTAGGAAGTTCGCCAATAAGTGTTGCAATGTTCTTATGTTCAACATTTGCATTGGCATCAAATTTTGAACCTGTAGCTGCATTTGATGCAACACAATAGTCAGAAAGAAACTTCATCTTTTCAAGAGTTTCACGGTCTTCTGTGTGTTGCTGACGATAGACGATGAAACTTTTTGCTACTTGATAATAGCCTTCTTTCATAAGTGCCAACTCAACCTGATTCTGGATGTCTTCTACCTTGATGTCGTTTTGAATATTCAAGTTAGCGATGATTTTTGATAAAGTACCCAAATCAGTAGGTTCGTTGACGCTTTCGAATGCCTTGAGAATAGCATTCATAATTTTGTCGAGGGAGAACCGATCCTTTGACCCATCACGTTTCGTGATTGTAAAGTTCTTCATTTCCATTGCTCATTTTATCTTTTTAGGTGTTTATAACTCTGTTATTACTGTCTATCAGAAGGTGTAATTTTTTTATACTCTGTTTTTCTTGTGAAAGTTGTCTATTTTTGGATAACTTTTTTTATTTTTTTCTTCTTCAAAAGTTTTTCCATTTTGATAAACTTTCTGTTGCAAATTTATATAAAACTATTCATTTAGCAAAAAAATTATTTGGGCTAAAAAAATATTGGATAAATTACTAATTTCCTGTACTTTTTTTGCTTGGACTCTTGGTGGCAAAAAGGGATTGATGTTTATTTCATTTTTTTAAGATTTTTTTGAAGGATATATTCTAAAGTCTAAGAAAATAATTATTTGAATTTTATGGAGAACCCTATTTAAGTTAAGTCTATAATGATTTTTTTAGAATGACGCTTACATCATTAAGGTAGTTAGTTAAATATAGAGATTATTTTGTGGCTGTTATTTGTGTTACACATATAAATAATGTAATTTTGCAGGTGGAAACAATAAAGTTATGAAAGATATATCATTAATAGCCTTTGATGCAGATGATACTCTGTGGGAGTGTCAAACTTATTTTGAGGCGGTAGAGAAAGAGTATTGTGAGCTATTAAAGTCATACGCCTCAGCCGATGAAATTTCTAAAGCTCTTTTTGCTGTTGAAACAGCAAATATGCCACTTTTAGGTTATGGGAGTAAGGCTTTCTTATTATCTTTATTGGAGAATGCAATAGAGGTAAGTGGGGGAAGGTTAAAAGCAGATGAGGTTGAGAAGATTATAAAATTAGGTAAAGAACTTCTCCAATTACCAGGCAAGCCAATGGATGGAGTTGAAGAAACTTTGAAGGTGTTACGTGAAACAGGAAAATACCATTTAGTTGTCTTTACTAAAGGTGAACTGCTTGATCAAGAAAATAAGTTTCATCGTTCAGGCTTAAAGCCATTTTTTGATGATATTATAGTTGTCTCAGATAAGACAGAGGTATCTTATTACCAATTGTGTGAGAGGTTTTCTATTAATGTTGAACAGTTGTTGATGGTGGGTAATTCTTTTCGTTCGGATATAGAACCTGTATTAAAACTTGGTGGTTGGGCAGCTCATATACCTTTTCATACAACATGGCAGCATGAAGTTGTAGAGGAGTATGAACACCCTCATTTGTTAAAGTTGGAGTATTTTACACAGTTGAATCAAGTTTTGTAAACTTGTTTTGCTTTTACTTGCTGAAACTTTTGTAATTATTTCATTATATATCGAATATTTTGTGTAAGTTTGCAAATCGATTATTATAAGGAGATAAAATACTTTTTTTAAACAAATAGTAAGTTAGATGTTAGCACCACAAATAGAATATTCAGACCGAGAAGAGCGAATTGAGTTTATTCAAGAACGTTTCCATTGTAAGGCACCTTCGTGTGGCGGTTGTGGCTCATGTAATCTTCCTGATGGTGTACCAGCAGCAGAATATTTTGCAGATTACATTGATGGTAAGGTCGAATTTGTCAAACTCGCTGCGAAGATTTGGGAGTAGGGGGGCTTTCTCCTGCTTGACAATGTAATTCCAAGATAAAATATAGTCCTGATAATTTAGGGTTTCTGTGGGACATCTTATTTTTTTTAGATCTTCCAATTAGGTTATCAGAAACTTTTCTGATGCTATATAATGCAAAAAAGGTATGCCTCACGACATACCTTCTTCTGTGTTCTTAGTCATTCTATTAATTTGAGCCTCTTGTCGGATTCGAACCAACGACCCCGAGATTACAAATCACGTGCTCTGGCCAACTGAGCTAAAGAGGCGGGGTGGACAAGCGATTCCTATCGCACCGCTACAACCTTCTGCCCTTGCTACGTTCCCGTCCTGGGGGATTCAAAGGGAGCTGGTCGTAAGAGACTTGCCCGTCTAATGCTTTACCATTGCTGTTAAAGCGGGTGCAAAGATACATAAATTATTTATTTCTGGCAAAGAGAAATCAAAACTTTTTCTGTTTTTAACAAAAAAACATAAATTTGGCAGTGTACTACATTATTTATAATAAATATTCCGTACTTTTTGTATCATGATTTATGAAGATTTTAAACAGCTGACAGCTTATACTCGTTATGATGGTATTTATCTTGCTATCATTTGGGCAGCAAGTTTCGCATGCTTGTTGGGTATAACCATTCTGCGGTTTTTGGCACAATTTAGTTTTTACTCTCTATTTCAACTCCTTTCTTTGTTGCTTATCGATTGAAGATTTTTTTCGTGAGGAGGGACGTAATGGAGTTATATCTTTTCGTCGTAGTCTTTTTTATTGTGTACGTGTTTTCTTTAATGCTGCAATTATCTTTAGCTTGCTACAATGGCTTTATATGCACTATCTTGATAATGGGAAATTACTCATGATGGTTACTAATCTCTATTCCAGTAATGAGGGAAAAAGCACTCTCGCAGCTATAGGTGTTCCATATGACCAGTTTATTGCAGCGTTGCCAGAGGCTTTTCAACCCTACTCGTTAGCCTCAAGCACTTTTTGTTACTGCCGTAATGTTAGGGTGGCTTATGCTCTCTATTTATTGCAGCTATTATGTCTAAGAAAGGCAAGAAACAGATATCTTAAATTAAACTTAATAAACTCCTCATTTCTAATAGAAAAATCCTAATACAGAATATGGATATATCAGTAATTATTCCTCTTTACAATGAGGAAGAAAGTTTACCAGAATTACACGCGTGGATTCAGCGCGTGATGAACGCTAATGGCTTCACGTATGAAATAATATTTATCAATGACGGCTCTAAAGATAGGAGCTGGGATGTCATTGAGGATTTACATCATAAAGATGCGGAACATGTTCATGCTATAAAGTTCCGTCGTAACTATGGTAAGAGTCCTGCGCTCTACTGTGGCTTTAATGCTGCTCAAGGTGATGTTGTTATTACGATGGATGCTGACTTGCAGGATTCTCCTGACGAGATACCAGAACTTTATCGTATGATAATGGAGGAGAAGTACGACCTTGTCAGTGGTTATAAGCAGAAACGTTATGACCCATTGACAAAGACTATACCAACAAAACTTTAATGCTACGGCTCGTAAGATTAGTGGTGTACATAATTTGCATGACTTTAATTGCGGCTTGAAAGCCTATCGTCGTGATGTAGTGAAGAATATTGAAGTATATGGTGAGATGCACCGTTATATCCCTTATCTTGCAAAAGAAGCAGGCTTCGCACGTATAGGTGAGAAGGTTGTACAGCATCAAGCACGTAAGTATGGTAAATCAAAGTTTGGAATCAATCGTTTCTTCAATGGTTATCTTGACCTATTGACACTCTGGTTTCTTACCAACTTTGGTAAGAAGCCAATGCATGTTTTTGGTTTGATGGGCTCGTTTATGTTCTTCATTGGCTTTATAGCATTCCTTTGGCTGATTATAGAAAAGGTTATTATGCTTGTTAATGGTGTATATGGCGACCTACTTTCTGATCATGCTTCCTTCTTTATCGCTCTTGTTGCGATGGTATTGGGTACACAGCTTTTCCTTGCTGGCTTTATTGGCGACCTTATCAGTCGCAGTAATCCACGCAGAAATGACTATCAGATAGAGAAAGAAATGTAAGAGAAATCCCTCTTTCTGTAGTTTTTGATAGATGATTACAGCAACAGTCTCTTTTTATATGCCATACTTAATGGAGAGCTGTGAGAATAAGTTTGAAAACTCTTATCAACTGATGTTACTTATTTATATAATTCAATAGGAAATGAACTATAGCAAGATTAAACATATAGTAAGTAAAGCTTTCTTGATTACTCTTCTCTTTGGAGGAGTAATCTGGATGAGTTCTTGTTCTGACATTGATTGTCCTGTAACCAATGGTGTATGGGCTAATTATGTTGTACAGGGCGATACTTTGCACGATACACTTACTATCTCGGCAATACGTGAGAACAAAACAGATACGATTTTGTTGAATAAACAGGTTAACACGACAAAATTCAGTTTGCCTATGAGCTATAGTGGCAATAGTGACATGTTACGCTTTGTGTTCACAAGTAAGGCAGGTGTAACAACAGTTGATACAGTTACAGTGACAAAGACAAATATTAGTCATTTTGAGAGTGTTGACTGTTCGCCGGCATTCTTTCATACCCTTACTGCCGTATCAGCAAAGGGCACACGTGTGAGTCAGATTGAAATCAGTAATCCTAATGTTGATTATGATGGTACGAAAGAACATATACTTATTACTTTTACTAATCCTTAATGCATTATTCCTGTTGTACCCAACTACAGCTAATGCACAACGCCGACCATCTTTGCCAAAGGTAAAGGAGGATAGCATTCCTTTCTTTAGGGGGGCAGCAGTGGGTGTAGATCTTGTTGGACCTGCTATGCGTTGGCTTGCATCATACGGTCAGTATGAAGCTTTGCTACGAGTAAATCTCAAGGATAGATATTTTCCTATAGTTGAAGTTGGTGTGGGACAGGCTGATAAAGCCGATGAAACAACAGGAACGAACTTTAAGGCGAGTGCACCTTATGGACGAGTGGGCTGCGACTTTAATATGCTTAAGAATAAGCATGATGATTATCGCTTCATGGTGGGTGGTAGAGTAGGCTACACTTCGTTTAAGTATGATGTTCTTAGTCCAGGACTTGCTGACCCTATTTGGGGAACACAATCCTCTTATGGTGCTCTTGGTAATAAGGGAAGTCAACTTTGGGCAGAACTCGTTGGTAGTGTTGATGCAAAGATTTTAGGCCCTATTCGTATGGGTTGGAGTGTTCGTTATAAACTCCGTGTAGCTCATAAGATGGGAGAAATAGGTGAAGCTTGGTATGTTCCTGGTTATGGTCGTGGTGGGTCATCACAGCTTGGTGCCACCTTTAATGTACTTTTTGAACTATAATGAGATAGTTATTTAGAAGTCAGAGAGAACTTGTTGTTAGTTTCTCTAATAGTTTTTACTAATGGACGTACTGCCTGTGCGTCTTAACTGTAAAAGTTATTCCATTCTAAGTATAACTTTCTCTAACTCTTAATAAATAAAAAAACATTATATGAATAAGAAAAAAACTATATTGGCAAATTCCTTTTCTTCTTGTGTTGATAATCGGTTCAATAGCTATTGTTCGTTGTCAGCGTTCAATGCCATATCAGCATAACAAGGGATTTATCTTTGGTACAGTTTATAATATTACCTATCAAAGCAATGAAGATCTTCAACCGCAGATAGAAGCAGAATTGAAGAAAGTAAATCAAACCTTCTCTACTTTGAAGCTAATTCATTGATTTCACAGATTAATCAAAACAAACCTGTGAAGGTGAATGAGATGTTTCGTGAGGTGTTTACACTCGCTGAGTCTATTTCTAAAGAAACTGATGGCGCTTTCGATATCACAGTTGCTCCAATGGTAAATATGTGGGGCTTTGGTTTTAAGACTGGTCAGCATCCTTCTAAGCAGGCTATAGATAGCTTGCATCAAGTTGTAGGATATCATAAGGTGAAGCTTGTTGGTAACACAATTCAGAAGACAGATAAGCGTGTTATGCTTGATTGTTCTGCAATTGCTAAGGGCTATGGCTCAGATATTGTTGCTCGTTTCTTACGTCGTAATGGTATTAAAAACTTTATGGTGGAGATTGGTGGTGAGATTGTTACGATGGGTAATAGTGAACAGCGTCTGCCTTGGAAGATTGGTGTTACAAAGCCAACAGATGATAGTGTGAAGGTTAATCAAGAGATACAGACGGTATTGAATGTTACGGATAAGGCTATGGCAACGAGTGGTAACTACCGTAATTTCTATTATAAAGGTGGAAAGAAATATGCTCATACCATTGATCCAAAGACTGGATATCCTGTACAGCATTCACTTCTTTCTGCAACTGTTTTAGCTAAAAACTGTGCTACAGCTGATGCCTATGCTACTTCGTTTATGGTGATGGGTATCGAGAAAGCACGTAAATTACTCGAACGTCATCCAGAATTGATGGCTTACTTCATCTATTCTGATGCGAAAGGTAATTTGCAAGTATGGTATAGCCCTTCAATGAAAGGAAAAGTTGTTAAATAAAAGTATAGCCGCTTTCTCTCTTGAGAAGGCGGCTATATATGTTTTTTATTACTATGCTCCAACTCTACGATAAACTTCTCGAACTCCCACTTTTCATCGGTATTAGTACGGATGAATTGTCAGATATCGTAGGACAAACAAAGTTTGGCTTTCATAAACTTATTGTAGACAAACCGCTTGTAAGCATGGATGATAAATGTACACAGCTATTCTTTCTAATGAATGGTACACTTCGTGTGATAAGTCATGCTGACAACCATCGTTATCGTATAGAGGAAGAATTGTCGGCACCAGCTGTAATTCAGCCTGAACACTTCTTTGGACTTATGCAACGCTATACAAAGGATTTTATAGCGCAGACAGATTGTAGCCTGCTTTCGTTGGATAAGTCTGAGGTGTTACGTCTACTTGATAATTATCTTATTTTCCGCCTTAATCTTCTCAATAGTATTTCTATGCAAGCACAGCGAATGAGTCATATCCCATGGAGGCAACAGCCCAGTGACATTCGCCAGCAGTTTGTTAATTTTTTACGTCTTCGCTGTCTTACACAAGCAGGTCGTAAAGTGTTAAGGATAACGATGGAAGACCTTGCTCAAGAGTTACATCAAAGTCGTCTTAACGTCTCTCGTATGCTCAATGTTTTACAACGTGAGGGATTGCTGACAATGAGTAGAGGAATTATTACTGTCGCACAGTTGGAAGCTTTAAGAGGATAAAAGCGCTTTCTTCTACCATCTTACTAATGTATTAATATTGTTCGATAAATATTTCCCATATTTCTTTTAGATTTTCTTGTCAGTTCTAAAAAGATGTTATACCTTTGTGGCCGTGATGAGATTATTAACAACATATCCGACGACTATAGCGCAGCAAAGAAACTTTAATTTCTTTGCCTTTTTTAGTGCTTTATATTTGGTAGTTTCAGATATTTTGCTAACACACACACACACACACACACACACACACACACACACACAGGCGCTACTAACGTCTAAGCCAACATTTTTCGTTTTATCCTACGCGCGCGCGAAGCGTGGCGTAACGCTTGTAAACAAAGGACTTCTCGGAGTTTCCTTTGTTCGCTTTTTTGTGCCTGTTTGTGAGCTGTCAAGAAAGCAAAATAAGAACGTTTTAAGCACTGAAATTACCGTAACAAATAATTGTAATTCTCTGATAATAGTTTGTTTTATCTCGTTGATTGTTCGGGCAGGCAGCAGTGATATGCTGCCTGCCTTTTAGAGGAAGAGAGGTAAGACAAGGAAGAAAAAGGAGGAGCACAAGCAACATCAAGATAAGCAAAAAAAGCGACTTACAAATATTCAGAAATCATTAATTCATTAGATTTATTTTATGAACCATTAAAATCAAGAAAGCAATGAGAAAGAAGCAAGAAAAGAAGGTTTATTCTGCACCATGTTGCATGATAATCCAAGTGAGTGAAACGACTTATCTCATGGATACGTCCTTCCCGAGCCAGCACAAGAAGGCAACCCACGCCAGCGGTCCTTCAGCTTCAGCGAAGTCCTTCGGCTTATGGAGCGATGAGCACTTTGAGGATGGGAACAATGAGGAGAGTACTTCTTCATGGGACGACTAAGTTTAGAGAGAGAGAGTTATGAACAGATTAAAGATTACTATTACAAAGAAAGAAGAGACAATGAAAAAGCATTTGTTAAAGACGCGCCTATTATCTTTTGCCGCTCTGTGTGGCATTGCCCTGACCTTTGCGGCTTGCGCAAAGGATGACGTGGCTCAGAACCCAGCAAAGCCAAACGAGGAAGGGAATAAGAACTTAACGACCTTCGTGGCTGGTGGAGAGAACAAGACGCGTACGTCACTGAATTATAATAGCGGTGACTTCTATTGGGAGAAAGACGATTATATCTACGTAAAGGACGACGACGGCGTATTGCAGAAGAGCACGAACGCTCCAACAAGCAAGGTGGCTGCTTTTAAGTATATGGTTCCTGGTAAGTTTACAGCAAGTAGCAGCTATAAGGTTTATTACTTGGGCAAGAACAGCAGCGGCAACTCAGTAAGTATCTCAACCGCTCAGAGCCAGACAGCTCCAGACAATACCGCGCACTTTGGCACAGCAGGCGATTACGGTACAGCTACTGCAAATAAGGTGACAGGTAAGAATCAGTTCGAGTTTGTGTTGGAGCATCAGCCAGCTTACTTAGTCTTCCAGCCTTACACAAGTAACACTATTCTGCAAAGCTGTAAGTTAACTAAGGTGGAGGTAACCTCTGACAATGATATTGCAGAGACTTATACAGTCAACACAAGCACGGGTGCCCTTACAGGCTCAGCAGGAAGCAAACAAATTGTTTTGACTACAAGTGGCAGTAGCAGCAATCCAAACGGCTTCCCACTAACCAACAACAGCGCCAGCGTAACAACAAACGGTGCTTACATGGTGATTAAGCCAGGTACTCATACTTTAAGGGTACGTTATTGGGTAAAGGACGTGGCAACAAATGTGGAGGGCACCATAACTAAGATATATCCATCTACAGCATACGCTTCGAACACCTACTACGATATGACTGCTAACCTCAACGTACGCAACTACGACGGTGACCATTATTACATGTGGGATGCTCAGGAACAATATTGGAAGGGTCACGAATGGTGGTCAGCCAATAAAGACCAGCCAGTGTTAAACGGTAATAGTAACGGCAACTACGCCCAGAGCAGCACTGACCCTCGTTACTACAACGAAAGTAACCTAGGTATTGGCATAAGCAACCCCGCTATCCACTCATGCAAAGACCTTCCCAACGCTAACGAGCTGTCTTGGTATTGCATGTATGGCGATCCACGTTGGGATACAGATGAATTATGGACAACTATGGGTCATTTATATAAAGGTGGTATGTGGTTTAAGAAGAAGTCTGTTCTACTGACAGAGCATCATTACGACACCGAGAAATCTGCCGACGGTACAACCGACATGCGTACAACATTGAAGAACTACTACAACTACAGCGGTAGTATCAACAACTCTGGCCTCCCTTCCGTTGCCGATGCAGGTAATTACTTCTACCTGCCCGCCTTGGGTATCTACTACTCTGGTCTGCTGTACAACGTTGGCTCCGACGGCAAGTATTGGTCGTCAAGTGCTGTCCCATGGGTCAGCTACGGCGCGTACACCCTGTACTTCTTCAGTGGCAACGTCCGCGTGATCGACCACATGTCCCGCGACAACGGGTTCAGGGTCGACGGGTTCGAGTAGTCCTAAAAGCCCCACCCCGACCCTCCCAGAACCAACGGTCACTGACCGAAGGGAAGTAAAGGGGAGGAAGCCTAATGGGATAAAGGAGGGTGAGAGGCAAAGGAAATCTAACCCGTTGCAAGAAAATTTCTAACGGGTTAGAAATTTTCTTCCGACCCGTTAGAAATTTTACTCTGACCTAATATATGTTTTAAACCTCCGCATCGTGCGGATTTTCCAAGCTTTGCGGAGGTTTTTTATCTCTTCAGAATACTGAATAAACACGCTTTTACTTAAGCAAATTATGCTCGGTATAAGAAACGAAACTAATGAAAGACGTGTTGCTGCAAAGTGCAGCAGAAGTAAGTAATAACTAATAAAATCTTAAACACAATGAAAATCAAATTGATTGAAAGAAGAAAACCAGGCACTAAGACAGGTCCTGGAAAGTTTTATGCAAGTCCTGTAAACGTGGGGAAGAAGAACCTGCGGGATATTGCGCATGACATTGCGGGGCGTTCTTCGCTGACCCGTGGTGATATCGAAAACGTGCTGGCAAACTTTATGGATTGTCTGCCTCATTACCTTCGTGACGGCTTTAGCGTGCAGTTAGGAGAATTTGGCACAATGCGCCTGACACTGTCAAGCGAAGGAGCTGCAACGGAAAAGGCTTTTAAGACCGAGACGATTAAGCCGCGCGTGGTCTTTACGCCCGGAAGAGAATTGAAGAGTAAACTTTCTGTAAACTCTTACGAATCGGTGAGAAAGACAGAAGAGGCAGGGAAAGACAAGAAGAAAAAGAAAAAAGAAGAAAATGGACCTGTACCAGACACCGTCTAACCCTCACTGAACGCGAAAGTATTTATACGCCTAATTGAAAAGAACAGAATTGATAACAAACTTGGTTTTGAAAGATTCTGAATTAATTTTTATTCATGTTTTTAGAGATATGCCCTTGATGTGATATCAATAGCAATACTTTTTAATTTATTAATTTAATTTTCGTTTTCTTGCCCCTGTCACCACTCTTGGTGTTAAGGGGCAAGTTTTTTGGATCTTCAGCAATTTGGAGTGATACCTTTTGAGATTAGAACTTTGAAGAAATCTCACACAGAGAGGGAGAGAACACGGAGATGAAAGCAGACTATCTCACGGAGGTGCCGAAGGCACAAAGAGCGACAGAGCCATAGTGTACGGGTTGCTGATAGCTTTGGTAAAAACGTTTTAAGAAATCTTGCAAACCACTGCTTTGTAATGATGTAGACAAAATTATTAATAAAACTCGCAAATATCCTCTGTTCCTCCACGCACTAACGGTGCCTCTGTGACTAACGATTTCTGCTATATAAAACCTCTGTGCTCTCCTTTGCTCTGTGTGACCTTTCTTCAAAGTTCTAATCTCAAAAGGAATCACTCCAAATTGCTGAAAACCCACAAATATTTAGTTTAAGCGGTAGAGACTTATGGGCCTTACTTGTTATGTAGAAACAAAATTGCGTTAAATTCCACCTCTTTATATAGTGTATTTCCTTTTTTTGAGTTACCTTTGTAAATTAAATTAAGAGAAAGTAGAAAAAGAAATGATAGATAATATAACAGGGGAGAAAGAGCGTATAAATCCTTTCTTCCTATCTTATGATACACCGCATTACACGGTACCTTTCAACCGTATTACTCTTGCTGATTATGAAGAGGCTATGATGGAAGGTATTCGCCGTGAGGACGAGCAGATTGAGAAGATTATTAATAACCCCGATGAACCAACCTTTGAGAATACGATTATACCAGAGGATGAGGTTAAAGGACGTAAGCATTACTATGATCTTCTGAGTCGTGTGGAGAGTGTATTCTTTAATATGCTCAGTGCTGAAACAAATGATGAAATGGACGCTTTGGCACAGAAGATGAGTCCTATTCTCACTAAGCATGGTAATGATGTTAGTTTAAATCCTAAGATTTTCGAACGTGTCAAGTATGTTTATGAACATCATGGAGAGTTGACACCAGAGGAAAATTGTCTGTTGGAGAAAAGTTATGAGGGCTTCGTGCGTAGTGGTGCCTTGTTGGATGAAGCAGGAAAGGACCGTTTACGTAAGCTTACTGAGGAAGCCTCAATGCTATCATTGCAGTTCTCACAGAATGTTTTGAAGGAGAATAAAGCATATACTCTGCACATTACTGATGAGCAACAGCTTGATGGACTTCCTAATACAGCACGTGAAGCGGCACATGAAGCAGCAAAAGAACATGGATTAGAAGGCTGGGTATTTACCTTGGATGCCCCAAGTTATGGCCCATTTATGATGTATAGTACTCAGCGTGAACTGCGTAAAGAGCTCTATATGGCGCGCAACACGCTCTGTATAAAAGACAACGACACAAACAACCTTGAACTTTGTAAGCGCCTGATAAATCTTCGTAGAGAGATGGCTCAACTTCTTGGTTATGATACCTTTGCTGACTATGTGATGAAACATCGCATGGCTACGAAGGTTGAGAATGTGTATAAACTTCTTAATGACCTTATTGAGGCTTATAAACCAAAGGCTATTGAGGAGCGTGAGGAAGTAGAAGCTTTAGCTAAGGAAGAAGAGGGCGCAGCCTTTAAGATGGAGCCTTGGGACTTAGCTTATTATAGTCAGTTACTGAAGAAGAAGAAATACGACCTTGATCCCGAGATGCTTCGCCCTTACTTGGAGTTAGACAATGTAATCAAGGGAGTCTTTGGCTTGGCTACACGTCTTTATGGTATTACCTTCAAAGAGAACAAGGATATACCTATTTATCATCCAGATGTAAAACCTTATGAGGTTTACGACAAGGACGGTAGTTATTTGGCTGTACTCTATGTTGACTTCCACCCACGTAAAGGAAAGCGTGATGGAGCATGGATGACAGAGTTCCAAGGTCAGTGGATTGAGCGTGATGGTACAAATGTACGCCCACATGCCTCTCTTGTTATGAACTTCTCTAAGCCTACAGAGGATAAGCCTGCATTGTTAAGATTAGGTGAGGTTGAGACCTTCTTGCATGAGTTTGGTCATTCGCTTCACGGTATATTTGCTAACACGCGTTTCGAGAGTCTATCAGGAACCAATGTTTGGTGGGACTTTGTAGAACTTCCTTCTCAGTTTATGGAGAACTTTGCTGTAGAGAAAGAATTCCTCCGTACCTTTGCTTTCCATTATCAGACAGGTGAACCAATGCCCGATGAGTTGATAGAAAAGGTAATAGCCAGCCGTAATTATGGAGCTGCAACAGCATGTTTGAGACAGGTAAGTTTCGGTCTCTTAGATATGGCTTATTACACACACAAAGAAGAGTTCACTGAGGATATCATCTCCTTTGAGAAGAAAGCATGGGCACCAGCAATTATTGATGAGCAGCGTATGGATACATGTATGACTGTACAATTCTCTCATATTATGGCAGGAGGTTATGCTGCTGGCTATTATAGCTATAAGTGGGCAGAGGTCCTTGATGCTGATGCTTTCAGTGTATTTAAGAAAGAAGGAATCTTTAATCAAGCTACTGCACAGCGTTTCCGAGATAATATTCTCTCACGTGGTGGTACAGAACATCCTATGACTCTCTACAAACGTTTCCGTGGACAAGAGCCAACTATTGATGCGTTGAAAGAGAGAGATGGACTTACGAAAGGGCAGTAATAGTTTTGAAAATCGGATAATAGATAAAGGATAATAGCTATTTTGCTGTTTGTTTCCATGTTTATTTATAAAATCTATCAATAGAATGAATAACGAACATATATCAAAACACTTATCAGCATCTTCTTCTATAGAGGGAAGAGGTAAGGCTGCTGTTGACTATCGTTACCTTCGTATGGCACGTATTTGGGCTGAGAATTCTTATTGCAAACGACGTCAGGTAGGTGCCTTGGTTGTGAAGGATAAGATGATTATTAGCGATGGCTATAACGGTACACCGAGTGGTTTTGAAAATATATGTGAGGATGAATCTGGCGTAACAAAGCCATACGTCCTCCACGCTGAAGCCAATGCTATTACGAAACTTGCCCGAAGTGGTAATAATAGTGAAGGTTCAACGCTTTACGTAACAGCTTCTCCTTGTATTGAATGTGCAAAGCTCATTATTCAGGCAGGTATTCGACGAGTTGTTTATGCCGAGAAGTATCGTCTTACTGATGGTATAGATTTGCTGACAAGAGCTGGAGTTGAAGTAGAGTATAAAAGTTTTGAGGATGGCAGTAGCTTTTCTTCAGCGTCTTTATAAACAAGAATAAGAATTTGAGTAAACTGTTGGAGTATAATCAAATAGGTCTCATACCTAATATAGTTTATCCCCACTGTTAATAAAACAAAGTATAACAAGTATTTATCGAATCCCTCTTGGTGCTTTCATCTTATCTGGAAGAGTGGGGGGTAGACTTTATGAATCAGAGTAAAAACAATCATTTCATGCCGTTACTGATGGCACTATGTGTTGTCGTCGGTATTCTTATTGGTACTTTCTATGCCAATCATTTCTCAGGTAATCGTCTAAATATCATTAATAGTGGTAGTAGTCGACTTAGTAATCTGTTGCATATCATCGATGATCAGTATGTTGATTCTGTTAATATCGATGAACTTGTTGATAAGGCTATTCCTGAGATTCTGTCAGAGCTTGACCCACATTCTGTCTATATCAGTGCAAAGGATGTGCAGTTGGCTACGGATGACTTGAAGGGCTCTTTCTCAGGTGTTGGAATTGAATTTACTATTCGTCAAGATACATTGCGTATACAGAATGTTATCAAGGATGGACCCGCAGATAAGGCTGGTTTGTTAGCAGGTGACAAGGTTGTTAGTATCAATGGTAAATCGTTTGTTGGTAAAGATGTTACAAATGAGGAAGCTATGCACCGCCTTAAGGGTCCAAAGGATTCGAAGGTAAAGATTGGTGTTAAGCGATATGGTGAAAAGGGAGTAAAGATGTTCACGGTAACACGTGGTGATATTGCTGTGAAGAGTGTCTCTGCTGCATATATGCTTAATGATACAACAGGCTATATTCGTATCAAGAGTTTTGGTGAAAGAACTTATGCGGAGATGTTAGCAGCTTTGCAAACTCTCAATATTCGGGGTGCAGATCACTTGGTTATTGACCTTCGTGATAATGGAGGTGGTATCTTGGAGTCTGCTGTACAGATGGCTAATGAGTTCCTTCCAAAGAATCGTCTGATTGTATATACACAAGGTAGAAAGAGTCCTCGTGTTAATTATCGTAGTGATGGTAAGGGAAGCTATCAGCATATTCCAATGGTTGTACTTATCAATGAGGGTTCGGCTTCTGCTGCAGAGATCTTCGCTGGTGCTATGCAAGATAACGATCGTGCAACGATTGTTGGTCGTCGTTCCTTTGGTAAGGGATTGGTACAGCAGCAAATTCAGTTTAATGATGGCAGTTTGATTCGATTGACGATAGCACGTTATTATACTCCTTCAGGACGTTGTATCCAAAAGCCATTCAAGCCTGGTGATAATGCTGACTATGAGAATGATATTCTCACACGTTATCAGCATGGTGAGTTCTTCTCTCAGGATAGTATAAAACATGAGGGACCAGCTTATCATACAGTAAACGGACGTACTGTATATGGTGGCGGTGGTATTACGCCAGACATCTTTGTACCAGAGGATACATCAAAGGTAACTTCTTATTATAAGGAAGCTGTGATGAGTGGTCTTATCCTTCAGTATGCTTTCAATTATACTGATAGTAATAGAAAGAAACTCAGTAGCTTTGGAGAAATGAAACCTTTGGCAAACTACTTGGAGCATCAGAACCTTGTAGGTGACTTCGTTAACTTTGCAGAAAAGAACGGATTGCGCAGACGTAATCTCATGATTATGCGTTCACACTCACTTCTGCAGGATTATCTTAACAGCCGTATCATTTATAATATACTTGATGAACAGGCTTGGATAGAGTATGTGAACCGTGACGATGCAACTGTAAAAGAGGCTATCAGAGTGTTCCATATGCCTTCTCTACTTTTGCTTAAACCAAAACAGAAGGCTCTGAAGCATTCTGATTCCCTACGTAAAACAATCCCTCTACGGCGATGATACAGTTTGATAAAAAGTCCTTACGGAAAGAAGTGAGGGCACGTAAGAAGCAGTTTTCTACAGAAGAGTTGATAAAGGAATCATGTCCACTTATCCAGCGAGTACTCAATCACCCACGTCTTCAAAGTGCTAAGACAGTTCTTCTGTATAATTCGCTGCCTGATGAGGTTTATACTCATGACCTCATCAAGCAACTTCATAATGAAGGAAGGACTATTCTTCTTCCTGTTGTCATCAGTGATACTGAAATGGAACTTCGACTCTATCGTAATCCAAATTCCTTTGAAACGAGTAGTTATGGAATACTTGAGCCTATAGGTGAAGCTTTTACGGATTTCTCTTCTATAGAATTTGCGCTCATTCCAGGTATGGCTTTTGATAAAGAACGGAATCGTCTTGGACGTGGAAAAGGTTATTATGACCGTTTTCTTCCTTTGCTCACAAATGCATATAAGGTTGGTATTTGTTTTCCTTTTCAGTTCCTTCCAAACATACCAACTGAAGAGACTGATATAAAGGTAGATGAATGTATCTACTAAGATTATGAGAATCTGTGGAAAAATTACTTTACTATAAGTCAAAAAGATAGTGTATTGTATCTTTAGAGTTTATAGATAATGTTAAAAAAATATTCTTGCAATAAAAGTAATTAGTGCTTAATTGGATTCCAATTAAGCACTAATTGTATTGTAAAAGGTGCCCTTTTGAGGTCTAACTAACGCCCTTTTGAAAGCCAACTAAGCACCTTTTCTTATGCTGTATTGTAAGATGTTGAATTACAATTGGTTACAGGCGTGTTAAAGAAAGCCGTTTTATATCGTCTTCTAACAGGCTTTGTAGAATAAAATGTAAAAGAAATTCTAACCTTAAAAGCCGCAAAAGTGAGGTTGTATAGCTGCTTTATGTTGACAGATGATATAGTGTTTCAGTGCTACCTCTCTAAAGTCTTTGTTTCGAAAATATTTGTATTAAACCAAGTCTTCGTATGCTTGGTTCATTTCATTCATGAGATGTTCAAAGTTATCAGAGTTTAATGATACCCTTCTGAACATCATTTCCAAATTCTCCTCTTCAAACTTTACAGGCTCTTCATGCAAAAGTGTCATCATTCCTGCAATCATTAAACGGTATACAGTTGCCTGGTGCAATCCATTAATATCTGTCTTTGCTTGTGTTACTCCAGCTGCATAGGCTTGCATTTGTACACGAACGATAGAGCGGATAGCCAGTGAAACAGGTACGTTGTTTTCATGTGCTAAAGTAGGGCAATCAGCAAAATAGTCTTCAGCAGACTGTAAATGTCCGTCAAGCAGAGCAAACATCTGTTTTTGATATTCGGCTGTTACAAGGTCATATAACTCCTTACTCCCACAGGCATAACGCAATAAAATCTTTGAAGAAGTTGTCTCAGAGAAATGACGTCGCTTCATGTCTTCTGCCACAGTATCAAGGTCTGAGTAGTTCAGACGGATAAGGACAGGAAAGAGTACAGATACAAAATGACCTGAAAGGTTATCAAAATTGTTAACCAATAATTGCTTGTATTCCTTTGGTTCTAACCTTTTCTTCCCCGGATACGAGGCATCAGCCAGTCCCGAGAAGAAAGCATGAAAGTAGCCCCTGACCATTACAGAGGCTACTCTTGAGCGGTTTATTTCCGTTATTCTCATATATTTTTTTTCTACTATCTATGTCCACCAAATCGACTATTATTCGTTGGTGCATCTGAACGGGTTGAACCCGATGATGACTGATTCGAATTCATTGGAACACTTGGTACTGATGAGCGAGAAGCATTACCAAATGAAGACTGATTAGAATTCATTGGAGTACTTGGTGCTGATGAGCGAGAAGCACCGCCAAATGAAGACTGATTAGAGTTCATTGGAGCACTTGGTGCTGATGAACGAGAAGCACTTCCAAATGAAGACCTGCTACCTGATGGCTGTGGAGGAGTAGAATACTGCTGCTGTTGAGGTTGATAATTCTGTCTTTCAGACTGTGGTCTTGCTCCTCCAAATTGCTGGTTATAAGACCTACTTGGTGCAGTATTCATATTCTCTCTCCTTGCATTACCAAAGCTGCTATAGCCATTGTTCTGCTGAGGAGTGTTCCATGAGCCATCATTCTGATAAACCTCTTGACTCGATCTTGTGCGGTTGGTTACCGTAGGTGGATTACGTCGAGCGCCAAAGCGTCCTGCGTAATAGCTGTCATTGTATCTGTTTCTTCCGCCACGATAGGTGTAGTATTCTGCTGGGCGTGAACGGTAATAATAATTGCGGTCGCGGTAACGATTGTAAACGCGATAAGCATAATCATTATTGTACCAATAAACTGGACGGTAGAAGTAATCTTCACCTATGTAATAGTTATATTGGCGAGCATTCAATACATAGAACAAATCGCTGTTACGGCGTGCCCAATAATCTCCATAAAGTGAGCGTTCGCCCTGCATATTAAGGAGGTAATCAAGATTTATCTCATACACAGCCTGATACTGTGCGTCGCTCAATCCAAGTTCATAAGCCATCTTGTCTGATAAGAAGAGTGCCTGTCGTCGCGCCTCTTCATATCCAATTCTGCCGTATGTACTGCTGTATCCAACATTATATCCATCGTCATATACAGAAACAGGACTACCATATCCACCCCCTGCAGAGAGGTATGCACCACATGAAGAAAGTGAAAGGCTTAAACAACCTAAAGCGAATGTATATAAAATATTCTTTTTCATATCTGTAACCTTTAAAAATGACTACTTATGTTATATCTCTATTGCAAAGTAGTCGTTTGGTTTCAAATATCCAATAGGTAAATTCCTATTCCGTAAGGGAAAGTTCCTATATGTTATTCCACTTCCTCTACTATGGTGTTGGGAACTTCCTTCGACTTCAGCATTTCATCAAGACTCTTGAAAGTATAGGCAGCTTTGTCCTTAACGAATGTCTTTGCAAAGCGATCGCGTAGGCTCATTAGCTTCTGTACAGCCTCCTGGTAGGTTTCGGCTGTAATACGATCAGCCATTGCTTGCGCATTTACTGGTGTGAAGTCAAAGTATTGTACAAGGTATTGCTGGAACTGTCGACGCTGGTTCTGTGTCATTTCCTGCAATTGTACATTCATCTTATCCTTAGTGCGGTGTATGATGAAGATAAGCTCATCTGGCTCACCACCACGCTGACCATGGTCATACTTCTTCTCATACTCAAAGTGACAATCACAGAAACCTTTCTCTGCAAGCTCCTTTAATTCCTGCATGGCAGGGTCAAGAACACGACGACAGAAGTCTGAGAACTTCTTATAGTTGTTCTCCAAACGAAGCATCTTGCGGAACTCCAAAGTCTTAATAACAGTACGACCTTTGTCCACCCATGATTCTATAAACATATAGATACGCTGGGTGTAGCGGTTTTTACATGCAAAGACAATCTGTTTGCCTAAGCGATGATAACCGAAGTCTAACGATACAAGACGCTCTGCAACACTATGATCAAGCTTCAAAATAGCATATTTGTTATAAGAGCGATCCTCTGGAATATATACGTCACAAAGGTTGGTTGCCTTGGTGTACTTTCTTCCTTCAGCTGTCTTATAGGGTATTTCTACAGGAATAGAAGCAAGCATCTTCAGTGAATTTCTCAACTGAGGATAGTGATTTGGGTCGACACCTAATTCTTTGAATGGCAGTTTTATAGGCATACGTCCGTCCTCATCCAACTCATCAGTGTGGAATAAGTCGAGCTGAAATCCTCGTTTGTTATTTAAAATACCATGTAAGATAGATTGCAAACTCTCAACAATAGACACCAGAATCCTCACCTGAATAAGCGAATAATCATGACGCATCATCGTCACAGCGATAGGCTGAAGAAGCCATGTTTCTTCTTCTATAGGGATAAGGTCATTCGAGATAGTACGACTTTTCAACGGTGCTTTCTGTGCTTTTGCTCCACGTTTACGAGTAACCTTTCTAATGGCTGTTTTATCTGTTGTCATATCAGTTGTCTTAGCTTATCATGTATTTTATAACACTTTAGAAGTTACAAAGATACCGCTTTTATTTGGAACAAACCACTAAATAAACAAAAATAGTTTTCCCTTTGTAGTTTATAGCGTATTATTCGAAAGGATTTTTGTACTAAGTCGTTCTTTTATTTACAAGATATGGTAAGGTGTTTAGCACTCAACACCATTGGTGTTAACCAACAACACCATTGGTGCTAAGCTATCGCACGATATGTGCGGGGCATAAAAACATTCGTAAAAAGGTGAGAATTACCTGCCACTATCAAGATAAACACATCGTAAGATTATAGGTTTAGTAGAATATTAGATGATTAAGTAGCTTTTTTTATAGTGTATTTTTTAGGATGATAATTAATGATAAAAAAATAAATACTTGACAATAACTATTGCATTATTGACTTTTTTTTTGTTATTTTGCATACGATATCATTACAACGTGACAAGATGAAGAATCAGAAAATGTACGAGCCCGATGATAAGATGATTTATCTTATCAGAGATAATTACGACCTGTTACAGAGCTTAGGGAGCTTTGGAATCAGCTTGGGCTTTGGTGATAAAACCGTGAGAGAGGTTTGTGATGAACAGAATGTAGACACTTATACATTCCTGGCTGTAGTTAATTTTACTATAAACGGATATAAGGCTTTTGATGATGTAGACAGATTGTCGATTCCAACACTTATGCAATACTTACGAGCAAGTCATACTTATTACCTTGAATATAAGTTACCTTTCATACGTAAAGAGTTGTGTGCTTCTTTGGATGAAACGGATAATCTTGCCCGTCTTATTCTCCGCCTCTATGATGAGTATGCTCATTCTATCCATAATCACATGCAATATGAGGAGAAGAATGTGTTTCCATATGTTGATAGCCTGCTGAAGGGTGAGGCAAATGATGCATACGATGTTGAGACTTATTCTAAGCATCATAGCCAAACAGACGTGAAGTTACGTGAATTGAAGAGTATTATCATCAAGTATTTGCCTTCCGATGCGCATCATAACAATCGTCTTACTGCTACATTATATGACATATATAACTGCGAAGCATGGCTTGAACAGCATGCTTTGGTAGAAGAAGAAATCTTTATTCCAGTAATCAGACGCTTAGAACAAAAGAGTAAGCAAAATGATGTAAGTGTAAAGATTTCGAACATGATTACGCAGAATCCTGTGTCAAATGAGGTTCTTAGTGATCGTGAAAGGATGTAATTGTGGCAGTTGCACAAGGAATGACAAACAAGGAAATAGCTGACCATCTGTGTATTTCAACTAACACGGTGATTACGCATCGACGTAATATCGCTCGTAAGTTGCAAATACATTCACCAGCAGGATTGACAATCTATGCAATTGTTAATAATCTTGTGGATATCAGTAGCGTGAAACTTTAATAGAAATCTGTTAATAGGGTGGGTAGTCACCCTATTACTCTATAAACAAAACGATGGAGCATCCAGTTAATATGAATATGGGACGTCCCAAGATAGCGATAGTTGACGCTAACACACTTGTTGTGTTAGGATTGAAGCAGCTATTACAGAATGTTATGCCTATCATGACTGTTGATTCTTTTTCAAGCTTCCAGGAGTTCGAAAAGGCACAGCCAAATTCGTATTATCATTATTTTGTGTCACAAGTAATTGTCTTAGAAAATAGACAATTCTTCTCTCAATGTATCCACAAGACCATTGTTCTGACTATTACTAAGGACCCAAATGCACAGCTTTCTGGTTTCCATAGTTTTTGTATTAATGTTCCAGAGGATGAACTTGTTAAAGCTATTCTGAAGATAGTACAGTATGGTCACTCTGGTGGTAAGAACTTACCGGAACTCCCTCAAGTATTAAAGAATAAAATCTTAAGCAATCGTGAGATAGAGGTTTTGTCTTTGATAGTTCAAGGATTGATTAACAAAGAGATTGCTGAGAAGTTGAATATCAGTCTTACAACAGTTATTACTCACCGCAAGAATATTATGGATAAGCTTGGAATGAAGAGTGTGTCAGCCTTAACCATCTATGCGGTAATGAATGGTTATATTGATATCAATAAGATTTAATACGGCTAATTTGCTATTTCTATCCGTTATAGGAATGGAGATAGCAGATGAGCAAACCAGCCACGGAAACGTTGCCATGGTGTACGCCACTGTTTCCACTTTGCTTCTGTAAGCTTAAAACTATCTTTCTTTTGGGCTTCAAAGAGTTCATCCAACTCATGTGTTGTACAAGCATCAACTATTACTGCATTCTCTTCACGATCCCATCGTAGGCTTCTTGCATTAAGATTGGCTGACCCAACAGTACAGAATTGTCCGTCTACAGTAATAATTTTTGTGTGATGAAAACCTTTTTCGTACATCCATATTGTACACCCTTTTTTCATTAGTTGATGTGCATTATAGAATCCACAGTCGGGAGTAAGAGGGATATCACTCTTTACACTCAGTAGGATTTCTACTTTTACACCTCGTTTTACGGCATTTCTTAATGCTTTTTTCAAGGCTCTGCTCAGTGTAAAATATGGGTTGATAAGTTTGATACTATCCTTTGCATCATTGATAGCATTAATATAGAAATAACGGATAATATCCTTAGAAATGTGTGGTTCACGGTTAATAATACCCACCATCTTACTCCCTGCACTTCCACAAGTGTCAGGTTTCAAGCCTTTTATGTAATCAGCGTTAGAGATTCCACGATAATATTTAGCACCATGTATTCTCTGTCCAGATGCTAAAAACCACATGCTAAGAAAGATGTTCTGCAATGTATTAACTTCGTCTCCCTCGATTCTACAATGCATATCATGCCATGAACCAACAACTTCAGTACCATTAATATAATAGTCAGCTACATTCATTCCACCCGTATATGCAACCTTTCCATCAATAACAACAATCTTACGGTGGTCACGATTGAATATATCATGTAGCCAAGGGAACTCCATTGGCTTAAACTCATATATCTCAATGCCCTTTTCACGAATCGCTTTCAGGTGGCGTTTCCTCATGGGACGGTTGTTACTTGCATTGCCAAAGCCATCAAAAACAGCTCTAACTTCAACTCCTTCTTTCGCTTTTGCCGCTAAATGTTGTATGAGTTCGTCATTGATAGAATCATTGCGAAAGTTGAAGTATTCCAAGTGAATACTCGAACGTGCTTGATCAATAGCCTTAAATAGATCATTAAACTTATCTTTACCTGTCGTAAGTAAAGTTACTGAGTTGTTATGAGAGAAGTGTACATTCTTCTTGCGTAGCTGATTCACAATCATAGAATCGGCTCTATTCGCAAATATCTCATGCCCTTCAGCCACAGTGTTTCTGTCTCTGTTTGTGCTAAAAGGTATGTTGGAAATAGTATGTAACATAATACTATCACCCATGTAATAGCTTTTTTTGTATTAAAGTTCACTTTTCTTTCTCTCATTTTCATCAATGGCAAACAATAACCTATGGCAAACAAAGGTTATGTTACCCAATATAAATATCGTAGATAAGATAATAAAAACTATCTTTACAGCATACAACTATAATGGTCAACAACACCTAAGAAGTGTCTTTCCTCATCGCATACTAACACTGTATGTACCTTATTCTGCTGCATAATCTGTTGAATCTCTGTAATCTTCGTAGTTGGTAAGACTATCTTTGGTTCTCTTGTCATTATATCACTGACCGTATGATCAAAGAACTCAGCCTGCCAACGTTCCATAGCTCTACGGATATCTCCATCCGTTATCAAGCCTATCACCTTCCCATTGTCAAGCGATACACCCAAGCCAAGCTTACCTTTACTTACATGTATGATGGCTTCTCCTAAGTGCATATCCTTTGGAATAATAGGAAGTTCATCAGAACGCATTACGTCTTGTGCTGTAGTCAACAATCGTTTACCCAACTCCCCACCTGGGTGGAACTGTGCAAAGTCCTGTGGCTTAAAGTTACGAACACGCATAAGCGCAATCGCTAAGCATCACCCATAACGAGTGCTGCCGTTGTTGAACTGGTTGGAGCAAGGTTAAGAGGACACGCTTCTTTCTCGACCCACACTTTCAAATGGGCTGTTGAATACTTTGCCAATAATGAATTCGGATTAGCACTCATTCCAATAATAGGAATATTCATGTGAAGTACCATTGGAATGAAGCGAAGTAGCTCGTCTGTCTGTCCAGAATTAGATAATGCTAATACAACATCATCCTTTGTCATTACACCCAAATCGCCATGATAAACGTCCAAAGGGTTAACAAAGAATGCAGGTGTACCCGTAGAAGAAAGGGTTGCAGCAATCTTAGCACCTATATTTCCGCTTTTGCCAACACCCGTGACAATAACCTTACCAGTACAATGGAACATTAGGCTAACAGCCTTATCAAAGTTCTCATCTAACTGGTTTATCAGATTAAGTGTGGCTTCAGCTTCTTCTTTGATACACTGTGTCGCATATGCTCTGACCTGTGTCAATCTTTGTTCTGCTTCGTTCATACCAGTTTTCCTATTAATTCATCTAACTTCTCAAGTTCCAACATATTAGCTGCATCTGATAGTCCTGCGTCTGGAGTAGGGTGAACTTCAAAGAAGTAGCCTGTAGCACCAAAGGCTTTAGCCGCTAATGCCATCGAAGGAACAAACTTACGATCGCCAACCGTCTTACCATCTCCTGCACTTGGACGCTGTACACTATGCGTACAATCCATAATAACATTCGAAACGATTTCTTTCATATCAGGGATATTACGGAAGTCAACAACGAGGTTGTTATATCCAAAACTATTTCCACGCTCAGTCAACCACACATCCTTAGCCCCACTTTCCTGACACTTTTGTACAGGATAACACATATCTCTACCACTAAGAAACTGTGCTTTCTTAATGTTTACAATCTTACCAGTCTTTGCTGCAGCCACTAATAAGTCAGTCTGACGACAAAGGAAAGCAGGAATCTGAATAACGTCAATAACTTCTCCAACAGCCTCAGCTTGATAGCTTTCATGAATATCGGTCAGCAATCGTAATCCGTACTTCTCCTTAATTGTTTGAAGCATTATAAGTCCTTTGTCAAGTCCTGGACCACGGAAAGAGTGTATGCTTGTACGATTAGCCTTATCAAAGCTTGCTTTAAAAATGATATCTATATCGTATTTCTTATTAAGCCTAACCAACTCTTCTGCAACCGTGTTGAGTAGTTCTTGGCTTTCAATAACGCAGGGACCTGCAATGAAAGTAGGTTTATTCATCATAATTCAATAGTATATAATGCTCTTGTAATTACAAAAATATTGATATATTCTCTCAAGAGTTACTGCAAAGTTATATATAATAAGGTAAACAGACAAATGATTAACGTTCATTTAGATGTTTAAAGTGCATCTCTTAACGGTAATGATATCACTTTCGGTGTTTACCACAACTTCTAAAGAGTTTATCTGAAGAAACTTAATATATAAAAAGAGGGATGCAAGATGCATCCCTCTTTTTATATTGTAATGGAGGAATCTTTAGTTTTATACTTGTCAATATTTCTCCTCTTCACTAAATCTAACCAATACTTTATTATATCTCAATCTTCTAAAAGATACCCTTTTGCTCTCTTACTATCACCCTTTTAAATGCTAAATAAGTATTTTCTTCTTCAATAATATATTGGACTGTTGATATATTGATAATTATAAGCGTTTTTAAGAAAACGTGTTTTTGTTTTTTTAAATTGAGAGTTATATTGTTATTCTGCAATTACTTTTCAATATGATAGCTGTTGATATTTGTTGAAAAGCAAGTAATAACTTTGTTATCATGTACTTGTACTCACTGTTCTTAACGTCAAGTTACTTTCTCTTCAACAATATATAAGCTTAGTGTTTATGCTCCGCACCATTGGTGCTAAGCCTTAACACCAAATGTGCTAAGCATCAACACGCTCGCAGGAGAGAGCAGAAAGGCTTACTATTGTCATCATATTATGATGGAACAAGCCTTTTTACTAAAAGAAAGAGAACTGTTTTCTGATTCTAATCATCTCAAAGCTAAATAAATAGACAGATTCTTTAGCTTTCTTGTTGATGCTTAATTGTAATCTCACGCTGTGGGAATGGGATTTCAATGCCGTTATTGTTCAGCGTATCATAGATACATTCCATAACAACTGATATATCATTTCCCTGTGTTAACACATTTAGCCAAACAAGAATCTTCAGTGTGATACAGCTATCATCGAAGCTTTGAAGTCTAACAATAATATCTTTTTTCTCATTAGTGATGCCAAGTTTAGCAATAGCATCTATAAGTAGTTCTCTTACTTCTTTTACATTCGTACCGTATGCAACACCAACTTGAATGGCTCCTACCTCATAACCATCGTTCTTGGTCATGTTTTTATAGTTCTTAGTGAAGAGTTGTGAGTTTTGGAAAGCAATCGTAGAACCATCAAGTGCATCAATCACTGTCGAGGTATAGTTTATGGAACTTACCTTACCACGTATACCGTCACAGATGATATAATCGCCAATCTTAATACGTCCAGCCATCAAAGAAATACCATAATAAATGTTCTCAAGAATATCCTTCATGGCGAAACCGATACCCGTTGACAAGCCACCTGTTACAACAACTAACCATGTGCTGCTGACTTTAAAGAAACCAAGTGTAATCAATAGCCAAGTTCCCCACACGATTACTTGTAATACGTTGATATACATCGTAGCACGTGCTTCGGCTGTAGATGGGTCATTGCGTTTGAGATATAACTTGATAGCATCTCGAATCGTTAGATTCAGATAATTAAAGATGAACCATAGGATAGTTACCACAGCTATTGAGTAAACACTAATCTGTATCTTATCAGAGTCAATAAAGTTGGCGCGGAATAAGTTCCATGTCAAGCCACTAAGATTAAAGACATCAGTTGCCCAATAAATAGCAAGGATAAATGATATTACCAAAGCTGTTGGAATGAGAACAATGTCAACAAAACGAAGAAGCCATACCTTTGCTGGTGATAGTTTCTTTATTGGATGTTTCTCCCTGTACTGGTTGAGGTAGTCTTTGAAGAAAGCAATTGTAAGAATACAAGCCAACTGCATTGACCACCATATGATTACCTGAACGGCAAACATTGTATATCCAATCGATGCACTTATAAGTGAGAAGATGAATACAAATTGAGAGATATATGCAAAATTTAAGTCGTAATGAGGTACAAGCTTATGATATTTGTAAATCATTCTTGCCTGCCACAATGTGTCTATGAATAATAAAGGTGTGAAGAGAAGAGTTACGACTGAGCTTGGTAGCATCACGATACGAAACGCAATGACAAAGAAGCCAATCATAATCAATGGATAGTAAATACGGTAAGCATTATGTGTCTGTGAACCTTCTACACGCAGAAGCAATGATGCAAAAATGACTGATAGCATCCATGTGTACTCCAAAAGTAGGCTGCATGCCATGTGTACGAAGTTAGAAGGCGAGAACAATCGAATAATAATAAGTACTATACTAAATGTGATGACAGAAGCAAGCATAATAATACAAGTACGCTTGGCAAGGAAACTTTGATTCTTCTGCTCGAAACGATTTGTCTTCATGACTCGCGTCACAAGGAATCGAATACTCAGATAATTAATGATAATGGCTATCAAACCATAAATCAGAATCATACTGAAGAGTGTAATAATCCATTTTACATCCCATTGAGAGACTACGACGGTGTTTGGAGTATATTTCTCAGAGAGTGTCGTGTTCATCTGACTAAGACGAAAACGAACTGACTTAAGAACCTTGAAGTAGCTATCTCCTGTGTTTGTAAAGATGCCTGACTGAATCTCGGCATAGCGTTTTTGTGCATATGCATCAAGTGCCTGCAACTGATGCTGGCTGTAATTGTAGTATTGTATATATTCTTGATAAGAATCATTGCGCTCCTTTAACATTCTTCGAATACTTACAGCAAGAGTAAGACATACGTTTCGGTCAGTCTTCATTTTCTGAGTAAGACCGAAAGTGTACATCGTGCTAAGCACATTGACGAGGGAGTCGTAGCGTGCTATTTCTTCGTTACTTTCCGTGATAAGATCATGAAAAGGACGTGTCTTTGTTTGGAAATCTTTCCATAATTCAGTTGCTTGTTGGCAAGCATAGGTAAGGTCAAAGATGTTGTCCGTCTTCTGCGAGTAAAGCATCAATGATACCTGAGCAGACTTTTCACCAATTTCTTTTAACTGATTTGTCACTTGTTCAGTTATGAATCTTGAATTATTAAGCTGTTTTGTTTGTTCAAGATGCTGTGCAATCAATTCATGGCGTAGTACTTGGAGTGAGTTTTTCAGTGAGTCCTCCTGTAGTACAGCATTTGCTGGAAGGGTCAGGATAAACAGCAATATGGTGATAAAGAATAGCTTTTTGCGCATATCTATTTGTTGTAAAGAATAGTTTTATGATTGTTTTAATGTCTACAAAGGTACGCAAAGTTTGTCATTTAGACTTATATCGGAATGTAAAATGATACTAAAGATGTCTTTGTATGTGCATTTCTTGGGTTATAATTCATATAAATGGATAAAAAATAGTAAGTTTGCACGAAAAAATATACTATGATATTAATTACTGATAGTGGAGGATCAAAGACAGACTGGGCATTGATTAGTTTGCCTACAGATACAAGTAAATATGTTCTGAAAGTTCGTACACAAGGGATAAATCCTTTTCATCAGTCGAAGGATGTTATTTTGAAGGTGTTAGAGCAGGAGCTAAAAGCCTGCGCTATGCAAGGCTACAGAGCAAAATGATAGCTTTTTTTACTAAAGAAAGATATAACAGAATGTGTTTCACAGATAGCTTTTTATGGAGCAGGCTGTACGAAGAATCTTTCTTCAGTTGTGAGTGAAGCACTTATGGTTTCATTCCCTTCAGCCTCGATAAAGGTGGAGAGTGACTTGTTAGGGGCTGCACATGCTGTCTGTGGATACGATGCGGGTATTGCTTGTATTTTTAGGTACTGGTGCCAATAGCTGTCAGTATGATGGCGAGAATATTGTGGCAAACGTTCCGCCTTTTAGGTTATATTTTAGGAGATGAAGGTAGTGGAGCAGTACTTGGCAAGTTGCTACTCAATGGTATTTTTAAGGGTGATTTATCTACAGAGATACGCGATTTATATTTAGAGTGGAGTGGTTTAACCTATCCAGAAATCATAGATAAAGTTTATCGTCAACCGCTTGCGAATCGCTACTTAGGAGGTATTTCTAAGTTTATTAAAGAGAACTTACAATATGCTGAATTAGAATCTTTAGTAAGATTTAACTTCGATAATTTCTTTAAGAAAAATATCTTGAAGTATACAGCAACCTCAGTCCGTACAATTTCTGCTGTTGGGGGGATTGCAGCAGCTTTTGAAGAACAGTTAAGAATGAGTGCCAGTACTTTTAATTTTAAAGTTGGTAAGGTGATAGCTTCACCAATAGATGGATTGATAGAATACTATTCTTAATTTGTTTTTCTTTCATGTAAGCTGTCGATAAGATATTTTCATGAACAACTTCATTAGTAACCCTAATTGTCGTAGGGAAGTAAACATGTCGTATTTGATAAACTTCGTATTATCGTCTTGTAAATCTGCCAATACATCGTTTGTAAAGTGGAGTTTGCAAAAAGTGGTATGTTTTTCTGCTTAATTTGCACACGTTCTCAAATATTTTTGTATCTTTGCACACGTTTTGAAACATGTTTTCTTAGAGCAAGATTGAACAATTAAATTATAGCTATATAAAGTTTATGTATTTCACACTTTTTGTTACCGTTTTGATAACGGCCGCATTCTTGGTAGTAGCAGCTTATGCTATTGCTAAATGGATTGGTCCGCGTTCATATAATCCGGCGAAGGGTGAGCCTTATGAGTGTGGTATCCCGACTTACGGAACCTCTTGGTTGCCAGTGCATATCGGTTACTACCTCTTTGCCATTCTTTTCTTGATGTTTGACGTGGAAACCGTATTCCTTTACCCTTGGGCTGTTGTTGTAAAAACATTTGGACCTCTCGCACTTGCTACGATTGGTTTCTTTATGTTGGTATTAGTATTTGGTCTTGCGTATGCTTGGCGGAAAGGAGCACTTGAATGGAAATAAGAAAGCCAAAAATCAAGTCTCTTCCATACGATGAATGGAAAGACAATGACACGCTTAGCAAAATGGCAAGCGAATTGAACGATGGTGGAACAAACCTCGTTCTCGGTAACTTGGATCAACTTATCAACTGGGGGCGTAGTAACTCTCTCTGGTCACTTACCTTTGCAACATCATGTTGTGGTATTGAGTTTATGTCTGTTGGATGTGCGCGTTATGACTTCTCACGTTTCGGTTTTGAGGTAACACGTAACTCTCCACGTCAGGCTGACTTGATAATGTGTGCTGGTACTATCACAAATAAGATGGCTCCAGCTTTAAAGCGTTTATATGACCAGATGGCTGAGCCTAAGTATGTAATTGCTGTTGGTGGTTGTGCTATCTCTGGTGGTCCATTCAAGGATAGTTATCATGTGATGCGTGGTATCGATGAGATTATCCCTGTGGATGTTTATATCCCAGGTTGCCCTCCACGTCCAGAGGCTATTATCTATGGTATGATGCAGCTTCAACGTAAGGTGAAAGTTGAGAAATTCTTTGGTGGCGTTAACCACAAGCAGACTGCTGAGGAGCGTGAGTTGGGCAAGAGTAATGCCGAACTTATCTTTAGTGAGAAGTTGGGTATCACCCCTGAAGAGATTAAGGAAAAGCGTGAAGCAGCTTGGGAAGAGTCACATAAACCAGTTCCTAAACCAGTTCGCCCTACAGCCAAACCTGAAGCAAAGCCTGTTTCTTCAACTCCTGTAGAGTCTGCTCCTAAGAAAGAAACGATTGTCGTTAACCAGTCAGTGACACAAGAAGATGTTGAGAAGTTGGGTAAGGAAATCGATCAGATTGATGCTGCAAGCAAGGCTGCAGATGAGACAGCTACTAACAATTAATATATAAGGTACGCGAGAATGAAATTAGAAATAAAGAATTCGGTTTTGATAGCTTTGCTTCAGAAATGGCAAAGCTGAAGAATGAGAAGCATTTCGATTACCTTGTAACTGTTGTCGGCGAAGACTTTGGTGCAGAGGAAGGTCTTGGATGTATCTATATTCTTGAGAATACAAATACACATGAGCGTTGTTCTGTAAAGCAGCTTGCAAAGAAGGTAGGAGAGGAGCATGTTATTCCTTCTGTCTACAATATTTGGGCTGATGCTGACTTGTTAGAGCGCGAGGTCTATGACTTCTATGGTGTTAAGTTCCTTGGTCACCCTGATATGCGTCGCCTCTACTTGAGAAACGACTTTAAAAGGGTTATCCACTCCGTAAGGATTATGACATGGATCCTGCTAAGAACATGTATACTACGGAGGATGATGTAGAACTTGATACAACTACAGAGTGGAATCTTAATAAGAATGGTGAACTCGTTGGTACACAGCGTCCGCTGTTTACTGATGATAACTTCGTTGTGAATATTGGTCCTCAGCACCCTTCTACTCACGGTGTGCTTCGTCTGCAGACGGTGTTGGATGGTGAGACTGTAACCAAGATTTATCCACACTTGGGTTATATTCATCGCGGTATCGAGAAACTTTGTGAACAGTTCACATATCCTCAGACCTTGGCATTGACTGACCGTATGAACTATCTGTCAGCGATGATGCATCGTCATGCACTTGTTGGTGTTATCGAGGAGGGTATGGGTATTGAATTGTCAGAGCGTATTCTCTACATCCGTACAATTATGGATGAGTTGCAGCGTATTGATAATCACCTCCTTTATACATCTTGTTGTGCTCAGGACTTAGGTGCACTCACAGCCTTCCTTTATGGTATGCGTGATCGTGAGCATGTCTTGAACGTGATGGAGGAGACAACGGGTGGTCGTCTGATTCAGAACTATTATAGAATAGGTGGTTTGCAGGCTGATATTGATCCGAACTTCGTTTCAAATGTTAAGGAGCTCTGCAAGTACCTACGTCCAATGGTTCAAGAGTATCTTGATGTCTTTGGTGATAATGTCATTACCCATGAGCGTTTCCGTAATGTTGGTGTTATGGATGAGCAGGATTGTATCAGCTATGGTGTGACTGGTCCTGCTGGTAGAGCAAGTGGTTGGAAGAATGATGTTCGTAAGAACCATCCATATGCTATGTATGATAAGGTTAACTTTGAGCAGATTACTTTGACTCATGGTGATTCTATGGATCGTTACTATTGTCATATTCAGGAGATTTATCAGAGTCTCAATATTATTGAGCAGTTGATTGACAACATTCCTGAGGGTGAGTTCTATATTAAGCAGAAGCCAATCATCAAGGTTCCTGAAGGACAGTGGTACTTCTCTGTTGAGGGTGCAAGTGGTGAGTTTGGTGCTTATCTGGATTCACGTGGTGACAAGTCTGCATATCGTTTGAAGTTCCGTCCTATGGGTTTGACACTTGTTGGTGCTATGGATAAGATGCTTCGTGGTCAGAAGATTGCCGACTTGGTGACTACTGGTGCTGCGCTTGACTTCGTTATTCCAGATATTGACCGCTAACAAGGTTATCATTAAAGTAATCAATTAAGAATTAAAATCATACTATGTTCGATTTTAGAATAGTAACAACATGGTTCGATGAATTGCTTCGCGTCACTTGTGGCTTGAGTAATTTCTGGACCGTTCTGATTGAGTGCGTTGCGGTGGGACTGGCAATACTTCTTGCTTATGCTTTGCTTGCAATTGTGCTTATCTTTATGGAGCGTAAGGTCTGCGCCTACTTCCAGTGCCGTATCGGTCCTGTCAGAGTAGGATGGTGGGGTACCTTGCAGGTCTTTGCCGACGTGTTGAAGATGTTGATTAAGGAGATCTTTGCTGTTGATAAGGCAGATAAACTGCTTTATTACTTAGCTCCTTTCTTGGTAATCATAGCATCTGTCGGTACTTTCTCTTTCCTTCCTTGGAATAAGGGAGCTCATATCCTTGATTTCAATGTAGGTATCTTTCTTGTAACAGCCATTAGTTCTATTGGTGTTATTGGTGTGTTTATTGCAGGATGGGGTAGTAACAACAAGTATTCTGTTCTTTCTGCTATGCGTGGTGCAGTACAGATGATATCATACGAGTTGTCATTAGGTATTTGTTTGATTTCAGCAGTTATTCTGACAGGTACAATGCAGATTTCAGGTATAGTTGAAGCTCAGACTGGTCCTTGGCAGTGGTTGATCGTACAGGGACATGTTCCTGCTACTTTGGCTTTCTTGTATTCTGTGTTGCTGGTAATGCAGAGGCTAACCGTGGTCCCTTTGACTTGGCAGAGGCTGAGAGTGAGTTGACTGCAGGTTACCATACAGAGTATAGTGGTATGGGATTTGGTTTTTACTACTTGGCAGAATATCTTAATCTTTTTGTTGTAGCAGGTATTGCAACTACCGTATTCTTAGGTGGTTGGGCTCCTTTGAACATTGGATTAGATGGCTTTGATGCTATTATGAATTATATTCCAGGTCTTGTTTGGTTCCTTGGTAAGACATTCGCAGTAGTATTCTTGCTGATGTGGATTAAGTGGACATTCCCACGTCTCCGTATCGATCAGATTCTGAAATTAGAGTGGAAGTATCTTATGCCACTATCATTGGTTATCCTCGTGTTGATGACTGTGTGTGTAGCATTTGGTTGGACGATTCACTATTAATGATTAAAGAGAATGGAAGATAAAAAACAATCATATTTTGGTGAGGTCGGGAGCGCACTCAAGACACTTGCTACGGGTATGAAGGTGACTATGAAGGAATACTTCACACCAAAATCTACCGAGCAGTATCCTGAGAACCGCAAGACAACCCTTCACGTAGCCAAGCGTCACCGTGGCCGTTTGGTCTTCAAGCGTGACGAAGAAAAGAATCACAAGTGTACAGCTTGTACAATGTGTGAGAAGGCTTGTCCTAATGGTACTATCAAGATTCTTTCTGAGATGGTTACCAACGAAGAGACAGGTAAGAAGAAGAAACAGCTCGTTGATTATGAGTATGACTTAGGCGATTGCATGTTCTGTGAGTTGTGTGTTAATGCCTGCAACTTCGATGCAATTGAGTTTACGAATGACTTCGAGAATTCTGTCTTCGACCGTTCTAAGTTAATCCTTCACCTTGATAAGGAGGTATATGAAGGAGGTTCACTGCCAGGTCTTATCGATGGTGGTGCAGACTGGAAGGTAGGAACATTCAATACTAAAAAGAAATAAAGGTTTAGAGATATGGCAAGATTAATTATGTTTGCGGTTCTCGCCGTTATTATACTGGCTTCAGCCGTATTCTGCGTGTCGACGAAGCGTATCATGCGAGCTGCGACAGCTTTGCTGTTTGTGCTCTTTGGCGTTGCAGGTCTCTACTTCCTGCTCGATTACACATTCCTTGGTGCTGCCCAAATCAGTATTTATGCCGGTGGTATCACAATGATGTACATTTTTGCTATTCAGTTAGTAAGTAAGCGTACATTGCAGGGTCTTTCTGAGCGTTGGTTAGGAAAGCGTACTTTCCTTGCAGCCTTCATTGCTTTAGTTGGTTTTGGTACAGTAATCCTTGTTCTGTTAAAGAATGAAGTTTTGCGTCACACTGTAGTGAATGGTGATTCTTTATCAAATGAGGTTACAATGGAAACCATCGGTCGTAATTTGATGACAGCCAATAAGTATGGTTATGTTCTCCCATTTGAGTTCATCTCTGTATTTCTTTTGGCTTGTATCATTGGTGGCTTAGTTATATTGAATAACAAAAAGAAGGAGGAAAGCAAATGATACCAGTAGGATATTTCTTTGTCCTTAGTGGACTATTGTTCTTTATCGGAGTGTTTGGTTTCGTAACCCGTCGCAACCTTGTTGCAATGCTTATCTCCGTAGAGTTAGTTCTCAATAGCGTAGATATCAACTTTGCTGCATTCAACCGTTTACTTTCCCTGATGGATATGAGGGTATGTTCTTTACGCTCTTCTCTATCGGTGTAAGTGCTGCTGAATCAGCTGTTGCACTCGCTATTATCATCAATGTTTACCGTCATTTCCACAGCGATCAGGTGAACAGTATTGAAAATATGAAATTATAAAGAGAAACAAATATGTTTGATTACGCATTTTTGATACTTCTTCTCCCGTTCCTAAGCGCTGTTGTGCTTGGCTTGTTCGGTATGAAGATGCCTCGCAAGGTCGCTGGTATTATCGGCACCTGTATGTTGGGAACACTATTTGTGCTTAGCCTCTACACTGCTTACCATTATTTCTTCTATACTGGTGAGTATACAGCTATGGGCGAGACCTTCAATGTAACTGATGGTCGTTTGGCAAATGGTACATACCCAACTGTTACAGTCTTCAACATTACATGGTTGAAGTTTACTGAACTTTTGACATTCAACATTGGTTTCCGTCTTCTCCAATCAGTGTGATGATGTTAATCGTCATTACTACTGTCAGCTTGATGGTTCACATCTATTCATTCGGTTATATGGCTGAACGTGATGAGAATTATAAGTTTGAGGAGTATGAGCACGGCTTCCAGCGTTTCTATGCCTACCTGTCACTCTTTACGATGTCAATGCTTGGCCTTGTAGTGGCAACTAATATTTTCCAGATGTATCTCTTCTGGGAGTTGGTAGGTGTATGTTCATATCTGTTGATTGGATTCTATTATCCAAAGCACACTGCAGTTCATGCCAGCAAGAAGGCATTTATTGTCACACGTTTTGCTGACTTGTTCTTCTTGATTGGTATCTTGTTCTTCAGTTTCTATGTTGGAACATTTAACTATGATCTCAGTGTAAACCCAGGTCTTGTTGAGACATTGAGTGGTTTGGCTAAGAATCCACATTTGACTTGGGTACTCCCAACAGCTCTTTTCTTGATGTTCATTGGTGGTGCAGGTAAGTCTGCAATGTTCCCATTGCATATCTGGTTGCCAGATGCTATGGAGGGTCCAACACCTGTATCTGCGTTGATTCACGCAGCTACGATGGTTGTTGCTGGTGTTTTCCAAGTTGCATCATTGTTACCAATCTATGTACAGTTTGGTGCACAGGAGCAACTCCATTGGATTGCTTGGATTGCTGCTTTCACAGCTTTCTATGCAGCAGCAGTAGCTTGTGCTCAGCGTGATATTAAGCGTGGTTTGGCATTCTCTACTATTTCGCAGATTGCATACATGCTCGTTGCACTTGGTGTTTGCTTCTATGAGAAGGAGCACGGTTCATTCTATAGTGCAGAGTATCTCCACCATGGTGGTCTCGGCTATATGGCAGCAATGTTCCACCTCTTTACTCATGCAATGTTCAAGGCTCTGCTCTTCCTTTGCTCTGGTGCTATTATTGTTATTATTGGTAGCAACTTCAAGGAGTATATGGGTGGTTTGCACAAATACATGCCAATTACGAATATCTGTTTCTTGATTGGTTGCTTGGCTATTGCTGGTATTCCTCCATTTGCAGGTTTCTTCTCTAAGGATGAGATTATCTCAGCATGTAATGCACTTCCTGGTGTAGAAGGACAGGCTTTAAAGTGGATTATGACACTCGTAGCTGGTATGACAGCATTCTATATGTTCCGTCTCTACTACGTAATCTTCTGGGGTGAGTCTTACTACGAGCAGGACCCAGAGAATCGTCGTCGTCCACAGGAAGTACCTTCGTAATGTGGGGTCCATTGGTATTCCTCGCAATTATCTCTATCACTGCAGGTTGGATTCCATTTGGTCACTTTGTAAGTGCTAATGGTCTCAGCTATGATATCCATCTTGACTGGAGCATCGCTACAACCAGTATCATTGCAGCAGTTATCGGTATCGCACTTGCAACTTGGATGTACATGGGCAAGAAGCAGCCTGTTGCTGATGCTTTGCAGCGTACCTTCCCACGTTTGCACAAGGCTGCCCTCAACAGATTCTATATTGATAACGCATGGCAGTTCTTTACACACAAGATCGTATTCCGTTGCTTCTCTATTCCAATCGCATGGTTCGACCGCCACGTTATTGATGGTACGTTTAATTTCATGGCTTGGGGTACGCAGGAGGCTGGTGAGTCTATCCGTTCATGGCAGAGTGGCGATGTTCGTCAGTATGCCGTATGGTTCATCACTGGTACTGTAGCATTAACATTAGTATTACTTTGCTTGATTTAAAGAAATGAGTTGGATATTAACTGTATTTGTAATTATCCCCGTCCTGATGCTTTTTGCCCTTTGGGTAGCGAAGAATGATAATCAGGTACGCGGTGTGATGGTAGCCGGCTCTACGGCACTTTTGATAGGTGCAATCTGGCTGACTGTTTATTTCGTTCAGCAGCGCAACGCAGGTAATCATGATGCGATGCTGTTGACAAACTCCGTAATGTGGTTTAAGCCTCTAAATATCGCCTTCTCGGTGGGTGTAGATGGTATCTCTGTCGTAATGATCTTGCTTTCAGCAATTATCGTCTTCACAGGTACTTTTGCCAGCTGGCAGCTTGAACCAATGAAGAAAGAATACTTCCCTTTGGTTTGTACTCTTGTCTTCAGGTGTATTTGGCTTCTTTATCTCTACGGATATGTTCACCATGTTCATGTTCTATGAGGTTGCGCTGATTCCAATGTACCTCCTCATCGGTGTATGGGGTACTGGTCCTAAGGAGTATTCAGCAATGAAGCTTACCTTGATGTTGATGGGTGGTTCTGCTCTCTTGGTACTCGGTATCCTTGGTATCTACTACTTTAGTGGTGCTACCACAATGGATGTAATTGAGTTGGCACGTTTACATGCTATGCCTAAGAACATTCAGAACATCTTCTTTCCATTGGTGTTTATTGGTTTTGGCGTACTTGGTGCATTGTTCCCATTCCACACATGGTCTCCTGACGGTCACGCTTCAGCGCCTACAGCAGTATCAATGCTCCATGCTGGTGTTTTGATGAAGCTCGGTGGCTACGGTTGTTTGCGTATTGCAATGTTCCTTATGCCTGATGCATTGGAGATGTGGGCACCAGTATTCCTTGTGTTGACAACAATCTCTGTAGTATATGGTGCACTTTCTGCTTGTGTACAGACCGACCTGAAGTATATCAATGCTTATTCATCAGTTTCACACTGTGGTATGGTACTCTTCGCTTTGGTTATGACCACACAGACAGCTATCACTGGTGCTATTCTCCAGATGCTTTCACACGGTTTGATGACAGCCTTGTTCTTTGCATGTATCGGTATGATTTATCACCGTGCAGGAACACGTGATGTTCGTTACCTTGGTGGTCTTATGAAGGTTATCCCATTCTTGGCTGTATCTTATGTAGTAGCAGGTCTTGCTAACCTTGGTTTGCCAGGCTTCTCAGGCTTCGTTGCTGAGATGACAATCTTCGTAGGTTCATTTGAGAATGCAGGTACATTCCATCGTGTAGCAACAATCATTGCTTGTACAGCAATTGTAATCACAGCTGTCTACATCTTACGTGTGGTAGGAAAGATTCTCTTCCAGAAAATTCCAAATAAGAAGTTCTATGAGTTACATGATGCTACATGGGACGAGCGATTCGCTATTGGCTGCCTTATCTTCTGCGTTGCAGGTTTAGGTCTCTGCCCACTCTTCTTTGAGAATATGATTATGGACGCGGTTCATCCTATCTTTGATCACATTATCACATATATACCAAATTTGGGTAATCTTTAATAAACTGGCGAAATGAATTATAGTGATTTCTTTAAGATGATTCCGGAGGCAAGTCTTATTGCCATCCTGATTGTTTTGTTCGTTGCTGACTTTGCAACGGCAAAGACTGAAGAACGCAAGTGGTTCAATCCGCTGGCTTCTGTACTCTTGCTTCTGAACACCTTTGTGTGTCTTTATCCTATGGGCACACAGAGTCTGTTCGGTGGTATGTATGAAACAACACCTGCTGTTGATGTGATGAAGGCAATCCTCTCTATGGGTACCTTTATTGTTGTTGTTCAGAGTCGTGTTTGGGCTGCAAAGAGTGGTAAGGAAGCTGAGTTCTATATGCTCATCGTTTCAACACTGCTCGGTATGTTCACCATGATGAGTGCAGGCAACTTCTTGATGTTCTTCCTCGGTCTTGAAATGGCATCTGTACCTTTGGCATGTACTGTTGCCTTCGATATGTATCGCAAGAATTCTGCAGAGGGTGCAGCTAAGTTTATCTTGACAGCAACCTTCTCAAGTGGTGTAATGCTCTATGGTATCAGCTTCCTTTATGGTCAGTTTGGTACTCTCTACTTCGATGATATCGCTACAAAGATGCAGGCAACCCCATTGGTAATCATGGGTCTTGTGTTCTTTTTCAGTGGTCTTGGCTTCAAGATTTCTCTTGTTCCATTCCACTTCTGGACAGCTGATACCTATCAAGGTGCACCAACAACTGTTACTGGTTATTTGAGCGTAATCTCAAAGGGTGCTGCAGCCTTTACATTGTTGAGTATTCTCTTCCATGTCTTCGGTGGCATGATGGAGTATTGGCACGTGTTGCTGATGATTGTAGTTGTTCTTTCAATTACTATTGCCAACCTCTTTGCCGTACGTCAGAATGAGTTGAAGCGTTTCATGGCTTTCAGTTCAATCTCTCAGGCTGGTTATATTATGTTGGCAGCTATTGGTAATAATTGGGCAAATTCAGTTGCTGCACTTAGTTACTACGTTCTGATTTATGTTGTTGCTAACATGGCAGTCTTCACTATTATCTCTGTTGTAGAACAGAATAATGGTGGTAAGACCAATATTGATGATTACAACGGTTTCTATCAGACCAACCCACGTCTGAGCTTCTTGATGACCTTAGCGATGTTCTCACTCGGTGGTATTCCTCCGTTTGCAGGTATGTTCTCTAAGTTCTTCATCTTCATGTCAGGCGTTAATGGTGCTGACATCAACACCACAATGGGAGCATGGGCTTATGGAGTTGTATTCATCGCATTGCTCAACACTGTTATTTCACTCTACTACTATCTTAAGATTGTAAAGGCTATGTATATTGTTCGTACAGACAATCCATTGCCAACCTTCAAGAGTGACTGTAACACTAAGTTCGCTTTGGCTGTTTGCATGGCAGGAATTCTTCTCTTTGGTGTTTGCAGCTTTGTATATGAGTGGATTGCAGCAGCAGTTTAATAGGCAACAGACTTATTAAATAAGTATATAAATTGCCCAAGGGTTTCGGTAAATCCTTGGGCGATTTTTTGTTGATTATGTCTTTTGATGGGTAAGAGATGATACCGCTTTCTGTATCAGTAAGTCATTAATCTCTTATTATATGATTATTATAATGCTCTCTCCCTCTCATCTTTTTCTGATGTATTATTATTTAGCACATATCGTGTTTGTGCCCAGCACGTGTTGTGCTGATGGTAAACACCAATAGTGCTGAGTACAAATTAGCTTGCAATAGGTTATCAATTGCGCGCAAAAATATTTACATAAATATAGTCTTATAAGCTTCAAAAAAGTAATATTGCTGTCCGATAAAACCTCTACATGCTGCAATACTCTCTCTCAATCCTGCTGAAATGCACATGATTAGTTCTAATTTCAAATTCCAAGCCCCCCTAGAATAATGACAACTCTTCTGGTGGGGCTTTTACCTGGGTAATCAATCTATCCCAGTCTCTATGTGGCTGCTCAAAGAATCTTTGTATTGAGACATAACTCATAAGTAGAATTCTTATCATTGTTGCCAAGCCTGAGAAACTCCAAGGTCTCTTTATTTTGTCCTTCACTAGTGTTATAAGCAGATTGGCTATAAGCGTAATCCATATTTGTATTTTTATAGCATTCGCACTCTCTCCATAGAAGTATCTTAGAGGGAAATTCTGTTTTATTTGCTTAAATAAGGTTTCTATTTGCCATCGTTTCTTATAGATAGCTATAATATCTTCTGCCGACATCTGAGAATCATTGGTCAGCAGAGATATTAATCTGATTTTCCCTTTCTTAGTCTTATCCTGATATGTAATTTTTCTTGCTTTATGGTAGATATCTTTTTCCTTTGTATGCTTATGAAAGATAATGGTTTTTACACGTACAGCTCCATAATCTGTTGTCATCTCATAATCTGTATCAGCAATTCTTTCAAAGCTAAGATTACTTTTCATCTTAGTTACATATATAACGCCTCTTTGCGTGAGTTCTGAGAACTTTTCATAGTTGATATAGGCCCTGTCAAAAGCAATCAGTTCCTCATTGGCGTATCGTTCTGGGATAAGTGCAAATTGATCATGACTAGCTGCAGATGTGAACTTGATATCGCTTGGAACATTCTCATTGGCAAATATCTCTGTATGTACTTTTATTCCACCCTTTTTCTTACCAGTTTTGGGGTTACGTCCTACACCTTTAAAGACCAAGTTAGAAAACAGACTTATTGTCGTAGAATCTATTATCTTTAGATTCTTCAGCCATTTAGGCTGTCTACAATTTCGGCTGTCCGAGTAAAGCTCATGGCGGTATTTCTCATATAAGTTCATATAGATTGAACCGAATATCTTGGAATCTCGACGTTTGTTTGCATCTGACAAGGTACTTCGATAAGGAAAATGCTTTAAACCAAGATGATTAAAGCGATTAACATTAGCAAAGAGAGAGGCCTTTATCTCACGCAGAGAGTCTAAACGCATCATTACTGCATAAAAGCATGACGACAAGATGATGCCATGCGTCAAACTTCTTTATATAGTGTTCACCTCCCTGAGCTTGGCTCAGAGATGCAAGTTCCAAAACGAAGTGCAATAAAAGAGTGTCCCTCTCCGAGCAGATGTACGACACCGCGAACCAGCATATCTATGACATGTTGAGCGGCGGAAAGAGCCTTGCCAAACAGCAAATTACAGAACGAATGGCTGAAAAAGGCTTACCTTCGGACACTGTTTTTATGAACCTTTTTTGGAGAATGCCGAATGCGAGGCACTCATTTGCAGCGGCCCTGAAGTGGGAAACGCACATACCTACATGCTCTTAGACGAGCGAGTAGCCCCTATACCCTTACCCACAAAAGACGAGGCGTTGAGCATATTGACACGCAATTACTTTAGAAGTCATGCCCCAGCAACGTTAGACGACTTCTGTTGGTGATCGGGATTGTCAGTGAAAGAGGCGCGATTGGGCGTTAAAATTATTGAAAAAGAGTTTTAAAAGGTCGTTTTCAACGATAAAACTTATCTGCTGCACGAATCTTCTTCAATCGACATCAAAGAGAAAGAAAGATTTATCTTTCTGTCTGCTTACGACGAATACATCATTGCCTACAAGTATCGCGGCGATGTTTTGCAAGCTTCTCACAACAGCAAAGCATTTACTAACGGTGTTTTCTTTCCCCTTATCCTACAAAATGGTAGGGCGACGGGTAATTGGAAAATGACTTTGACACGCCGAAACATCGCCATCAACACGTCTTACTTTGATAACAACGCCCCCAACAAATTTGTCTGCGGCTGAAGAAAAAGCCCGTTTGCAACTTATTTCGTTCCATAACTAACGGTAAAGATACCGAAGTTATCGAGTTTCATGCCATATTTGGTTAAGCCATAAAAGGCGAAAAGACTGTCTAGTTCGCGTTGCGAACGCCGCCGCATAATCCAATCACGCTCTTGATGGTTGTTTAATACGAAAGCAATCATTTTTAACTGAGGGTGCCAAGGCTGACCAGTATAGACCAAAAAGCCGCCCGGTTGTAGTGCGGATAAAGCACCAGAGATGGCCTTACAAACAAGCTCGTTATCACCAAACAGCTCAAATATACCAGAAATAATAACAATATTAGGTTCAAAATTCAGCTGTCGATATGAGTCTTTATTAAAACAATCAAGACGAGTAAACCGTATATTTTGAAGTCCTTGCTGTTGTATCTGTGCCTCGCCGAAAGCAATATTTGCTTCCGAAAAGTCGTTTATAACCACTTCTATTTCCGGAAACTTGCGTTTGATGTCGAACAAATAATTACCCGTCCCACCGGCAATATCGAGTATTTTCACGGGTTCATTGCGCTGTTTAAGCGTTTCAATACGCTCTTCTACGGTTGCGATGAGATGCTCTCGTCGTATTCTTACTCCTCGCCAACCAATGGCGTTAAGATAGCCTTTGTCTATCCATCGCCCAATTGGTCCGCATCCCTGTGCTTGGTTGCGATAAACATAATCCAGAGACATACCCGAATCAAAACCATATTTTAGTCCCACACGCATTCCTTTACTAAGAAATCCCAAGTGATGGAGCATCCATTTCTGCATCCGAAAGCCCCAACGTTCAATTCGGGGAAGCATATTCAAAGTCATTTTGTTATACTCGTCAACTGTAAATTTATCAGGCATACAGGTCGCCGGCGGTTGTTCGAGTGAGAAACAGCGGTTAATAAACTCAGCAATAGGATTGTAAACCTGCTCACGTTGCGTTTCAAACAATAGCCCGTGATAAAACCCTTTAAGCTTGACAAACCGCTTTTGGGTGGAGCTGATGTCAACAAAAAACCGCTTTTGCATATCGTCTTTCACCACGTAATCTTTACCGGCAGAGAGCAATAGCGTCGGTATGGTTATGGCAGCAGCATCTTCTACTATACGCTTTCCTGCTTTCAGCAAATCCAAGAGATAGTGCGCATCAATTTCTCTAGTAATTAGCGGGTCGGTGTCGTACGCCTTTTGCTGTTCCACATCATGTGTCAACACCTTCGATTTTACATAACTGGGCACTGTTAGGTGTTTGAAGAGCCGCGCTGCCAACGCAATTCCCGTCTTTGCAAAAGGCACATATAACTTAATGGTAAACGCAGGAGCAAGAAGTGCCATACCAGCAATACGGGGCGCAAAGTCGTGACACCACGCCGAAACAATTACACCTGCAATGCTGTTAGCCACCACAAAGATGTCTCTCTCAACAATTCCATACTGCTCATAGAGGTATTTTACGAAAGCATCCAAGTCGCGTACATAGTCCATAAAATGGGGCGAAACGGATTGCGAAGTATGCCCCAGTCCACGCATATCAAAGCCAAAGATGTTGAAATGCACAAATTGCTCGTTCTCGGCAAAGGCTTGCAAACGTCCCGAATGTTCGTGCCCGCGATGCAATATCACAATGGTTTTCTGCGAAGGGTTGTAATTCCACACCCTATAAAAAATATCTGCGTTGTCAAAACTCTTAAATGTTCCTGTTTCCATTTTTATCTTTGGCTAAATTTTTACTTATCATTAACTGCACCGTTTCACCTATTCGGCGACTCCGAAAACGGCCCATTGCACAATGAATATATAGCTTTCGAGGCATATCTTCGGCTTTCATCTTCTCTAAAACTGTATTTACAATACGCTCCTCACAGGCTTTAGGGATAGTGGCAATATCCAAAAGCGGAAAGCAATGGTAATCTGCCGATGTGCGAAAGTAGGCGTTTTCGGGTAATTCGGCTGAAAGGTCGAACACCGAAACCTCTCCCAACATGGCGAATTTCCGAGCAGAACGGCATGAAAGCAAGCCTCCAACGAAGATGTTGGGTGCAATTTCTACAGGTGCCTGACGAGAAAACAACCACAATATGCGATACACTGCGATATAGGGAAAATAGAAAATATAACGCAAAAAACCGATGCAACCGTGGTCGTCTTTAAGAAAATGTCGATTAGAGCGATAATAAGCACGGCCCAATAAAAGCAAGACGAGTATGCCCCACAATAAAAAAATACTTCCTAAAACCGAATGTTCGATGGCAAACAATAACGCCGTCAACCCCACAGCGGCAACAAAAAAGTAAACCGTTGCTATTTGTTGGTTGCGCTTTTTACGGTAAGGAAACATCCATAACGTCAGAAAACCTGCCATCAAACCGGTAGTAATATCGATGAAATGGTGCTGATACACCAAAAGGGTAGACAGCATTAACAACACCAACCACATTCTCAGTAAGTTTCTGAACCTGCTATTTCGCACTCCACTCCAAAAGATGCAGGCATAACCTATATGTAAAGACGGGGCCTGATTAAAAGGTGTATCGTACGTATTGATGAAAGAAAACAAGATATGGGCTGTTTCTGGACGTACAAAACTTTGTTTTAACGGAAAAAAATAATAAAACAAATTCCCGATAAAACGGTTATAAAAAAACGATGCGTTTACTTAATGTCGACAGCTGCCGAAAAAGTATTGCAGAGGAAGAAAACCCATATAAAAAAACACCACACTACTGCTATAAAAAAATAGATGGCAAAAAGGTACAAACGGTATGGCTTTTTTTCAAACGAAAAGCAAAGCGAAGACACCTCTTTAAGCGATGCCGCATAGCTTGCAGCAAAAGTATAAACAGCATAGAATACACCCCAACAAATAACAAGGGCGATGTATTTGCTTACTTGCAAGCATTTGTTATCTATACCGCAACGCTGCATCAAACCGTTTGGCAAGGGCCGCTTACACGTCCATACAGTTTTGTTGTTTATTTGGGAATGCTCCATAATGTCTTTCGGTGCATAAAAGCCGATAACAAACAAGTGGGTAAAAGCGAAAGAATAGCGATGGAAAGGCGCATTTTTTTGGCGGAAACACCACCTGTTCTTTGCGCTGCGCTATGGCCTTTGTCATTGTTTCAACAGCCCGATTTAAGGGCATGCAGAACGGACATTTGGAAAGGTCATTACGGTATATCTCTCTCAATCGTGGCGTGTCTATGTAGCCCGGAACAAGTGTTGTAACCGTTATTTGATAGTCGGCAAGACTTCGGCGATAAGCATCGGCTATCTGTATCAATGCTCTTTTGCACTTGGCATATACGCTTGCGCACGGATAATGCAACAATCCTGCCACCGAAGCAATCACTACCAAATGTCCGCCGGATGCATTCATTGCTTCTCGTGCCACTTCCATCGCATTCAATGCACCCGCGATATTAACCTTCAACATTTGTGAAGTCTGCTCAAAATCCACTTCTTCAGTAACGCCGTTACGGTAATATCCAGCAGCAACAATCATCATGTCCAACCCCTTATCGGCACAAAACACTTCTACGGCAACGGTTAATGCGTCCTTATCACACACATCCAGCTGGTATGCAAGCAACAGTTTGTTAACCTCATCACTCCTGTCTATTCGTGCCGTATTTCGTCCGCACACCCCTACCCGATGGCCTTTGGCAGCATAAAACCGCGCCAAGGCCAAGCCGATACCCGATGTTCCGCCCGTAATAAAGATGTTCATACCTGTTTGTTTTTTTAAAATGTTGGGCAACCCTATCGTATCCGTATTGCCATTGAAAGTTCATATCTTTTACAAACTGGGCATAGGTTTTGGGCAGTTTCAGTTCTACCTGGAGCTTCAGAAGATTGATTTTTTTTTCGATGTAATGGCCCGAAAGTGCCTGGTTCATGTCGGCCGTGTCTACCCAATAGTTCACCGAATGCGTCATCACTTCTTGCAATCGGCGGTTTCCACTATATCCAAATACGGCTCTAATAAGTGCCTCGTCGATGGTGCCAAACCCCTTTTTCTTCTCAAAGATAATTGTTTCGCCAAGTTGTTCGGCCAGTTCTATGGGCATCAAATCAATAATTCCGCCCGCAAAAATAGGCACCTTTGTAATGCACGGGCTGAACGTAGAACATATCCGAAACAGATATTCGGGTGGCAATGGGTAAGGGAACATCTTGAAACAGCTCAACTTGCGAGTCGATGGCACTACCCTCATAGCTTTTAAAATTGCAGTTAACAGCCGGCAAATCGATGTTTCTAGCTGTCTCGGCATCGGTAAAAAGCACCTTCCGATAAAGTTTTCTTCCGTTTCTTTCTTTACCGATGTCAGCCCCTGTCAAACAACAATCGGGCACCTACTACGATGGTAGGAAGGGTTGGTCGAACAGCCAACGAGGGCAAAAGCGGGCGTATGTCGGTGGGCATGTCTACGATAAATTTATCGAAAATATTTTCTATATAAGGAGCATAGAATGTGTTTCGCACCTTGCGCTGGCAATAGACACCTATCTTATACAGCATTTTGAAACGTGTCATTCGGGTGTTTTGCACAAAGCGATACAGCTCTTCCGACTGTATAAAGGCCTTTCGCTGCTCGTCGGTAGCAAACGAGTTGATGATGTTGGCAGCGATACTGCCACCGCAAGCGGCAATCAGCAGGTCGGGCTTTACACCATAATGTTGCATCGCCGCATACATGCCGAGATACAAAGCATAACGTGTACCACCGCCAGAAAAAACCGCAACCGTTGGATAAGGTTTCTTTTTCATACTCCACTGCTTATCAATACCATCGGTTTACTCAGGCGTTTGCGAATTCCTGGTTACTTTTAACGTCTTCTTTATCCTAATCCACGTGCTGAGTACAAGCAACAAATCGATAACCCCAAAGATGTAAACGGAATATCCTGAAAGGTTTATACCAAACAAACAGACCACCCCGTAGAGGCCGAGAACGAAAGCACGGTCGCTCTTGCCCATCGGACCATCATACCGTCGTTCTGCCGACAGCACCTTTCCCATCACTCCTGCGTATTCATTAATAATGCTGAGGGCAATGAAAGCCACAATAAAATAAAGACTTTCGGGATGATACTTCAACAGCGGAAAATAAATAATGGTGTCCGAAACAACATCACCCACTTCGTTTAACAGCTCTCCCTTTCGGGTTATTTGATTGTAACGACGAGCCATCATGCCGTCTAAGGCATTCAGGGCCATACGTATCAGCAGTCCCACAGGCAGGCAAAGGTAGAGCCATGTACCCACATCGCCCGCAAACCAAAACAAAATGCCGATGACAAGTGAGAGGACACAAGCCCACAAGGTGATTTGGTTGGCAGTAACTTTTGCACGATGCAACAACTCTAAAATAGGCGTTAACACCCGTTGAAACTGCGGTTTGATGGAATAGACAGATATCATAAGTACTTTGTTTTACATGAACATTCTTAATTCCGCAACACTATTATAAATTAAACTTTTTAAGTACCAGAGCAACAAAAAGTTGCTCAGGATTTTGCCATGTCAGAGTTTTCACTTATCTTAGTGTTGCAAAAAAAAGAGAATCCGACGATGGACATGGCAAAGATACAAATTAAATCTGAGAGACTCACTCCTTTTGGGGTGTTATTTTCAATCATGGAGCAATTTGACTCCACACATTATCATCTGTAATCGACTCAACCCTCGGCCTAAGGTGTAGATCGTTCGGTTATCAGTACAGCGAAATCATTCGTTCTCTCATGAGTATCTACTTCTGTGGCAGATCATGTACCCCAGGATGTCACTACTCATTTGATGAACCACCTCTCGCTTCATCTGACACTTCGCACTTGTAGCTCTGATACTATCCTCAGAGCGATAAAGGAGTTGACGCAAGAAAACATTTCATACACATCAGATATGGGCAAGACCTACGATTTCAATACGGCTGACACTCTCAATACTTTATTGCTCAATTGTATATTTGCATCTGGCCAACTGAAAGGGAGTGAGATGTATGATGTTGATTTCGACCATCAGATCATAGAGATAGAGAAGTATGATGCAAAGCCTACATACAAGAAGTTCTTTGGTTATCGCCCTGGCGTGTCGGTTATTGGCGATTTGATAGTCGGTATAGAGAATAGCAATGGTAACACAAATGTTCGTTTCCATCAGAAGAACACGCAGAAGAGGTTCTTTGAGAGATTTGAACAGAATGGGCTCATTATCAATCGCTTCAGAACTGATTGTGGAGCATGCTCCAAGGAAATCGTGGAGGAAATAGAAAAACACAGCAAGTCCTTCTATATCCGTGCTAACCGCTGCAGTTCGATCTACAATGACACCTTTGCTCTCAAAGGCTGGAAAACAGAGGAAATCAATGGCATTGAGTTTGAATTGAACTCTATCCTTGTTGAGAAGTGGAAGGGTAAAGCATACCGACTTGTGATTCAAAGACAGAAACGGATGGATGGTATGCAGGATTTTTGGGAATAACACTGCGTATTGCCTCAAGTCACATTGTGGGGTAAGGGGATATTGTAGGCAGAAGTGGGTGTTTCAAATTCAAATTATCTGCAAATTCAGTAATGAGAGGATGTGTAAATGCAATAAGGATGTTGAAAGGCTTAGTTGCGGATTTGAGGTACTATAAATTTGATAATAGGTTTTGCTTTTATAGACATTGTGAGACCTCTGCAAAACTCTTAGTTTAGGAATTTGCTTATATCATTATTTTTTCGTACCTTTATAGTATGAAACAGCAACTCTCCTCTCCCAGCTTTGCCGACCTGTTAGTCGGTCAGCGTAAGGTCAAGCAGACCTTCTTTTCTCAGATAGACAAGATTATCAATTGGAATCCAATCCGTAGTATTATTGAAATCGCCTACACTAAAGGTAACAATACAACTGGTCGTCCGAGCTATGATAGTCTTGTTCTTTTTAAAATCGAACTTCTCCGTACTTGGTATGGTCTTAGTGATGGTGAGGTTGAGGAGCAGGTTAACGATCGTTTGTCTTTCAGCCGCTTTGTAGGACTGGGCTTGGAAGATGTTGCTCCTGACAGTACGACGGTATGTCGTTTCCGTAACATTCTTGTAGAGGCAGACCTTTATGATATGGTACTGAACGAGATTAACCATCAATTAGAACAACAAGGTGTTATTGTCAAACGTGGGGCTATCGTTGATGCCAGCATCACCGATAGTCCACGTCGTCCACGTGGTCGCAAGGAGTATGAGATTGTTGAGGACAGGGATGAAGAAACGGGTAAGTTAAAATCCGAGAAAGCTATGCTCAAGGAGAAACTCAAGTCCAATGTGGACGGAGAGGCACGCTGGATCAAGAAAATGGGAAGGCTCCACTTTGGATACAAACGTCATTCAGTTACAGATAAAAAAACGGATTGGTTCTTGCAGAGGAGACTACTGCAGCTAATGAGAGCGACATCAAGCATTTGGAAACGCCCCTGAAAAAAGCAAATCTTCCGAAAAAGGCTCTCGTATATGCTGATAAAGGTTATGACTCGGCAGAAAATAAGGAGATACTTGCTCGAATGAAACTAAAAAGTCGCATTATGCACAAAGGAACAAAGGCGCATAAGATTACAGAAAGAGAGAAACGCATCAATGTGGCTATCAGTAAAACTAGGTACAGAGTGGAACGCACTTTTGGCTCCATACACAGATGGTTTAGAGGAGGAACGGCAAGATATGTAGGACTTGCCAAAACACATGCACAGCATATTATGGAAGCTGTTGCCTACAACTTATATCGAATGCCAGGGATAATTGTGTCCAATGCTCTCACATAAAAGAAAAATGGGACACAAATATAGATGATAATAATCGTTTGACTGCATCAATTATACCAATATATACGTTAGAATATGCTTCTAAACACAACTAAATAGATTTTTTCTATAAATGAAGGTTTTGCAGAGGTCTCATTGTGTTTACAACTCATAGTATCACCATATAATAAGGTATAAAGCTAAGGTCTTTAGGAATAAGAATATCTGTCAAAACAAAAAGACAGACTCTACTAAATCAGAGAGTCTGTCTTTATTTATATCGGAAAATCGTGTAATTCTATTAGAATGGTAAGTCATCCGTAGAATTCTCCTCTGGCTGTGCAGGAGGGAAAGGAGTAGCTTGTGGCGCAGCAGGAGCTGGCTGAGGAGTGACTGGAGCTGCAGCAACAGGCGCACCAGCCATAGCAGCTGTAGCGTCTACACGCTGAACGTTCCATGCACGAATATTGTTAAACCAACGACCGTTGTACTCGTGTGCATCAATGTCAAAACTTACATTGAGTTCATCACCAGCCTTAATAGCGAACTGCTCAATTCTATCAGCACCAAAAACATTGAAAACCATCTTCTTTGGGTACTGGTCGTGTGTCTCAATCACATACTCCTGTGACTTCCATGGTCCTCGAGCTGAAGTTCCCTCACGTGCAGGAAGAACAGCAATTACTTTTCCTTGTAAATCCATTTATCTTACTTGTTTTGGTTATTTTAATACTTTATTCTGTTTGCGAAATTACTAAAATAGTTCTAAAAAGCGAAACTTTTATACTTAATTTTTGTTTTTCACGTCCCTTTTTTGTATTTTTGTACGATGAAGTTGAAAGATGGTAATGGACTTGTTTCAGCCGTCTGGATATATAATAAGTGTAACAGAATATTAACTAAAATAAGATACTAATGAGATTTAACCTTTCAAGCACTGCATTGAGCAGCCGGTTATTGACTCTCTCTCGAGTAATTAATAGTAAGAATTCTCTTCCTATCTTGGATTGCTTCTTGTTTGAAGTTCATGATGGTCAACTTACAATTACTGCTTCAGATAGTGAGAATGTCATGTGCGGAACATTGAATCTTGAGAGTTGTGAAGGTGAGGGCAATTTTGCAGTGAACAATCATACGATTCTTGATGCTGTGAAAGAACTCCCAGAGCAGCCATTGACATTGGATGTTAATCTGGATGAAATGAAGATTTATGTTACCTATCAAAATGGTTCTTATAACTTCCCGATTCTTGGTGCAGATGAGTATCCAAAAGCGCAGTCTGTATCAGATAATGCAACGACAATTACGCTTCAGGCAGAGAAGTTATCAGATAGTCTGACACGTTCACTCTTTGCAACAGCACAGGATGAGCTCCGCCCAGTGATGAATGGTGTTTATTTCGATTTGAAGGAAGATGGGTTGGCAATAGTTGCCAGCGATGGTCATAAGCTTGTAAGAAACAAGATCTTCTCTATTAAGAGTGATTCTCCTGCATCATTTGTCCTTCCTAAGAAGCCAGCTTCGTTGTTGAAGAATGTTCTTTCAAAGGATGGTGGCGATGTTATTATTCGTTTCGATGAGCGTTCTGCAGAGATTTCTTTTGCTGAAGGCAACCTCGCATGTCGTTTGATTGAAGGTAAATATCCTAATTATAACAGTGTAATCCCACAGGATAATCCTAATCAGGTTACGATTGATCGTAAGTCATTGATTGGTGCTTTGCGTCGTGTATTACCTTTTGCAAGTGATTCTTCACAGTTGATTCGTTTCCATGTATCAGCAGGTTTGTTAGAGTTGAATGCTGAAGATATCGATTTTTCCACAAGTGCTAAGGAGAGTGTTACCTGTGAGTATGGTGGCAACCCTATGAGCATTGGCTTCAAGGGCTCAAGCATGCTTGACATATTGAACAACCTTGAGAGTGATGATGTTGTCATTCAGTTGGCTGATCCATCACGTGCTGGTGTAATCGTACCAGGAAGTCAGCCTGAGAATGAGGATATTCTTATGCTGATTATGCCGATGCTGTTGAACGATTAAGAAACAAGTGAGATAGATTTTATGGGAGGATGGCTGTGTATCTTCTATATAGCCATTCTCCTTTATGATTATATATAGGGTTATACACAGACGTATGAAACTGAATTTGACAAAGCCTTTGATAGTTTTCGACTTGGAAACGACTGGGCTTGACCTTGTAAACGACCGTATTATTCAGATTTCTTTTATCAAGGTTCATCCTGATGGAAAGGAAGAAAGAGAAAATATCTTTATCAATCCTGAAAAGCCAATACCTGCAGAGGTAACGCTATTGACTGGTATTTCTGATGCTGATGTAGCTGATGCGCCAACCTTCAAGCAGAAGGCTAAGGATTTATCAGATAAGTTTGCTGGTTGTGACTTTGCTGGATATAATTCTAATCGTTTTGATGTGCCAATGTTGGCAGAAGAGTTTCTGCGTGCAGGTGTTGACTTTGATTTCTCAAAGTGTCGTCTGATTGATGCACAGAATATCTATCATAAGATGGAGCGTCGTAATCTTGCTGCTGCCTATAAGTTCTACTGTGGTAGGAAGATGGAGGATGACTTTGAAGCACATAAGGCGGATCAGGATACTGAAGCTACATGGCGTGTGCTACAGGGTGAACTTGATATGTATGCTCCCGGCAATCAGGAAGAAGAGGATCGTGTGTTGAATAACGACATGGATGAACTTGCAGAGTTCTCTCGTATGAATGACTTTGTAGACTTCGCTGGTCGTATAATATGGCGTGACATGACTGATAAGGATGGTAACCAATTGTTGGATGCTACAGGAAAGCCACGCCGTCATGAAGTATTTAACTTTGGTAAGTATAAAGGTTGGGATGTTGCAGAGGTTTTGCGTAAAGATCCAGGTTATTACAGTTGGATGCTTGCAAGTGATTTTACTTATAATACAAAGCAGGTCTTGACACGTATTCGCCTGAGAGAGTTTAATAATAAGTAAGGTAATGCTGAAAGGAAAGAAAATAGTTTTAGGCATAACAGGCTCTATTGCAGCATATAAGAGTTGTCTTATTATCCGTGAGCTGATAAAGAGTGGGGCAGAAGTGCAGGTGGTTATTACGCCTGCTGGTAAGGAGTTTATTACTCCTATAACACTGTCTGCATTAACACATAAACCTGTTGTAAGTGAGTTTCTCACAAAAGGATGGTACGTGGAACTCTCATGTAGACCTCGGACTATGGGCGGATGCAATGGTTATTGCTCCTTGTACAGCTGCTACGCTGGGTAAGATGGCAAATGGAGTAGCTGACAATATGCTTATTACTACTTATCTTTCAATGAAAGCACCTGTCTTCATTGCGCCTGCAATGGACTTAGATATGTATAAGCACCCATCAACGCAGAAGAATATTGAGACATTACGTAGCTTCGGAAATCATATTATTGAGCCAGGTAGCGGTTTTCTTGCCAGTGGTTTGGAGGGTAAGGGAAGAATGGAAGAACCAGAGAATATTGTTAAGGCTTTGGCGGATTTCTTCTCTACTTTATCGGAGTCGCCATCTTATACAGAAGATTTAAAAGATAAAAAGATTCTTATAACAGCTGGTCCTACATACGAAAAGATTGACCCAGTACGTTTTATAGGAAACTATTCATCTGGTAAAATGGGATTTGCTTTGGCAGAAGAGTGCAGTCGACGTGGTGCAAAGGTTGTGCTTGTTGCTGGTCCAGTGAGCCTTACTTGTACAGAAAGTATTCAGAGAGTCGATGTTGAAAGCTGTAAGGAGATGTATGAAGCTGCAGTAGGGGAGTTCCCTAATTGTGATGTAGCAATACTGTGTGCAGCTGTTGCTGACTTCCGTCCAGAGACGATTGCTGAGCAAAAGATTAAGCGAGTGGGTGATGAACTACTCTTAAAACTGAAGCCAACACAGGATATTGCTGCAACTATCGGTAGTATGAAAGGAGAAGGACAACGCATCGTTGCTTTTGCATTGGAGACGAATGAAGAAGAAAGCAATGCCCAAAGAAAGTTGGAAAAGAAAAATGCTGACTTCATTGTTTTGAACTCAACGAGAATTCCTGGTACGACTTTCCAAGCAGATGATAACCAAATAACGATTATCAACAAAGAAGGTAAGAAGAGTTATGCAAAGAAACCAAAGACAGAAGTGGCTCGTGATATTATTGACGAGCTTGTTTCTATTCTCTAATGGAGAATTATCTGCGCAAGAGCTAAATGCAAAGGTAACCGTGAATCATAATCAGATTCAGGGTACAGATGCTTCTGTCTTTGAGAATTTACAACAGACTTTGGAACAGTTTATTAACACACGCCAATGGACTCATTATCAGTTTCAAAGAAATGAACGTATAAACTGTAACTTTAATATTACTGTTAGCAAATATGACCCAAGTAGCAACCTCTTTACTTGTTCTGCATTGATACAAGCAAACCGACCTGTTTATAATGCTGCTTATAGTTCTACACTCTATAATAATCAAGATGGTGACTTTAACTTCACCTTTGCTCAATTCGATCAAATTGAGTTTAATGAGGAGAATATAGATAATCAACTGACAGCACTGATAGCCTATTATGCTTATCTTATCATAGGATTAGATTTGGATTCTTTCTCTCCTATGGGTGGTGAAGATGTCTTACAGCGTTGTATGGTTTTGACGAATAATGCACAGAATCTTAACTTTACAGGATGGAAAGCTTTTGATAATTCACGCAATCGCTTTGCTATTATCAACGATTATCTTGATGGTGCTATGAAACCTTTTCGTCAATTGCAGTACGACTATTACCGAACAGGTTTGGATGAAATGGCTAACAATGCAGAACGTGGTCGTACAAATATCACATCAGCTTTGGAGAATGGATTAAAGAAGGCACATGAGAATCGTCCAATAAGCATGTTACCACAAATATGGACAGACTATAAGAAGGACGAGTTGGCTAATATATATAAAGGCAAAGGAACACAAAAAGAAAAGGAATTGGTCTACGATATCCTCTTTGGTATCAATGCCAGTCAGAATATTACATGGGATAAAATAAAACAATAGTAATCTTTTTGTAGGACATAGTTATCCTCTGCCTTAACTTCAATTATTATAATTGACAAATATATGCTGAAACATCTATATATTAAAAACTACACGTTGATTGATCAACTGGATATTGCTTTTCATTCTGGTTTCTCGGTTATTACTGGTGAAACAGGAGCGGGAAAGAGTATTATCTTGGGGGCAATTGGTTTGCTGTTAGGCAATAGGGCTGATAGCAAACAGATAAAGCAAGGGGAGAAGAAATGTACGATTGAGGCACTTTTTGACCTTTCTAACTATGGATTTGAATCCTTCTTCGTGGAACAAGATATTGATTTTGAACCTGAAGATACAATTGTTCGCCGTGAACTAACGGCTACAGGAAAGTCACGTGCCTTCATTAATGATACACCTGTATCGTTACAAATGATGCGTGCATTGGGTGAACAACTTATAGATATTCATTCACAGCATCAGAATCTTTTGTTACAGAAGGATGACTTCCAGTTGAATGTTGTGGATATTATCGCTCAAGACACAAAAGAACTGGCTGCTTATCGTTCAGCTTATCAAGACTATAAAGAATCTGAAAGACGCCTTTCAGATACGAAAGAGCAGATTTCCAAAGCGCAGGAAAATGAAGAATTCATGCGTTTTCAATTCAATGAGTTGGACAATGCTGGTCTAATTGAGGGCAGACAAGAAGAACTCGAGCAAGAAAGTGAAACACTCACTCATTCAGAAGATATCAAAACAGCTTTCTATGAGGCTGATAATCTGTTGAGTGATGATGACAACGGAGTTCTTCGAAAGTTGGGACAAGTCTGGATAGTCTTGGAAATATAGAGAAAGTATATCCTAAAGCACAAGAACTCGTACAGCGTTTGTCGTCAGTACATATAGAACTGAAAGATATTGCAGGTGAGATTGGTAGTGAAGTTGAGAATATCGACTTTGATCCTTCTCGCTTAGATAGTATAAATCAACAACTTGATTTGCTGAATACACTTGAACAGAAGTATCACGTTTCCACAGAGAAAGAACTCATCGAGATACGTGATAACATTGCTAATCAGCTAAAGAATATTGACAATAGTGATGAAGAACTTGGAATACTTGAGCAAGAAGTGAAGACAAAACTTACTACTTGTGAAAAGCAAGCTGAGAAGTTGACTGCACTTAGGCGTAAGGCTGCAAAGATTGTTGAGGAACAGATGAGTAGCCGACTTATTCCATTGGGTATTCCGAATGTTAGGTTTAAGGTTGATTTGTCCCCAAAGCCTTTGGCAATGGATGGTGCAGATAAGATTCAATTTCTTTTCTCTGCCAATACAAGTACGGTTATGGAACCTGTTGCACAGGTAGCTTCTGGTGGTGAGATTGCTCGTGTAATGTTATCATTAAAGGCTATGGTAAGTGGTGCCGTGAAGTTACCAACAATCATCTTTGACGAGATTGATACGGGTGTTAGTGGTAAAATTGCTCAGAAGATGGCTCTCATCATGCAAGAAATGGGTAATAATAATCGTCAAGTTATCTCTATCACACACCTTCCACAGATTGCTGCTTTGGGTAGTTCACACTATAAAGTAGAGAAGGAGGAGACTGCAGAAGGGACACGCAGTCACATGCGTGAGTTGACTCAAGAGCAGCGTGTGAATGAGATAGCACAGATGCTTTCGGGTGCCGATGTTTCTGATGCAGCTTTACAGAATGCTCGTGAACTATTAGATTTAAGTAAGAAGAAATAGTAATACCTTACTAAATATACAATGAAAGAAATAATGAATATGAAACTGAAAACTTTAATTTTGACCATTGCCCTTATATTGGGTGTTTCTACTAACATTTTTGCTCAACCTGGTGCGATTAAGAAGGCTGCAGATGCAGCTTTTACATTGACAACCTTTAAGGCAGATGGCAGTATATTAGCAACTTCTAATGGTGTATGTATTAGTACTGATGGTGTTGCTGTAAGCCCTTGGAAGCCCTTTATAGGAGCAGATAAAGCCGTTATTATTGATGCTAAAGGACAGAAACACGAGGTGGATTGCTTGCTTGGTGCCAATGAGATTTATGATATAGTCAAGTTTCAAGTAAGCGGTAAGACTATTGCTGCTCCTTTGGCAACAACAGTTTCTGTAGGTGATGAAGCATGGATTACACCAATGCCAAAGAGTGGTAATGCTGAAAAGGCTGATGTGTCAAGTGTTGAAAAGTTCATGGATAAGTATAATTATACGATTCTGAAATCTTCAGCTACTGACAAGTTGAATGGTGCTCCTGTATTTAATGTTAAAGGACAGGTTATAGGTTTGTTTAATTCTGCTGGTGAATCACAGAGTTCAACGGATGTAAACTATGCCAAGGACTTTGTTGTTAAGGGACTTTCACAGAATGATATCACTCTTCGACAGAGCAATATTCGAATAGGTTTACCAAATACAGTAGAGGAGGCTGTTGTTGCATTGATGCTCTCTTCTGAGAAACCTACTAATATACACGAAGCTATTGTCAACGAATTTATTACAAATTCCCACAAGCAAATGATGGTTATTATGCTTTAGCGAATATACAAGTTGCAAAAGGTGACTTTGCTAATGCGGATAAAACAATGCAAACAGCTATTAGTAAGGTTTCTGCAAAGGATGAAGCACATTATAACTTTGCTCGTCTTATTTATCGTAATGCGCTTATTCAAGAGTTTGCTGAAAAGACAAAGTCTGTGGGATGGACATTGGATAAGGCTTTGGATGAGATAAAAAAGGCTGAAACTACTAAGGCAAACGATGCTTATCGTCATCTTCAGGCACAGATTATCTATGCGAAAGGCGATTATGCAAAAGCTTATACTGAGTTTGAAGCATTGACAAAGACTAAGTTCAATAATCCAGAACTTTACTTAGAGATGGCACAGAGTCGTCAGCATTTGGGAGCTAATGATCAGGAGATTCTCGATTTGCTTAATAAGAGTATCGAACTTTGCGACACACCATATGTTTCTACTTCTGCACCATATTTCTATACACGTGGTCAGCAATTAGAGAAGATGGGAGAATATAGAAAGGCTGTACAGGATTATTATACATATGAATATTTTAACCAAGGACGTCTTGGTGCTGCTTTCTATTATATGCGTGAACAGTGCGAGGTGAAAGGACGTATGTGGCAGCAAGCTTTGCAGGATATTCTTATTGCATCACAACTTGATCCTAAGGAAGCCTTATACCCAACAGAAGCAGGTAGCCTTTTGTTACGTCTAAACAAGGTTGATGCTGCTATCAGTGCTGCTCAACAGGCAATTCAACTTGACGCCTCTCAGCCTGATGCCCATCTTATTCTTGGTATTGCACAATGTGAAAGTAAACAGAAGGAAGAAGGTCTTAAGAATATTCAAAAGGCTAAGGAACTTGGCAATACACAAGCTGATACTTTCTTGCAGAAGTATAAATAAATTTACCAGATAAGTTTATTGTCACGAAATTTGGGGGAATGGAATTTGGTAGAATCGAATTAAATCTGTACCTTTGCACCCGCATGATGGTTCCGTAGCTCAGTTGGATTAGAGCAACAGCCTTCTAAGCTGTGGGTCTTGGGTTCGAACCCCAACGGAATCACTGAGTGTTATAAGAGGAATGTTCGTAAGGATATTCCTCTTTTTCTTTTGAATATCAGAATGCTATAGCGATAAAAATATATTGAGACCTCTGCAAAACTCTTAGTTTAGGAATTTGCTTATATCATTATTTTTTCGTACCTTTATAGTATGAAACAGCAACTCTCCTCTCCCAGCTTTGCCGACCTGTTAGTCGGTCAGCGTAAGGTCAAGCAGACCTTCTTTTCTCAGATAGACAAGATTATCAATTGGAATCCAATCCGTAGTATTATTGAAATCGCCTACACTAAAGGTAACAATACAACTGGTCGTCCGAGCTATGATAGTCTTGTTCTTTTTAAAATCGAACTTCTCCGTACTTGGTATGGTCTTAGTGATGGTGAGGTTGAGGAGCAGGTTAACGATCGTTTGTCTTTCAGCCGCTTTGTAGGACTGGGCTTGGAAGATGTTGCTCCTGACAGTACGACGGTATGTCGTTTCCGTAACATTCTTGTAGAGGCAGACCTTTATGATATGGTACTGAACGAGATTAACCATCAATTAGAACAACAAGGTGTTATTGTCAAACGTGGGGCTATCGTTGATGCCAGCATCACCGATAGTCCACGTCGTCCACGTGGTCGCAAGGAGTATGAGATTGTTGAGGACAGGGATGAAGAAACGGGTAAGTTAAAATCCGAGAAAGCTATGCTCAAGGAGAAACTCAAGTCCAATGTGGACGGAGAGGCACGCTGGATCAAGAAAATGGGAAGGCTCCACTTTGGATACAAACGTCATTCAGTTACAGATAAAAACGGATTGGTTCTTGCAGAGGAGACTACTGCAGCTAATGAGAGCGACATCAAGCATTTGGAAACGCCCCTGAAAAAAGCAAATCTTCCGAAAAAGGCTCTCGTATATGCTGATAAAGGTTATGACTCGGCAGAAAATAAGGAGATACTTGCTCGAATGAAACTAAAAAGTCGCATTATGCACAAAGGAACAAAGGCGCATAAGATTACAGAAAGAGAGAAACGCATCAATGTGGCTATCAGTAAAACTAGGTACAGAGTGGAACGCACTTTTGGCTCCATACACAGATGGTTTAGAGGAGGAACGGCAAGATATGTAGGACTTGCCAAAACACATGCACAGCATATTATGGAAGCTGTTGCCTACAACTTATATCGAATGCTAGGGATAATTGTGTCCAATGCTCTCACATAAAAAGAAAATGGGACACAAATATAGATGATAATAATCGTTTGACTGCATCAATTATACCAATATATACGTTAGAATATGCTTCTAAACACAACTAAATAGATTTTTTTCTATAAATGAAGGTTTTGCAGAGGTCTCATATTTTTTTAATTATAGACAAGAGTCTCATTAATCTTGTAATTTCTTATTGACAATTACTTCCATTTATCGATATTTAATTATCTTTGTATTCATTGAGATGCTTAATATAGTTATTTAACGATTTATGAAAATTCCAAGTCATATAATGAGTTCTAAGAACAAAATAAGTAATAAAGAAATAAATTAAAAAAACAATGGTTTATAATAAAGTTACTTGGTATGATTTTTAGAATATGTTACAAAAAAACTTTTAATGGATTTTTGAATAAGGTAAGCGTTATGAACTGGTATCAAATAAAGAAATATTTATATTATACTCATGATGATTATATTAGAGATATAATCGCTCTACATCTTAAAAAAAGGGACATTGACAGATATTTATAACTATATCTGTAAAACGTCTTTGTTTTCTATAGAAGATAGATTTCATGGTTTTGCAGAGGGTATAGAGGACAATATTTGTAATGAAATAATAACC